>Ga0137796_10001652_pt1 | contig 12574 bp, 12 predicted proteins | sample OV2TP3_FD_97704 | JGI IMG/M metagenome (GOLD analysis project Ga0137796, IMG submission 97704)
CTGGTCCGCCGGGTGCTCGCCTTTGAGACGGCCTCGAGCACCGAGCAGGCTGCCTCCGGGCCCGAGTGGCAATTCTGCCCCAACTACTTCGTGGACATCGGAAGGACCCTCGGCGCCAAGCTGGAAGCCCTCGCGCTCTACGATGACGAATTGCGCCCCTTCCCCCACCCCCGCTCGCGCGAGGCCTTGACCGCCCTCGCCCGGTGGCGCGGGAGCGCGGTGGGCTTTGCGGCCGCCGAGGCCTTCCAGCTCATCCGCGAGTGCGCCGCGGAGGGGGCATGATCGCCGCCGTCACCCAGCCCGAGCACCTGCCCTGGCTGGGATGGTTCGACAAGGCCCGCCAAGCCGACGTCCTGGTTCTGCTTGACAACGTCCAGTTCAAGAAGCGCTACTTCGAGAATAGAAACCGCATCCGCTCCTCCAATGGCCCCGTCTGGCTCACCGTCCCTGTCCTCACCCGGGGGCGCTCGACCCAGACGATCCGCCAGGTCGAGATCGATCCCACGGCCGACTGGGCCCCAGGCCAGTGGAAGGCGATCCGTCTCAGCTATGCCCGGGCCCCGCACTTTGAGCGCTACGCCTCCTTCCTCGATGAGATTTATCTCGGGCGCTCCTGGCGGAGACTTTCAGAGCTCAACGAGACGTTCATCCGCTGGGGGCTCGAGAGGTTCGGCTATCGCCCCAAGGTCCTCAGGGCCTCGGAACTGGGGATCCAGGAGAGGGCGAGCGCGCTGCTGGCCAGCATCTGCGAGGAGGTCGGAGCTGACTGCTACCTATCGGGCATCTCGGGGAAGGACTACCTCGACGAGTCCGAGTTCTCGCGCCGCGGGGTCTGCGTGCGCTACCAGGAGTTCCATCACCCCGTTTATGAGCAGATTCACGGGGAATTCGAGCCCTGCATGTCCTTCCTGGACCTCCTATTCAACGAGGGGCCCCGCGCCGCCGAAATCATGGCCGGAGGTGGACGCAGGCTCGCGCAGGTCTTTACCTAGTGCTGCGACCGAGACATAACGTCCGATTGGCCGAGGCACTCTCATGAACCGCAAGCCCGTGATCCTCGGCTTGACGCCGGCCCGCGGGGGCTCCAAGTCGGTCCCCCGCAAGAACCTCGAGGCCGTCGCGGGCAAACCCTTGATCGCCTGGACCATCGGCCACGCCAAGGCCTCGAGGCTGCTCAGCCGCCACGTGGTCTCCACCGAGGACCCGGAAATCGCGCAAACCGCCCGCCTCCACGGGGCTGAGGTCCTGGACCGCCCGGCGGAACTGGCCACCGACACGGCCGACACCCTCCCCGTGCTGCAGCACGCCCTGGCGAGGATCCCGGCCGAGGTCGTGGTGCTTCTCCAGTGCACCTCCCCCGTGCGCTCCCCCGGCCTCATCGACCGCTGCATCGAGCGGTTCCTGAGGGAGAAGGCCGACTGCCTTGGCACCGTCCATGAGGACCGCTCCTTCGAGTACGGCCGCAAGATGCCCCGCCGCCAGGAGATCGCGCCGCGCCTCTTGGACATCGGAAACGTCTACGTGATCAAGGCGGAGCTCATCCGCGCCGGCACGACCATAGGGCCGAGGCTCGTCCCCTTTCCAATCTCGCGCGAGGAAGCGGTCGAGATCGACGAGCCCTTCGACCTCTGGCTCGCCGAGAAGATCCTGCTCGAGAGGGCCCCCGCCTGATGCGCCTGGCCGCCACCGCCCTCCGGGAGTTCTGGGACGAGAGGGACGAGAACCTCGTCCTGGGGCCTTGGGGCGTTCCCCTCGCCCGAAAGGCCGAGTGGCAAACCTACAGGCTCCAGCGCGCGCCGGATCCCTGGGAGGACCGGGAGGCCCTCCACCGGGCCTGCCGGCGCGCGCAGGATATCTTCGAGGAGCTCATCGACCCCTTAGGCCAGAGGCTTGACGAGATACACGCCCTGCGGCATTCCAGGCGCTACTGGCTGATCCTGGCCGGGCCTTGGCTGTCGCGCTTCGTCCACTTGGTCTATGACCGCTTCGAGCGCCTCCGCCTGGCCTGGGAGCGCTATCCGAAGCTTGAGGCCGTCCTGCTCGATGATGCTGACTTCCAGACCCCGGAGGCAAGCCTGCATTTCCAGAACCTGGGCTTCACCGACGCCTACAACCAGCAGGTCTTCTCCGAGCTCATAGCCCTTGAGCGCCCGGACCTTCCCAGACGGCGCCTGGCCTGTCCTCCCGAGCCCTGTCCGCCCCCTGACCCCTACTCCTGCGCCGCCTTCAAAGCTCTGGACCGCCTCATCCGCCTGCGCTCCCCGCGGATTTTGGTCTCCCAGCTCTTCCACAGCCGCCGGGACCAGTATCGGCTCCTGGCGGGGCTCAAGACCGCGGCCGCCCCCTTCTACGGCAGTCTCCCCCCCCCTCCTCCCCCGGACATAAACCTCCGGGAGCGGCTCAAAGGGCTCACGGCGCAAGGGCCGGTCGCCTCGGCCATCGCCCGGCTCATCCCCCGGCATCTCCCCACGCTCTACCTGGAGGGCTACAGGGCCGCCCGGGAGGCGACCCTCTCAGGCTGGAGGCGCGCCCCAAAGGCCCTGGCCTCCTCCACGGGCTGGCTCTTCAACGAGGCCCTCAAATTCGCGGGGGCCGAGTTCTCGGAGCGCGGAGCGGTGCTGGCCGGCTGGCAGCACGGCGGAGGCTATGGGCTCGACGCGGACACCCCGAGCGAACACCTGGAGCGGTCGCTCTGCGACCGCTTCGCGACCTGGGGCTGGGCCTCGGCGAACGGGGGAGCTCCGGCCGTGCCCCTCCCCTCTCCGCTCACCCAGCGCTTCCAGGCCGCAGGCCTCTCGGCGAAGGCGGACTCGGAGCTCCTCTTCGTGACCAACGGCTTTCCCCTCTATCCCTACCTTCTCTACAACTGGCCGATGGGCTGGCGGATCGAGGAGAACCTGGAATGGCAGAGGCGCTTGCTCCTCGCTCTTAAGGGCCCCGCGCGGGAGAGCCTCCGCGTGCGCCTCTATCCCCTGGAGCGCGGCTGGCGGCAGAGGGAGCGCCTCCAGGAGGGCCTTGCCCCCCTGCGCTTCGACGACGGCCGCGGCTCTTTCGAGAAAGCCCTTTCACGGGCGCGCCTGGTCGTCTTCGACCATATCGGGACCTCCTTCCTGGAAGCCATCGCCTTCGGGGCGCCGTGCCTGGCCTTCGTCAACCCCGGGGTGAACCGATTCCGCCAGGAGGCCTCCGAGGCCGTCGCGAAGCTCTCCCGCGCGGCCATGCTCCTGGAAAGCCCGGAGGCAGCGGCCAAGGCTTGCTCCCACCTCTTCGCAGATCCTTCCCGCTGGTGGGAGCACCCGGCAACGCGAGAGGCCCGGGATTTCTGGTCCCACCGCTACGCGGGACTGGGCGAGCCCTGGCCCGGGCCCTGGCGGAAGTTCCTGCGCGAGCTGGCGCAATGAAGGGGCTCATCAAGTCCCTGATCCCGGAGCGCCTGCGCGCGCGGCTCTCAGGCCTGCGAGAGAGGCTGCTTCTCTCCTCGCTGCGCTCGGCCGCGGACGAGCAGGGGCTGGGGGAGCTCGCCGGGCGGCTGCGCCGGATCGTTCCCGACATCAGCGGCCAGTACTCGGGCTTCGCAGTCGCCTCGGAATTCCTGGAAGCCAAGGTCCGCGGCCAGCACGCCTTCCAGGTGCGGCTGGCCTCCCAGGCCTTGAACGGGACCTGCGGCAAGATCGTGGACATCGGGGATTCCGCCGGAACGCACCTCTGCTATCTGGAGTCCCTCTACCCGGATCGGGCCGGGCAGCTCGTTTCCATCAACCTCGACCCCGCGGCCGTCGAGCGGATCAAGGCGAAGGGGCTTAAAGCGGTCCGCGCCCGGGCCGAGGACCTGCCCCGGGAGGGCCTGGAGGCCGAGGTCTTCCTCTGCTTCGAGACCCTGGAGCACTTGAGCGACCCCTTCGCCTTCCTGCACAAGCTCTCCCGGACTGGCTGCAAGCGCCTGGCATTGACCGTGCCCTACGTCCGCAGAAGCCGGGTCGGCCTCCATCACATCCGCGCGGAGCTCAAAAAATCCGTCACCGCGGAATCCGTCCACTTCCTTGAGCTTTCTCCCGAGGACCTGCGCCTGGCCTTCCGGCACTGCGGCTGGAGGATCGAAAGGGAAACGGTCTACCTCCAGTACCCCCGCGGAGGCTGGCAGAGGCTGCTGGCCCCTCTTTGGCGCAGCCACGACTTCGAGGGCTTCTACGGGGCCGTGTTGGTCCCGGACCGCTCCTGGTCCTGCCTCTATCAGGACTGGAATGAATAACCGCAAGGGCCCTTTCCTCATCGCCGAGGCGGGCGTCAACCACAACGGCGAGCTCGAGCTCGCCAAGAGGCTCATCGACGCCGCCGCGGCGGCCGGCGCGGACGCGGTCAAGTTCCAGACCTTCCGGGCTGAAAGCCTGGTCACGGCCTCGGCTCCCAAGGCCCGCTACCAAAAGAAAGCCTCCGGAGGCACCCAGCTCTCCATGCTCAAGGGCCTGGAACTCTCCGAGAGGGCCCACCGCGAGCTCTTCGCCCATAGCCGCAAGCGGGGCTGCCTCTTCCTCTCGACCCCTTTCGACGAGAAAAGCGCCGATTTCATCGAACGCCTGAAGGTCCCGATCTTCAAGATAGCTTCTGGGGAACTCACCAACATTCCCTTCCTAAGCCACCTCGCGCGCAAGGGACGGCCCCTGATGCTCTCCACCGGGATGAGCACCCTGGAGGAGGTCTCGCAGGCCGTCGCGGCGATACGCGAGTCAGGCGATCCCCCTCTCACGCTCCTGCATTGCGTCTCGGCCTACCCGGCCAGGCCCGAGGACGCCAACCTCCGGGCCATGGAGACGCTCTCCAGGAAATTCGGGCTGCCCGTGGGCTTCTCGGACCACACCCCGGGAATAGAGGTCGCGATCGCGGCCGCGGCCCTGGGGGCCTGCGTGATCGAGAAGCACTTCACCCTGGACAAAAACCTGCCCGGCCCCGACCACGCCGCGTCCCTGGATCCCCGGGAGCTCGCCCAGCTCGTGCGCGCGGTGCGCAGCGCCGCCCTGGCCCTGGGCGACGGGCGCAAGGAGCCGAGGCCCTGCGAGGCAGAGCTGCGCAGGCTCGCCCGAAGGAGCCTGGTCCTCTCCCGCCCGGCGAAGGCGGGCGAGGTCCTCAGGGCCTCCACGCTGGCGGCCAAGCGCCCTGGGACCGGCATCCCTCCCGCGAGGATCGCCGAGGTCATCGGCCGCCGCCTGCGCCGCGACGCCCCGGCCGACGCCGTCCTAAAATGGAGCATGCTCCAGTGAGGCGCAAGATCGCAGTCGTGACCGGCACCAGGGCCGAGTACGGGCTCCTCCAGCCGCTCCTCTCGCTCATCCGCAAGGACCCGCGCCTGGAGCTCAAGCTCATCGTCACCGGGGCTCACCTCTCCCCCGCCTACGGCCTCACCGTGCGTGAGATCGAGGACGACGGCTTTCCCATCGCCGCCCGCGTGGATCTGGGCCTGGGCCGCGACGACGCCCTGGGAATCGCCCGGGCGATCGCCAGGGGCGTCTCGGGCTTCGCCGGCGCCTACGCCCGGCTCAAGCCCGACATCCTGGTGGTCCTTGGGGACCGCTACGAGATCCTTTCCGCCGCAGCCGCGGCCCTGCCCTTCAAGCTCCCCGTGGCCCACCTGCACGGGGGGGAGGGCACCGAGGGCGTGTGGGATGAGTCCATCCGCCACGCCCTCACCAAGCTCTCTCACCTCCACTTCCCGGCCGCCCCTGCCTACGCCCGGCGCATCCTCCAGATGGGCGAGGAGCCCTGGCGCGTGCATTGCTTCGGCTCCCCGGGCCTCGACCGCATCCGGGGCCTCAAGCCGCTGGGCAAGGCCCCGCTCGAGAAGGAACTGGGGACGACTCTCGAGCCTCCCGTCGGCATCGTCACCTACCACCCCGAGACGCTCGGCCTCGCAGGACAGGACCGCCTTGAGGCCATGCTTAAGGCCCTGGGCAGGGTGCCCGGGACCTGGATCATCACCTATCCCAACGCCGACGCGGGAGGCAGGGCCGTCATCGCGCGCCTCAAGGCCTTCGCCAGGGACTACCGGGCCGGGCGGGCCAGGCTCTACGAGTCGCTCGGCCAGCCCAGGCTCTTCTCCCTCATGCGCCTGGCCGACGTCATGGTGGGGAACTCCTCGAGCGCGATCCTGGAGGCCCCAGCCTTCCGGCTCCCCGCCGTCAACATCGGCGACCGCCAGAAGGCGAGGATCAGGGCCGGCAACGTGCTGGACGTCCCGCGTGGGAGCGCGGAGGAGATCGAAGAGGCCCTCCGCCGCTGCCTGGAGCCCGGCTTCCGGCGCTCCATGAGGATCGCCTCCCTCTCCCCAAGGGCCAGCCCCAGCCGCCGCATCGTCGAGGTCCTCAGGACCCTCCGCCTGGAGGAGCGCCTCATCAAGAAGGGCTTCCATGCCGTCTAAGGCTCTCGTGATCGTGGGCGCCGGAGGCCACGCCAAGGTCCTGGCCGACCTGATCGCCGAGGGGCGGCTCTACCGGGTCTCGGGGGCGACGGATGCCGACCCGGAGGGCCCGACGGCCCGCTCCTCGGGCATTAAGATCCTCGGCGACGACTCCATCCTACCGCGCCTGCTCAAAAGGGGCGTGCGCCATGCGGCCTTGGGCCTGGGCTCGATCAGGGATACGGCCCCACGCCGCAAGCTTCGCCTCAGGCTGGTCAGGATCGGCTTTGCCCTGCCCCCCCTGGTCCATCCCCGCGCCACGGTGGCCAAATCCGCCCAGGTACGGGCCGGGGCCCAGGTGATGGCCGGGGCGGTGGTGAACCCCGGCGCCGTCATCGGGGAGGGAGCGGTCGTCAACACCGGCGCGGTCGTGGAGCACGACTGCCTGATCGGCGCGGGCGCCTTCCTGGGTCCCCGAGCCGCGATCGGGGGAGGAGCCCGCATCGGCCCCGGAGCCTTCGTCGGGATCGGGGCCTCGGTCAAGCAGGGCGTGCGCATAGGCGCCGGGGCCGTGATCGGGGCCGGGGCCGTCGTCCTCAGGGATGTCCCGGCGGACAGGACGGCCTACGGAGTCCCCGCGCGGGTGCGCCCCTGATGCGCCGCCTCTTGCCGCTGCTTGCCATCCTGCGTCCCCTGCGCGCCAGGCTCGCCCTGCTCGGGGCCCTGATGCTTCTGACCTCGCTGAGCGAAGGCCTCGGCTTGGGTCTTTTCTACCCCCTGCTCGATTACGTCCAGCACGCGGAGGCCTTCCTGGCCCGCCCGGCGGCAAGGCCGGTCGTCTGGCTCCTGGCGCGCCTGGGCTTGGAGCCCTCGGTGGGGGGCTTCATCGCCCTCATCTTCCTTGCGATCCTGGCGACCCTCGCCCTCAAATACGCGGTCTTCCGGCTCTCCGCCCGGGTCTACAACCCCTTCATGAAGTCCCTGCGCGACGAGGCCTTCGCGCGCGTCCTCTCCTCCCACCTCTTCTGTTTCACGGGCTCCTCCTCGGCCCATCTCTCCCAGATCCTGGAAAACGAGGTCGAGTACGCGGGCCAGGCCCTGAACTTCTCAGCCCTGATCGCGGCCAGCCTGCTCTCGCTTTGCGTCTACGTCGCCTTCCTGCTCGCCCTCTCCTGGAGGCTCACCCTCCTGGTCGCCGCGATCGGGGCCGCGCGGTATCTCGTCTCGGGCCTCTTCATACGGCGCATGCGCGCCATCGGTGAGGAGCACGGGCGGCTGCGGACCTGGCTCAAGTCGCGACTGACCGCCATCCACCAGGGAATCGACGTGGTCAAGACCTTCGGGGCCGAGGCCCGGGAGGAGAAGCGCTTCAGGGAGCTCACCGAGAGGATCCGCCAAAACGCCGAGGAGGTGGTCTCGGCCCAGGGGGGGCACGCCTTCTGGGAGGGGATCCTCGGGGACGGCCTCCTCTGCCTGATCGTCTACGCCGCCGTCTCCAGGATGGGCATCTCGGGGGCGGCTCTGCTCACTTTTCTCTTCATCGTCAGCCGCGTCATCCCCAAGGTCACGGCCATCAACGACGGGCGCATCCGCGTGGCCGAGTACCTGGGCCGCATCTCGCTTCTTCCCAGGACCCTCTCGGCGCAGGGCCTGCCGGCCCTGCGCTGGGGGAACTCCCCCAAGCCCTCCTTCGAGGAGGAGATACGCTTTGCGGGGGTCTGCTTCCGCTACCCCGAGGCGGAGGGCTGGGCCCTCAGGGACATAGGCCTGGCCCTCCGCAAGGGAGAATCCCTCGCGGTGGTGGGCGAGTCCGGGGCGGGCAAGTCCACCCTCGCGCGCCTGCTGCTCCGACTCTTCGATCCGACCGAGGGCCGCATCACGGCAGACGGCGTCGCCCTGCCCGAGCTGAGGCGCCAGGACTGGACCAGGCTGGTGAGCGTCGTCAGCCAGGACACCTTCATCTTCGACGACACCCTCGAGAACAATGTCAAGTACGGCGCCCCCGCCTGCTCCGAGGAGGAGTTCCGGGAAGCCCTGAGGAGGTCCCGCTGCCAGGAATTCGTCGAGAGGCTGCCTCGGAAGGAGAAGACCGAGCTCGGCGAGCGCGGGGTGCGCCTCTCGGGAGGCCAGCGCCAGAGGATCGCGATCGCCCGGGCCTTCCTGCGCGGCTCGCCCCTCCTCATCCTCGACGAGGCCACCAGCTCGCTTGACTCCGAGACCGAGCGCCTGATCCAGGAAGCCTTGAGGGAACTCTCCCAAGACAAGACCCTTCTCATCATCGCCCACCGGCTCTCCACCATCCGCGAGGCGGACAGGATCGTGGTCCTGGAGCGCGGCCGGATCGCCGAAGCCGGCACCCATGCCGAGCTGGTGGCCCGGGGGGGGCTCTACCGGCGCTTCCACGAACTGCAGGCCCGGTAAGAGTGGATGGACGAGCCGGCAGTCCCGCCCTGTATACTTGAGGGCTAGGAAATGATAGAATGTTCATTGTTTGAACAATGGACCCCCTCTCCCGCGCCAAACCCTATCGGAAGCACAATAGCTTCGCCGAGATAAGGCAAAAGAAGCCCCTCCCCGACCCTCGGCCGCGCCTGGAGAAGCTGCTCGCCGACCCCTCGGACCTGGGCCTTGCCAGGGACGTGGCCGAGACCGCGCGCCTGGCCTGCCGGGAGCTCCTGGGGATTTCCCCCGCCCCCCCCGGCCACCAACCCTTTTCCCTCCACGCCAGCGCCCTCGAGGAGATCTCGCGCCTGGAGGACTCGGAGCTCCCTCGCTACCTCCACTCCCGCTACCGCTACGAGGCGTATCCCGACCGCAAGATCCTGGACTCCTTCCCCCCCTGCCTGCAGGTCGAGCCGGCCTCGCTGTGCAACTTCCGCTGCGTCTTCTGCTACCAGACCGACGCCGCCTTCACCAGGAAGTCCAACGGCCACATGGGGATGATGAGCCTCGACACCTTCAAGCGGGTCATCGACCAGGCCGAGGGGAACGTCGAGGCCGTAAGCCTGGCCTCGCGCGGAGAGCCCCTGCTCTGCCCCTCGATCCAGGAGATGCTGGCCTACACCCGCGGCAAATTCCTGGCCCTCAAGCTCAACACCAACGCCTCCCTCCTCGACGAGGCCAAGTCCCACGCCATCCTCCAGTCCGGGGTGGGGACCCTGGTCTTCTCGGCCGACGCGGCGCAGGAAGAGCCCTACAAGAAGCTGCGCGTGGGAGGGGACCTGCGCAAGGTGCTCGAGAACATCCGCCGTTTCCAGGAGATCCGCCTCAAGCATTACCCCCGGTCGCGCCTCCTGACCCGCGTCTCCGGGGTCAAGGTCCCCGGGTCCTCGGGCCCAGACGAGATGGAGGCCTTCTGGGGCGAGTTCGCGGACCAGGTCGCCTTCGTCAACTACAACCCCTGGGAAAACGCCTACGAGGCCCCCTTGAGCGACATCGAGGCTCCCTGCTCGGACCTCTGGCGCCGGATGTTCGTCTGGTGGGACGGCTGCGTCAATCCCTGCGACGTGGACTTCAAGTCCACGCTGTCCGTCGGAACTCTCAAGGACAAAAACCTCTCCGAGCTCTGGCTCTCGCCGGCCTATGCGAGGCTGCGCCGAGAGCACCTGGCCCGCAGGCGCTCGAGACTGAGCCCCTGCTCCCGCTGCACCCTCATATGATCTGCGCCCTCATGCTCGGCCGCGAGGGAAGCCGCGGCTTCCCGGGAAAGAACACGGCCCCTCTCCTGGGCCGCCCCCTCATGGCCTATCCCCTGCTCGCGGCCAAGGGCGCCCGCCACGTCGCACGGACCTACGTCTCGACCGACGCTCCGGGGATCAAGGAGGTCGCCCGCCAGTACGGGGCCCGCGTGATAGACCGCCCGCCCGAGCTCTGCACCCCGCAGGCCCTCGGCGAGGAGGCCTTCGCCCACGGATGCAAAGTTATAAAGGAAGAACTGAACAGAGAGGGCAAGGAGCTGGAGCTTCTCGCGCTGTTGTTCTGCAACGCGGCCATGGTGACGGCAGACCTCATAGACCGCGGAATCGATGCCCTTCGGAGCAGGCCGGAGATCGATTCCGCGGTCTCGGTTTCCCGCTACAACATGTGGAGCCCCCTGCGGGCGCGGCGGGAGACCCCAGAGGGCCTGCTCGAGCCTTTCGTCCCCTTCGAGACCTTCGGGGACCCCAGGACCCTGAACTGCGACAGGGACTCCCAGGGAGAGGTCTGGTTCGCGGACATGGGGGTCTCGGTGATCCGCCCCAGGAACCTCGAGCGGCTCTCCGAGGGCCTGCTCCCGCAAAAATGGATGGGACGCAAGATATACCCCCTGAAGCAATGGGGGGGCTGCGACGTGGACTACGAGTGGCAGATGCCGGGGGTCGAGCACTGGCTGCGCCGGCACGGCTGCACGCAGGCCAGGGAGCCCGAGGCCGCGGAGGGCAAGCGGTGAGCCGGGACTCCTCCCTCTCCGGCAAGGTCGCCCTGATCACTGGGGCCTCGGGCGGGATCGGCTCGGCCATCGCCCGGACCTTCGCGCGCCATGGCTGCAGCCTGGCCCTCCAGTACCGTAGCGACAGGACCCAGGCCGCCAGGCTGGCGGCCGAGCTGCGGGCCCCGGGCGTCCGTTGCGAGACGTTTCAGGCCGACCTCCTCAAGAAGGGCGCGCCCGAATCCCTGGTCGGGAAGGCCCTGGAAAGCCTCGGCCGCCTGGACATCCTGGTCAACAACGCCGGGGCCGTGATCGGCCGGGAGCACTTCTCCAAGCTCTCCGGCAAGGACTGGGAGCTCACGATGCGGCTCAACGCCACCGTCCCCTTCGTGCTCTCCCGCGAGGCCTTCAAGGCCATGAAGGGCTCTGGCGGACGGATCATCAACATCAGCTCCGTGGCCGCGAAGTTCGGAGGCTCCTCCCGCTCCATGCACTACGGCGCCGCCAAGGCCGCCCTCGAGGCCCTGACCTCGGCCCTGGCCCGCGAGGGAGCGGCCCACGGGATCCTGGCGAATGCGATCCGCGCGGGGGTCATCGACACCCCCTTCCACCGCAAGTTCCCCAAGGACATGAAGGCCCGCGTGGCCATGATCCCCCTGGGCCGCATGGGCATGCCGGAGGAAGTGGCCGCTCTCGCCCTCTTCCTGGCCGGCCCGCAGGCCGCCTTCATCACCGGACAGGTCCTGGCCGTGACCGGGGGGGAGTAGCCATGCCCTCGGTCCTCGTCACCACGGCCAGCTTCTGCAGCCAGGACCCCGCCCCCCGGGAGGCCCTGAAAGAAGCGGGCTTGGAGGTCTTCGAGAACAGCCTGGGCCGGAGGCTCACGGAGGCGGAAGTCCTGGGACTTCTCAAGCAGCACAGGCCCGTGGGCATGATCGCGGGCCTGGAGCCCCTGACCGAGCGGGTCCTCAAGGAGGCGGCGGAGCACCTGAAGGTCGTCTCCCGCTGCGGCGTCGGTCTGGACACCGTGGACCTGGAAGCCGCCGAAAGGCTCGGCATCCGCGTCTTCAACACCCCGGACGCCCCCTCCCAGGCCGTGGCGGAGTTGACTCTGGCCCAGATGCTGGCCGTCCTGCGGCGGGTGGCCGAAGCCGACAGGAACCTGCGCCGGGGCGAGTGGAAGGCCCTCCAGGGCCGGCTCCTAGGAAGCCGCACCGTGGGGGTGGTGGGCCTGGGCAGGATAGGGGCCAGGGTCGCGGCCCTCGTCCAGGCCTTCGGAGCCAAGGTCCTGGGCTGCGACCCGAGGCAGGGCCTCCAGATGCCGGCGGGAGTTAAGCGCGCAAACCTGGACGAACTTCTCAGGGAATCCGACGTCGTCACTTTGCACGTCCCTTTAAATGAAGAAAACAAACATCTCATCAATGCGCGCCGCCTGGCCGCCATGCGCCCCGCCGGCGTGCTGCTAAACACCTCGCGCGGCGGCCTGGTGGACGAGGCGGCCTTGGCCGAGGCGCTCCGGTCCGGACGCCTGGCGGGAGCCGGGCTCGACGTCTTCGAGCAGGAGCCCTACCAGGGACCCTTGAGGGAGCTGTCCCAGGTGGTCCTCACCAGCCACATGGGCTCGGCGGCCGAGGAGTGCCGCTCACGCATGGAGAGGGAGGCGGCGGAAAACCTGGTCTCCCATCTAAGGACTCGTTAAGAAATAACTGACATGTTTTTGGACGCCGATGCATCCCGTCTGGCTGCGTTGTTCGTCGCTCACATACCGACCGGTATGC
>Ga0137796_10001654_pt1 | contig 12567 bp, 14 predicted proteins | sample OV2TP3_FD_97704 | JGI IMG/M metagenome (GOLD analysis project Ga0137796, IMG submission 97704)
TGGACAAAACACCCAGCACTGCGGTAATATATGCCCGAACACTTTGAGAAAGAACTTTCATGGCTTTCGGCCTCCTTCCTTTAGACTCATCGTCCTTTGGAAGGTATTATCGGTCGAAAGCCTTTCTTCTTACGACAATATTTTCAAAAATTTGCCAAACTCAAGTAAGAAAGAAAAAGGCAGGCGGATATCAGAGAATCAGGAAATCAGGATATGGCGAGAACATTCCCCCGTGAAATCAAGCGGATCGTGGTCAAGATCGGCTCGAGTCTGATCACAACCGACACGATGAAGCCTCAGCGCCCGCGGCTTAAAGCACTCGTTGGACAGATGAGCCAGATCTTTCAAGGTCATAAACAGGTTGTTTTGGTGAGCTCCGGGGCTATCGTCTTAGGGATGGGGGAATTGAGCGAAAAGATCCGGCCGGCGGATCTGGTGTCGTTACAGGCGCGGGCCGCCATCGGACAGGCGATTTTGATGCGCACCTACAGTGATCTTTTTAGACAAAATAAGATACGCTCGGCCCAGGTTCTTTTGACGTGGGATGATTTTGACGACCGCCTCCGGTACAACAATGCCCGTAACACCCTGCTGGCTCTTCTTAAGCTTGGCGTTGTTCCTGTGATCAATGAAAACGACACGATCTCAACCGAAGAAATCAAGTTCGGCGATAATGACCGGCTCTCAGCGCTGGTGGCGAGCCTCATCCATGCCGATTTGCTGGTCATCCTTTCGGATGTGGAAGGTTTTTACGACTTGAAGAGTTCGCAGAAAAAAATTTTTGAAGAGGTGAGGGATATCAGCGAAGAGCTTCAAGATCTGGCCCGGGGGACCGGCAAAAAGCAGGTTGCCCAAGGCGGCATGGCCGCCAAGCTTCAGGCGATTCAGATCGCCACCCAGGCTAGGATCCCCTGTGTCATTGCCCATGGCGAGACGCCTGATGTTTTATCCCGCATCCTAAAAGGCGAGCGGATTGGCACGTTCTTTGTGGAGCAAGAACAGAGGCTTCTCTCCAGAAAACACTGGATTTCCTTCAGCGCCAAGCCCAAGGGCAGGCTGATCGTGGATGACGGCGCCAAAGAGGCCTTGCTGAAAGGCGGAAGGAGCTTGCTTCTTCCCGGGGTCGTTGCCTGGGAGGGGCATTTTAAAGGGAATGATGTGGTGGTCGTCGCGGATAAAAATCATCAGGAGATCGGCCGGGGCATCGTCAATTACTCCCTGGCCGATCTCCAGAAAGTCGAAGATAAAAAAGGAAAACAGGAAGTGATCCACTGCGATAACCTGGTTTTGTGCAAGCGGTAAAACAGGATCATGGAAAAGCAAAAAAAGGATATGGCCCAGATAAGAGTATTCTACGATCATACGGGAAACACCCTGACGGTCTGGTTCGGCGATCCTCAACAAGAGTATATCTCTGAAGAAACGGCTGAAGAAGTTGTTCTTATGAAGGACAAGGCGGGGTATGTTTTGGGCTTTGAGAAGCTGAATTTTGAGGTGGCCAAACCGGATCAGCTTCGGGTAGCCTTTGAAACAATCACCCAATAAAAAGAGGATCACCCAAACTCATGAACCTCGAGACCCAAATCCTCAAGATCGCGAAGGCCGCCAAACAGGCCGCCTTTAAGCTGGCCGCGATTCCCACGTCCGATAAAAACGCGTCCTTAAGGCGGATGGCCAAGGCCCTCCTTGCGCATCAGGACGATCTCATCAAAGAGAATCAGAAAGATCTCGAAGTCGCCCGACAGGAAGGGCATTCCAAGGCCTTTGTCGATCGATTGGTTTTAAATGAGAAGACGATTTCCGAGATGGCCGAATGCCTTTTGGAGACCAGCCGGCTCAAAGATCCCGTGGGAGAGCTGATCGCTTCTTTTCGAAGGCCCAATGGCCTTTTGATCCGGAAGGTGCGCACGCCGATCGGCGTCGTGGGGATTGTCTACGAGTCCCGTCCCAACGTGACCAGCGATTGCCTGGGGCTGTGCCTTAAATCCGGCAACGCCGTGATCTTGAAAGGCGGCCGGGAATCCGCCCATTCCAACGAGGCGATCTTTAAGCTGATGCGCTTCGCGCTTAAGAAAACGGCCATCCCCCAGGACGCCGTTCACTTGATCTCTTCGCGGGACCGCCGGGCCTTTCATGTCCTCTTGGCTTTGGATCCGTATATCGATCTCATTATTCCCCGGGGGGGAGAAGATCTCATTAAGTTTGTGACCGCGAATACCCGCATCCCCCTCATTAAGCACGAGAAAGGGATCTGCCATACGTATGTGAGCGACGCCGCGGATCTAGAGATGGCCCGGAAGATCTGTTTTAATGCGAAGGTGCAAAAGCCGGCAGTCTGCAATGCGATGGAGACCATGCTCGTGCACAAAAACGCCGCGGAGCAATTCCTGCCCATCATCATCAAGGATTTGAAGAAAGCCGGCGTGGAAATCCGGGGCTGCCCGGTGACGCGGCGGATTGTCCGCGAAGGTATCAAACCCGCTACCGAGCAAGATTGGGATACCGAGTATCTGGATTTGATCCTCTCGGTCAAGGTCGTCAACGATCTTAAAGAAGCGATCGATCACATCAACCGTCACGGCTCCCGTCATTCGGATGCGATCGTCACAGAAGATAAAAAAGAAGCCGAAGAGTTTTTGAAATCCGTTGATTCGGCCTGTCTTTACGTGAATGCCTCAACGCGGTTTACCGACGGCCATCAGTTTGGCTTCGGCGCGGAGGTGGGGATCAGCACGGACAAGCTCCACGCGCGCGGCCCCATGGCCTTGGAAGAGTTGACCACGTACAAATACTTGGTGTACGGGAGAGGGCAGATCAGAGTGTGATTTGCATAAGGTTGCCGACGTTGCCTATGTTGCCGAAGTTGCCAAGGTTGCTTTAAACAAGGTTACAGGAGGTTGCTGAAGGTTTTTGCAACCTTAGGGAACCTGGTGCAACATCAAAAAGGCAACTTCGGTAACGTCGGAAACCTTGGTAACATAAGTAACTTTTTTGATCTCTGAGTGGTGATACTCTATGTCAAGACCGTCTCGCATCGGCATTCTTGGTGGGACTTTTGACCCCATCCACATCGGTCATCTGGCCATGGCCCAGGTAGTCTCGGAGAAGATGAGGCTGGATCGGATTTTCTTTGTGCCCTCTTATCTTCCTCCGCATAAAAGGGTTGTCGGGCTCACCCCGGCTATCCATCGTTATGAGATGGTCCGCCTGGCGATTCAAGGAAACCCGGAGTTTGCGGCTTCCTCTTTTGAGATCCGTAAGCCGGGGAAATCCTATACGATTGATACTTTGCTTCACTTTGCCAACAGGTTTCCCGGGGCAAGGCCTTTTTTTATCGTCGGTCAAGATGCCTTTAGCAGCCTTAAAACCTGGAAGAGCCCGGATGATCTTTTGAAAATCGCGGATTTTATCGTGGTCAACCGCTCCGGAGATTTTAAAAAACCGCAATCGATCCGTCATCATCCCGTCACCATGCCAGGGATGGATATCTCTTCTTCGTATATTCGTCAGCGGGTCCAGCAGAAAAAAAGCATCCGTTATCTGGTGCCGGAGGCGGTGGCGCGGTATATTGAGCGGTGGGGGTTGTACCAAGGCGCCCTGTAAACCAGATTTCGTACTCACTGGTTAACGTCAAACGGTTGCGCAGCTCGAAACGTCTTTCGTTATTCGGTAATCGATTTTTGACGATTACCGATAAACGATTAACGATTCCAGCTACGCAACCCAAAACCGATCCACCGTGAAAAATCACACAGCGAGGTCCCAAGATGAAAAAAATGAAAACCAAAGGGGTCAAAAGGTAGATGGATAAAATAGGGGGGCATTTCTTGACATCGTTTAGCCTTACGTTATACTCTAAACGCAATCAACGCGATCACTCAAAAAAATAAAGGCTACCACATACCCTATAGGGGAGGAAGCGATGCATAAGGTAAAAAAAGTTTTGCGCTACACAGCCATCTTCGAAGAGGCTCCGGAAGGGGGTTATACTGTCAGGATTCCAACGCTAGGTTGTGTCACGGAAGGTGAGACCTTTGAAGAGGCCAAGGCCATGGCTCAGGACGCTATCCGTTCTTATCTGATCAGCTTGCTTAAACACGGTGAGATCATCCCCGAAGAAGGTCCCACGGAAATCATCAGCACCTTGAGCGTCCCCATCATGGTCCCTTCTCGATGAGATTACCATCGCTTACCCCGAAGCAACTGATTCGGATTTTTCACCGTTGTGGTTTTGAGGTAGACCATCAAAGCGGCAGCCATGTTGTTCTTAAGCACTCTGATGGGCGTCGGGCAGTCATTGCGTTCCATAATCGGGAACTTAAAAGAGGCACCCTGTTAGGCATTATTAAGCAGGCAGGTTACACAGTTGAGGAGTTTCTGGAATTGTTGCAATAATTACTGTTTAAGGAAAATGAATGGCAAGAGGAAAGAACATGAAGAAGATCCCCAAAAAGCTTACTCATAACCAATCCGATCAGCTTCCCGACATCCGATTCGGAACCGATGGCTGGCGCGGGGTCATTTCCGATACCTTTACCTTTAAGAATGTGGCCGCGGTGGCGCAGGCCGTTGGCGAATGGGTCGGCCGCGATTTAAGGCGAATTCCTTCGCAACCCCCAAGAGTGGCCGTGGGGTATGACACCAGATTTTTATCGGCGGAGTATGCGCAAATCGTCAGTTGTGTCCTGGCGGCCAACGGCCTGGAAGTTCGTCTCTCGGATACCAGCATCCCCACCCCGGCCTTGAGTTTGGGGGTCACCACGACCAGGAGTGTTGCCGGGATCATGATCACGGCGAGCCACAACCCGGCCAAGTTCAACGGCATTAAAATCAAAACCGCCAAAGGCGGTGCGGCTTCCCGGGATATCACAGACCGGGTAGAAGGCTATCTTTATCAGAGTGAGGTCAAAAATCTGGATTGGGAACAGGCCCAAAAAGAAAAGCGGGTCATCCTGCACGACTACAAAAAAGAGTATATAAAATTCCTTAGAGGTTACATCGATCTTCCGAAGATCAGAAAATCCGCTCTTAAAGTCTTGACCGATCTGATGCATGGAAGCGGCGATGCTTTTATGCTCGAGATCTTGAAGGGGACAAAGATCCGTTTGTTTTTGATGAGAGAGACCAGCGACCCGACATTCGAGGGAAGCAAACCCGAACCGGTCCCCGAGCTTCTGGGTGGGATCATGCGCCGTGTCCCCCGGGAGAAATTTGACTTGGGGCTGGTTTTGGACGGCGATGCGGACCGGATCGCGGCCATTACCGCTCAGGGAGAATTCATCAATCCCCAGAAGATCCTGGGGCTTCTGATTGTGCATCTGGTCCGTAACCGCAGCAAAAAAGGCGGCATCGTCAAGACGATCTGCGGCACGACGATGATCGATCATATCGCCCGACAGTTGAACCTCAAACTCTACGAAACGCCCGTGGGTTTTAAGTATATCTCGGAGCTGATGACCTCCGAAGACATCTTGATCGGTGGGGAAGAGGCCGGGGGGATCGGATTTCAGGGCTATATCCCGGAGCGCGACGGCACCTTGGCGGGTCTTCTGCTTTTGGAGATGATGGTTTATCACAAGAAACCCTTAAAGAAGCTTATCCGAGAGCTGAAGGAGGAATTCGGCTCTTATTATTATGAACGCCTGGATCTTAAGCTCGATGGTAAGACTTTTGATCTCGATAAGATCAAGGCACAAAAAAGGATTTTAGGAAAGAAGGTCGTGGACCTCAAGGATTTCGACGGGGTGAAGCTGATCTGCGAGGACGAGAGCTGGCTCATGTTCCGGCCCTCGGGGACCGAGCCCTTGGTGCGCATCTATGCCGAGGCCAAGTCTCTCACCAAGGCCAGAGAGTTGATACGGTATGGGAAGTCGCTTATTGGGAAATCCTATTCTGCTACACAAAACTAAGAGAATCAATGAAGACGAACCAGCAAAAGCAGTTTTATTTAGAATGGGCTCATCTTACGGATCTCGCTTACGAGATGATGCGTTCGCGTTTTCTCCAAACCCACGATCTAAAGCATGCCTTAACGGAAATCAGAAAGGTTCTTCGGCATCACCGGGAAAGCCACTGGCAGGAATTGTCGCACATGCTGGCAAAAATAAAATGACGTTAAGCAATATCATTCTTTCAGCCCTTAAGTTTGCGATTCATGCTTTAGAATCAAGAAAAATTCCTTACTGTTTATTCGGAGGATTGGCCTTACAGGCGTACGGACGGGTTCGTTCCACGTTGGATGTGGATATTATTTTATCCTTAGAAGGATGGAAGATGGCAGATTTTATTGGATCGTTGCGAAGGGAGGGGCTAAAGATTGATCCGGAGAAAGGCATAAAAAAGATCGGTGATTTTAACTTCGTGCGATTCACGTATACGGACAAGGATTCCTTGATTGATGTCAGTGTCGATTTTGTCACGGCGAGAACAGATTTCCAGCAAGAGATTTTGTCCCGTCGAAAGAATATGGATATTCTGGGTCTAAACCTTTACCTTTGTTCCTGTGAAGATTTAATCCTTTTAAAACTGATTTCTGAGAGGCCTTTAGATCAGGTGGATATACAGGTTCTGATGGAAGAAAATCGCCAGGACTTAGATTTTCTTTATTTGGAAAAATGGGCTAGGGCATTAAATGTTTATCCATCATTGAAACGATTATCAAAAAGGAGAATGCAACCATAAAATCTCGCCCCACGCACCGATGGCCTCCGGCCTTTGGGGATCGAGCCTTTGGTGCGCATCTATGCCGAGGCCAAATCCCTTTCCAAGGCCAGACAGTTGGTTCAATACGGCAAGTCTCTGGCGAAGTAGAATGATAAAGCCTAGCTTTTTTCCTATAGAGAAGATTACGAATAGAGACCTAAGACATGATCTACTGGCTGGGATATGCCTTCTGGAAATCTTTAAGCTGGATCTTTTATCCTCTGAGAGTTAAAGGTGCCGAGAATCTCCCTTCCCGTGGCGTAAAGCCCCGTGGGGGCCACGCCCCTTTACGGGGCGGTTTCATCCTCGCCAGCAACCACCAGAGTTATCTCGATCCGATGATCATCGGTCTTTGCTTCCGGCGCCAGCTGCGTTACGTGGCCAAGAAATCCCTTTTTCGAAACAGGGTCTTTGATTTCTTCCTCCGGGGGGTGGGGGCCTTTCCGATTCAGAGGGATTCCGCGGATACCGGCGCCATAAAAGAGACCCTCAAAAGACTCCAGGAGGGATGGCCGGTCGTGATTTTTCCAGAAGGCACGACGATCAAAGAGCAAAAAAAAGTGCATCCGGGGATCGGTTTGATCGCGGCCAAAAGCGGAGTCCCGGTTGTTCCGGTCTTCATCCGGGATTCCGATAAGGTCCTGGCCCCCTACGATCGATTCCTCAAACGCCATCCCGTCACGGTCATCTTCGGCCGGCCCAAAACGTACACCAAGCAAACCCCTTATCCCGATATCGCCCGCCAGATTATAGAAGAGATCAATTCGCTCGCCCGTATAGCTGGCTGATTTTCCACTCTGGCACGAGACTGATCCGGCCTCTTTCCCTCATCGATAACGATAAACATCTTTCCGAGGGCCTACTTTGACAATATAAACCGTGAGGATGTCATCTTCGATCGAATAAAGAATGCGGTAATCGCCACAGCGAACTCGATACTTTTCCTGGCCGGATAATTTTTTGCAGTTATGCGGTCTGGGATTTTCCATAAGGGAGGTTATTTTATCGAGGACCGCTTGCAGGTCCTTTTGTGGTAGGCGTTCGATTTCTTTAACGGCAGATTTTTTAATTTCGAGCCTATATCTTTCCATCGGCCTTTAATTTCCTTAACAGAGCTTCATAAGAGATCGTCGGTTCTTTGGCTCTTTTGGAGAAGACAGCAAGGTCTTCCTGATCTTCAGCCAATTCATGCCGCAAGGCCTCATTGACAATATCAGAAATAGACTGCTCTGTTTCCAGAGCCTTCATCTTGATAACCTGGTGGATAGCCGGATCGAAATATACGGTTGCACGTTTTGTTAAGGTAGCCATCAATCATTCCTCCTTTCGCTCATAAGCATAGCATTATGACGTTATAATGTCAAGACGTCTTAACGTCTTTAAGTCCGTTCATTCTGCCACTTTTCGCCGCACGGGGATTTTTCTTCAATTCAAAAACGCCAGTTCCTGGGGATCAAAGGTCTCCCAGACTCTGGCCAGGCCGTGATCCAAAAGCTCCTGATTCAGATAAATCCCTTCAGTAGGGACAGCACCTACTTTCTATCAGAAAATGCATTGTCAGGGAAAGTAGGCGCTGTCCCTACTTTCCTTTGGATAACTTCCAGCACCACTTGCGCGGCCCTCCGGCTGGCGCCCGGCGAGCCCAGCGCCGCCTTCACTTTTTTTAACTCTTCTTTAATCGTCTGGATTTTGGCCTGATCGGCGTACAGCGACTGGATTTGGCTGGCGACCTTTTGCGCTGTGGCTTCAAACTGGATACACTCTGGGACGATTTTTTTGCCGGCGATGACATTGACCAAGCCGATAGAGGGCAGGCGTATCAGCCCTTTGGCCAGGCTCCAGGTCAAAAGGGATGTCTTATAGACAATCACCATCGGCTTGCCCAGAATAGCCGTCTCAAGCGTTGCGGTGCCGGAGGCCACCACACAAAACTCCACCGCATTAAGGGCATTGTATCGATCTTGACCAACGACCTTGAGAGGAAAGGGGATCGTGCCCAGATGCCTTTCGATTAAACCTTGATCCACCGTCGGAGCTTTGATAAGGATAAACTGTAGTAGAGAGTTGTCCTTAAAAAGAATCCGGGCGGCTGCGAGCATCGCGGGAAGCAATCTTTCAATTTCCTTTTGCCGTGAGCCGGGAAGAAGCGCGATCGTATCCCGGCTTTTTTCAAGAAGCCCCAGAGACGATAAGACAGCTTCAGGAGCTTTTGTCGCTTTCACTTGATCCAAAAGCGGATGCCCCACAAACTCAACGTCCATACCCCGGTGGGCGTAGAATTCTTTCTCGAAGGGCAGAATGACGAGCATCTTGTCCACGATTTTTTTGATGAGTTCAACGCGGCTTTCCTTCCAGGCCCAGACCTGAGGGCTGATGTAGTAGATGATTTTGGTTTTGATCCCGCGTCTTTTGATTTCCCGGGCCAGGCGGAGATTAAAACCAGGATAGTCAACGAGAATCACGGCCAAGGCCCGGGTCTCGGTGATTTTCTCTAAGATCAGATCGAAATTTTGTTTAAAAAAACTCAGGTGTTTGAAGGCTTCCCAAAATCCCACTACGGCGTGGCGCGTGAGATTGGCGTAAAGCTCCACGCCGTTTTTTTGCATAAGCTCGCCGCCCAGACCGGAAAACGTGACTAAGGGATTAAAGGATCGGATGGCATCAACGAGGCCGGCGGCATGCATATCCCCGGAGGCCTCGCCGGCCACGATCACGAGATGCTGGGGGGATTCCATATCTTTTGGCGGATTTTGAGGGCGACCTTAAGGGCCTCGCGGGCTTCCAACCCGGAGACGAGGGGTTTCTTGTCCTCAAGGATACAGTCGATAAAAGCTGCGAGCTCTTTTTTGAGCGGTTCTTCTCTCTCGATCGGGAGGCTCCTTTTAGAGATATCACGGCCGTTCTTTTTGTAAACGAAGGCCTCCTGCTTGACGTAATCCAAGGAGATGTAGGTGTCTTTTAAAAAGATACGAATCTTGCGCACCACCTCATCCGAAACCCGGCTGGCCGTCAAGTTGCACACACAGCCGTTTTGAAAGGTGATGCGGGCATTGGCGATGTCCTCGAGCCGGGTCAAGACGTTGACCCCCACGGCCTGAATGGAGCGGATGGGGGAGCGGACCAACCCTAAGATGATATCGATATCGTGAATCATCAGGTCCGTGACCACACCGAGATCCAGCGAACGATTGGGGAAATGGTTCAACCGGTGGCATTCGACGAACGCCGGCTCATTCGCCAAGAGGCGGACCGCCTGAAAGGCCGAGTTGAAACGCTCGACGTGGCCGACCTGGAGCTTCAGCTTTTTCTTTTGGGCCAGGCGGATCAGCTGGTCGGCTTCTTTGAGGGTGGTGGTGATGGGCTTTTCGACAAAGGTATGGACGCCGTGTTCCAAAAAGAATTTTGCAATCTCGAAGTGGGAGGAGGTGGGCGTGCAGATATCCACCGCGTCGATTTTTCCCTTGAGCCTGCGGTAATCTTTAAGAAAGCTGATCTTATAAGGGTGAGCCAATTTTTCGGCTGAAGGACGCTTAAGATCGCACCCAAACTCAACATGGGCTTTTGAGAAAAGCTCTTGTTGATAAACCCTTAAGTGTTTAGATCCCAGATGGCCGAGGCCAATGAGGGCGAGATGGATTTTATTCATGTATATTGGAAGAAGGTTGCCAACGTTACCGATGTTGCCAATGTTGCCGATGTTGCTTTAAGAAAGGTTGTTCGAGGTTGCAAAAGGTTTCCGGAACCTTGGATAACCTTGTGTAACCTCCCAAAGGCAACCTCGGTAACTTTGGAAACCTTGGTAACATGAGTAACCTTTTTACTGAGTTTGTACTCTAACAAATCCCTCGACAAAAGTCAACGGATATGCTAGGATTGCGCCCCTATGCGTGAGTATTGGAAGCTTCTCCAATTCCTGCGGGGACACACCAAGATTTTCGCTTTAGCAGTCTTTTTTATGCTGATCTCAGCGGTCTTTGAAGGGGTCCAGCTGTCGATGCTCGTCCCCATGATCGACCGGATCTTTACCGACAGGAAGATCATCCTCCCCAATCAACTTCCAGAGTTCGTTGCCAAGGCCGTGGATTGGTTTAATGCCATGGACCCTTACCAGCTTTTTGGGTGGTTTCCCTTTGTCTTCCTGGGCCTTTTTTTGATCAAGAATGTGGTGATGTTCATCTACGACTTATTGATGAACGACACCTCGCAGAGGATCATGCGGGATGTCCGCTCCCGGCTCTACGAGACCATCCAGAATCTTTCCTTAGATTATTTCAGCCAGAGGCGCACCGGCGAGCTCATCTCCCGGATCACCAACGACGTCCAGGTCATTGAGAATGCCGTTTCTTACGCGGTGACCGATCTTTTCCGTCAGAGCTTTATCATTATCGTTTTTGTTGCGATTGTTTTTTCGATTCATTATCAAGCCGCGCTTATTATCTTTGTTCTATTCCTATTCATTGCTGTTCCCATGCGCTTGATTGGCCGAAGGCTGCGCAAACTTTCCAAAAGCTCTCAGGAAAAGATGGCGGATATCAATTCCTTGCTTTTAGAGACGATCTCCGGGGTTCAGGTCGTCAAGGCCTTTTGTATGGAGCCCTACGAGACCAATCGGTTTCGCCAACAAAATCAAGCCTTCTATAAGTTAAAGATGAAGTCGATTAAGCGGTTGCTGGTGATTTCTCCCATTACAGAGCTGATCGGCGCCTCGTGCGGGGTTTTTCTCGTTTTTGGCTTAGGGGCTCAGGTATTGAAAGGAGAGCTTTCCTTCGGGATTTTTGGGCTCTTTTTGGGTTCGATCCTGTCTACCATTAGTCCGGTTAAAAAGCTGGCCAATGTCCATGCCATTATCCAGCAGGCCCTGGCGGCCAACAAACGCATCTACGATGTCCTGGAAACCAAACCCACTGTCCAAGAGAAGCCCCATGCCAGAGCGCTGCCGCGGATTAAAAGTTGTATCAAGCTGGAAGGGGTTTCTTTCCAATACGACGAAGAATCCGGCGACGTCTTGAAAGATATTGACCTGGAGATTCGGGTGGGGGACCTGCTGGCGATCGTGGGCCCGACCGGCACTGGGAAATCCACCCTCGTTAACCTAATCTCGCGCTTTTATGACCCAACCGAAGGCCGTGTCACGATGGATGGCGTTGACCTCAAAGAAGTCTCTTTAAAATCCTTGCGCCAACAGATTGGCATTGTGTCTCAGGAGACGATCCTTTTTAATGACACCGTGAAAGCCAACTTAAGCTACGGCCAACCCTTCGACCCGGGCCGCCTCGCCAAAGGCGAGGCGGCCCGGGCCCAGGGTGTCCCCCAAAGCTCACAAAAAGAGATCGAAGAGGCGGCCCAGAGGGCCTACGCCCACCCGTTTATTGTAAGAATGCCCCAAGGCTATGATACGGTCATTGGCGACCGGGGATTCCGCTTGTCCGGTGGGGAAAAACAGCGCCTCGCCATCGCCCGGGCGATTCTTAAAAATCCGCCTATCCTGATCCTGGATGAGGCGACCTCCCAACTGGATTCTGAATCCGAAAAGTTTGTCCAGCAGGCCCTGGATGAATTGATGGAAGGCCGCACCGTCATCTGCATTGCCCATCGGCTTTCCACCATCGTGAAGGCGACCAAAATCGTGGTCCTGGACCAGGGGCGGGTCGTGGGGGTGGGGGTCCACGAAGACCTCTTAAAGGATTGTGACCTTTACCGCAGGCTTTATCAGACACAGTTTGAGGAGGCGGTATAAGGGCTGAAAAGCCCCCCCCTAGTTCGCCAAACAAAAAACTTAAGTTTGGCAAATTTTTGAAAATATTGTCGTAAGAAGAAAGGCTTTCGACCGATAATACCTTCCCAAGGATTGCAAGTCTAAAGGAA
>Ga0137796_10001655_pt1 | contig 12554 bp, 12 predicted proteins | sample OV2TP3_FD_97704 | JGI IMG/M metagenome (GOLD analysis project Ga0137796, IMG submission 97704)
TTGTTGAGTGAACAAAAAATGAGGCTAAAAGCATTCGCCCAAATAAATCCGATTTATAGGAAAACGGCCATTTCATTTTTCAATCTTTCTCCCGATGGACGATATTGACTTGGCTAGCTCCCGCCTGCCGGGCGGCATCCATCACGCTGACAAAATATTTATACGCCATGTCGGCATCACCCTGAATAAAGACAATCTTTTGTACTTTTGATTTAAGAAGCTGGGCTAAATCCGCCTTTAAGCGATCCAAAGATACTGTTTGGTCATTCAAACTGATACGACCTTCTTTATCGACCTGAACAACAATTTCTTCTTTCTGTGGCTGATCTTTGGTCGTCGCCTTTGGTAAATTTACCTTCAGGAAGGGATGATAGGCAAACGAAGCGGTGAGCATAAAAAAAATGAGGAGTTGAAAGACGATATCAATCAAAGGAGCCATGTCTAAACTCAAACGTAATTTTTTGACACGAATCAGTTCCATCATTCTGCACCCTTTATAATTTCATCATCGACCTCAAAGGTCTTTTGGTAAACGGTGCGGGTTGTGTCTTTGTTAAAAAATTCGTCTAATTCCGAGACAATTGTCTGCATCCGACGGGCAAGGCGATCCGCTTGAGTCTCAAAACCATGATAAGCCGCCATACAGGGAATCGCCACCACCAACCCAAACACCGTACTTAATAGAGCCTCCCAGATGCCGCCGGATAAGTGTTCCGCCTGCACCTGGCCACCCAAAATTTCAATTTTGTGAAAAGCGGTCACTAGCCCTGTCACAGTTCCCAATAATCCCAATAACGGAGCAATATGGGTGATGGAAGCCAAACCACGTAATCGTCCCTCCACCTTTTCCATCGCAATCGAACCCTCACGCGATAAAATAGAATTGCGTAAGGGATTATCAAGATTTTTTAGATAAAGAAAAGCTATACGGACAACCGGATTGGGGTGTTTGCGACAAAAAATGAAGGCCTCCTTGATCTTTCGCTGGCGTAACAATTCGAATAATTTCGCCGTAAATTTTTCATAATTCAATTTCAATCGAAAAAAATAATAGCAACGTTCTGCTATAATCGCTGTTCCGATAATCGAACAAATTAAAAGTGGCCAGGCCGTAAATCCTGTCTTAGTAAATAAGCTTGTGATAGCTTGTCCCCAAAGCATAGTTATGTCCTTCCTTTATTTTTTACCATATCAATCTCGCTCCGGCATAAAAATTTTGACCATCCGCCGGATCGACACCCGTAGAAGTAACGCGTGCATAATATTGCTCATCAAATAGATTATGGATGCCACCAAATAGGCTAAGTGTATCTTTATAAATATCCCATTCCCCGCTTAAATCCCATACCTTATAAGACGGAATTAGGAACGTACTTGTATTCGAATCATTGCCAAAGTGATCATCAACAAACGTCCCAGCAATTTTCAATTTTCCTTTATCTTTATAGCGATATTCGAGGCCTGTCTTGAAAATATAGTCCGGTGCATACTGTGGTGTCTTGCCTGAATTAAGACCTTCCACAAATTCCGCATGCAAAAACATAACATTTGTAAAAAAATTGAGTGCTTCTATCTTCTGACTATACTGCTTATTCTTCATACTATCTAACAATTGAATTAAATTCAATTCATTCGTAAATTCAAAACCATAGTGCTGGGCATCGCCAACGTTTTGAATCACCTGTCCTGTTGACCCGATGGTCCCAATCTGGTCACGAAATTCCATATAGAAAACGCTCCCATCCCATGAATAATAAGGGGTAGGCAAGCCTCGTAAACCTAAGTCCGCTTGCCATGATTCTCCCTCTTCTAAATCCTCGGTAACTGTCTGACCGCTCCCCGTCGGCACAGCCTCAACAAACAATTTGGGTCGATATCCTTGCGAAATATTCGAGTAAACATCGACAGCTGGCGTAAGTTCATATACAGCACCTAAACCAAATAGGGAAACAAAATCATATTGCGATTCATCAGCCAGAGGAACGTTGGTCTTATCCACATTATCATTTTCTTCCACGCGTTGCCAAATGTTCTCTAAACGAGCTCCTGGTGTGACAGAAAACTTTCCGAATTTAAACATATTCTCGGCAAATAGGGAAACATAATCCATCGAACGATCAGCATCTTTGCGGACCAAACCATCTTCCGCATCTGCTGTGTTGCCACGCTTATCGATACGCGGGGAGTTGGAATGATAATAAAAAATGCCTGTGGTCAGGGCATGATCACTTGAACCCAAGGCCTCGTAATTCTGTCGAAATCTTATCTCTCCACCCCCTGTATAAAACTCCTGAACCTGTATCTCGTTACTATTCGCATTAGCGCCACTCGGAAGAGTCCCAAACGCACTTCCGGAAGTCCGCTGTCGCCAACTAAGACGCTCATAATATCCCCCGAATGTTTTAATGGCAATATATTTTTGTTCATCCACTTCCCGATCCCATGTCAATGCTCCTGCATAACGGTTTAATTCAAAATGATCATTGAGCCGTGTGGACTGCGAAGGATTGGCTTCCCAATCGCCCCGTAATAAACCTCCTGGCTCGCCATGTTGTTCATTATACGAATCAAAGGCGAGGCCCCAATACGTTTGAGGATCCTGCTTAATTTTGAGCTTTGAGCCCCCATAAAAAACATCATATTGGCTATTGTTTTCACGAAATCCTTGAGATTGCCGATGATGAAAATAACCATAGTAACCAATGGCTCCTTGCGTGCCGCTAAGACCTGTATAATTGGAGAAAAGGCCGTGACTTCCACCGCTATTTTCTTCCGTGACTGATAATCTTCCTTCATAAGGTTCCTTCGTGACAAAATTTAATGCCCCACCCGGTTGAGGGCCATACATCAAACTTGAACCTCCGCGAATAAAATCTATGTGATCCACTGTCTGAAACGGTGGCGTGTAATAGGCTTCAGGATAGCCAAACAAATCCGCCTGAATCGGAACACCATCCTTTAATACTTGCATAAATTGGACGCGGTCAGGCGTCAGGCCACGATAACCAATGCTCAGAAGAGGCGTTGATTCTTCACTTAATAATAATCCGGGCGTTTTATTTAAGGCCTGACGATAATTATTATTAATGATAATCGGTGCCTCTTGGAGGTCCACAACAGAAGTCTTCTTCCCCTGATAAATTTTAGCCCCTTCCATGGCAGGCAAAAATTTTCTCCTTTCTTTCGAAGCTGTCACAACTAGTTCTTTTAAGGTAGTTGTAGGTGTTTGAGCGTAAACTGTAGAGAAAGTCCCTAGCAATAAAAAGATTTCTATAAGGAAATTGATGATCATGAGGTAAAATTTCGTGAGCACGGCACTAAATACGTTATTAAATAACTTAATTATGCCGAATTTAACATTTGTTAGAAGCCTTGTCAAGAGGTTTTTTCAGAAATAAGTATTCGGAAGACGTATTTGGCAGGCTAAATATAGTATTCAAGATCAAGGACAACAGCCTTGACTAGGAGGTCAACGATTTTCTTTACCGCCATTTCGGTTTCTTCATTTTCCACCAACATTAAATCCACTTTATCTTCGGCAAATTGGTTCTCCCCCACGTTAATCACCAATGTCTTATTCGGGCGGTTGAGGGACTTTAACATCTCCAACTCATAGTCATCGATATCCGTAATGCTCGTGATTAAAATCAGTCCCGAGTCAGTAAAAATCCGGGCAAGTTCTCCTAGTTGCTGGAGATGTTCAAATTTGCCGATCGTCCGATCCCCTGAAGTAGGTTGGCTGATCAACCGGTTAGAAATACCCAAAAAATAAGTAAACTTCCCCATCTCAAACAGCCGCTCCTCCAACGCCTTAGCAATCCGCTGTTTTCCCGTATCCATTTGACCGGTGATGATGATGAGTGCTGATTTGTGTTCGTATTTTTGACCACGCTTTTCGGGCGTGATTTGGCTTCGAATCCATTCAAATTCACGCTCACGGATATGGCGATTCAAAGAAGTCTGTTCATCAAATACAGGAGCTAAAATAATACCCCCCCCAGAAATTTCAAAGTTATCAACAATAACAAATCGGCCTGTTTCAGCGATATTACCGACCGTATCAAAGGCCACTGGCTTAAGGCTTTCAAAAACGCATTCCGCGACTTCGTGACGATCCACATGCGGTTTAACAATAGAGGATAGTTCAGAGGCATTCATCACATTAACAACCTCCGAAACAACTACCGGTACCTGTTGGGTTGTAATTTTTAATTTATATGTTTTACCTTTGACCAAGGGTTGTTTGCCCATCCAAAAAACATTGGCACGGAATTTGGTGCTCACCTGAGGATGAGGCTCGCGATTTCCCAACTTGCACATGATTTCGCCTGGACGAATGTAAATCTGTGTCTCCAAACAGACCCCTGTACTTTGACCAGCAAAAACCTCCTGTGGACGCGGTTTATTGAAGGCCTCTATACTCTTAATCCGTGACGTTTTCCCCGAAGGAAAAAAGACAACCGGCTCTCCCACCTCAACGGTCCCTGATTCCACACGGCCGGCCACAATCCGACGGTCATCACCCGCTTCGGTGAATTTGTATACGTCTTGCACCGGCATACGAAAAGGCTGCTCTGATTTGGGAGCTGCTTTCACAAAACTATCCAACGCTTCTAATACCGAAACCCCCTTATACCATGGCATATTTTTTGATAAGCCTACGATGTTATCTCCTTCCCGGGCGGCAATTGGGATAAAGCCACGTGGCTCTAAATTAATTTCTTTAAGAAATTGGGAGTATTCTAACTTAATCTCAGTAAAAACCTTCTCACTATATTTCACTAAATCCATTTTATTGACGCAGACCGTGATATTTTTGATACCTAAAAAGGACATCATGTAGCCATGCCGCTTTGAGTTCTCCCGGATCCCTTCCTTGGCATCAATCACCAAAAGCGCAGCTTCCGCACGAGCCGCCCCGGTTATCATATTCTTTAAAAATTCAATATGACCGGGCGCGTCAATGATAATATAGTCGCGCTTTTGTGACTTAAAAAAACATCGGGCCGTATCAATGGTTATCCCTTGAGCTTGTTCATCCTTAAGGGCATCCAACAAAAAGGCATACTCAAAGGGTTTGGCATTACGGGCGCACCGGTCCTTAACTTCCTCTAACTTACCTAGGGGAAGAGAACCTGTGTCAGCCAAAAGACGTCCCACCAGCGTACTTTTACCATGGTCGACGTGACCGACGATGACTACGTTCATCTGTTCGCGTTGATTCATAATTTTATAGAAGCCAGAAGTCAGAGGCCAGAAGCCAGAAAATCCCAAAAATCTTTTTTCTGACATCTTACTTCTGATTTCTTGCTTCCAGCCTTACATATATCCTTCCCTTCTCAACGTCTCTAATCCACCCGCATCTTCTTTATCCTGGGCGCGGCCGGAACGTTCTGCCACATTTTTGAATTTACCTGTTCGCAATTCTTCCACAATTTCATGAATATTGCTAGCGGTTGATTCAACCGGAAACGTGCACGGATAGCATCCTAAGGAACGGTAACGTTTCCCATCCCCATGATTAAAATACAAACTCACCACCGGAATATTTTCCCGCTCGATATATTCCCAAATGTTTAATTCGGTCCAGTCCAATAAAGGGTGAATGCGCACATGCGTACCTGGTGCAAAATCTGTCTTAAACTGATTCCACAACTCAGGCGGTTGATCGCCGATATCCCAATCACTGTTGCGATCACGAGGAGAAAAATATCGTTCCTTGGAACGACTTCCCTCCTCATCCGCCCTGGCCCCAACGATAACTCCAGTGTAGGGCTCCTTATTGGTATCAATCTCATACTTGCCGGTGGAGTGGTTCAACCGATAGCGTACCCAATCACCCATCAAGGTATGTTTAAGCGCGTCTGTTTTCAAAACCTTGCAACAGCCAATACGGTCTAGCTTCCCATCGGGAAAGGTATTCTTGGCCTCCAACGCCGCCTTGTTTTGGCCGACGATCATGTTCAATTTCCATTTTAATGCTAATTCATCCCGAAACTTAATCATTTCAGGAATTTTGTAGCTAGTATCGATGTGAACCAGTGAAAACGGGACATGACCCAAAAAAGCTTTGCGCGCCAGCCACAAAAGCACAGTGCTATCTTTGCCAATCGACCAAAGCATCACAAGGCTCTTAAACTCACGATACGCCTCACGCAAGATGAAAACGCTTTGGGCTTCGAGGCTGTCTAATTTGTCGAGGGATTTGTTCATAATTTTCATAAAGAAGTCAGAGGTAAGATATCAGAAGTCAGAAAATCTTGTCACTTCTGGCTTCTTGCTTCTCACTTCTGGCTTCTATTTTTCTTCCATTTCGGATTATTATGCAATCCACATTCTTTTTGATCGGTCTGCTCCCACCACCAGCGGCCAGCGCGGATATCTTCGCCGGGCTTTACGGCCCGTGTACAGCACGAGCAGCCGATACTGATAAATCCTTGTGCATGTAATGGATTTACGTCCACTTTGTTTTCCTTAATATATTTATGAACATCTTCCAGTGACCAATCTGCCAAAGGATTGATTTTGATTTTTTTATTCTCCTCATCCCATTCAAAAATTTCGATATTGGTGCGTGTAACCGCCTGCGAGCGTCGCAAACCTGTTATCCACGCATCCACATTCGCTAATGCTCTTTGTAACGGCTCAACTTTGCGAATCCCGCAGCAGAGTTTACGATTCTCAACGCTTTCATAGAAAAGATTAATCCCCTTTGTCCTAACCATTTCTTCCACGGCTTTGGTGTTCGGATATATGATTCTAAACGGCATGGGATAACGCTTCTGCGTCTTGGCCATCAGCTCATAGGTTTCGGGAAACAACCGTCCCGTATCCAAGGTGAAAATCTCTATAGTCGGTGCAACTTTTGAAATCATGTCCGTAATGACCTGATCCTCTTCCCCTAAACTCGAGGCAAAGTTTACCCGATGGCCGAATTCTTGATAGCTGAGCTTGATGATTTCTTCAGCTTTTAAACTTTTAGCCTTGTGATTTAATTCTTTTATTTTTTCCAACTGACTCATATCTGTTCCTATCAACAGAAGTCAAATTCACTCAAGCCTCAAAATACTGTTCCATCGAAAAGTATCGTTCGCCTGTATCCGGCAGGATAACCACGATGCGTTTCCCTGATTCTAACTTTTGCGCCACTTGCAAGGCCGCCACCAACGCCGCTCCCCCAGAGATACCCACACTCAAGCCCTCTTCTTTTCCTAAGCGTCGTGTCATCAGAAAAGCATCCTTGTCGGCCACCGTAATCACTTCATCAATAATATTACGATTTAAATTCTTGGGAATAAATCCGGCGCCGATTCCTTGAATATTATGTCGGCCGGGTCGTCCGCCGGAAAGCACAGCACTTGTTTTTGGTTCTACCGCTACAATTTTGATATGTGGAATTTCCTCACGCAGACGCTCGCCAGTTCCCGTTATTGTACCACCCGTTCCTACCCCTGCTACAAAAACGTCTAATTTCCCCTCGCAGGCTTCAAGGATTTCTTCGGCTGTTGTCTCGCGATGAATGCGCGGATTTGCCTTATTTTCAAACTGTCGTGGAATAAAACTATTCGGAATCCTCTTGGCTAATTCTTCACACTTTTTTATGGCTCCCACAATACCATCTTTGGCAGGTGTTAAAATAACTTCTGCCCCATACAAACGTAGTAAATAAATCCGCTCTAAGCTCATGGCCTCCGGCATGGTGAGAATGCATCGATAACCCTTAACAGCACAAATCATCGCCAAGCCAATGCCAGTGTTGCCACTGGTTGGTTCAATCACCGTTGAGCCTTTCTTCAAAAGACCTTCTTTTTCAGCATCTTCAATCATGGACAAGCACGGTCTGTCTTTCACGCTTCCACCGGGGTTAAACGATTCCAATTTTACCAAAATCTCAATGCCTTTAGGGGCAATGCGGTTTAGTCGAATCAAAGGCGTATGCCCGATTAATTCGGTTACACTATTCATAATTTTCCTAAAACTATTCATGCTTTACCTCGCTTCATTTAAGAATAAAATCGACAAGCAATAACTCACACATACCGTAATAATCGGATTAATGCACCAAGTAAAAAAAGTCTTCTTGGTGATCGGATTCTGCAATGTCAATTCTTTGCCCTGCTTGATAAGGCTGATAGCAAAAACAGCCATAGTGTAAATTATAACCGCGGGTTGTGGAATTCCCAAATACGAAGCGACAAGAGTAATGGAACCACTTATGAAATTGATAATCGTAGCGGTCAAAAGCCCTAAAGGCACAATTCTTTCGCTGGTTGTAATAAGTGGCCCAGTAAAGGCAAGACCACCTAATCCAAAGATGATCCCCATGATCCATAAACCGGTCATCGGTTCTAACATCCGTGCACCAACCAAGGGGCCCACAACATTAGCTACATTATTTGTACCTTGCGCAAAGACGTTATATCCACTAGACAGAATCACAAACCACTTTAAACGTTCCCCGTGTTGGATAACCTTTTCATAAACCCAAAAATTAATTTTCCGGGGTGGATAAACATATATGGCTAAAAAATAAATCAGGATAAATGCAACAATGGTCGACAAAATCCAGCAAATACTAAGATATTGAATCTTACTCCAATTAACTTGATGATAAAACAATCCAACCCCACAGATCGCCGCGATTGTCGATAACGACGTTGATTGAGGAATGTGCATTAAATTTGCTGTAAATAAACTTAATGTCGCCGCAAACAAAATTATGATAACGGATTTGGCGGTAAGAATATTTCCCGGAATTATACCTTTACTAAGCGTTACCGAAACCTCTTTCCCTAATAATACCGCTCCCAAGACAATTAAAATAATATAGAGCAACCATGCATTCATTCGGGTAATAGACCGACTCCCCACAGCCGCTGAGAGTGAGGCAGCAAAGCTTGATGCCCCCATATTAACAGCAAAAAATATTGCCAAGATAAAAATTAAGATTTCCATTTCATTATATCGAATAAAGCGGGACCTTCTCTTGGCTGCGGTAGCGCAAACGCATCGTTTCGAAATTAATGTGCTTAAAATAATCGCCCATGACACTCTCTCCCTCCTGACAAATTTGATTAATTAGCCCCATATCGCTCTTATAAAATTGCGATACTTTCAGTTTTTTCTCTGAGAAAATTTCAAACAACGTATAAAGGGAAATATCCTTTGGTGCCCTGCTTAAGACATAACCTCCTTTTTGTCCCCGCAAACTTTCCACTAAACCGAATTGTTTTAACATAATCAAAATATGGACCAAAAATTTCGTTGGAATCTTTTGGCGCCGGGCAATCTCATTAACTTGGAGTGGCAGCGGATTAGGCCAATGAAGTGATAACTCCAAGAGCGCCCGGCACGCATAGTCTAGTTTTGCGGAAATTTTTAACATGGTATTTTCTAATCATTACTAAGTTTATCAACAATGTAATAATAAAGCATTTATGGGATTTTGTCAAGAAAAATTTACTCTTACCCCAAAGGGTTCTACCTCCCGACTCTTAAAAAAACCGTAGTCTTGTTGAATCATAAAAATTCACGAGTATAATAGTTAAGTATGAAATCGCGCGGACTAACTGTTGCAATCCTGCTAATTTTGCTTCCTCTCACAGCATATTCCGGTGAAGATAAAATCCTTTACGCACGCGGCCGACATTTTGTCAAAACCCATCAAATGGATTTTGCCTATATGCAGTTTCGGGATATTGTTCGCCAGTATCCGCAATCAACTTTTCGTGAAGATGCCTTATTTGCCACAGGCGAATATTTTGTTCAAAATTCAAACTTTAAAGAAGCCACAAAAATCTTTGAAGAATTTATAAAAGAATACCCTACCGCAAAAACAAAAATCTTTGCCTTGGCCTATCTTTATAAGATGGCAAAAGAAAAAAACGATGCTGACTTGGTGGAGAGGATTAAAACCGATATCATAACCATAGAACGATTAGGGTTTGTCTTTCGCGATTCTAAAGAATACAAATATCATTCACTCTTTCATTGGCAATATCACGTGCTCCTTCAAATCGATAAAATCACCATTTCGTGTAACGGAGATCGCCTTGCCGAAATTTCGTATTAATATTCGATTCTGGTTCGTCTTAATTCTTGGCTTCATTTTGACCCTCTCCTTTGTCATTAATGTCTTCTTTCTGACTATTAAAAAACAAATTGCCGTGGAGATTTCGGAGCCGCTGATTCATAGACTTATCATCAAAAATATTTTTTATATTTTCCCTGATCGTTTTCTTGTCCAAGATCTCCGGATACTTCCTAAAGATACCTCTATTATTGACCAATCCATTGTGGTGCCCTTGCTCGCGCTCAAACTTTCCTTGCGGGAACTAATTGGTAAACGTCATCTGATTATTACTACGTTTGTTCTTGATAAAATGCGGAGTTCTCAAAACTCCTTCTCAAAATTTTTAAGTGACAATGCGGTTTATCTCATTGCCTTATTACAGGAATTACCCAAGATGGATATAACCTTTTTGATTAAGGAAGCCTCAATCGATTCTCCTCCCGAAAAACTCCATCTTTCTCCAACGACATTCAACCTTGCCGTTTTTATAAAGAAAGGGGATTTCTGGGCCAATGGGGCCTTCTACAGTGGGATCGATTCCTCACCGCTCCAATTAGCCATACGGGGAAATTTAACTTCTAAGGGACTGTATCTTAATCAAGGCACATTTTACAAACATAATATGTACTCAAATTTTTGGGGAGAGCTAAAAGGTCCTATCTTTCAATTAAATGGTTACGCTTTTCTCAACAACCAAACCTTAAGATACTCGAATCTGCTTTTGGATACCTTGCTTCGCCGCCCTCCTCGTCCTCACGTTACAAAAACACTTGAACCTTCTATAGATATTATTAATGTTGACTGTCGCGGTCGTTTGGGGTTTCCCAGAGTCCAAATAGAAAATCTTAACTTTATCCTCAATGATTTTCCTATTAGAATTAAAGGAACGGCTATTTTTTCTACCCCAATGGCTTTTAATTTTACGGCTTCTTTGGATAATGCGCCCGCTGGTCCAAATCGCATCAAGGATTTCAAACAACTCAATCTCAATTTTAGTGGTCTCTTAACCGAAAAAACGCTCAAGGGTCGCGGCGGACTTAGTGTCATCTTCAAACAGAGTAAAGACTCGAGCTTCCTTCTTGATAAAATCGAAATGAACTCCCCAAAAACGTCATTTTTTTATGACCAATTTAAGCGTCCAACACTGCAACTCCATGGCGGAGGAATATCAATTTTGACAAATGAGGACCACCATCGCCTTTCTTTTAAGACACTCAAGGCTTCCTTCCATTCGCAGACAGAAAAATTCAAAATCATTAAGCTTATGGCCACGATGTATAAAGGGTATCTCAAAGGAAGATTCTGGTACGATGTCAGTCATTTGCCCCCGAGTGTGATTGGCAGTGCGGTTTTCAAAGATGTCGAAGCGCACGCGCTTGCCGAATTACTCATTTATTTTTCGAAAATTTACGGTAAGGCATCTGGCAAAATCAATTTTAAAAGTCATCCCAATTTTCAATTATATGGTTTCATCCTAATTCAAAACGGCTATCTTAAAAATTTTGATTTCTTTAAATGGATAGCTGAGACATTTAATATTCCATCACTCACAGATATCCGGTTTGTACAAGCTCAAACTCAATTTTGGCTACACCCAAAGGGACGCGGCTTAACCAACATCAAAATAACCTCAAAAGATGTGGGCTTAACCGGGTTTTTAAATTTGGATAAAAATAGTTTGATCGCAAGCAAGATTTCACTGTTGCTAAGTCGTAAAACTTTACAAGAATCACCTAAATTTCGCGCGATTTTAACGATGTTTGAGGAAGCTGTGCCATCTCTCACCTTCGACTTTCAACTTTCCGGACCTCAAAAGGCCATAAATTTTCTCTGGCTGCAGTCCGAATTCAAACAGCACATTCAAAACCGCATACCGAATTTTGTCGAACGCATGATTGATCGAAAAATTGATGCGATTTTGGAAGGGAAGATCCCCGAAGAGTCAGAAAGTTCATCCCAATAATCTTGTTAGAATCTTAGCGCTCCCTGATGGCATAGGATATCTCGATAGATGATTAAGATGAACCCATTGGTGTGTTTGATCCTGTTTTGGGTAGTGGGTTAACGTGCAATCAAAGACATGGAGCGTCACCTTAAAGGCTGTATAAAAATGAACAACATTGAACAAGTATCTGGCAGATTTGACCTCCACCCTTAATTCTTCTTGGATTTCTCGATGTAAAGCTTGCTGCGGTGTCTCAAACCTTTCAACCTTTCCACCAGGGAATTCCCACAACCCAGCGAAGAGTCCTTGGGGAGGTCGTTGCTGAATAAAATAATCGTTCTTCCTTTTAATCACAGCTACCGCGACCTGAATCTTTTTGATAATTTTCTTTTTCTGTTTCGGAATAATTTCTTGAATCCCTTTTTTATAGGCCTTGCAGGTTGTTTTAACAGGACATGCCAAACACAAAGGCAATCGATTAAGACAAACTAAAGCTCCCAATTCCATCAAGGCCTGATTGAAAATTCTGTTATTTTG
>Ga0137796_10001660_pt1 | contig 12540 bp, 8 predicted proteins | sample OV2TP3_FD_97704 | JGI IMG/M metagenome (GOLD analysis project Ga0137796, IMG submission 97704)
GGTGAGCAAGTCGCCGGTCATCGTCATCGCGGACCGGACCACGACGGTGGACTTTACGGACCAGACGGCCACGGTGGACTTTGCGCTCAAAGAGACGGCCTTGCAGATGTCCGAGGTCACGGTCACGGCGGTGCGCCCGCTGGTGGAGGCGGACAAGACCACCAGCGAATATGTGGTGACGGTCAGCGAGATCGAGCGCATCGGGGTGGTGCGCAGCGTCCAGGACCTGCTGCAACTGCTGCCCGGCGTGGCCGTGGACGGGAGCAATCGCATCCGGGGGAGCTTCGTGGAGCAGGTGGGCTACGGCACGGACGTGGCCTACATCGTGGACGGCGTGCGGATGAACCACAACGACGGGCGCGGGAAGGGCGGCACGTTCCAGTCCATCAACCGGGGGGCCGTGCAGGAGGTCTCGGTGCTGGCCGGGGTGATGCCTGCCGAATACGGCAACACGCAGGCCGGGGTGGTCAACGTGGTGACGAAGGAGGGGGGGAATAAATACCACGGCTGGTTGGAGACGCGCTTTGAGCCTGCGGGGCAGAAGCACTGGGGCGCCAACGTCTACGACTCCCCGCAGCACCTGGGCCGCGTGCGCTGGAACGATCCCAACTGGACGAACGAGCGGGACCCTCTCACAGGCAGACTGGTTCATCAACGAACGGACTACGACCGCTGGTCCGGCTGGCAGGCCGAGGCCAACGCCTCCGGGCCAATGGGGGACCGGGCGTCCTTCATAGCCTCGGTCAAGCACGATCAGTTTGTCACCCCCCTGCCGGGGCCTTCAAAGACCGGGTTCTACGACGAGCAGAACCGGTTTGTGCCGTCGGGACCGGACAACCTCACCCTGTCGGGGAGCCTCACCTTCAGGCCCTCCGCGGACCTGAAGCTGAAGGTGGGGGGGCTGTTGCAGCGGTGGAGCTACTGGAACCCCGGCAACGAGGACGTCGTCCCAGTGGCGGTGGGGACGACCATCAACCTGCCGGGGGTGATGCGGGGGTTAGGGGACGGGGGACGGGACCTGTTCCTGCCGGAGAAATGGTCTGCGGCGGGAAGGCAGAAGGCGCGGGAGGAGCTGGAGTATGCCGTCCTGACGCACACCCTGTCTCCCAGGACGTTCTACGAGGTGCGGCTCTCCCGCAGCCGGTCGTTCCTCGACACGTCCGGGGCCTCTATAGTCACCGCGCTCAACGCGCAGGATGCGGACAGGTGGTTCAACCTGGGCCGGCCGGGCGCGGCGCGGTGGCGGCGGTCGGACCGTCAGCGATACACCGTCAGGCTGGACGTGTCGTCGCAGATGACGGAGAAGCACTTCCTCAAGGCCGGGGTCGAGTTCATCCGGGGGAGCACATGGCTGACACAGTTCGTTCACTCCAGTCCAGCGGAGCGACGCCTCTACCTGTATGCGGACAAATTGCAGTTCGGCAGGCCGGTCCACCCCCTCTTCCTGAACGCCTACGTCCAGGACAAGATGGAGTTTGAGGGCATGATCGTGAACCTGGGCCTCCGGATGGACGCCTTCAACCCGAACGTGCGCACGCAGCAGCACGGGGCCTACTCCGGCTCGCCCATGTTCCGGATGTTCACCCGCGCCCTGGACTATCTCTATGACGACCCATCCATCTGGTCGATCGACGCGCCCTGGCACATCGCCTTCGCCCCGCGCATCGGCATCTCCCACCCGGTCACGTCGCGGGCGCAGATCCGGTTCTCCACCGGCGCTTTCTACCAGTTCGCGGACCTGTTCTACTACTATGGCAGGGACTTCCAATCGTTCGGCAGGAAGGACGACATCGACGTCAACCGGAACGGGAGGATCGACGCGCCGGAGCAGTTCAACAACTTAGAGACGGTCTACTCCGGGGTCAACGGCACGCCCCTGCTGAGGCCGGTCAAGTCCACTAACTTCGAGGTGGGCATGGACTGGAACTTCATCTCCGACTACACCGCGACCCTGACCACCTACTACAAGAGCGACGTGGACCAGCTCACGACCTACCCCAACGAGACCTGGTTAGGCGCGCGAGACCGGGCCGTGAACTTCACCCGGACACTCGACAACGGGGCCTGGTCGGACACGCGGGGCCTGGAGCTGTCCCTGAAGAAGGCCTTCGCCCACAACTTCTCGTTCCAGGCATCTTACACCCTCCAGTGGACGCGGTTCACCACCGGCAAGCTGGGCAACGTCATCCGGAACGTCTACATGGACTCCCTGACCGTGGCCAGCCTGTCGAAGACGGGCTACACGAAGACCTTCCCGGACGGGCAGCAGGTCTTCGTCCCGGACCTCTGGGTCGACTTCGACCCCTCCCCCACCGGGAGGGAGATTCCGAGGCGGATGACCGAGGCGGACATCAAAAAGTATGGCGCGCAGGCGCAGGAGGCCATCGACAACGTCCGGAAGGCTGCCCTGAAGGACGCTCCGCTCGGCACGGGGGTGTATGACGGCATCTACCCGATGGCCGGGGAGATCGGCAGGAAGGGCATCTACACGGTGACGGGAGGCTACAGCGCGGACACCCGGGATCCCAGGCCGGGCGACCGCCGGAGCTTCGGGAGCGTCACACTCCTGCTCTCCCTGCCCGACGACCTCCGGCTCGGACCGTCCTTCCTGGGCCGCCTCCTGAGCAGCGTCCGGGCCACGCTCATCAACCGATTCGAGACCGGCGCGCTCACGCTGTATAGCTCTCCCCTCGGAGGCCAGCCCACCTGGCAGGAGCTGAAGATGGACACCCGGACCGACCTGGCGCTGGAGAAGACCTTCCGCTCGAAGGGCCGGCTTCAGCCCACCTTCTTCATCGACATCCGCAACCTGTTCAACCAGCAGGACCGGACCAGCCCGCCTGCCGTCGTGGACTACTTCTTCTACGGCCTGGAGGCCCCCCGGCCGGACGACGCGACCTATCTGAAGTATGGGGACATCAACGACCGGAACTACGCGCATTTTCCGAGGCGGTGGAATGTGGGGATGAGGTTCAATTGGTAAGGATCGGCCCTCATCCCCCTGACCCCCTTCTCCCGTTCCTTCGCTCTGCTCAGGACAGGAGAAGGGGGAAGGCCCTCACCCGGCTTGGTTACGCCCCCATCCACCTGTCGCTCCCATGAGGTCGCGACCCCTGCCCTACCCTCTCCCACGTGTGGGAGAGGGTGAGTCTGACGAAGCAGGGCGATAAGCGGGGAACTCCCCTTCCCCTCTCCCGTTGTACGGGAGAGGGGTGGCGTAAGCCGGGGTGAGGGCCGGACACCTGCCCCCGCTTTTCTATGGAGGTAACACACCCATGACCTACCGGATCTCCATTCTGCTGAAGACCCTCGCCCTGCGATATCGCAACGGTCTTGTGGTCTGTGGTCTTGTGGTCCTGTGGTCTTGTGGTCCTGTGGTCTTGTGGTCCCTTGATGCGGAGGCGCAGGTCGACCCGGCCAGAGTGCCCGGCGTTCGTGCAAGCCGGGCCATGATCCACGTCGCATACTCCAACATAGGGGCCAAATCGCGAGATGCTTCTTTGAACCTGAACCAGGGCCTGGCCTACCCCAGCAGCGGGGGCGGGACACAGGGCATTTACGGCTTAGGGGGAGGTGGTCACTCTTACGTCACCTCGCTGGGAGAGATGGCCTGGATCATGACCTCCGACGGGAAGGTCACGCTCACCGACGCCCCCTTTACCCGCGACACCCCCTGGGTCGGCCAGTACCTCCGGCCCGCGCCCTACGACCCGAAGGGGAGGCCGGAGGAGACCTGGGGCGTGGTCAATCCGTTGCGGGGCCTCTGGAAGGGGGGCGGGACGGCCTTCTCCGGGACTCTCCCCTATCTGGCCACCTACTGGCCCGGCATCTCGAAGACCGACGAGGGGAGCATCTACGGGGCGTCCGACCCGCGGGCCGCCAATCCCGTGCAGATCGCCAACTACCGCCTCCACGCCTACATCCGGGACGTGGACCTCCCGGAGGAGGTCATCATCGGACAGTGGTCCAGCACCAAGCAGGGCATCCTGACGCAGGCGCGCGTCCACGACTGGAGCAACCCGGACTTCGACGACTTCGTCCTCGTGGAGTATCTCTTCACGAACCTGGGCGACTTCGACGGGGACGGGCAGGAGGATCGGCCTGGCCAGACCAGGACGCAGGAGAGGGTCTATTTCGCCTTCGTCAACTATGAATTGCCCACATTTCTGGGGTCCCGGTGGTTTTTTAATGGATATATCTACGATGACATTTATGCCTATTCGGACGCGGCGGGCTACCGGGGGGCCTTCCCCACGGGTCTGAAGGCATCGGTATGGCGAGACTCGGACAACCCGGCCACGTCCTGGGACGACGCCGGGGAGCCGTTCTACTTCAAGGAGTCGATCTCCACGGGGAGGATCGGGCAGACCGAGGGGCAGATGCAGGCCGCCGCCACCTGGGCGATGGCCCCCCTCGCCTTCCGGAACACTGGCCCGTCTCACGCCTTCCACCCGAAGGACAGGAGGAGGGGTTACGTGGACCCCGTTGGGGAACAGCCCTACGCGGCAAGGTGGTGGAAGGCCCGGTCCGCCAGCGACTACGACGACCCCAGCCCGGAGAGGGACCCGGAGAAAAAGATGTATGACGAGATGACCGCGCAAAAGATACAGGACAACCCCAATGAGGCTAACCCCGACGACCGGGTCGGCTACGTCCACGCGCAGGTCTACGGCCCCTACACCCTCAGGCCAGGCGAGAGCGCCAAGATCGTCCTGGCCTTCGTAGCCGGACACCCCGCGCAAATGAAGGCCGACTCCAGGCAGGGGATGGGCGCGATGGACATCCTCACGTGGGACCGGTCCAACGACCCCGTTGAGAAGAAGCAGGCGGAGATGAGGACCCTCGGGGAACAGGCCCTGCTGGAGAATCTGAAGCTCGCGCAGTTCGCGTATGACAGTGAATACCACATCCCCGCCGCGCCCACCAACGCCTTCATCGCCGCCGACGACCTGACCTCCAGCCCGGACGCCCATCAGCAGATCTCCTGGGTGGACGACTCAGACCGGGCGATCAATCCCTACTACGGCGAGGCGGACGTGATCGGCTACCGGGTCTATCGCTCCACCTGGTTCGCCGTGGGGCCGTGGGAGCTGTGGGACACCATCGAGAAGGGGAAGGGCGGAAAGACCGTCAACGGGCGCTGGACCTACGCCAGCGGGCGCTACACCTACGAGGACCTGCTGTCTGAGGCAGGGTTCCAGTACCACTATTCGGTGCGCCCCTTTGCCAGGGGGCACGCGGACTGGACCGCCAGACTGAGCGACGGGTCGGTCAGGACCCTGACGGACATCCCCATCGCCCGCGCGCGGGCAAACGTGATCCGGGGCTACGAATCGGGCTGGGGTCCTTCCACCGCCCGTACCTACGACGGGAATGAGCGAAGGCCCTTCCAGCCTGCCACGGCCGAGGCAGACCGCCTGGAGCGAAAGGTGCGGGTGGTCCCCAACCCTTACTATGTGGACGGCCTCCACAACTACCCCAACACCGTCAACATCCGCTTCGTGAACCTCCCCCGCAAGAGCAAGATTTACATCTACGCGGTCTCCGGGGACCATATCAAGACCATCCAGCACGACGAGACGGTCACGGTGGAGAAAGGGGGCGTGCCGGTCCCCAAGACCGCCGGCCAGAAGGGGGAGAACGTCTTCCGGCAGTACACCTGGAACCTGTCCGGCCAGGTCTCCACCGGCCTCTACTTCTTCGCCGTGGTGTCGGAGGTCCCCGAAAGCCTGGGCAAGGTGCAGCGCGGGTCGTTTGTGGTGATCAAATAGAACGGACCACAGGACCACAGGACTACAGGACCACAGGACTACAGGACCACAGGACTACAGACAGGAAGGAGTGAGGATGCGGAATTACACGAAGATTGAGGCGTGGAAACTGTCCGATGATTTGACGGTGGCCATTTACGAACTGACGAAAGCATTTCCAAAGGACGAGATATACGGCCTGACCGCTCAACTTCGCCGCGCTGCCTATTCCGTGCCAGCCAACATAGCCGAAGGTTCTGCGCGGGAGAGCAAACGGGACTATCTCCACTTTCTATACATCGCCCGTGGCTCATTGACAGAAGTCCAGTATTTCATCCATCTTTCGCATCGTCTTGGCTATATGTCCGATCTGGATTACAACACCTTGATGGAACAGATGAAGGTTCTATTTGGGTGTCTTCACGGGCTGATCCAGGCCGTCGAGCATGAGACAGGACAACAGGACTACAGGACTACAGGACCACGGGACAACAGGACCAAAAAACTATAGGTCAGTGGTCTTGTGGTCTTGTGGTCTTGTGGTCTTGTGGTCTTGTGGTCTTGTGGTCAGTGGTCTTGTGGTCTGTCTGCCGTCTGCCCCTTGAACGGAATCGCGCGATTCAAAGCCCTTGACTCCGTGTGTCATATACGTTATAATAGATTTCACAGGGGCGCGGTCATCGCGCCCCTGTGTACATTCTTAAAAAAGGAGATTTCCCGTGACACCGAAAACGAGAGGTAAGAAGGCTCCGGCTCCCCTGACACAGAAAGAGTTCAGGGCTGCGATGAGGCGGATCGACGCCAACATCAAGAAGTTCGACACCTATTTGAAGGAGTCGAAAAGGTTGGATGCCAAGATGGCGCCGAACCTGAAGGCCCTGAAGGAGCTCGTTGGCGATGAATAGATTTTCTGGCTATGATAAAGTAAATATTATCACTTTGGGCTGCCCCAAGAACGCGGTGGACTCCGAGCGGATGCTGCGCCTGCTGGAGATCAACGGCTACGCGCTGACGGACGACGCGGGGGAGGCGGACGTGATCGTCGTGAACACCTGCGGGTTCATCGAGCCGGCCAAGCGGGAGTCGATCGACACCATTCTGGAGGCGGCGCGGCAGAAGTCCGAGGGGCGCTGCAAGGGGCTGATCGTGACCGGGTGCCTGGCGCAGCGGTACCGGGAGGAGCTCCGGGCGGAGCTGCAGGAGGCGGACCGGGTGATCGGCCTGGCGGATGAGCGGGACATCGTCCGGCACTGCGACGAACTGTTGAAAAAGGCCCCGCGCCCGGTCCGGCGGGACGGGGGCCGGAGGCTGACCACGCCGGGCCACTGGGCCTACCTGCGCATCTCGGACGGCTGCGACAGGACCTGCACCTTCTGCGCCATCCCCGGCATCAAAGGCCCCAACCGGAGCGCGCCCATCGAGGACCTGGTGGCCGAGACGGAGCGGCTGGTGGCAGGGGGGGTGAAGGAGATCGCCCTGGTGGCCCAGGACACGATGCGCTACGGGGCGGACCTGTATGGCCGCCCGCGCCTGGTGGACCTGGTCCGGGCGCTGCTCAGGGTGGAGGGGCTGGCCTGGCTGCGGCTGCACTACACCTACCCGTCGGGGTGGCGGGAGGAGCTGACCGACCTGCTGGCGACCGAGGAGCGGCTCTGCGGCTACGTGGACATGCCGGTGCAGCACATCTCAGATCGGGTCCTGAGGGCGATGCGGCGGGGGACCACCGCTCGGGCGATCCGGGACCTGATCCGGAGGCTGCGGGAGCGGGTGCCGCACCTGACGCTCCGGTCGTCTGCCATCGTGGGGTTTCCAGGGGAGACGGAGGCGGATTTTGAGGAGTTGTGTGAGTTTGTGGAGGAGACGAGGTTCAACCGGCTGGGCGGGTTCCTCTACTCCTCGGAGGAGGGGACGGACGCCGGGCTGCTGATCGACTCGGTCCCGGAGGAGGTCAAGCGAAGCCGGCTGGACAGGCTGATGGAGGTCCAGCGGGAGATCTCGCAGGAGATCAACGAGGGATATGTGGGACGCCGGCTCCGGGTCCTGATCGACGCCGAGTCGGACGACCCGGCGTTCGACTTCATCGGGCGCACGCGGATGGATGCCCCGGAGATCGACGGGGAGGCGCTGGTGCGGGGGCCGGGGCGCGTGGGGGAGTTCGTGGAGGTGGAGGTGACGGAGGCCTACGACTACGACCTCATGAGCCGCGTCGTGGAGGCGCCGGAGCTGGTGCAGATCGAATTTTGAGGAGGTTGCGATGCCCTCAAAAGACCTTGTAGAGCGCCTGCTAAGGGAGGTCCGCCGGATGCCGATCATCGACTGTCACACGCACCTGCGGTGGAATCACCCGGGAGCGGACGATGTGTCGGATGTCTTCGGCTATCACTATATCATGGCGGAGTTGCTGAGCGCGGGGATGCCCCACGAGAAGCTCCTGGGCGCCAGGACGGGTCGGGAGCGCATCCGGAACGCCCTGCCGTATCTTTCGCGCATCTCCAACACGGCGACCTGGTGGGGGTTCGAGGAGATCTGCCGGAGGCTGTTCGGGCTGAAGGGGGCGTTCGGCGAGGCCACGTGGGAGGAGGTCTTCGCGACCTCGGAGCGGAGGTGCCGCGAGCCGGGGTGGCATCGGGAGGTGATCGAGAAGACGCTGAACGTGCGGCGGACGATGCTGACGAACAACTACGACGAGGACCTGACGGGCTACGACCGGTCGATGTTCGTGCCGGCCCTGCGGATCGACCCCCTCGTGCTGGCCTGCGACCGGGCCGAGACGGTCGCCTCGGTGCAGAAGGCGACGGGGATGGAGGTCCGAAGCCTGTCGGATTTCAAGAAGGCCGTGGGGAGCATCTTTCACAGGTTCCGGCACGACTTCGGGGCGCGCTCCTCGGCCATCTCCCTGCCGCCGGACTTCAGCGCCTTCCCGGTCCACCAGGGGGATGCGGCGCGGGTCTTCGACCGGGCGCTGGCTGGCGGGCGTGTCACGGACGACGAGTTCCGGCGGCTCCGGTCTCACCTGTTCTACACCTATGCGGAGTTCTGCCGGGAAAACGGGCTGGTCTTCCAGCTCATGCTGGGCGTGGACCGGCTGGTCTACCTGAATGCCGCGCCGAGCGGGGGGGACGCCTTTTCGACAGACCCCTCGATGCTGCGGACGCTGAGGGACCTGCTGAACCGGTATCCGGGAGTGACCTTCGACCTCTGCATCCTGAACAGGGTGCAGATGCACGAGCTGGCGGCCATGGGGAAGATATTCCCCAACTGCGTGGTGTCGGGCCACTGGTGGTACACCTTCTATCCGGGGGCCATCCGGGAGACGCTCCGGGAGCGGCTGGAGATGATCCCGGTCGTGAAACTCAACGGGCTGTTCTCCGACTCCTACTATTGCGAATGGACGGTGGCCAAGGTGGCCGTGTACACCCGCGCCCTGGCCGAGTGCCTGGCCGAGAAGGTGGAGCAGTCCTATTTTTCGGAGGATCAGGCGCTCCGGGTGGCGCGGCGGCTGCTCTACGAGAACCCGGTGGAGCATTTCGGGCTTCAGGCGGATGAGGGGCCGGCGGGAAGTTAGGGCAAAAAAGAGCCCGACATCCGTTTTGGACGTCGGGCCCTCTGCTTTTTGAGAACGGGGATCATCCCTTCGTGACGTTGGACGCCTGGAGGCCCTTCGGCCCCTTGACGATCTCGAACGTGACCCGCTCTCCTTCGCTCAACGATCTGAAGCCCTGAGCCTGAATCGCAGAATGATGGACGAAGACATCTTCGCCCTCATCCTGCTTGATGAAGCCGTAGCCCTTGCTATCGTTGAACCACTTCACTGTGCCCGTCGGCAAAATCCGCTCACCTGCCTTTCGTTAAGATTCGTGTTTTTCAATGATTTATATGCCATTCAAGGACAAACAAAAAGGCAAAGACCGATCTTCCGATCTTTGCCTGCATCACGTCTCGTTCAGCTTAAAAAACATCACGTAACCTGCAACCGCGTTGAAATCCGAAGAAATTGGTAATCCAATATAAAATTTGATTCAGGGCTTGTCAAGGACTATTTTAGACATCAGATGAAATTAAGAGGGGGACAGCTCATGATGAAGCGAGCGCTGCTCATCGCAGGGACGGGGGATTCGGAGGCGTCCCCGGAGGCGCTGCGTGCCGTGGAGGCCGTGCGGAGGCGGACCGACTACGATGTCGTGAGGGAGATCCGTCTGGAGGAGGGGGCTCTGGTGGAGGGCATTGCGTCGGCTGTTGCCGGCGGGGCGACCCGGGTCGTGGTGGTGCCCTACGTTCTGGCCCTCGACACGGGGGGCAGGGAGGGCCTCCGCCGGGGGGTGGAGGAGGCGCGCCGGAGGCATCCGGGCGTGGAGGTCGCGCTGACCGAACCCCTCGGCGCGGACGAGCGGGTCGCCGACCTGGTCTGCGACCGGGCGCGCGTGGCTGAGATGAAGATGGCGTCTGCGGGGGCCGTGTTGACCGTGGATGGCCTGGTCCGGAACCCCCTGAGCCTGACCTACGCCGATCTCCGGGCTGCGCCTGAACAGATCGAGGACGTCGGCGCGAGGGCGCCGGGCAGGAAAGGGGCGGGGCTGCGGGTGGAGGCGGTGCTGGTGAAGGCGGACCCGGAGCCCTCCGCCGGGCAGGTCACCTTTCACTCCGCCGACGGGGGGTTTGAGGCGAGCGTCTCGATCCGGGAGGCGCGGGAGCGGGGTATCCTGATCTATCGCCTGGGCGAAGACCCGCTGCCGGAGGGCCTGGGGGGGCCAGTCCGCCTGGTCATTCCGGGGACGGAGGACGCCTGCAACAACGTCAAGCGGGTGGTGCGCGTGGAGGTCAGGGCGTAAGGGCTTGACAAACGGCCTGGCAGAGTTCATATTGAACAGAATCGGAGAACCGGAGAGGGGAGAACCGGAGAAAAGATCTCCTCCCCGTCTCCCCCCTCTCCGGTTCCCCCTTTCCCTCTTTCCGAGGCCCCCATGCCCCGTCTCTCGCTCAATCCCCTCGCCTCCTTTACGCGCTACCTTCGCCCGTACCGTTCCTCCATCGCCGCCGGGTTTCTCTGCATCCTGGGGGCGCAGGGGCTGAATGTCCTCGGCCCGCTCGTCCTGGAGCGGACGGTGGACGCCATCACGGGCCGGCAGCCGGGGCCGGGCCGCGTCACGGACCTGATCCTGGGCATCCGGGAGGGGGTCGAGGCGACCCTGGGGGGCCGGATGGGGGATATTCCGTTCTACGCGGCCCTCTTTCTGTCCATCGCCCTGTTGCACGGGGCGCTCCGGATGGGGGCACGGCGGGTTCTCCAGGGGATGGCGCAATACGTGGCCTACGACGTCAGGAACGATTATTTCGCCCATCTCCTTAAGCTGCCGCTCACCTTCTTTCAAAAGACCCCGACAGGGGACCTGATGGCCCGGGCCACGAACGACCTGGAGGCCGTCCGGATGTTCCTGAACATGGGGTTGATGTTCGCGATGGAGGCCGTGATCATCTTCTCGGCCAGCCTCTACGTGATGCTGACCATCAACGTCCCGCTGACCCTCTTCGCCCTGCTGCCCCTTCCCATCCTGTCTTTTCTGGTCAACCGCCTCGCCTCTGGCATCCACAGCCGGTTCCGTGAGATCCAGGAGCACTTCTCCCTGATCAGCGCCAGGGTGCAGGAGAACCTGGCGGGGATACGCGTGGTGAAGGCCTACGTGCAGGAGGAGCGTGAAGAGATGGATTTCCACCGCCTGAACGACGCCTATCTGGAGAAGAACCGGAGGCTGATCGTCGTCCGGAGCCTCCTCTTCCCGATGATGTTTGCGATGGGGGGGGCCTGCATCGCGGTGATCCTCTGGCTGGGGGGCCGGCAGGTGATCCGGGGCGAGATCACGCTGGGGCAGTTCGTGGCGTTCAACGGCTACCTGACGATGCTGATCTTCCCCATGATCGCCCTGGGGTGGGTGATGGATCTCTACCAGCGAGGCACGGCGTCGATGAAGCGGATCAACGCGGTGCTGGCGACGGAGCCGGAGATCCGGGACCGATATGCAGACCGGAAGGTCCAGGGCCTGCGGGGGGAGGTCGAGTTCCGGGGGCTCACGTTTGCGTACAACGGCAGGCCGGTCCTGCGGGACATCCATCTGAAGATCCCCGCCGGGGCCGTGGTGGGCCTGGTGGGCCGGGTGGGTTGCGGCAAGACGACGCTCGCCCGTCTGATCCCGCGCCTGATCGAGGCGGGGGAGGGGCAGACGCTGATCGACGGCGTTCCGATCGAGCGCATCCCTTTAGACGTGCTGCGCCGGAACATCGGCTATGTCCCGCAGGAGACCTTCCTGTTCTCGGACACGTTGCGAGAGAACGTGGCCTTTGGGGTCTCCCTGGACAGGGATGGGGACGAGGCCGTGCGGTGGGCGTCGGGAGTGGCGCAGCTCTCGAAGGACGTGGCGGAGTTCCCGGAGGGGTTCGAGACGGTGGTGGGGGAGAGAGGGGTCACGCTGTCGGGCGGCCAGCGGCAGCGGACGGCCCTGGCGCGGGCCATCATCCGGAGGCCCCGCATCCTGGTCTTAGACGACGCCCTGTCGAGCGTGGACGCGCACACGGAGGAGGAGATCCTGCGGGGGCTTCGGGAGGTGATGCGGGGGCGGACCTGTCTCGTGATCGCCCACCGGGTCTCCACCGTGAAGGAGGCGGACCTGATCGTGGCGCTGGACGAGGGGCGCATCGTGGAACAGGGGACGCACGACGAGCTGGTGGCCGCGGGCGGGCTCTACGCGGAGATGATCCAGCGGCAGACGCTGATGAGCGACCTGGAGAGGATGTGAGA
>Ga0137796_10001666_pt1 | contig 12506 bp, 11 predicted proteins | sample OV2TP3_FD_97704 | JGI IMG/M metagenome (GOLD analysis project Ga0137796, IMG submission 97704)
TGCTCAGCTATACGGCGATGGCTGCCAATGGGGTCTTTTTGGATGGCCTTCTCAAACTCAGAAAGCGTAGCAGCCACTTCGGCCCGGGACCAACTTTTTTTTCATCCACCTTACCTCTATCGTTTTTGCTCATAATTTCGCACATTTGTCACGCCCAGGCTACTCTTATCCTCACATCCGCATGTCCAACGTAGTCAATGGCCGAAACGAAGATCAAGGCCCTGAAAACGCAAAACAAATTTCCGAACTTTTTTCGTTGACACGGCTGGTTTTTTTGCCTATATTGGGGCATAATTATTCCATAAAATGACATAATTATGCCTTGTGCGGGACGGGGATGAACGACAAGCGCGTTCGACAGAACAAGATCCTCGAGGTGATCGCCCGGCAGCCGGTGCGCACGCAGCAGGAGTTGGCCGACCTGCTGAAGGAGAAGGGGATCGAGACGACGCAGTCGACCCTCTCCAAAGACATCAAGGATCTGGGGCTGATCAAGGCCCCGGACGAGGACGGAGGGGTGCGCTACTGCGCCCCGGCGCAGGCCTCGGCGCCGCACCGGCAGGACGTCCTCCAGCGGGAGCTGCTGGACTTTATGACGGGCTGCGACAGCGCCGGGAATCTGCTGGTCCTCAGGACGGCCGCCGGGAACGCCTCGGGGGTCTGCGCGGCCATAGACAGCATGCGGTGGCCCGAGGTGGTGGGCACGGTGGCCGGGGACGACACGATCTTCATCGCGTGCAAGACGCCGGTCCAGGCGCGCGAGCTGCGGGAGCGGATCGAGGGGGTCGTGAACGGGGCAGGCGTCAGGAGAGACTGATAAACAGGAGATGACGATGATCAAGGTGGGCCTTTTCGGGGACACGGGCATGGTCGGCCAGGAGATCGAGCGGGCGCTGAAGGGCCACGACCGGGCCGAGATCGCCTTCCGAAAAAACACCCGGCGGGAGGAGGGGGACCTGGGGGCGTGCGACCTCGTTTTTCTGGCCACTAAGGACCCGGAGTCCATGTCCTTTGCGCCCGCGCTGCTGAAGGCGGGGAAGCGGATCATCGACATGAGCGGGGCGTTCCGGCTTCCGAGGGAGCCGTTTGAAAAGTGGTATCATATGGAGCACACGGCCCCCGAACTCCTCAAGGAGGCCGTCTATGGCCTGCCGGCCTATTTTAAGGACCAGATCGCGCAGGCGCGGCTGGTGGCCAACCCGGGCTGCTACCCCACCAGCGTCATCCTGGCCCTCAGGCCGTTGAGGGGGCTCGCGCAGGGGCCGGCCACGGTCGTGTCCACGTCGGGGAACTCCGGCGCTCGCCGGGAGGTCGAGGAACGCCCCAACGAGATCACCTACGGGTATGGGACCAGGCATAAACACGTCCCGGAGATGGCGCTCTACTCCGGGTTTCAGGTGAACTTCACGCCGATCGTGCTGCGGTCCGTGTTCCGGGGGATCAACACCAACATCCGGGTGGAGCTGGCCCCGGAGTTGAAGGCCGTCTCCGAGGAGGAGGCGCGCGAGGCGCTGGGCCGGAGGATCGAGGGCAGCTATGGGCCGGAGGACCTCGTCTTTGTCGTCCAGGACTCGGAAAAAGGGGCGCAGGACGAGCTGGGGTGGGGCACGGGGGACGTGGTCAACACGCACAGGGTCCTCATCAAGGTGGGGGTGGACGAGGGATTTGCCTACATCTGCTCCATGGAGGACAACCTCGGAAGGGGCGCGGCCAGCCAGGCCGTGGAGAACATGAACCTCATGGGCGGGCTTTCCCGGCTGCACGGGATCGACGCGGTCTACGGCACAGGCTTATGAACGTGGAAAACATCATCCAGAAGGCCTCGGTCCTGGTCGAGGCGTTCCCCTACATCCGATCGTTCCGCGACAGGGTCATCGTCGTCAAGTACGGCGGGAGCACGCTCGCCGAGGAGGGGGGGTCGCAGACCGTCCTGGCGGACCTCGTGTTCATGGAGACGGTGGGCATGAAGCCGGTGGTGGTGCACGGCGGGGGGCGAGAGATCAGCCGGCGGATGAAGGAGTCGGGCGTGGAGGCGCGGTTCGTGGAGGGGCTCCGGGTGACGGACGCGGCCACGATGAAGATCGTGGAGGAGACGCTGTTCGGCGTGGTCAACCGGGGGATCGTGGACGGCATCCTCCGGCTGGGGGGCAACGCCAAGGGGCTGTCGGCGAAGGACGCGGGCATCATGGGGGTCAAGAAACACACGATGACCGTGGTGGATAAAGACGGCGCGCGGCGGTCCGTGGACATCGGGTTCGTGGGGGACGTGGACTGGATCGACCCCGACCCGATCCTCCGCATCTGCGGCGAGGAGACCATCCCCGTGATCGCGCCCATCGGCCTGGGCGAGGACGGAGAGGGCTACAACGTCAACGCGGACACCGCCGCCGGGGAGATCGCCAACGCCCTCAAGGCCGAGAAGCTGGTGTTCCTGACGAACGTGACCGGAATCATGCGGGACCCGGCGGACGAGCGGTCTCTCCTCTCCTCGCTGCACGTCAACGACGTGGATGCCCTGATCGCCGGGGGGGTCATCCAGGGGGGGATGATCCCGAAGGTGCGGGCGTGTGTCCGGTCGGTGAAGGGGGGCGTGCGCAAGACGCACATCATCGACGGGCGCATCCCCCACGCGCTCCTGCTGGAGATCTTCACGCAGGAGGGGGTGGGGACGGAGATTGTGCAGTGAAGAGTGAAGAGTGAAGAGTGAAGAGCAAAAGAAAGGAGTGACATGACGACCCAGGAGATCATCGCGCTGGAGAACCAGTACATCCTTCAGACCTATATCCGGCCCCCCATCGTGCTGGAGCGGGGCAGCGGCGTGTACCTCTACGACACGGACGGGAAGCGGTATCTGGACTTTGTCAGCGGCCTGTCGGTCAACGCCTTCGGGTACGGAGACGCCGAGATCCTGAAGACGATCAACGAGCAGGCGTCGAGGCTGATCCACGTCTCGAACCTCTACCACACCATCCCGGCCCCGCAGCTCGCCCGGCTGCTGGTGGAGCGCTCGTTCGCGGACCGGGCGTTCTTCTGCAACAGCGGCACGGAGTCGTGGGAGGCGGCGCTCAAGTTCTGCCGGAAATGGGGGTACGAGACGTTTCCGTCCAGGCCGAAGTACAAGTTCATCGCCCTGCACGACTCCTTTCACGGGCGCACGACCGGGTCGATAGCGACGACGGGGCAGCCCAAGTATCACAAGGGGTTCACGCCGCTGCTGCCGGGGGTGGACTTCGCGAGGCTGAACGACCTGGACTCGGTGAAGGCGCTCGTCACGGACGAGACCTGCGCCGTCCTGGTGGAGCCGGTGCAGGCGGAGGGGGGCGTGTACCCCTGCACGCAGGAGTTCCTGTCCGGGCTCCGGAGGCTGTGTGACGAGAAGGGGATGCTCCTGGTGTTCGACGAGATCCAGTGCGGGTTGGGTCGGACGGGCACGCTGTTCTGCTACCAGCAGTACGGGGTGGAGCCGGACCTGATGACGCTGGCCAAGCCGCTGGCCGGGAGCCTGCCCATCGGGGTCTGCCTCCTCCGGCAGAGGGTGGCGGACTGCGTCCACGCCGGGGACCACGCGGCCACCTTCGGGGCGAACGCCGTGACCTGCGCGGTGGCGATCCAGGTGTTCAACCGGCTGTCCAACCCGGACTTCCTGGCGGGGGTGCGGACGCGCAGCGAGCACCTGTTCGGGAGGCTGCGGAGGCTTCAACAGAAGCACCCGGACAAGATCAAGGAGGTGCGGGGCCAGGGGTTGATCGTGGGGATCGTGACGACCTGGAAGGCGGGGGACATTGTGACGGCGTTCCGGGATCGGAACGTCCTGGCCTGCACGGCCGGGCCGGACGTGGTGCGCTTCCTGCCGCCGCTGATCATCGAGGACCGGCACATCGACGAGGCGGTGGACACGTTTGACGATATTCTGACGAAGGGGCTGCCGGAGGAGAAGAAATAACCTGTGAAAGTCTCGGACTTAAAAGGCAAGACCGTGGCCATGGCCGTCTCCGGCGGGCTGGACAGCTGCACGGTCACGCGCTGGCTGACGGACCAGGGCGTCCGGGTGGTCTGCCTCACGGCGGACCTGGGCCAGCCGGACGAGGAGAATGTCGAGGACATCAAGGGCCGCATGCTCGCCTGCGGGGCGGCGGAGGCAGTCCTGGTGGACGCGAAGGACATGATCTCGGAGGCGGGCCTGGAGGTCGTGCGGGCGCAGGCCCGGTACGAGGGGGGGTACTGGAACACCACGGGCATCGCCCGGCACGTCACGGTGCAGGCCCTTCTACCGGAGGTCCTGGGACGGGGCATCCGCGCCTTCGGGCACGGGTCCACGGGCCGGGGCAACGATCAGGTCCGGTTCCAGCTCGCGCCCAACATGCTCGCCCCGGAGGTGGAGGTCTACGCGCCGTGGCGGGACCCGGCGTTTCTGGAGGCCTTCGGGGGCCGGAAGGAGATGATCGACTACTGCCGCCGCAAGGGGCTTCCGATCCGGGCGACGCACGACAAGCCTTATTCGACGGACGCCAACGTGCTCGGCCTGACCCACGAGGCGGGGCTGCTGGAGTCGCTCGGCACGCCGGCGCTGTTCATCACCCCCGGCATGGGCGTCCACCCGCAGCAGGCCCCGGACAGGAACGAGCCTTTCAGCGTGCGGTTTGAGGAAGGGATTCCGGTCTCCATCGACGGGAGGGGGGTCTCCCCCCTGGAGGCGCTTCGGGCCGCCAACCGGGCCGGGGGGCAAAACGGGGTGGGCATCGGCCTGCACACGGTGGAGAACCGGTTCGTGGGGATCAAGTCCAGGGGGGTCTACGAGGCCCCCGGCATGGAGCTGCTGGGGAGGTGTTACGAGTATCTCCTGCAGCTTGTCCTGGACCGCCGGGCGCGTCGGCTGTTCAACGACGCGTCGGCCCTGCTGGCGGAGCAGATCTACCAGGGCTACTGGTTCGACCCGGCGTCGGCGGCGGCGCGGGAGATGGTCGGGCATTTCGCCCGGCTGGCCACGGGCAAGATCTCCGTGGTGCTCTACAAGGGGGGCGTCTCGTTCGAGTCGGCGCAGGACGTCCCCCACTCCCTCTACTCCGAGAGCACGGCGTCGATGGAGCGGGTCGGGAGCTTCGACCACACGGACTCGGAGGGGTTCTGCCGGGTGCTGGGGGTGAGCGCGAGGGCATTGCACGCGGCGGGACAGGTGAGAGAAAAGGAGAATCCATGGACCTGACCGTGAAGCACGTGGAGCGCATCCCGGTGAACGTCCCGTTCCGGGAGGTGCCGGCGCGGAACATGATCCGGGAGCTGCCCCACTGGACGCTGTTCGAGGTCTGCAAGGTGACGCTGGGGTGCGGGGTGGTGGGGTTCGGGGAGACGATGGAGTACTACACCTGGGGCCGGGTGACGGACGAGAAGGTGGGCCGGGCGGTCGGGAGGAACGCGGCGGAGTTGATGTGGGACGACTCCCTGGGGGCGGGGCTCCAGATGGCCCTGTTCGACGCGGTGGGGAAGGCCAACGACGTGCCGTGCCACCGGCTGCTGGGTCCAAAGCACCGGGACCGGCCGTTCCTGAGCTGGTGGGACATCGACATGCCGGGGGAGGACTGGGTCCTGGAGTGCCGGGAGGCCATCGCGCAGGGCTACACGAGCTTCAAGACAAAGGCCCGGCCCTGGTTCGACCTGGACGAGCAGTGCCGGACGCTGTGCGCGACGCTCCCGTCCTGGTTCGACCTGGACCTGGACTTCAACGGGATGCTGATCGATGCGGCGCACGGGGTGCGGGTGGTGACGGAGATCGAGAAATATCCCAATGTGAAGATCTACGAGTCCCCGCTCCCTCAGGGGGACGTGGCGGGGAATAAGTTCCTCCGGGCGCAGACGCGGGTGGCCATTGCCATGCACTTCGGGTCGCCGCCGATCATGACGGCGCTGAGGGAGGACGTGTGCGACGGATTCGTGATCGGGGGTGGCGCGGCGGCGGTGGTGCGGCAGGGGACGATCGCGGCGGCGGCGGACAAGCCGTTCTTTTTGCAGCTCGTGGGGACCGGGATCACGAGCGCGTTCGCCCTCCACTTCGGGGCGGTCCTGTCGCACGCCCGGTGGCCGGCGGTGAACTGCCACCAGCTCTACACGCGCCAGATGATCACGCCTCCGATCACGGCGCAGAACGGCACGGCGGCGGTCCCGGAGCGGCCCGGCCTGGGCGTGGACCTGGATGAGGAGGCCGTGGCCCGGTTCCGGCTGGAGGCCATGCCCCCCCAGCCCTACCCGACGCCCGGCCTGGTCCTGGCCATCCGGTGGGGGTCGGGGGCCACGACCTATTACGCCCACACCCGGCAGTTCTGGGACGATTTCCTGGCGGGCCGGCTGCCGATCTTCAGCAGGGGCGTCCGGCTGGAGCGGGTGATGGACGACGGGGGCAAGGCGTGGAAGGACCTGCACGCACGGGTGCAGAAGGGGGCAGTGCACGCGTAGGGGGTGGGTAGGGATGGAGTAGGGGCGACCCGGTGGGTCGCCCCTACTATCATGCCCGTGAACGCATTTTCACCCTTGCGCGACACGGGCGTTTTTTTTATATTCTGATGTTAGCACTCTCCCCATGAGAGTGCTAATAATGCGTTTAAATGCCATTGTAATCAATATCTTATAGTCCCGCCTGATGGCGGATAGCCGAGGTTCGCAGTCACAAGGAGGACGGTAATGAAGATCAGACCGCTGGCAGATCGCATCCTGGTCAAGCGCATCGAGCAGGACGAGGTGAAGAAGGGGGGAATCATCATCCCTGACACGGCCAAGGAGAAGCCTCAGGAGGCCGAGGTCGTGGCGGTGGGGCCGGGCAAGCTCGATGACAACGGGAAGCACGTCCCGCTGGAGGTGAAGAAGGGCAATCGGATCCTGATCGGGAAGTATTCCGGCACCGAGGTCACCATCGACGGCGAAGAGCACCTCATTCTGCGCGAGGACGATGTCCTGGCAGTGATTGAGTGAACACGTGCTCCGTGAACCGGGTACCGTGAACCGTAAAAAACGGACCACGAATCACGGATCACGGATCACGAACTTGATGTTCTTGACCATGACATTCGATATTCGAAGGAGGTTTCTAGAATGGCAGCCAAGCAGTTGGCATTCAGCGAGGACGCGCGCGACCGGATTCTGGCGGGCGTGACCAAGCTCAGCAAGGCCGTGAAGGTGACGCTGGGCCCCCGCGGACGGAATGTGGTGCTGGGGAAGAAGTGGGGTTCCCCCACGGTGACGAAGGACGGCGTGACCGTGGCCAAGGAGGTCGAGTTGGAGGACCCCTATGAGAACATGGGCGCGCAGATGGTGAAGGAGGTCGCCTCCAAGACCTCCGACGTGGCCGGCGACGGGACGACCACGGCCACGGTGCTGGCCGAGTCGATCTACCGCGAGGGCCTCAAGATCGTGGCCGCGGGCGCGAACCCGATGGACATCAAGCGGGGGATCGAGAAGGCCGTCGAGGTGACGGTGGAGGAGCTTCAGAAGCTCACGAAGAAGGTGAAGGACCGGGCGGAGATCGCCCAGGTGGCCACGATTTCGGCCAACGGAGACAGGGGCATCGGGGACCTGATCGCGGACGCCATGGAGAAGGTGGGCAAGGACGGGACGATCACGGTGGAGGAGGCCAAGAGCACCGAGACGACCATGGAGGTCGTGGAGGGCATGCAGTTCGACCGGGGCTACATCTCCCCCTACTTCGTGACCGACCCCGAGCGGATGGAGGCGAACCTGGAGGAGGCCTACATCCTGATCCACGAGAAGAAGATCTCCAACCTGAAGGACATGCTCCCGCTGCTGGAGAAGATCGCGCAGACGGGCAAGCCGTTCCTGGTGATCGCCGAGGACGTGGAGGGGGAGGCCCTGGCCACGCTCGTGGTCAACAAGCTTCGCGGGACGCTCCACTGCGCGGCGGTGAAGGCCCCCGGCTACGGCGACCGGCGCAAGGCCATGCTGGAGGACATCGCGATCCTGACGGGCGGCCGGGTGATCTCCGAGGACCTGGGCGTGAAGCTGGAGAACGTGCAGCTGAGCGACCTGGGGAAGGCCAAGCGGGTCACGGTCGAGAAGGAGAACACGACGATCGTGGACGGGGCGGGCAAGAAGGCGGACATCCAGGGGCGCGTGTCGCAGCTCAAGCGGCAGATCGACGAGACCACCTCCGACTACGACCGTGAGAAGCTCCAGGAGCGCCTGGCCAAGCTGGCCGGCGGCGTGGCGGTGATCAACGTGGGGGCGGCCACGGAGACGGAGATGAAGGAGAAGAAGGCGCGGGTGGAGGATGCGCTGCACGCCACGCGGGCGGCCGTGGAGGAGGGCATCGTGCCGGGCGGGGGTGTGGCCCTGATCCGGGCGCTGCCGGCCCTGGAGAAACTGAAGATGGACAACCCCGACGAGCAGGTGGGCGTCAACATCGTCCGCCGGGCGCTGGAGGAGCCGACGCGCCAGCTCGCCCTCAACGCGGGCGTGGAGGGGAGCCTGGTGGTGCAGCGGCTGAAGGAGGAGAAGGGGGCCATGGGGTTCAACGTGGCCACGGAGGTCTACGAGGACATGGTGAAGGCGGGGGTGATCGACCCGACGAAGGTCGTGCGCTTTGCGCTCCAGAACGCGGCCTCCATCGCCGCCCTGTTGCTGACGACCGAAGCCCTGGTCACGGAGAAGCCGGAAGAGAAGGACGCGGCCCCGGCCGCGCCGCACAATCACGGGGACATGTATTAGAGGTTCATGATTTCACCCACTTTCACCCACGTGTTACGCATGTGGGTGAAAGTGGCACTGTTCAAGGAGGTTTACGGGCATGGGTTTAAAGCCGTTGGAGCGTCAGACGCTTCAGGAAAAGGCGGTGGGGGTGATCAAGGCGTTCATTGTGGAGAACGGTCTGAGGCCGGGAGATCGGCTGCCCACGGAGCACGAAATGGCGGAACAACTGGCGACAGGCCGGTCTTCCGTGCGCGAGGCGATCAAGGCGCTGGAGACGATTGGCGTGATCCAATCGCGGCCCAAGGTCGGCTGCGTGGTGAAGTCGGTGGACCTGAGCCTGCTGTCCAGGCACACCTCCTTCAGCGAGCAGGTGAGTGGGGTGTCGACGGCTGAACTTTTGGAGGCGCGGGAGTTTCTGGAGACCCATATCATCTCGCAGGTGATTCAGAAGGGCGATCCGGCGGCGCTGGGGGAGATGGCCGAGGGGTTGAGGATGGGAGAAGAGGCCGTCGCCGGGACGCGGGACTGGCGCGAGGCGGAAAAGCAGTTTCACGCGGCGCTGTTCAGGGGGGCGCACAACTCGGTCCTGCAGGGCTTCAGTGAGGTGATCGAGGGGTTTTTCTCCGGGTTGCAGACGCAGTACGACAGCCTGGCGTCGGGAAGTCTGAAGTGGCTGGATGATCACCGGGGCATCTATGAAGCGGTGAAGAACCGGAATACGGCGCTGGCCCAGGCGCTGATGCGGGTGCGCCTGGGCAGGTACTCTGAGCGGGCCCGTTACACCGGAGCGCCTCTGGGGGCGACGTCCAGGCAGATCGCGTGATGGGGGCACGGCGGCCCTTTCGATCATCGGTCTGCATGCCTGTGCAGGAAGGGAGTTCAAAGCATGTCTCATCGAGCCATCTTGGGGACGTTCCTGGGAGCGATCGCTGTTCTGGCCCTCATTTTTCTGGGCGTGGGCGCCGGTCTCTACACGGATTGGCTCTGGTTTCTCAGCCTGGGCTACGGATCGGTCTACTGGACGCTTCTGAAGGCCAAATTTTACATCTTCCTGGCGTTCTGGGCATTGTTCGCGCTCATTGCTGGCGTCAACGTGGGAATCGCCCGGCGCTATGGTCTGCGCACCCGCCAGACCGACCTGGGGTCCATCCTCATTGCCCTCTTTCCGGGCCTCCCCTGGAAGCCCCGGCATCCCTGGGTCGGATGGGGGGGAGTGATCCTCGCCCTCGGCGCGCTGATGGGGCTGGCCTCCGTGCAGATGTGGCCGGCCTGGCTACGGTATGACCATCCCATCCCCTTTGGGGTGGCCGATCCCCTGTTCGGGCAGGACGTGGGATACTATGTCTTCTCGTTACCCCTGCTCAATTTTCTGCAGGGGTGGCTGATCGCCGCTGCGCTCCTCTCCACCTTCCTGGCGCTCGTCTCCTATTATATGGACCGTTCTCTGGTGCGACAGGAGACGCGATGGGAGATGGATTCCTTCGTCAAATTGCATCTTTCGGCCGCTGCCGCGGGCATCGCCCTGCTGGTGGCGTGGGGGTATCACCTCAAGAAATATAGCCTGCTTTACGCCTCCGGCGGCCTGATCCCCGGCGCGGGCTACACCGGGGCCAACGTCCAGCTCTTTGCCTACCGGGCCCTGCTCGTGATGGCCGTGGTGGTCGCCATCCTGTGTGTTTATAATATTTACTTCAAGGGATGGCGGCTGCCCTTCTACGGCGCCGTGGGGTTCGGGGCCTGCTTCGTCAGCCTCAGTTGGGCCTTGCCGGTGGCCGTTCAACAGTTCATCGTCCGGCCGAACGAGCTGGTTAAGGAGACCCCCTACATCCGCCACGCCGTCGAGTCGACCCGGCGGGCCTACGGACTTGACCGCATCGAGGAGCGAAATTTCCCATCCAGCAAAGGCCTCACGCTCCAGGACGTGCAGGCGAACCCCCTCATCGTCAAGAACATCCGGCTGTGGGACGTGCGCCCCCTTCTGGAGACCTACCGGCAAATTCAGGAGATCCGCCCTTACTATCAATTCGCGGACGTGGACGTGGACCGTTATGCGATTCAGGGGGAGTACCGGCAGGTGATGATCTCCCCCCGCGAGCTTTCCACCGCGAAGCTCCCGGCGCGCGCCGACACCTGGCAGAACCGCCACCTGGTCTACACCCACGGCTACGGGGCCTGCATGAGCCCCGTCAACGAGGTCGCAGGCGAGGGTCTCCCCGACCTGTTCCTCAAGGACCTCCCTCCGGTCTCCAAGGTGGGTCTCGACGTCAAGCGGCCCGAGATCTACTTCGGGGAACTGACGGACGACTATATCATCATCGGGACCGGAACGCAGGAGTTCGACTACCCCCGCGGGGAGGCCAACGTCTACACCACTTACCGGGGCGAAGGCGGGGTCTCCATCAGTTCCTTCCTGCGACGCCTGGCCTTCGCGTGGCAGTTTGGGGACATCAAGATCCTGCTGTCGGGCGACATCACGCCTAAGAGTCAGATCCTGTTCAACCGCCAGATCGTCAACCGCGCCCGGCAGGTCGCCCCCTTTCTGGACTACGACGCAGACCCCTACATTGTCCTGGTGGACGGGCGGTTCTTCTGGATTCAGGACGCCTACACCTTCACGAATATGTACCCCTATTCCGAGCCTTTTGATCGCCGGATGCCGCAGGGGCCGAACTACATCCGAAACGCCGTGAAGCTCGTCACCGACGCCTACACCGGCGCGATGACCTTTTACGTGTCCGACCCGGAAGACCCTCTCATCCGCAGCTATCAGGAGATCTTCCCCGGCCTCTTCCAGCCTATGGGCCGGATGCCGGAGGGGATTCGGCCCATCTTCGATACCCGGAGGGCCTGTTCAAGATCCAGGTCTCCCTCAACAACACCTACCACATGACCGATCCCCAGGTGTTCTACAACCAGGAGGACGCCTGGGGCGTGTCGAAGGAGGTCTACGGGTCGGGCAACCAGCCTCAGTTCATGTCCCCCTATTACGTCATCATGAAATTCCCGGACAAGGCCAGCGAGGAGTTCGTGCTGATGCTTCCGGTGACCCCTGCCACCAAAGACAACATGATCGCCTGGATCTTCGCCCGCTGTGATGCCTCTGACTACGGTAAACTGGTCGTATACAGGCTTCCGAAAGAGAAGCTGGTCTACGGCCCCATGCAGATCTCCGCCCGCATCGACCAGGACCCGGCCATATCGAGCGCCTTGACCCTCTGGTCGCAGAAGGGGTCCAGCGTCATCCGGGGGAACATGATGGTCATCCCGATTCACGACTCCTTCCTCTACGTGACGCCGCTCTACCTGAAGGCCGAGCAGAGCGAACTCCCTGAGCTCAAGCGCGTCATCGTCTCCAACGGCGAGCGGGTCGCGATGGAGGAGTCCCTGGACCGGGCGCTCGCCTCCGTCTTCGGCGAGACCCCTTCTGAGACCCGTGCGGACGGCGCGGATGTCGCGGCGCAGGTCGTCTCACCTGTGCGGAATGGGGGCTATGCGACTGTGGGCGATCTGACATCGGAGGCCCTCGACCATCTCCGAAAGACGCAGGAGCGGTTGAAGGCCGGGGATTTCACGGGCTACGGGCAGGCGGTGAAGGAACTGGAGCAAGCGCTGGAGCGGCTGAGGGAGAAGACGGGCGGAAGGTGACCTCGCCGCCACCCCGGCCCTCTGTGGGAGTACGGGCATGAAAAAACTGAAACTCGATCTTCAAGTTTTTTCCAGTAACGAATGGCCCAAGGTTTGCTAACGGCCTCATTGGCAGCAAATCTCACCTGATTCTGCACCAAATTTGGGCCTTAAGGGACAGGATGGAGCCT
>Ga0137796_10001667_pt1 | contig 12499 bp, 9 predicted proteins | sample OV2TP3_FD_97704 | JGI IMG/M metagenome (GOLD analysis project Ga0137796, IMG submission 97704)
GCTGGGGTCGCTCCACTCCAGGCGAAACACCACCCAATCCCGATTGTGCAGGGCCCGCACCTTGACCAGCGAAACGCCCGGCTCGACGAGCTTCGGCTCAGTAACATCCTGCACCATGAGCTGGGCGGGGTGTTCCGGCGCCTGATTCCACAGCGCGGACGCAGGGTCTTCAAACGGTAACGGCTGCGAAACCAGCTTGGCGGAAACCTGCTGGGTGTCCTGCACCGGGCCACGGCTGCAGGCAGCAAAGGCAACAACGGCGAGCATGAGAGCTGCGGTTCTGCGATTCATCGGCATTGCTCCATAACAGCGGGAAATCAGATCCAAAGCGCCCAGACTAAGTGGTGTTGCTGCGCATGATCTGGTAGAGCCGGTCCTGCGCCGGGCGAATGTGAACGGGCTCATGGACCGGCACGCGCACAGTTTCCTTCCGGTTGTCGTCATAGGCGATGGCCATGTCGCCGGAAATCTTGAAATAGGCGATGGTCTGCTCCGTACATCCAAACAGAGCGAACAGTCCAGCCAGCGTCTTGTCGTTTCGTGCGTTCAAGTAAGCCTGCTTGGCCGCGCCGACCCCCGGGCCGAACATCTGAACCAGGAATGGGTCGGGTACGTGAACGGGCGGCACATAGTAGACGTTGGGCTCGAGACCGTACTGCGGATAGAGCGGCAGCGCGATCTTTCGCACATGAACGAGGTAATCCACGGGATTGTCTTCCCTGGCTTTCTCCGGCGGACTTACCCAGCCCTGCAATCGGATCTTGCCGATGCAATTGACAAAACACTGCGGTTGCAAGCCCTGTTCGATTTTCGGGTAGCAAGCGATGCACTTCTCGCTGGTGCCGGTAGATGGATTGAAATACACCTTGCCGTACGGGCAGGCCTTCACGCACTCCTGATAGCCGCGGCAACGCGCCTGGTCGATCACAACGATGCCGTCCTCCTGCCGTTTGTAAATCGAAGAACGCGGGCAAGAGGCCAGGCACGCGGGGTAGGTACAGTGGTTGCAGATGCGCGCGAGGTAATACATCCACTGCATCTGCGGGAGAGCGAGGGCTGCTCCCTTGTCCACGGATCCCAGGATTTCATCCTCGCCGACATTGGGATAGCAGTAGTCAATGTCGAGCCGTTCCGTGCCAACGACCCGCAAGCCAGACGGCGCGGCTTCGAACACAGTACGGCCGGTGTATTTGGAGCCTTGCCACGTCTGCGGCCCGAGCTGTTGGAGTACTTTCAAGTCCCAAGCCAGCGGGTAACTGCCGAACGGCTTGGTCTCGACGTTGTTCCACAACATAAACTCCTGGCCGCGGCCACTGGTCCAGGTGGTTTTGCAGGCAAGCGTGCACGTCTGGCACTCGATGCACTTGTTGATGTCGAAGACCGCGCCGAATTGCTTCTTGGGGCGATTCTCGGAGTACCAGTAGCTCATCGTGCGGCCAATTTGCCAGTTTGAAACGCGAGGCATGATCGGTTATCCCTTCTTCGTGAATTCGCCATTGAGATATTTTTTCATCGCTTCACTTTCGTAGCCCGGTCGCAGACCCAGCTCCGCGGGGCGCCACAAGCCCTTGCCGTTCAGGCCACCGGGTTCCGCGCGGGTGATTTTCACGATGGACTCGCGCGGCGCGCCGGTGGGGCAATGCGAGTCGGGCAAGAAGCCCTGACCCATAGCGTGGCCCAGCAACTCCTTGCGAGAGAGGGAATCGGTCATCAGGGTCGGCTTAAGCCATCCGCGTGTCGCGCTTTGATGCGAGCCCTGGCGGAACATCGCCTGATAATTGGTTTCCGAATTCTTGGCGAGGCCATCAGGCCGCGTCTCGGCGCCTTTCACGCTGCCCGGTGTGGCCGCGTACATGTTGAACCACATGCGCGTGACGCCGCGCGGCGTGCCGGGGTAATAGCGCGCGCGGCACAGCAGGCGCGCCACTTTGTAAGCCGGATCACTTTTCTTCCAGCCACGGTAGGGACGGTCAGAAGGATCGGAGTCGATCCAAACGTAGTCGCCATCTTCCACGCCGAGCTCCTGGGCGTCTGCGGGGTGGATGTCGACGTAGCCCTCGGTAACAAACGGCTGGCGCTTGTCGTGGCGGTACAGATCCCCGAACGGGCCGAAGAGCACAGCCACCATATCCGTATCAATCGGCGTGGTGTGTGAGCCGTGACGGTACTTGGGCGTGTGAAAGATAAAGCGGTAGCCATCTTTTGCAAGCGGGTGCTGCGTCTTGGCGACTTCGCTCCACGGCTTGACCACGTTACGCACTTGACGGGTTTCGCAGGAGAGATCGTTCTCATCCAGTCCGTACTTTGCGGGCCCGTCGTGCCGGAAGCAGGGATGTTCTGAGCCCACGATGACGTTCGGCTCGTAAAAGGTGGAGTCAATCGGTTCGCGATAGACAGGCAGATTCTCGCCGTACTCGATGAATTCGTTTTCATCGCGATAAAACTCGAGCCGACCCGTTTTCGTGTACCACGGCTTGGAGTCCTGTATCTGTTCATAGCCTCCGTTACGGGGGTTCGTGCGCGTCATCATCAAAGCGGGGATGCCTTTGCTGGCCTTGGCTTCGAGATCGGCAAGCTGATAGCCCTTGGTTGCGGAACTGGCGCTGAGGATGCGTTGCAGGTAAACATCCATGCGGCCATCGCGAACAAATTTGAAATAGTCGTTGAAGCGGTTGTCGCCGGTGATCTTGGCCAGCTTCTCGGCCACAAGGGCAACTGCTTCGGCGTCGCCTTTGGTATCGAAGATTCGCGGCAGAGGCGTGCGCGGAAACACTTGCAAGAAGGGATTGGTGACCGACGCGGTCATATCCGGCTGCTTCATCTCCGCCCAGGAGTCGATCGCGAACACAACGTCGGCGTATTCGCAGGAAGTGGACCACCACCACTCGTTCACACAGACCATCTCCATGCGGGGGAGGACGTTGTTCACCACGTTGTAGTGCCACTTCACATTGCCGAGGATGGAGTTGGCGTTGGCAAACCACAGCGACTTGGTCGGCGTGGGCATGTGCGTCTTGCCGGTGAACATCTTCTTGCCGACTTTCAGCGGGTGGTCTTCGTGGTTGTAGTAGTGGGCCGATTCCGCGCGCCAGTATTGCTTGGGCCGCGCCGGCTTGGCAGCGTCGAGCTCGATGTCGAACGGGTTCTCCATCATGTATTGCGGCAAGCCGTTGAAGAGCGCGATGCGGTAATTTCCGGCATAGCTGCCGATGTTGCCGCCGATGTGGCCGATGTTATTGGTCAGTGCAGCGAGCAGAAACTGCGTGCGGTCTTTCAGATCGTTGTTGAAAAACTGGTTCGGACCCATGCCGACAGCGATGAGCGTCTTCCCATTGGCGGCGGCAATGTCGCGCGCCAGTTTTTCGACGGCGTCTTTCGGGGCCCAGGTGATGGCCTCAGTGGCCGCCGGCGAGAAATTGTCGAAGATGTACTGCTTGACCAGATCGAAGGACGGACGGCACTTCACTTTTCTGCCATCAGCAAGCGTGACTTCAAACGTGCCTTCGAGGGCGGGATTGATTTTCGCCCGGTCGAAGTAGTCGCCGACCATGTCGCGCGTCAGGGTGACCGGCGCGTTCTTGGTAGCGTCCCAAACCACTGCGTCGCCCCACTGCTCGCGTAGCGCGGCGGGAATGTACTGTTGCTGCTGCACGCCCGGCGGTGGCGGTGCCTGCCCGGCAGGGAGGACGGCTGTGAAGTTTGTGAGTTTCGCCAGCGGCTGAGAAGCATCGAGGTCGCGGGCCCGCAGCAGCTTCAAAGTATCCATGCGCACCAGCAGCGGCAGGTCCGTGAAGCGCTTGACGAACTTCTCGTCGAAAAGCTTTTCGCGAATCAGCACGTGGCACAGGCCAAGCGCCAGCGCGGGGGTAGTGCCGGGGCGAACAATGATCACCTCGTCGCCTTTGTTTGCCGTGGCGCTGTATTCGCAGGCGATGACTACAACTTTGGTGCCCTTGATGCGCGCTTCCGTAAGCCAATGCGAGTCCGGCATCTTGGTCGCGATCCAGTTCATGCCCCAGACGAGCAGGAGCTTGGCCTGCTCGGTGGAGTGCAAATCGAACTCCACGGTTTGCGTGCCGGTCACCATGGTATGGCCCGGGGGCAGATCGGTGTGCCAGGAGTAGTTGTCCCAGCCACGACCGCCCAGCGCCTTGTCCGGTCCGACGCCGCGAATCTTCGAATCGAGAAGCGCCACCACGCCGGCCATGCGGTACATGGCCATCACGCGCGTGACGCCCAGCAGCGGCATGCCGCCGCGGAACTTCAACACCTGCGTTCCCGCTCCTTTCATGGCGGCGATGGATTCGGGTTCGTAGTGCTGTGCTTCGAGCTTCTTTGCTCCGTCCGCGCCTGAATAGGTGCGTGCAATGTTCTCCAGGACACGCGCGACGTAATCACTGGCCTGATCCCAAGTGAGCTTTTCCCATCCATCCCATCCACGGCGGAAATATTTCGCAGGGGGTTTTCCGCTGGCATCGCGTGGGAAGCCTTTGTCCACCCATTCCTTGAATCCTTTGCGGATCATCGGGTAGCGCACACGGCGGTCCCCGTAGAAACGGCGGGTAAGCGCGAGCCCCTTCTGGCAGCAGCGCGGATCCCAACGGTGCGAGGTCTGATTGCCCTGAAGGTCGGTGGCAAGCCCGTAGCCCATCGTGGGCCCGATGCGCGTGACCACGCCGTTGCGCACATGCGCTTTCAGCAGGCAGTTGTGCGTGTCGTTCGGCGCGCAGAGGAACGTGAATGTGCCGTCCACCTTGAACAAATCCCGGTACACTTTTTCCCAGTCGCGGTTGGGGTAGTGGGCGAGCGGATTGTTGCTGCCCTCCAGGCCCCAGGCCCGGGTGGCGCCGTTTACCAGCGCTCCGAATCCGATTGCGGATGCTGCATGAAGGAACTTCCTGCGATCCATGAGGCACTCCTTGGTCTTCAATTCTGTTTGGCCGGCTTTTCTGCTGTCTTCGCATCCGGATTTGCGCCCAACCCGCGAACGAAGGCTGCCAGGTCCAGCACTTCCTGCGGGGCCAACTTGGGATAGCTAACGCTGTCACGGCCGAAGGCGGGCATGGGCGTGCCAGACCGGCCGCGAACGATGGTTGCTGCGATGAATTCGCTGGTGGCTGCTTTTTGGAAGCCGGAGTTGGCAAGGGCCGGGCCGAGCTTGCCTTCCGCGCTGCCGCCGTGACACCCCGCACAATGCCGAGCAAAGAGTGAGGCGCCGTTCGTTGGGGTTCCAGATCCTATTCGCCAAGCCGTGCGTGAGCCCGGCACTGTTGAAAGCGTGGCCACGTAGTCGGCCACCGACTTGTACGTGGCCGAGTCGTAACCCGTGTATCTGGGCATGGCCGTGCCCGGCACGCCATCTGCGAGCGCCTTGTGAACCGCATCGCGGCGCCGCGCGCGGGCATCGGGAGTGGCAAGCGGAGAGCCGAGCAACGTTCCTTCCCCTTGATCGCCGTGGCAAGCGGCGCAATCCGCACGATACGTGCGCTCACCCAGGGCGCGATCCGATGTGGCGCGCTCCACCTCTGCCCAGCCGGGAGCGACGACAAAACTCTTCAGATGAGCGGCAATAGCTTTTGTTTCTTCCGGGCTCAGGCTTGCGCCCGGCGCGCCGAGCGCGGGCATCTTGCGTCCTGGCCGGCCGGTTTGAATGGTGCTTTCGATGAATTGCGCGCTGGCGAGGTCGAGGAAGTCGGGTGCTCCAATCCGCGGAAAGCGCACTTGAATTGAGCCGTAGTTGCGGCCCTCGCCATTTGGCGCGTGGCATCCCGCGCAGTAGGCACCAAAGAGTTGTAAGCCGGTCGCAGGCGCAGGTTTCTCACCCAGCAGCGACTGCTTGAGCCGTTCCTTCGGCGTGAATTCCGCGGGCAACTCTCGGCAGCGCAGGAAGAGTACGTAAGATGTAAGCAGGTCTGCTTCTTCGTGATTCACAGCCATTGCCGGCATCTGGCTGCCGGGCACAACACCGGCCGGATCCAGCAGATGGCGCTCCATGTAATTCACCAGAGTGCGTTCGCCGGGCACGCCTTTGAAGTCCAGACCGCCTACGGGCTTGCGCCCCGCTTCATCGAGCGCGGGGCCGTCATCACCGCCTCTTCCTTGGATTTTGTGACAGCCGAGACAGCCGCGTTCATAGGCTAGAGCCTGCGCTTCAACAATGCGCGGCGCACCGACGCGCGTTTTGAGGAACGCGTCAATCCGTTGCAGGTCTGCGGCGTCAATCTCGCCGTAGTTCGATTGCCACGCGCCGGTCTTGTCTTCCGCTCGCTTCGTCAGGTGAACCGCGTGCCAGTCTGCGCGATACCCCTTCAGTCCGATGGTGGAGAGATTCGGCGCATCGCCCCGCCCGCGGCCATCCATCTGATGACAACTGAGGCAATCGAGGCTCTCCACGAGCTGGCCACCCCGGTTGAGCCCTGCACGAGATGTAACGGGCACAGAGGTGTGGCACGCGCCGCAGCCCGCTGATTGGTGGCGCACGTCGAGCATCTGCTCGTCCCAAAAGGAGACAAAACCGTGCGCGGCGTCCTTCGTAGTCGCGCGGCCTTGCCCGCCGTGACAGACCGTACAGCCGAATTCCTTAGGGTCATGCGGGATGGGCGGATGAGAGCGGAAGAGTTTGTCGCTGGCAATCGGTGTGGCCGCGCCCATTCCCAGATGGCAACTGATGCAACGGTCCGTGACCTCCAGCTTCGGCTTCCAGGTTTGTTTGATTCCCAGCGGCACCTGCGGCGTGCCGGATTGCGCGGCCAGGTCGTTGTAGCGCTTCTGGGTGTCGCGCCACTCCGAAAAGAATGGCCGCAACGGCGCCGAGGCAAGCACGGCCGCAAACACCAGGCTCAACACGGCAAACACCCGAGTCAGCCGGCCGGGCTTGAAGTCTTCAGGACGAAAAGTGATTTGCGCCATGTCAGAAGATCCCGTCTCTCCACGGCAGCGTGTATTGCCAGCCGGGCCCGCGGAACAGGGTTCCAATCACAGTGAGCGCCGTGCTCGCGAGCAGAAACCAGAGAAAAATCCAGAAGGCGAGGCTGCGGTTGCCGAGCCAGTGGATCCACCCCGATTCACGATGTACGAGTGCCGGCAGCGTCATCAGCAGAGCGACCAGCCACAAAGGCACCACAATCGGCCACACCGGATGCGCGCCGGTAAACAGGAACAAGCCCGAGAGGACAGCCACAACACCCCACAGCCAGGCCATCTTCCGCTGCGTATCGGTGCGCCAGAAGGCTTCGCGCTTGAGGTTGACGTTGAAATACGGAATAACCACCAGCGAAAGCACCACCAGCCCGGGCAACAGCACGCCGGAAAAAATCGGCGGATAGTAGTGCAGCAATTCCTGCAGGCCGAGGAAATACCATGGAGCCTTGGCGGGGTTCGGCGTCTTCTGCGGATTGGCGATTTCCTCCAGCGGGGCATCCACGAAAATTGCAAGCAGCACCAGCACCAGAGAAATGCTCACCAGCACGATGCCCTCGCGCAGAAACAGGTGCGGCATGGACATCACTTCCGGCTCGTCCGCAGCGTCGACCGGCGGACGGCGGTCCCCCTGCACCACGACGAGCCGCACCGGTGTCTGCTTGGCGTTTTCGCCGCCTTCAAGGACAAAGCGTGGAGGTTGCTGACTCATGCATCCGTCTCCGAATTCTTCCAAGCCGCGCCGGCCGGCGGCGGCGCCGTGTCTGCATGTCCCTCCAGCCCAAAATCCGGTTCCTGCGCGGTGTCCCCCGCTTCGCCGAGGTAGACTCCGCCATCTTTGCGGACGCGCCAGATGTGAATGGAAAGCAGAAGCACCGCGACAAATGGCAGGACCACGCAATGCAAAACATAAAAGCGCAGCAGTGCGTTTTCGTTTACCTCGCGCCCGCCCAGCAGCAGGAACTTGATGTGCTGGCCGATCCAGGGCATGGAGTCCGCCATGTTGGTGCCTACCGTCACGCCCCAATAGGCGAGCTGATCCCACGGGAGCAAATAACCGGTGTAAGAAAGTAGGATCGTCACCAGCAGAAGCAGAACCCCGATGACCCAGTTGAATTCGCGCGGCGGGCGGTACGCCCCGGCAAAAAACACACGCACCATGTGCAGCAGCACCAGCGCCACCATGGCGTGCGCGCCCCAGCGGTGGAGGTTGCGCAGGAACAGGCCCATGTACACCACGAACTCGAGGTCTTTCATGTCTTCGTAAGCGCGGGGCACCGAGGGGTGGTAATAGAACATCAGGAAGATTCCGGTCACAATCAGGATGCCGAACGTGGCAGATGCCATGCCTCCCAGATAGAACGTGCGCGTAAAGCGGATGGCACGCACGTTGACCTTCACCGGATGAATGTGCAGAAGGATGTTGCTGAAGACAGAAAGGGAGCGATTGCGATTTGTGTCTGCAAATCCATGCCGGAAGATGGAGCGGAAAACACGATTGCGCATCAGCACGCTGGCTATCCGGCGCGCTCGAGTCTCGGTCTTCGTAGTTGTTTGCGGGCGAGACATAGTTCAGACCCTCAACACAACGTCGGCGGCGACGGGCTTGCTCACGTCCACAACGAGTTGCCCGTCTTCCACCACTAGTTCGAGCCGCGGCAGCGGCCTCGGCGCAGGCCCGTCGGTGACTTTCCCAGTCGTATCGAAGCGGCTGCCGTGACATGGGCAGAAGATGCGGTTGTTTTCTTTTTCATACTGTGTCAGGCAGCCCAGATGAGTGCACGTGGCGCTCATGGCAAAGAAGCCGCCGGCGGCGTGCATGATGTAGACCTTTTGCTGTGGCAAAGAAACCAGTGTGCCCACAGAAATATCCTCGGGCCTGCCGATGCGAAAGCGCCGCTCCTCCTCGAAGAGCACTTCGGGCCACAGGAATCGCACGGCGGTGATCGCGGTTCCGAGCGCGGCCACGGCGATTGCTCCGGTGCCGAGCAGGGCCAGGAACTCGCGGCGCGTCTCCTCGCCTTCCTCCATCGGCATTTTCAGATCGTCGACTAACGGCATTTCGTTTCTCCCGATTCCATTGCTACAAGACCCGGTCGGCCAACGCCATCAGGTGCGCTTCGTCGGCCCGGTAAAAAGCCTGCATGGTGATGACGCTCGACGGACAGCGGCGCGCGCACAGGCCGCAGCGAATACACTTTGTTTCGTCTTTGATGAGAGCCGCTCCATTGCGCGTGAACACCGTGGCCGGCTCGCCATTCGGCAGCAACGCGAGTGCATCGTTACTCTGCGCTGCGATCTTCGTCAGGGACTGCAGGTCAATGCACTCTTCCGGGCAAACGTCCACACAGCCGCCGCACTGGATGCACTCTGTGCCCTGCACGCGGGAGGAATCGAAAATGGTATTGACCCAGCAGTGCAGGCAGCGCGCGCCTTCCGTGCGAGCCTCGCGTTCGTCCAGGCACATCTCGACTTCTTCGCGGGGCTGGCGCCGCTCGATGGGCAGCACCGGAACGCGGCGGCGAGAGATGGTTTCGTAGTCCCCGCGGGCAAAGGGATGGTCGTAGCCGAAGGTGGGAAATACGCGAACGACATACTCCGGTGGCGCATCGCTGCGCCCGGTGAGGAAGGTATCGATCGATTTTGCAGCCCGGCGCCCGTCACCGACGGCCGAGATAATAATGCGCGGGCCGAACGCAACATCCCCGCCTGCATAGATGCCGGCGACGGAGGTTTCCAGGGTTTGCGGGTCTGTCACTACGGTCTGCTGCGGCGTGGTTTTCAGTCCGTGATCAGCCCCGAGAAACGACAGGTCCGCAATCTGCCCGATGGCCAGGATCACCGTGTCGCACGGGATTTCTTTTTCCGAGCCGTCCACAAATTGCGGAGAGAACTTGCCGTTTTCGTCGAACACCCGGGAGACATCGACGGTCTGCAAGCCGGTGACGCGGCCATTGCCGAGAATCGCTTTCGGGCCGCGGCGGTGAATGAGGGCGATGCCCTCCACCGAGCCTTCCTCGATCTCCTCCGCGTCCGCCGGCATCTCTTCGCGCGCTTCCAGCGAGACCATCGTGACTTTGCGGCGCAGCACGCGCGACGCTGCAATCGCTGCATCCACAGCCAGGTTGTGATGCTCTTCGTCCGGCTCACTGGTGCCGCCAAAGCGGCGCGCACTTCGCGCAACGTCGAATGCGACATTGCCTCCGCCGACGACCAGCACACTCTCGCCAATGTCGAGGGGAACGCCGAGGTTCAGATTGACGAGAAAGTCGAGGGCTGTCAGCACGCCTTTCTTCTCCCCGCCGGGCAGTTTGAGGACTTTCCCTTTGCGGCATCCGGTGGCGAGAAAGACGGCGTGATACTGCGCGCGCAGCTCCTGGAACCTGATATCGCGGCCGATCTCGACCCCGAGTTGGAATTCGACCCCAAGAAACTTGACGAACTCGATTTCGCGGTCGAGCAGGGCTCGCGGGAGCCGATAGTCTGGAATGGCAAGACGCATCATCCCGCCTGCGACGGGGGCTGCGTCGAAGATGGTGGCCTTGTGCCCCATCAGCGCGAGGTCGTGTGCGCATGCGAGGCCGGCGGGCCCGGAGCCAATGATGGCCACACGGCTCGGCCTGGTTGTCGCCGGGCGCGGGCGCTCCACTGCCCGCAGGATCTCTTCGAAGCTGAGCGTGCTCTCGACGCCGTAGCGTTCGTTCACAAAGCGCTTCATGGCGCGGATGGCGATCGGCGCGTCGAGTTGTCCGCGACGGCACGCAGCCTCGCACGGATGCGCGCAGATGCGGCCGCAAATGGAAGCAAGTGGATTCGGACGGCGAGCGAGCAAGTAGGCTTCGCGATACCGGCCCTGCGCGATCAGGCTGACGTAGCCGCCGGCATTGGTGTGAACCGGGCACGCTGCCCGACAGGGAAAATTCGTGTCGAGGTAGCGGAGGTTCTGCGCGTCACGCCCTTCCCACCAAGAAGCGGCTGGGTGAGAGATCGCTGGCGCACCATTCGGCGGAGGAGTGTGTGTTTGACCTGCAACTTCCAACGGCGACTCCCGGGCGCGGCGGCGATCCGGGAATTGCGTTCACGTCTCAGCAGCGTCCAGCCGTTGCTTTCGACTCGGGCTGGGTCAGGCAACGGACGGGTGTTCCATGGCTAGCGGGCCATGGTAGTGCACAACTGGTCCATCAGGGCGTGCAAGCGTTCATGCGTGCCGGCGCCCATCTTCTCCACTTCCACTCTGTCAAACGAGCGTTTCAGCTCCTGTTGTTCCGCGTCGCTTAGCATTCGTTCGGCCATGACGAAGAGGATGTTGTTTTCCTTCTGGATATGTTCACGGAGCAGAGCGGAGTAGTGCCGGGCTGGCTGCGCCCACCGCGCGCCGGCAGTTGCGTCGCCGGCCGTGAAGGCTTCCGCGGCGGCTGCCATTTCGGCGATGAGCTTGCGCCCGAGGTCGTGCTCGTGAAGCATCACGCCAATCGGCCCACCGTGGCGCGGGAGACCCTTCTTTTCGAGCAAGGGAAAGAGAAGGTCTTCCTCTTTGCCATGATGGCAGCGGTCGGCAAACAGCCGCAGAAATTCGAGTAGTCCGTTGAGAACAGAGGGCAGCACGTTTTCGCCAGAGTCGAGGCGTCGCGCCGATTCGTCGGCAACATCGAGCATGCGCAAGATGGCGTCGTGCTCACTGCGAAGGACCTGAGTTGCGAGGTTCATGGGGGCTCTCCTGTCGTAATTACAGATAACTGGATACAGTTATCCATTACTAGCGACAAAAGTCAAGCGCTTTTCTTCCTGGTGCGGCGCCGGGCCACCCGCGCCAGGTCGGCCAGCGTGTTTTGCTCCATCATGGCGCCCATTTCACCACGGATGCGTTTCCAGGTGTCGTGCAGGGGGCAGGCATTCTCCTCGCTGCAGATTTCCAGCCCCAGCACGCAGCCGCCGGTCACGTCCTCCCCGTCGGTCGCACCCACTACGGCTCGTAGTGTGATCTCATCCGCCGGCCTGGCTAGTTCATAGCCCCCGCGCAACCCCTTGAACGAACGGATGAGCCGCCGCCGTGCCAGGTTCTGTAGGATCTTCCAGAGGAATGGGATGGGGATGCCCTCGGATTCAGCGATGGCCTTGGCTCCCGTTAGCTTTCCAGAAGGCTGCATCGCCAGGAAGGTCATGGCGCGGATGGCGTACTCGGCGGAGCGGGAGAGCAACATATAAAGAGACTCATAACTCCATTACTGTCTCTTGTCAAGCAGAAAGCGGAGTGAACAGTTATCACCTCCTCCACCAGGGTCGCATCATCCCTAGGTCTTAGGCGGGGCCTCACCAGATCGAATCCCGTCGCTGTGCTCCCGCTCGAAAATCTCTTCCTGTGATGGATGTGGCGCCTTGCTTCGCGTCAGCGTAGGCCCGCAGGCCGGGCGCTGGAGGACCCCGGGTTCGCAGCCGTGATCATCCGCGCGTGCGCCTGGATTCGTGGGTCACGCGTCCCCACCGCGAGAGCGGCATGTATCTGCTTCCTCGCTTCGGCGGTCTCGTGGTTGGCATGCAGGGCCCAGGCATAGGCGTCGCGGGTGTGTACGTCCTGACGCCG
>Ga0137796_10001668_pt1 | contig 12499 bp, 14 predicted proteins | sample OV2TP3_FD_97704 | JGI IMG/M metagenome (GOLD analysis project Ga0137796, IMG submission 97704)
CGGCATCGGCCCCTCCTGCGCGTCAACGACGAGCAGCACCGAGTCGATCGAGCGGAGCACTCGCTCAACCTCCGAGCCGAAGTCCGCGTGCCCGGGCGTGTCCACGATGTTGATTTTTGTTCCTTTATATTCAAGGGCGGCATTTTTGGCGTAAATGGTGATCCCGCGCTCGAGCTCGAGCGCATTTGAATCCATCGTCGCTCCCGCCTTTGCGACTCCGGCTTGGCGCAGCAGCGCGTCGGTAAGAGTAGTCTTCCCGTGATCAACGTGGGCGATAATTGCAATGTTTCTAATTTCCATAAAAAATGTAGGCGCTGTGAATTACGAAATTGCAAGACATCCGATGTCCCCCGTTTCACACTGAGGAATGAGGCAATGGTGCGCCATATTCAACCAAGGGTGGTCAGTCGTTGTGCACTCGAGGACATCGGATGTCTGCCGTCGGCAATTTCGTGATTCACAGCGCGCCGGGGCGGCCACACGAAGCCGCTAGAACAAATAATATAATGTGGCATCGTTCTATCGAAGCATAGTATCGAGACATTGTCATCGGCAATACAAATTCAAAGAGGATGCGTCGCCGCATCCTCTTGTCCTCAGAATTGAAGCACTGCCCTACTGCCCTATTCGAAATTGCAACAGTAAATTACACCATCTTTAATGCGTACCTTATCGACTTCGCCCTCAATTTCCATCGGATACTCGCCGTGCGGCCCCCGCTCGTCGTCATTAGACTTTTTTCAAAAGAAGTCTAATGATAAGTAAAGAGATTTTTGATAGGATGGCATCATGCAAAAACTACAGAAAATATACGTGTACGTTGATGAATCGTGGCAAGATGATACATCGAAGTATTTTATTGTGGTCGCGTCCGTGAGCGTCGCCGACCAGGAGCTGCTACGAAGACAACTTGTTGCTGTGGAAGCCGAAGCAAAAACGAACGCACTGAAATGGAACAAATCAAAACACGACAGGCGAATGAAATATCTCTCATTGGTCCTTGACCGACAGATCGCTTACGGCCACGTTTTCATTGGGCGCTATCCGAAACCAGTGCCGTATTTCTATCCCGTTGCATCAGTGATAGAACGCTCGATAAAACGGATCGCGCACGGAAAATATATCGCCATCGTTCACGTTGATGGAGCAAATAAAACAGTCGCGGTCGCGCTTACGAACGCGCTCCGCGCCAACGGTATATCGCTCCGTATGGTGCGTGGCAAAACAGACCAAGGCGAGATATTGATACGTTTTGCTGATATGTGGGCGGGGTGTATCCGAAGCGCATTATTAGATACGGTTGAAAGCAAAATCCTTTTTGAACGGGCGCTCCGCACGGGCTATCTTGTTGAGGTGACAACATAAAATCCCCCCACCAAAGTGAAAGGATTTTATGAGTCCCTTGGCTAATCTCTTGCGAGACCCTTCACTACCATACGGTAGGCCTTCACCAAGGTTAAGTACTGCAAGCATAGCAAGCCAAATTTTTTTGTCAAATTCCCGTCTTCTGCTACAATAACAATAGACTTCTTCGGAAATTCCATTCTGCTGCAATTTTTGATTTTTGGCTGCGACGTCGTCAAGCTTCACAAAATGACTCTCGTCGTACAACAAGTACGCCGTCGAGTCATTTTGTTCGCTTTCCTTGTCTCGCTCAAAAATCAAAAATCTCGCCACGAAAGGAATTTCCGAAGAAGTCTAATGTTACACTACGGTGTGACGGAACCAGGCCTTCCCCGACGCAAGTCGGGGAAATTTTGACATCCTTTCATGAAAACTTGAGGTCTTTCAAACTGGAACGGGAGCCTGCAGGCTCCCGTATAGTGCTCCCGTATAGTTGCTAATTTTCAATCGTCCACATCATCTTTCAAAATCTGAGGTATCTTTTCGCGCGGTATAATTCGAACATGCGCCGTTCGCATCTTAAGAATGTACGCCTTCATAAGGCGATGGAGCCCGTCCAGTATGAGCCATCTTCCCTTATTCTCCATAATGTCAATTGGATATTTCAGATCAGCGTTCATGGTCCTCTCGTATTCGCTTTCATAGTCCGTTTGGTGCTCGATAATGTCTCGTGGTTTCAGGTTATACGCACCACCTTGATGTGAACAAAACGGAATATCCAAATGCCACGTCAGTTCGCCTATGTACATCTCGGTAGTGGGAACATCCAACTTCCAGACTTTTTTCTCCTCCCAGTGGAAGTCGAATCCGACCTCTTTGATGATGTCTGGTACGTCGTCTTTATTCATCGCTTTTCTCCTCTCGCGATCCATCTGAGACGATCAACCCACCAAAAAAATCGTGGGTGAAAACAATATCACCTTTGTACAAGATCGCCTCGTGCCCAATAAACTCGGTTATGTCGCCGTCCCAATCACACTGATACTCCCAATAGCCGTCTGTGAAATTTTTCTGGCCGCGTGGCTGAAACGCCTCCTTTTTCTCGCCAGCCGAAAGTGCTTTCTTGAGGAACTCAAACGTGCGGTGGGCGAATGCCGCGTCAGCCCTATACGGCACTGTCATGCCGCCACCATAGAGCGCATTCCACACCGGCTCGCCATTATATCGTACGAGCTCCGTTCCCCATGAGCGCAGGTAACCAGTGTAACTGTCGCGGTACGACCACGCCCCTTCCGCGAATTCCAATTCACGGAAACCTGGACGTTCTGGTGTGGTTTCCGCTCCACCCGCCGCATAAGTGGCGAGTGCCGCTTTCCCAAGGAACTGATTGAGGTCTTTCAAAAAAAGTTTAGTGGGCATGACGTTAAAAACTATCCAACCAGCTCATGTATAGCATAGAAGGTTTCGGGGGCGCAAACAAGCGTTACGTCATAGACAATACAAAATTGTCCGAAGAACGTCATCCAGAACGTCATCCCGAACGAATTGAGAAATTTGCAATAACTATGCGACCGCATGATTATTGCAAATTTCTCAATTCGTTGAGTCGTTGAGCACAAAATTATAGGCCATAAAAAATGTACGTCGCGCTGGCCCGCAAAGACACCAAAACAAATAATCGCGTTTCCGTCTCATGTTGCCGCATCGTTAGAATCTGCTCCGGCGACCGGCGCGCCGATGCGGGCGGCGAAAGCCGCGGTCTCGCGTCTGCGGACGGTCTCTGCCTGCCGCATATGCTGCACGCGGATGGCGCGGAGACCGAGCTGGCCGCTTCTCGCGGAAGCCCGCGAGAGGAGAAATTTCAGAAATTCGGATGCTCTTCTTGATAAACGACTCGATCGCGCGGATCCCGCGCTTCTCATTCGGGAGCGCGAAGGAGATTGCGTGTCCCGCGGCGCCGGCGCGGGCCGTGCGGCCTATCCGGTGCACATAGTCCTCCGACTGCGCGGGCAGATCGTAGTTCAGCACAAGCTCGATCCCCTGGACGTCAATCCCGCGCGAGGCGATATCGGTCGCGACGAGCACACGGTATTTTCCGGACTTAAATCCGTCGAGCGCATCCCGGCGCTGCCCGAGGGAGCGGTTCGAATGGAGCTCCGCGCACGTCTCTCCCGCGCTACGGATCATCCGCGCAAGGCGACTCGCGCCGTACTTCGTCCGCGTGAAGACGAGCACCGAGCCACCGTGCTCCGCGAGCACCTTCTCGAGCAGTCGCGGCTTTTCTTCCCTGCTCACCACGAAAATCTCCTGGCTCACGCCCTCAACCGTGGTGCCGGACGGGGCGATCTCGATCCGCACCGGAAACTGCATATACTCTGTCGCGATGCGCATAATCTCGGAGGAGAGCGTCGCGGAAAAAAGCATGGTTTGGCGCTCTGTGGGAACCGCCGCGAGGATCGTTTTCATCTGCGGCAAGAAGCCCATATCGAGCATCCGATCCGCCTCATCGAGGACAAGCACGCGCACGCCATGGAGCCCGAGCGTCTTCTGCCGCAGGTGATCAATCAGCCGCCCAGGCGTTGCGATAAGGATGTGGGGGCGGCCCCGCAGCTCTCTCATCTGCGGCCCCATTGATTGCCCGCCGATGAGGACCGCGCTGCGGAGCCCCGCGCTCCTGCCGACACCTTGTAATTGCTCATTCACCTGGAGCGCGAGCTCCCGCGTCGGCACTACCACAAGCCCCTGCCCCCTCTCTCGCGCGATGGTTTGGAGCATGGGGATGCCGAAGGCAAGGGTCTTCCCGGTGCCGGTCTGGGCAATGCCGACGATGTCTTTCCCCTCAATCGCGATCGGGATCGACTGGCTCTGGATCGGCGTCGGAGCACTGTAGCCGAGCTCGGCGAGCGCTGCTAAAAGTCCCGGGGCGATCCCGAGACCGTAGAATGTCGCCTGCGTATTCTGTTGTACCTGTTCGATTTCAGTCATTACCTTGATACTGCTCCTGTAGACATTACACCATAATGTGTAATGCCGGGCGGGTATTTCAGTAGAGCTATATAATACCACAAAACTTAACGAAACGCAACCACGGTGCCATTTATGTACCGATACCGTATGAAAAAGCGTCCGCGGAGGGATACCGATGACGAGAATCAAAAAATTTTGCGACCGTGAAAACGATGCACCGACCTTCTAAAACTTTGAGATTTGCTGAAAATTTGCCAAAGTTTAGTAAATCAATTCAAACGCGTTTGCATTTTTTGCTTTTCGCTTTGCATTGGCTGCACGCAATCGTCTACCGTGAGTTCTGCCGCGCTCACGAGGCATCTTCAGACTCGATGATCTTGAGATACGCATCTTCGAGCGTCGGCCGCTCGATATCGAAGTGCGTCAGCTCCATAGGGAGTGAACGGACGACGTCTTGCGCGCGTAGGCCTTTGGTCAGGGCAACGCGAAACGGGGGAGTTTCGCTCACGCGATCGGTAAACTTGAGGAGCGCGGTGCGCAGAAAGCCGCGGTCAGAGGCGTCCACGATAAGCGTGTCTTCGAGCAAGGTGCGCGTGAGTTCTTTTGGTGTTCCGTACATAACGATTTTTCCATCGTTGATGATCGCGACGTTGTCGGCGCCCTCCGCCTCCTCAAGGTAGTGTGTCGTGAGAAGTATCGTGACGCGCTCGCGCTTCCGGATGTCGCCGAGATACTGCCAGAGCGCGCGGCGGCTCACGGGGTCGAGCCCCGCGGTCGGCTCGTCGAGAAAGAGCACCTTGGGGCGGTGCATAAGCGAGCGCACGAGCTCGAGCTTGCGGCGCATGCCGCCGGAAAAGGTGTGCATCGGCTGAAAGAGCGCCGAGGTAATACCCATAAGCTCGGCGAGCTCATGTACGCGAGAGCGATAGCTGCGCGGCATCAGCGCGTAGAGCGGGCGAAATGGATACAGTCCGTAGAGAAACGCATGGAAGCGGATATTCTCTTCCGCCGTAAGGTTGAGGTCAACGCACGAACCTTGGAAGACCACACCCGATGCTCTCCGGATCGCATGCTCGTCGCGCTCAAGATCGAAACCCGCGATCACCACCCGGCCCGAAGTCTTCGCGAGCGTCGTCGTGAGGACGGAAACCGTCGTCGTCTTCCCTGCTCCGTTTGGCCCGAGGAGCGCGAAAAACTCACCCTCCGTGACCGAGAATGAAATATCATCCACGGCATTCCGCTCTGCCTTCCGGTAGCGTTTGACGAGATGTTCGACTTCGATGATTGCAGGCATGTCGCCTCTATAGTACACCTGTGTTATTGTTTGCAAAAGCGGAAAAGCTGTAGTATCAACGAGGGGGTGGAGAGTAGATCTACGCTCTATTCTCCACTTCCTACGCTCTGCTCTCCAAACATGAAACTCGTCATCGTCGAATCACCGGCAAAATCGAAAACGATCAGCAAATATCTGGGGCCCGGCTATAGTGTCAAGGCCTCGGTGGGTCACGTGCGCGACCTGCCGAAGAAGAATGAAAACGCGGTGGACATCGCGCACGGCTTCAGACCACACTACGAGATCATTCCGGACAAAGTAAAAATTATTGCCGACCTCAAAGCCGCAGCAAAAAAAGCTGACGAAGTGCTGCTTGCGACCGACCCAGACCGCGAAGGCGAGGCGATCGCGTGGCACGTCAGCCAAGCATTGGGCTTGGCAAATTCGAAATTCGAAATGCAAAATTCGAATTCGTCGGACGAAGTTAAGACTACGTCGGGACGAAGTCTGAAACAAACCCCAAAGTCCAAAATTCCAAACGTTAAACGCGTGGTTTTTCATGAGATCACGGAGCGGGCGGTGAAAGAGGCGCTCGCGCACCCGCGCGCTATTGACGAGCGACTCGTGCATGCGCAGGAGGCGCGCAGGGTCCTCGACCGGCTCGTCGGCTATGATCTCTCGGGTCTTCTCTGGAAAAAGCTGCGCTACGGACTCTCGGCAGGCCGGGTGCAGTCGCCGGCTCTGCGCATACTCGTTGAACGCGAGCGGGAAATCCACGCGTTCGTGCCGGAGAACTACTGGGTGCTCACCGCGCTTGTGGTGACAAAAAAGGGCAGCGAAATGACGCTCACATGCGTCGAGGAGCCAAAGACCCGCGAGGAGGCGGAGCGAATTCTTGCGGTTGGCCGCAGCGGCAGATGGAGCGTCGCCGAGGTGCACGAGACAGAAGCGTCCCGTGCGCCGCGCCCTCCGTTCACCACCTCAACCCTTCAGCAGGCCGCGAGCTCAAGGCTCGGTTTTTCTCCGGCGCGCACCATGCGCACCGCGCAACAACTCTACGAGCAGGGGCATATTACCTACATGCGCACGGACTCGATGGCGCTCGCGGCGGAGGCCCGAAGCTCGATTGGTGCAGTCATTGCAAAAACGTTTGGCGAGCGATATGTCGCGCTCCGACAGTATAAAACGACGAGCAAGAGCGCACAGGAAGCGCACGAAGCGATCCGTCCGACGGAAATCGCGCGAGCATCCGCCGGCGCTACCGAAGAGCAAAAAAGACTCTACGCGCTGATCCGCTCTCGAACGCTCGCAAGCCAGATGGCCGTAGCAGAACTCATGAAGACGAAGGTCACAGCGCACGTCGCGGTGAGCGCCGGAGCAAAAGATATCCCCGCCTTTTCGGTGATTGGTTCCCGCACAAAATTCGACGGCTGGCTTGCCGCGGACCCGGCCTCGCGCGGCGAGGACATTGAACTTCCGAAAGTCGCTTGCGAGGAGCAACTCACCCTCCGCTCGCTCGAGAGCGAAGGCAAACAAACCCAACCGCCGCCACGCTACAGCGAAGCGGGGCTTGTGAAGGAGCTTGAAAAGCGCGGCATCGGACGACCCTCGACATACGCCTCCATCATCAAGACGATCCAGGATCGCGAATACGTGGAAAAAGAGGGCCGCTCACTGAGGCCCACTGCAATGGGTGATGTCGTGAGCACATTCCTCGAGAAAAATTTTGCCTCCTATATCAGCGACACGTTCACCTCCAAAATGGAGGACGAACTGGACGACATCGCGCGAGGAGCGCGCGAGTATGAAAAAACGCTTACCGATTTTTACACGCCGTTTAGCCGCGACGTCGCGGCAAAACAGGACGTTCCGCGGCTCACGGACCTCGGCCCGGCAGGGGAGAAATTTCACTGCCCGATCTGTGGGAGCGCAATGGTGATGAAGCTCAGCCGCTCCGGTACGTTCATGAGCTGCAATAGATTTCCCCTCTGTGAAGGCGCGCGGTCTGAGACGGGCGAGGAGGTGAAGCCGCCTCAAGAGACCGGCGAGCTCTGCCCCGAGTGTGGCGGCGCGCTTGTCGAGCGCGAAGGAAAGTTTGGGAAATTTGTCGGGTGCGGCAATTATCCGAAGTGCAAGTATATTAAAAAAGACACAAGCAGTATGCAGCAAGCAGCAAGCACCGGCGTTCCTTGTCCGAAATGCGGCAAGGGCGAGCTCGCGGAGCGGCGGGGAAAATTCGGACTCTTCTACGGCTGCTCAAATTATCCCGCGTGCAAATACGCGATCAAGGCAAAGCCCACCGGCCGCATCTGCCCGCTCTGCGGCTCCCTTATGATGGAGGGGACGAAAACCATTCCCGAGCGCTGCAGTAATAAAGAGTGCGATAATCATCGGCCCACGACGGCAATAAGCAGCAGGCAATAAGCAGCAGGCACTCGCACCAAATCAAAAAAGCGAGGGCCCCATCGCGGGTGCGATGGGGCCGAGAGGTTGCTACTGCTTCTAATGTAGTCCTCATCTCTATGTCATCTGTCAAGGACATAACCTCCCTCATGCGCGAGCCGTCGAAAGACGACGTGGCGCTCATTGAAAAGGCGTATGGGTTCGCGGAGCGCTCGCATGAGGGGCACCTGCGCTTCTCCGGCGAGCCGTTCTTCACGCATGTCTTTGCCGTGGCAAAGACGCTCGCCGAGTTCGGGATGGGCGCGAAGACGATCGCCGCGGGGCTCCTCCACGACGTAATCGAAGACACGCCGGCGACACCTGAGGATGTGCGCGCGGAGTTTGGCGATGAGATCCTCTCGCTCGTCGAGGGGGTCACGAAGCTCGGGACCCTCAAATACCGCGGCCTCACGCGCCACGTCGAAAGTCTCCGCAAGCTCTTTGTCGCAGTCGCGCGGGACATTCGCGTCCTCATCATCAAGTTCGCCGATCGTTTGCACAACATGCAGACCCTCGAGCACGTGCCGGCGCACAAGCGCCGCCGTATCGCCGAAGAGACGCTTGAGATCTACGCGCCGCTCGCCTACCGCCTCGGCATGCGGGCGCTGAACCGCGAGCTCGAAGATCTCGCCTTTCCCTTCGTCTACCCGAAAGAGTACGAGCGCGTTACTGCGCTGCTCAAGGAAAAAGACGCCGAAACCGCAGAACACCTCAAAAAGGTACATCGGACGCTCAGAAAAAATCTCGCGCTCGAGGGTATCCGCGAGACCCAGACGTCATTCCGGCTGAAAGGACTCTATTCCCTCTTCCGCAAGCTCGAGCGCAAAGACATGGATATAAACAAGGTGTATGATATCTCGGCGCTCCGGATCGTTGTGCCCACAGTCGCCGACTGCTACCGCGCGCTCGGCATCGTCCACAAAACATGGCGGCCGCTCCCCGGACGCATCAAAGATTACATCGCGTTCCCGAAGCCGAACGGCTACCGCTCGCTCCACTCCACGATCTTCACCGGGGACGGCGGCATAGTCGAGATACAAATCCGCACCGAGGAAATGCATCGAAGAGCAGAATACGGCATCGCATCGCACTTCGTTTACAAGGAAAGCGGCGACAGTCGCTCGCTTCTCACGCATCTCGCGTGGCTCGGGCAGCGTCTCTCCTACCGCTACTGGTTCCAAAATGCGCGCGCGAACGAGCCGTCGCTCGCCGCCGTGAGCCCCGCGACGCCCGAGTGGCTCCGTGAGCTCGCCGAAGCGCAAGCCGAAGTCAGCGACCCTAAAGAATTTCTTGAGCACCTCCGCCTCGATTTCTTCAGCCACCGCGTGTTCGTCTTCACGCCGCAAGGCGACGTGGTCGACCTGCCAATCGGCGCCGGGCCCCTTGACTTCGCCTACGCCATCCACTCGGAGATCGGAGACCACGCCTCGGGCGCCAAGGTGAACGGTAAGCTCGTCTCGCTCGACACCGAACTTCACAACGGCGACATCGTCGAGATCGAGACCAAAGAGTTTTCCAGGCCAACGCGGAAATGGCTCGCCTTCGTGAAAACCGGCCTCGCCAAGCGCAAAATCCGCGCAGCGATCGGAAAATAGAGAGTATACGATGGAGAGTGAAAAATAGAGATTTGCAATAACCATGCGACCGCTTGTTTATTGCAAAATTTTTTTTGTCAAATCGGAAATAGAAAGTAAAGGGCGGAGAGTGGAAGTTGGGAGTAGCCGCGTGGAGGGCAGAAAGCCGGAAGCGACCGCGAAGAACAAAGTTTGTAAATAGCATACGATCGTACGTTATTTGCAAATTTTGTTCCGTGGTTATTCGACGGAAACAAAAGACGGAAACAAGGAGGAAATGGGAGAGGAAATGGGGAAATGGGGGAAATGGGGGAAATGGGGAAATGGGGAAATGGGAGAGGAAATGGGGAGGCGTCCGTTATTTTGATAAATAGTGTGGTATAGTATATCCATACTATGCCACGACAAGCCAGAGTATTAGTCGGCGGTACCGTCTATCATGTCATCAACCGTGCAAACGGTCGCGCACGGATTTTCCACAGAGACAGAGATTACCAGCACTTCGAGTCGCTGCTCCTTGAGGGGGTGGATCTCATCGGCATGCGCATACTCGCCTATTGCATCATGCCGAACCATTGGCACTTCGTTCTCTACCCGAAGGAGGACGGCGATATGAGTGAGTTCATGCGCTGGGTCACGACAACGCACGTCCGCACCTATCGCGTCGTTACGAGCACTATCGGCCATGGCCACCTCTATCAGGGTGCCTACAAGTCCTTCCCGATCGAAGAAGATAAGCACCTCATCGACGTGATTCGATACGTCGAACAGAACCCCCTTCGCGCACGCCTGGTGCAACGAGCTGAGGAGTGGGAGTGGTCAAGCCTTTTTCGACGAGGCAGGGGAAGCACGGCAGATAGAAGACTACTCGCTCCACTGCCGACAATACTGCCTGCGAATTATCTTGAATCGGTGAACACGATCTTGTACGCTGACGATCTCAAGGATATACGTTATGCTGTGAACAAGGGCACACCGTACGGATCCGATGCGTGGGTGGAGGAGATGGTGGAGCGGCACCACCTCGAGAGCACGCGACGCGAGCCAGGGAGGCCACGGAAGGATCGGAATGCTATAATTACACCATGAAAATATGCAAAATATCGGACGCCTCCCCATTTCCGGACGCCTCCCCATTTCCCATTTCCCATTTCCTCATTTCGGACGCCTCCCCATTTCCCTCCCCATTTCCCATTTCCTCGAGCCCCTCCATGCTGCAGTGCGCAAGCGCCTCTTGTACGCGCTCCTCGAGAGCGGACGGATTTTTCACATACCAGTCTTCCGGATCAAAGAATGGCGATACGATACCGCCTTCACCAGCGTCTGTTCCGTCTATCTATTCCGGCGAGGAGTATTGCGGCGTGCTTTGGCGTGAGAGGATCAGATTCCCGAACTTCTCTCCAGTACTCACGCACGCTGCTCGCCATTTGAATCGGCAGCACGGGCGAGTTTGCTCCCACAAGCTCATCATGGTCACCGATATGCGCCACGCGCGCGAAAATGGTGTGCCCCGGCTTGACGTCGTGGGTCCCGAGTTTTTCGTGCACAAAAAAAGAACGCCGAGTGGTGATGCCCTCAATGCGTAGGCCGACGTTACGCTCCACATCAATAACCTCAAACAGTCCGTAGACGCTTTGACGCAACGCCTCGTATACCTTCAAATCTTCCCGGGATAAACGCAGTGGGTTGCGCGCGCAGAAATCATCTATCACTCGATCGCCGTTTTTCAAACGAAACACGTGCAAAAACCACTCGGAAAAAAGCCCCTGGGTGAGCTCTTCAGACGGCGGCAGCACGCTCTCATCAAAAAACTCCTTCGTCGCGCGTTCAAGCTCCCCCGCGTAGAGAGCGCTGTTGCCAAAGTAATGGGCAAGCATTTTTGGGATTTCTCCGTTTTTCAACATATCATTGGATATAGTAAATTCGTTCTCCTTCCCGAGCCAAGGACAATACCACATTTCTTTACGAGCCGGTGCATCCCCCAGATCATCCACCATTTTTTACAAAAAGCACGCTGAAAGTGGTGTAGGATTTCGACTGTTTTACCGATTTTGCCCATGACACTTTTTATATTTGTTGGCACATCCGCAGGGATAAAAGAGTAAAAATGGCTTCACTGAATGCTTGCCTGCTCGTCTGCGTCATTATGTGCTTACCCCCAACACAGTCAAGCTACGCGGGATTATCAGATCAGTTGGGGATAACAACGCTTGACATGTTGCTGGGTTCTGATATGATGTAGTCATCACCAACGGAAAAGATCACCCTATGAGGTTTTGTCCTCATGGGGCCTTTTCTTTTTATAGGCCAATAGATCCTGCAAATCATTCATAAAACATAGGAACGGGCGAAATATTTTGAATTTTAATAATGCTGAAAACTTTTTTCTGTTCGGAATAAGAATCACTTTGAGCTTGTTCTGCTCCGCGAGATATTTTACCAGACAATGGAAATCACCGTCTCCAGTAACAATCACCGCCTTCTTATATTTTGGGAACTCAATCATGGTCTGCAAAACCAGCTCAGCATCACAATTCCCCTTTGTGGTTCCATCGTGATATTTCAACGTAGGTTTGAAAATGCAGATAAAGCCAGCTTCCTGCAACGACTTATAGAGATCATTATTGCCCTCAACATATCCGATGAACAAAAAAGCTTTCACGACGCCATAATTTTCCATCAAGTACACACGGAAACGAGCGAAATCAAGCCGCCAACCCAAATCACGAATAGCAAGATTGAGATTCTGACTGTCTATGAAAGCATAGTTATCTTCTTTTTGTCTCTGATGCATATATCACAACATTAATTTACTGTCGCAACCACACCCACTCGTGCAATGATACAAATAGATAACCTATCACCAATGATCCGACAAGCAGTAATGGCGTCCACCCAA
>Ga0137796_10001670_pt1 | contig 12493 bp, 8 predicted proteins | sample OV2TP3_FD_97704 | JGI IMG/M metagenome (GOLD analysis project Ga0137796, IMG submission 97704)
CAACGATCGGCCTTTGGCCGATAGACAGGTGGTGGGGCGAATGGCCGATCCGGTCTTCTTCTCATGTTGGCCCCGCCAGTTGGCGGGACACACAGGTGATGGGATGAGGAGTCGGCGCTCGTTACGTGTGCTGATGAGCGCAGGGCCGACCCGCGAACCCATTGATCCGGTTCGGTTCCTCTCGAACTATTCAACAGGATTCCTCGGCGCCTGCCTCACCCGCGAAGCCCTCCGGCGTGGCCATCGGGTGACTGTGGTCAGCGGACCCACGAACATCCCCTTTCCTGCCGGCGCGCGCCTGATCCGTGTGGAGCAGGCCCGCGAAATGCAGGCAGCGCTCCGACAACAGCTACGCAGAGCGGATGTTCTCATTATGGCGGCGGCAGTCTGCGATTTCCGTCCAAGCCACCCGAGACGCACCAAACTGCCGCGCCGGAGAGCCCTGCGGCTTGCTCTCGACGTCACGCCAGAGATCGTGGGGACGCTTCCCCGTCGACGAGGCCAGGTCGTGGTGGGGTTTGCCTTAGAAACCGACCAGATCGTCAAGCGTGCCAAGGAGAAGTTGCACGCCAAACGGTTGGACCTCCTCGTCGGTCAGCAGCTCCACGAGGGGAGCAGTCCGTTTGGCCAGCGGCCAGTCGATGCCATCCTGCTCCGTGCCGCCGGCCCGATGAAGCGGCTTGGGAACATCACGAAGCCCCGTCTTGCCCGAGCCCTTCTTGACGAAATTGAGCAACTTTGGTACGGTGACGAACACGGGGTCGGACAGCCCCGACTGGCACAAGACGATTATCGAAGCCAGAGCAATCGGCGGGCCGGGGCCCGCCCCGGCTGGCGAGCCACCAGACGGGCCGGGGACGAAACGCCGGTCGCAACTCTCACCGCATAACGAACCCGGAGCGGCCATGTCAAAAAAATCCTTTACGTTAATCGAACTGCTGGTGGTGATCGCCATCATCGGCATCTTGATCGGCTTTCTTGCGCCGGGGGTCGTCAAAATGCGCGAGAAAGCCAGACGGGCCAAATGCCAGAATAACCTGAAGCAAATCTACTATGCGATTGCGGCGTACCGCGATGACCACAGTGAGCAGTTTCCGTCAAATCTTGACGCGCTCCACGATACCTATATTGACGACCTCGAAGTCTTTAAATGCCCTTCCTCGCCCAATCCAACACCCGCGTCTCCCTCGGCCGGAGATTACGAAGTGAAGACAGGCCTGTCGCCTGCCAGCAAATCGACCGAGGCGCTTGTCGAAGACAAGGACGGTAACCACCCGGATGGCGTCAACGTCGTCCGGGTCGGTGGGCAAGTCGTCTTCCAGCCCGAAGGCGCAATTTGATCCGTCGGGTGGGGCGGATGCCGTTCCCCAGCTTCCTGTTGTGAGAATCCCTGTGCGTTGTCGGGGTACCGTCGTCTCCGGCTGAGATCAACCCGCGGGGCTGGCGAGGCAACCTTCACCCAAGCGGCTCAATGCGCGGATGGGTTCGCCCATCGGGTTTTAGCGCGGGGGCGGAAAATGGTAAGGTGGAGGTCTGCCCCGGCCCGCCCAGCGCACTTACCGAGGCGGGCAACCAGCACGAATGGCGGCGTAGCCAAATGGTAAGGCGGAGGTCTGCAAAACCTCTATACGTCGGTTCGATTCCGACCGCCGCCTCGTCATCGATTCTGATCATTGGTGCTGGGCGATTCCGACCCGCGCCTCTTGAAAGCCGTGATTGAATGATCGTGATTGAGTGATTGGGTGATTGAGGAACTGAAAACAGCCGCCCGTTTTTCTTAATCACTCAGTCACTTCATTACCGCTTTGAACGCCGGGGTGGTGGAATGGTTTACACAGGGGACTTAAAATCCCCCGCCCGAAAGGGCATGTGGGTTCGACTCCCACCCCCGGCATCCAGCGACTAGTGAGAAGACACGGAATTTCGGATTGCGGATTTTGAATTTCGGATTGAAAACACGAATCCACAACAGAACAGTGACATCGGCATTACTGAAGCGGGGGCGTTTAGCGCACTCGATTCCACGATGGACGAACCAAGTGACGAGGAGCTCGTGGAAGCCTATAGAAGCGCCAACATCACGCAGGCTCAGCAGGATTAAGTGGTGAAGCCGACCCGCGTGTGAGACTGATGGTTCCCAGCGCAGCTCTCGTGCAGGCGCGGCGGCTCATTCAGATATTCTTTGAGAGGCTTGGCGTATAGCGCAGTTTCCGCCGAAGGCTGGTCCGCCCCGCAGGCCTGAACGCTGGGGCGGAGGTTAGAGCGTTCATGGGCGATTAGCTCAGTTGGTTAGAGCGCTTCCTTGACATGGAAGAGGTCAGAGGTTCGAGTCCTCTATCGCCCATTTCGAGCCACCGGTGAGCAAATGAAAACCCAGGGCAAGCAGCAACGCACGACTGACGCCGAATCGCTGCACGCGCTGCGCCATAGCGCTTCACACATCATGGCGCAGGCGGTGAAGCGGCTCTACCCACAGGTGAAGCTGGCGATCGGCCCGCCCATCGAGGATGGGTTTTACTACGATCTGGACTTACCTGTGCAGCTCACCGATGAGGATTTGGCCAAAATCGAAACGGAAATGACCAAGATCATCAAGGAAGGATACCCGTTCCAACAGTCGTTCATGCGGAAAGATGAGGCGATCAAGTTTTTTCAGGAGCGCGAGGAGTGCTACAAGCTGGAGCTTATCGAGGGCATCTCGGATGATCGCGTGTCCCTCTACACTGATGGGGAGTTCATCGACCTGTGCGAGGGGCCTCACGTGGCCTCGACCGCAGAGGTCAAGGTGTTTAAGCTGCTTTCCATCGCGGGCGCGTACTGGCGCGGGGACGAAAAGCGGCAGCAGCTCCAGCGCATCTACGGCACGGCCTACACGCGCCAAGAAGATTTGAACGCCCATGTGGCGCGGATGGAGGAAGCCAAGCGGCGTGATCACCGCAAGCTGGGCAAGGAATTAGGATTGTTTAGTTTTGAAGAGGTGGCGGGTCCGGGGGTGGTGTTCTACCACCCGGCTGGCGCGCGGGTGCGGTGGATCATCGAGGAGTATTTACGCGCCGTCCATGTCGCGCACGGCTACAAGCCGGTGGCAACGCCGCATATGTTCCGCACGGAGGTCTGGAAACAGTCCGGGCATCTGGAGTACTACCGTGACTACATGTTTCTCTTTGAGTCGGATGAATTGCCCTACGGGATCAAACCGATGAACTGCCCTGGGCACATCTTGATTTTTGCTGCCACGCTCCACAGCTATCGGGAGCTGCCGGTGCGATTGTTCGAACTCGGGACGGTCTATCGCAACGAAAAATCGGGCGTGTTACATGGCCTCATGCGGGTGCGCGGATTCACGCAAGATGATGCGCATATCTTCTTGCGCGAAGATCAGCTCGTTGAGGAAATCGGTCGAATTTTGGATTTTGCATTTGAGGTGTTGGCGGCGTTTGGATTCACCGAGTACGAGATCGAACTCTCAACCCGTCCCGCCAAATGTATCGGCGCATCCGAACAGTGGGCCCATGCGGAAGCCGCCCTGAAACAGGCTTTGGACACGCAGGGCGTGCCGTTTGCAGTCCATCCAGGCGAAGGCGCCTTTTACGGCCCGAAAATCGACCTGAAGATTAAGGATGCCATCGGACGCAGTTGGCAATGCGGGACGATCCAGTGTGACTTCGCCCTCCCGGAGCGGTTCGATTTGACCTACGCGGGCGCAGACGGCAAACCCCATCGCGTGGTGATGCTCCATCGGGCGCTGCTGGGTAGTTTGGAGCGGTTTTTCGGCGTGTTACTGGAGCACTATGCCGGAGCGCTACCGGTGTGGCTGGCGCCTGTGCAGGCGATGGTGATTCCGCTCACCGAACGGCAGCTCGACTACGCGCGGCTCGTTGCTGAGTCAATGCGGGCTGCGGGGATTCGGGTCGAGGTGGACGAGCGCAACGAGAAGATGCAGGCAAAAATTCGCGACGCGCAGTTGGCGAAGATCCCCTACATGCTCATTGTGGGCGAGCGCGAGGTGGGTCAGCGCGCGGTGGCGGTTCGTCATCGACGGGATGGCGATCTAGGGCAGGTGGCCCTTGAGGCGTGTGTGCAACGCATCGCCCAGGAGGCGTCGCTGCCAGGTGGGGCAAGCCGCAAGGCTTAACAGAGGAGGGGGTTCCATCGACAGGACGCTTCGAGTCAACGAGCGGATTCGAATTAGTCAAGTGCGCGTGATCGCGGAAGACGGCGCCCAGTTAGGCGTGATGACCCCGCAGGATGCGCTGCGAATGGCGCGAGAGCGCGGCTATGATCTGGTCGAGGTGTCGCCCCAGACGAGCCCGCCGGTGTGCCGGTTCCTGGACTTCAATAAGTTTCGGTATGAGATGGCCAGGCGGGAGCGTGAGGCCAAAAAGAAACACCACATTGCGAAGTTGAAGGAAGTCAAGTTCAAGCCCCATATCGAACAGCACGATTACCAGGTGAAGCTCCAACGACTGAAGCGGTTCTTGACCCGAGGGGACAAGGCGAAGGTCACCATGGTGTTTCGTGGGCGTGAAATGGCCCATACCGAACTGGGGCGTCGGGTGCTCGACCGCTTGGTACAGGATCTGACGTCCATCGGTCGGGTGGAGTTCAGCCCAGTGCTCGAAGGGCGCTTTATGACGATGACCTTCTCGCCTGATCACGCGGCGTTGAAGCGTTCCAGCAAAACAAGCGCCTCCGCCTCAGGGCAGAAGAAACAGCCTTCTGAAATACCCCAGGCGGAGTCCTGAGGAGTCGGTGATGGCCAAATTGAAGAGTCATCGAGGGGTCCTTCGCCGAATCAAAGTCACCGGGACCGGGAGACTAGTTCGGTGGCGGACCGGACGACGGCATCTACTAACGGGCAAGTCCGGCAAGCGCGGACGGCACGTGCGTCGCTTGGCCGATGTACCTGACGTGTTAGCGAAGAAGCTACGGCAACTGATTCCGTATAGGTGAACCCCGCCCCACGGCCTAATCCCGCCCTTTCGACGAAAGGGCGGGGCTGACGGGCGGGGCTTCCGTGGGGCGGGGTGAACGAAGGAGCGAAGCATGGCACGGGTGAAATGGCAAGTGGCCTCGCGCAGGCGACGCAAGCGACTGCTGAAGCGAGCCAAAGGGTACTGGGGCGCACGGGGGCGTCATGTGCGACGCGCCAAAGAAACGGTCATGCGGGCCATGGCCTACGCGACCCGAGATCGCAAGGTGCGGCAACGTACGTTCCGCTCGTTGTGGATCATTCGATTGAATGCCGCAGCCCGCGCGCGTGGGCTCACCTACAGCCAGCTTATGGCGTCGCTGAAGCGGGCGAAGATCATCGTGGATCGCAAGCAGCTCTCCGAACTAGCCATTCACGACCAGCCTGCCTTCGACAAGTTGGTCGCCACCGCGTTGGGCCGTAACGGGGCCTGACGGGTCGGTGTGCCGGTTCGCCCTGCGTCGGCGTCCGTTGACGAAGCCAAGCGGACAAGTTCACCCCGCCTTCGCAGGAAACCACGGCTGTGAAGCCGTGGAGGAATGCGAAGGGATCTGCTTCGGCGGGGTTCCGCCCCGCCGAAGTCGACGAAGGTGCCACGGCTGTCAAGCCGTGGGGCTCCACGGGCGAAGGAACTAACCGATTGTCCATATGCCTGACGGTCACACGATCGATTTCTCCCAGCAACCCTCCGCGCGGGTCGCCGTCCTCGAACGAGGCGCGTTGCACCGCGTCCTCAACGCCCGACTGCTGTTCGCCATCGGCTACGGCGATGTCGGCTCGTCAATCTATTACGCGCTTGGCGTGACGACCCTCTACGCCTTGGGCGCTGCCCCGTTGGCATTAGCGCTCGCTGGGGCGGTCTTCTTCTGTACGGTGCTCACCTATGCCGAGCTCGCCACCGCCATGCCGGAATCCGGCGGCTCGTGCAGCTTTGCGCGACACGCCTTCAACGATCTGGTTTCCTTCATCGCCGGCTGGGCGTTGCTGTTGGATTACATTGTGACGATCGCCATCTCCGCCTATTCGATCGGGCCCTATCTGAGCAACCTCATCCCGGCGCTCAAGACGACGGTGGGCAATGTGCCGTTTACCCTCATCGTCCTGGCGCTTCTCTTGGGGCTCAATGTGCTTGGGATCAAGGAGTCCACGCGGGTGTCCTTATTGCTATGCCTCTTCGATATCGTCACGCAGTTGGCGATCATTACGGTTGGCCTGGTGCTGCTCCTACAGATCACACAGCCAGACCTGTTTGTGCACCATCTGCACCAGCTGTGGATTCGTATGCACATCGGGATTGCCGATGCCGCCTGGTCGCCGACGTGGCCGCAGTTTTGGAAAGGAGTCGGGATGGCGATGGTGGCGTATATCGGGATTGAATCCATCGCCCAGCTTGCTGGCGAAGCCAGGCATCCCAATCGGACGGTGCCGCGCGCGATGCTCGGGGCGATGGTGACGCTTTTCGTGCTCTATTTTGGCATCTCCACGATCGCCTTGGTCGCGCTCAGCCCGCAGGAACTCACCACAGCATATTTGGAAGATCCGATCGCCGGGATTGCCGCATCGATGCCGGTGGGGCGTCAGTATTTAACCCCGTGGGTCGGCTTGTTAGGGGCAACAATCTTGTTTGTCGCGGCCAATGCTGGCTTGATCGGGGCGTCTCGGTTAACCTTTGCGATGGGGGAGCATTTCGAATTACCACGGATTTTCTATCGACTCCATCCGAAGTTTAAGACGCCTTACATCTCCCTCATTGCGTTTACCTTGATCGCGGCCACCATTGTGACGGTCGCGCAGCACTTGACGCACATCGCGGAGTTATACAATTTCGGGGCGATGCTGGCATTCGCCTTGGCGCACCTGTCCTTGTTGGGCTTGCGTGTTCGACAGCCTGGGTTGAATCGGCCGTTCAAAATCGGATGGAATCTTCGCGTGGGACGCAGCGAGCTGCCGCTGACGGCCCTGATTGGACTGCTCGGCACCGCGGCGGTGTGGATCGACGTCATTTGGACCAAGCCTGCTGGTCGCAACCTGGGATTTCTGTGGATGGGCGTCGGCCTGGCGTCGTATCTGGGGTACCGGCGCCAGCAAAAACTGCCGCCTGCCGCGCGCATTCAACTCCAGAAATTGGAGGTGCCTGGCCATCGCGAGATCCCGATCCGAAAAATTCTCGTCCCAACCAGCAGTCCCGTGACCGCCAATGAGGCGGTCCAGTTTGCCGCCAAGCTGGCGAAGGTCCATGGGGCGGAGATGAGCGCCGTGCATGTGATCGAGATCCCCCCGTCGCTTCCCTTGGATACATTCTTTCCGGAAAAGCTGACCCATGCGGATTCAATCATGGAGCAAGCACAGGCCATCGGGCGCGAATACGAAGTCCCGGTTGTGGCCCAAATCAAACAAGCTCGGTTCGCGGGCGAGGCGATCGTCGAAGTGGCCAGAGAAGGCCAGGTGGATTTGATTGTGCTTAGCGATAAGCCGCGGATCCTATCCGCCGCGCCAGGGCGGTCGACGTTCGGTACGACGGCGGAGTACGTCATCAAGAACGCCCCCTGCCGCGTGTGGGTGTTTACCGGCAAGACATGAGCGGCGGCCCAGCGGGTTGAACACGATGTGGCGTGTGAAATGATGGAACTCCAACAGGTGCAGCAATCGCTGCACGAAGCTGAGCAGGCCTTTACGCACGAGCTGGTCCAAGCCCGCTCACCGCAAGAGCTCGAGCAGCTTCGGATCAAATATCTCGGCCGAAAGAGCGCGATGGCCGCCTACATGAAGCAGCTCAGCGCGGCCCTACCTGAGCAGCGAGCGACGTTGGGCAAAGAGCTCAACGCGCTCAAAGCCACGATCGAACGGCAGCTTACCGAGGCCCAGCGCCGTCTGCGCGCGCAACCGACACGAGCTTCCGTGGATGTGACGCTGCCTGGGACGGCTTCGCCGCTGGGCCGGTTGCATCCGATCACTTACACCGTGAACGCGATCCTCAACTGTTTTGTCCCGATGGGCTTTGAGATCGTTGAGGGACCGGAACTTGAATATGAGTGGAACAACTTCGATGCGCTCAACATCCCTGCGGAGCATCCCTCGCGGGAGGCGTTTGCCTCCTTTTTTGTCGAGCTGCCGTCAGCCGATCCCAAGAAAGGTCGGTTCGTGCTGCGAAGCCACACCTCGCCGGTGCAGATCCGCGTCATGCAACAACGCAAGCCCCCACTTCGCATCGTCGTGCCGGGTAAAGTGTTTCGTCCCGATCCGCTGGATGCCAGCCACAGCTTCATGTTCCATCAAGTGGAAGGACTCATGGTCGATGAGCGTACCAGCTTTGCGGACTTGAAAGGCGTGTTCACCATGTTCCTCGAGCAGCTCTTCGGTCCGACGACGAAAACACGGTTTCGCCCTCATTATTTTCCGTTTACCGAGCCCTCGGCCGAGGTGGACATTGCCTGCAGCGCCTGTCGCGGTCGAGGATGCTCCACGTGCGGTCACAAGGGCTGGCTGGAGATCATGGGCTGCGGCATGGTGCACCCCAACGTGTTCAAGGCGGTCGGCTACGATCCCAGGCGTGTGCAGGGGTTTGCCTTCGGCATGGGCGTTGAGCGCATCGCCATGTTGAAGCACGGCATTAAAGACATCCGGCTGTTCTTCGAGAACGATCTGCGCTTTTTGGAACAGTTCTAACACAGCAGATAGTGTGGATTGCGGAATGCGAATTGCGAATTTCGAATTGAAAGATCATCGTCGATTGGGGCATTGTGGATTTCTTGCTCGAAAATCCGAAATTGAAAATCCGCAATCGGCAATCCGAAATCCGCAATGAAGATTCCGCTGGAATGGCTCAACGATTACGTGACGATTCGTCTTACGCCGGAGGCGCTGGCCGAGCGGCTGACGATGGCCGGTCTTGAGGTGACCGGCATTGAGCGCGTCGATGGCCAACCGGTCCTCGACCTCGAAATCACGCCCAACCGCGCGGATTGCTTGTCCATCATTGGCGTCGCCCGCGAAGTGGCGGTGATGACTGGGCAACGACTGAAACCGTCGAAGTTGGGAATTCGGAATTCGGAATTCGGAGTGAGACGAAAAATCCGCACTCCGCACTCCGCACTCCGCATTCGCATAGAGGACCGCAAGGGCTGCCAGCGTTACGTCGGCCGGCTCATCGAGGATGTTCGGATTGGTCCCTCGCCGGCGTGGATGCAGGAGCGCCTGATCGCCTGTGGGCTGCGGCCGATCAACAACGTCGTTGATATCACCAACTATGTCCTGTTTGAATTGGGCCAGCCGCTCCATACCTTTGATTTTGACCGCTTGACACAGGGAACCGTTTTGGTGCGTCGCGCTCAACCGCGCGAATCAATCACCACGCTTGATGGCGTGAAGCGGACACTCTCCGCAGCGATGCTGGTGATTGCCGATGCCAAGCAGGTCGTGGCGATCGCAGGCGTCATGGGCGGCGTGGGTAGCGAAGTAACCGGCCGCACGAGGCGCGTGTTGTTAGAGAGCGCGTTGTTTGATCCGGTGATGGTCCGCCGCACAGCGCGCCAGCTTGGGCTGGCGAGCGAATCCTCCTACCGCTTCGAGCGGGGGGTCGATCCGGTTGGGGTGGAGGCTGCCTCCGCCAGGGCCGCATCGCTGATCCAACAGCTTGCTGGCGGGAGCCTGTGCGTTGTGCGAGACGTTGGAGCCAAACCCGGGAAGAAGACGGTCATCATCTTGGACGCGCGACAGGCCAATCGTTGGTTAGGTACGGTGTTCCCACCCACTACCATGCGGGGCCTCTTGGCCAAACTTTCCTGCCGCGTTGCTTCGTCGGGGGCTGGAGAGATTCAGCGCGTGGAAATTCCCTCGTTTCGCCGCGATCTCGCGCGCGACGTCGATCTGTATGAAGAACTGGCGAGGCTGGCGGGCTATGAGCGCCTGCCTGTTCGCCTGCCGAGCGCCTCGATGGCGACAAGGTGCGCAGAATCCCCCTCGTCGTATTGGCGGATGCAGTCGCTGCGATGTCTGTGTGCCAGCCTCGGATTAACCGAGACGATCAATTGGGCGCTGGTCTCCGAGGCCGAATTGGTTCGATGCGGACAGGCGACGGATCAGGCGGTCCGTCTGTCCAATCCTCTCAGCCAAGACTTCACCTACCTGCGGTCCTCCTTGGTACCAGGGCTGCTGCGGTCCGTCCGTCGAAATCTGACGCAGGGCGTGGCTGATGTACGTCTCTTTGAAGTCGGCAACGTCTTCCCCCCACGCTCCAAGGGCGTCTCGCTTGAGGTACCTCGACTCGGAATGGCGTTGGCTGGAGTATGGGTGCGCGATTGGCGCACGAACGAGCCGTCGGATTTTTTCCGGCTCAAGGGAATTGTCGCAGCGATCTTATCCAGACTGTGCGACGCAGACGCTCAGGCGTATCCCGCTGAGGTCCCGTGGAGTGAGCCTGGAAGGGGGGCGCACCTGATGATCGGCGGAGAGCCGATTGGACAGATTGGGCAAGTCGCCAAGACCGTTGCCGCGGATCTCGACATCGACGAGAACGTCTTTGTAGCAGAGCTGTTCATCGACCGGTTTCTGGCGATCAAGCACTCTGCGACAAAAGCCGCAAGTCCTCCGATGGTGCCTCCAGTCAAACGAGATCTGTCCGTCGTGGTCAACGATGACACGGCGTTTGAGGCCGTCCACCGCACCATCCGAGAAGTGGCAGGGGCGCTCGCCGTCCGCGTGGAACTGATCGACCGCTACACCGGCAACCAGGTGCCCAAGGACCACCATAGCCTCACCTTCTCTATCGACTACCGCGATCCCGTCCGTACCCTCACCGCCGAGGAGATCGATGCGGTGCACCGCCACATCGGCGAGGCGTTGGTCCAGCGCTTCAGCGCGCAGCTTCGGTGATTTGTGTTCGTTGATCGGGCCTGTAATCCGTGTCGTTGTTGGGGGTTCTTTGTTCGCCACACGCAACGACGAATTCGGCAGAGGGGCTACGGGGGACCATGCGATCTGACAACGCTTGGCCTGGCTTGCGGTTTCTCCTCACCTTCCTGGGGCTTGCTCTGGCGCTCTCACCCGCATCGCTCAACGCACAGGAGAGCGGCATCTGCCAAGCCTTTCGCGCAAGCTTCACGGCACGTCGGATCTCCCAGTCATCAGCCTTCCGGACTTCCTCAACAACACGTCGAGCATCCCGACCATCGGCCGCTTCCCGTCGAACGACGTCTCTCCACCGAACCGTCCGGTCCTCATCGGCTTTCAGAACGTCATCTGTGAGCCGCGCCGTTCGGCTCTCATCTGTCGGCCGGACCCTCAGGCCATCGGCGGCTTTCACCTCATCCTCCGTCAAGCCGACCTTCCGAGTCCAACGCCGGCGGATGTCGAGTGTCTTTGCGAGATCACGCCGAACCCATTCCAGAGGCCATCGATGTCAATAACCTGTCACGATCCTCGTGGCGGCCCCCGACGGTCACTTGATGTGAGAGGTGACTGAGTAGAGAAGGCATGGATTTCTCTGGAGGAACTGTCTGGAGGACGGTGAAACTGCTGCTTGCACTTTCCTGTGTCGCGTGGTAGTCTAGTTTTTGCCCTGCGCTGCGCGTGAGGGACGAGTCAACGTGAGCCAACACCACGTGACCGGGAATCCGCCTTTCGTTGGGGAGCGCATGCCCTGAACCCTATTAGGGAAGCGGGAACCATCGGAGAGGGTGCCCACCTGTTGAGGGTTGGGTTCATCGCTGACGGATTTCCCCACGGCAGTTGCGGGGCGTTTTTTTATACGGGGCCCGTCGAGGCGTTCGCTCGTAGGACCGCTTGCCGGCCCCGCCGAGGCCGGCTGCGCTTGGCAGATTTTTTCGCTCGTCCCTCGCTGATCGCTCGGGACACCGTGGCCGCTCAAAAATCTGAACATCCCACTCGCGAACGCCTCTCCACCCGCTTCTGACGGAGGGAAGAAGGACAATCCGACTTCGCGGCTTCGCGAACCTCAATCCACCCACGCGGGGTGATGTTGGAAATGGATCTCTTTGAGTCTCCTACCAAGAAATCCACTGCGGCCACACAGGAGCCGCTGGCGGCTCGAATGCGGCCGCGAACACTCGAGGAGTTCGTCGGACAGGAGCACCTCGTCGGTCCCGGCAAGCTGCTGCGCCGAGCGATTGAGGCGGACCGCATCGCTTCCTTGATCCTCTATGGACCGCCTGGATGCGGCAAGACGGCGCTGGCGCACGTCATTGCCAACCGCACGCAGGCGCACGTCGAACAGCTCAACGCCACCGCAGCCGGCGTCGCGGAGCTGCGTGAGGCTATCGCCCGAGCCAAGGAACGAACCCGTCTCGATGGCAAACGGACCATCCTGTTCATCGACGAGATCCACCGGTTCAACAAGGCGCAGCAGGATGTCCTGATGCCGGACGTGGAATCCGGCAATCCGATTCTCATCGGCTCCACCACGTTCAATCCCTTCTTTACCATCCTGCCGGCGCTGATCTCCCGGTCGCTTGTGTGTGAGTTAAAGCCGCTCACCAAGGAAAACATGCGGACGATTTTGAAGCG
>Ga0137796_10001671_pt1 | contig 12489 bp, 16 predicted proteins | sample OV2TP3_FD_97704 | JGI IMG/M metagenome (GOLD analysis project Ga0137796, IMG submission 97704)
CCGGCAGGCCCCGAAGCCCGTCGGCGAAGGCCGACGGGTCGGCTTTGCCGAGGGCCGTCGGAAGGGGGGCAGGCGAAGCCCCCCTCCGAGTAGTCTAGCCGCCCGCCGCCGCCTTGACCGACTCCTCCCGGATCAGGGCGAGGAGCTCCCGCTTCAGCTCGTTGAAGATCGGCGAGGTGGTCACGTCGATGGCGCGGGGGCGCGGCAGCTCGACGGCGAGCCGGCGCTTGATCCGCCCCGGGCGAGCGGTCATGACGTAGACGGTGTCGGCGAGGAGGAGGGCCTCCTCGATGTCGTGGGTGATGAACAGCACGGTCTGCTGGTGCTGCTCCCAGACCCGGAGGAGGAGCTCCTGCATGAGGGTGCGGGTCTGGGCGTCCAGGTTGCCGAAGGGCTCGTCCATGAGGAGGGCCTCGGGCTCCATGATCAGGACCCGGGCGATCCCGACCCGCTGCTTCATCCCCCCCGAGAGCTCCGCGGGGAAGTGGGCCTCGAACCCCCGGAGGCCGACCAGGTCGATATAGCGCCGGGCCCGCGGGAGGTAGCCGGCCGCGCGCTCGCCCCGGGTCTTGGGGCCGAAGGTGATGTTGTCGAGGACCGTGAACCACGGGAACAGGGCCGGCTCCTGGAAGACCACCGCCCGGTCGGGCCCCGGGTGCACGACCTCCTGGCCGGCGAAGAGGACCCGGCCCCGCGTGGGGCGGTCGAAGCCGGCGACCATGTTGAGGAGGGTGGACTTGCCGCACCCCGAGGGCCCCAGGAGGCAGACGAACTCGTTCTCGTGGATGGTGAGGCTGACCTCCTGGACGGCCTCGACGGTCTGCCGGCCCTTGACGAACTCCTTCCAGATATCCGACAAGACGACCTTGGGCTCGCCCATGCCGGCGCGCCCCTACGCGTGGGCCTCGAGTGCGCGCCAGCGGAGGGCGAGGCGGGAGAGGCCGTAGATGACCCGGTCCGAGAAGAAGCCCATGAGGCCCACCGAGAACATGGTGGCCACGCAGATGTCCATCCGGCCGACGTAGTAGGCGTCCCAGAGGACGTACCCCAGCCCCGACTTGACCGCGATCATCTCGGCCACGATGACCGCGGTCCAGGCGATCCCGATCCCGAGCCGGAGCCCGGTGAAGATCGACGGCAGCGCTGAGGGGAGGACGACCTTGAAGAGGATGACCCGCTCACCCGCCCCGAGCATGCGCGCGGCCCGGATGAGGAGCCGGCTCGTGTCGCGGACCCCGTGGGTCGTGTTCACCACGACGGGGTAGAAGGCCCCCAGGGCGATGAGGAAGAGGGCCGAGGCGTCGTAGATCCCGAAGACGGCGATGGAGAAGGGAAGCCAGGCCGTGATCGGGATCGGGCGGAGGAGCTGGATCGAGGGGTCCACCAGGTTCTCGACCAGGCGGTTCCAGCCGATGAAGATCCCCAGCGGGATCCCGATCGCGGCCGCGATGAGGAACCCCTGGAAGACCCGGCGGGCCGAGTAGAGGACCGCCCCAACCCAGGTCCCCGAGTAGGGGGACAGGGTGAAGGTCCCCGCGCCGAAGATCCAGATCCGCCAGGACTCCAGGACCTGGAGCGGCGAGGGGATGATCCCCTCCGGGACCCACCGGGCCTTGACCGCGTACTCCCAGAGCAGGACGAACGCGGCGGGGAGGATGACGAAGAGGAGCCGCCGCCTCATACCTCTTCGGAGGGGGCTCTACTGGTTCTGGCCGAGCTCCGCCGGGGACTTCCCGGTGGCCTTCGAGAGGAACTCGTAGTTGTAGTGCTGGTCGAGCTCCCCGCTCACGTCCTTGGTGATGATCCCGCTCTCGGCCAGGAACTTGGTCATCCGCTTAATGCTCGCCAGGGGGAGCGTGGAGTCCAGGCGGGTGATCCTGATCGACTCCCGGGCCACGGGGAGCTCGAGCCCGGCCTTCTGGGCGTAGATCTCCGCCCACTTCTCGGTGTTGGCCTGGGCGAACTTGAGGATGTCGAGATAGGCGACCACCAGGCGCTGGACCGCCTCGGGGTGCTTCTCCATGAAGCCCCGGTTCACCGCCAGGACCGCGATCCAGCCACCCACCGTCTTGGAGACGTTGTGGTCGAGGGTCGGGTACTGGGCGTAGCCGGCCAGGATCCCCTGGGCGCAGAACGGCTGCCAGACCACGGCCATGTCGATCTCGCCGGCCTGGAGGGCCTTCAGGTAGTTGGCCCCGCCGCCCATGATGTTGACGATCTTGAGCTTCCGGTAATCGACGCCGTTCTCGGTGACGGAGGCGGCGAACTTGAGCCACGAGATCGAGCCGGCCCCGACCCCGATGGTCTTCCCCATCAGCTCGGGCCAGGCCTTGATGTCCTGGCCCTTCCGGACCACCAGGCAGTCGTTCCCGGCGCCGAGCCCGGCGATCCCGACCAGGCTCTTGGCCCCCTGGCTGACGGCCAGCGAGATGTCCTGGGGACCGAAGGCGGTGATGTCGAGGTCGCCGGCGGCCAGCGCGGTCCGCTCGTCGGCGAAGCGCTGGAACATGATCTGCTCGATCTGGATGTTGTAGCGGGCCGCGTACTCGGGCATGAGCCAGAGCGGGGAGAGGGCCGGGACGTTCAGCATCCCCTGCCGGACCTTGACCGGGCTCGGCAGCGGGGTCCTGAGCGGGTCCTGGGCGAGGGCGAATTCGGCGGCGAGGGGGCCGCCCGCGATCAGGAGCGCCAGGAGCAGGACGGCGAGGGATCGGCGCGGAGACCATCGGCGATGCATGGGGTCAACCTCCTTTGGGGTGGGTGACGCCTTCGCGGCGGAAGGCGGCCAGCTCCTCGGCCGAGTAGCCGAGGCGCGGCAGGATCTCCTCGGTGTGCTGGCCGAGGGTCGGGGCGGGGGCCCGGACCCGGCCGGGGGTGCCGGAGAGCTTGACCGGGATCCCGAGCAGCCGGTGGCGCCCGACCGTCGGGTGTTCCTCTTCCAGGACCATCTCGCGGTGGAGGACGTGGGGGTCGGCGAAGACCCGGTCGATCGGGTTGACCGGGCCGGCCGGGATCCCCTCGGCCTCGAGCGCCTCGAGCCAGGCCGCCGCCGGACGGGCGGTGAACGCCTTGGCCAGCTCCTCCTCCAGCTCGGCCCGGTGGGCGACGCGGTCGGCGTTGGTGGCGAAGCGCGGGTCGGCGAGGAGGCGCTCGACCCCGAGGAGGCGGCAGAGCCGCTCCCAGAGGTGCTGGGGGCTCGCCCCGATGACGAGCCAGGCCCCGTCCTGGGCCTGGAAGGCCTGGTACGGCGCCGCGCCCGGGTGGGCGGAGCCCAGGGGCCCTGAGACCTGCCCGGTGGCGAAGTACCAAGCCGCCTGCCAGACCGACCAGGCGACCGGGACCTCGAGGAGCGAGGCATCGACGTGCTGCCCCTGACCGCTCCGCTCCCGGGCCAGGAGGGCGAGGACGACCCCGAGCGCCCCCCACATCCCCGCGCCGAGGTCCGAGACCGGGAAGCCGCACTTGGCCGGCGGCCGCCCCGGCTCGCCGGTCACGCTCATGAGCCCGCCCATGGCCTGGGCGATCAGGTCGTAGCCGCCGCGCTCCCGGTAGGGCCCGGTCTGGCCGAACCCCGAGATCGAGCAGACGATCAGGCGCGGGTCCTCGGCCCGGAGCGCCGCGGGGCCGAGGCCGAGGCGGTCAAGGGTCCCGGGGCGGAAGTTCTCGACGACGACGTCCGAGCGGCGGGCGAGGCGGCGGGCCGCCTCGAGGCCGCGGGGGTCCTTCAGGTTCAGGGTGAGGCTCTTCTTGCCGCGGTTCAGCGTGAGGAAGGGGACGCTCTCACCGTTGGCGAAAGGGGGGCTCCGGCGCATCTCGTCGCCGGCCCCGGGGCGCTCGACCTTGACCACCTCGGCCCCCATGTCGGCCAGGATCATGGTGCAGTACGGGCCCGCGATGTTCTCGGTGAAGTCGAGGACCGTGAGGCCGGCGAGGGGCTCGGGAGGATTCAGGCTCCGCCTCCGTGGCTCAGGGGGTTCGCCGGGTCCGCCCGGCGAGGGCGGCAGGACCGACGGTGAGGCCAGTATAGGGAGTCGGCTCCGGGCGCGTCAAGCCGGACCCTCCCGGCCGGCGCCGGCCAGGTACCAGTCCAGGATCTCCGAGCCGGTCCAGAAGAGGACGCCGGGGTGGCGGCGGATGTGCCCGAGCGCCGCCTCGAGGTAGCGGATCCGGTGGGGGACGCCCATCAGGTAGGGGTGGAGGGCGATCGCCATCACCCGGCCGGAACCCTCCCCCTCGGCGTAGAGGGTGTCGAACTGCTCGGTCGCCCGGCGGAGGAACTCCTGGGGCGGGTGGTGCTGGATCATGAAGAGGGGGCTGTCGTTCACCTCGAGGGTGTAGGGGATCGCGACGAGGCGGCGGCCGCCCGTGACGAGCAGCTCCTGGGGCTGGTCGTCGAGGGCCCAGTCGCAGCAGTACTCGATCCCCTCCTCGGCCAGGAGGTCCGGGGTCTCCCAGGTCTCGATGAGGCCGGGCCCGAGCCACCCCCGGGGCGGCTTGCCCGAGGCCTCGCGGATGAGCCGGATCGTCTCCCGGATGGTCGCCCGCTCGTCCTCGACGCGGTTCAGCGGCGTCTGGACCACGCCGTGCCCCATCAGCTCCCAGCCAGCGGCGAGGGAGGCCTCGACGATCGGGGGGTAGGAGCGGCAGACCGAAGCGTTCAGGGCCACGGTGGTCTTGACGCCGTGGCGCTCCAGGACGGCCTTGATCCGCCAGAAGCCGACCCGCATCCCGTACTCGTGCCAGGCCCAGTTGGGGACGTCGGGGACCGGCCCCGGCCCGCCGGCGGGCGGGGTGATCACCGGGCGCGGGATCGGGGCGTCGAGGGGCCACTCCTCGACGTTGACGACGCAGAAGACGGCAACCCGCGCCTTCCCCGGCAGGGTCAGCGCGGGCCGCCCCGCCATCGGCACGTACTCGATCCGCTTCATCGCCACCCTCGTTGGCCTCCCCGCTCGGACTTGACCCCGGCCCTCCGGCCCGCCGCGCCCCCCACTCTACGAGATTTCCCCTGCCCTGTCGAGGCTGATGGCGTGAGCCTCGATTGACACCGGAACGCCGCGAGCCTAATGTATCACCAGTCGCTGACCATGGTGACGGTCGTCCAGGTCGAGTCGGCCGGAGAGCTGGAGCAGGTGCGGCGGCTGTTCCTGGAATACGCCGCGTCGCTGGGGTTTGATCTCTGCTTTCAGGGGTTCGACGCGGAACTGGCAGGGCTGCCGGGAGAGTACGCGCCGCCCGACGGTCGGTTGCTGTTGGCCCTCTCCGAGGGGCAGCCGGCCGGCTGCGTGGCCCTGAGGAGGATCGGCGACGGGATCTGCGAGATGAAGCGGCTCTACGTCCGGCCGGCATTCCGAGGGCAGGGGCTCGGCCGTGGCCAGGCCGTGGCCATCATGGACGAGGCGCGCAAGATCGGATACGCGCGGATGCGGCTCGACACCGTCCCCTCGATGAAAGAGGCGATCGCCCTCTACCGAGACTTGGGGTTCAAGCCCATCGAGCCGTATCGCGAAAACCCGATCGAGGGTGCCCTCTTCATGGAACTGGCCCTGAACACCGGATGACACAACGGAAGGCGTTGACATCTTTGTAGCATTTCCCTATGCTGAGAATGATTCACGGCGAGCCCGATAACCTGGAGGGGACGCTTGGAAACAACGGAATATAGCTTCACGGTGCTTTTCGAACCCGCTGAAGAAGGCGGGTACGTCGTCACCTGCCCGGCTTTGCCTGGTCTGGTGACAGAGGGTGATACCCTCGACGAGGCACGGGAGATGGCCAAGGACGCCATTCGAGCTTACTTGGAAAGCCTACGGAAGGACGGGCTCCCAGTCCCTCCGGATAAAGAGATCGAACTTGAGCCGGTCAAGGAGAAGGTGAGGATTGTCCTGGATGCTGCATGAGCCAGCGGTTACCCGCGCTCAAGCCGAGGGAAGTTCTCCGGGCTCTCCAACGAGCCGGTTTCTTTGTTCACCACACCACGGGAAGCCACTACATCCTCAAGCATCCAGATAAACCGGCCCTCCGGGTGTCAGTCCCCTACCACAGTAAGGACCTCAAACGTAGGACCCTGGAATCGATCATCAAGCAGGCCGGCCTCACGCATGACGATTTTTTGAGCTTTCTTTAGAGGGGCGGGATGGGGATCGTCGCGTTCACGAATGCGAGGGTGATCGACGGGACCGGGGCCGAGCCCATCGAGGGGGCCACGGTCGTCGTCGAGGACCGGCTGATCCGCGAGGTGAGCCCGGGACGCTCAGCCATCCCGAAGGGCGCGACCACCCTCGACCTCCTGAGACGGACCCTGATGCCCGGCCTCACCGACGCCCACTTCCACGCCTGCGCGGTCGAGGCGAACGTCATGGACCAGCACCGCCTCGTCCCCCCGAGCCTCGTGGCCCTCCAGGCCGCCCGGCGCCTCGAGGCCGCCCTCGCCCGCGGCTACACGACCCTCCGCGACGCCGGCGGCGCCGACGCCGGGTTCCGCGAGGCCGTCGCCCAGAGGGTCGTACGGGGCCCGCGCCTCCTCGTCTCCGACCGCTTCATCTCCCAGACCGGCGGCCACGGCGATCTCCGTCGGCGCCCCGAGAGCGCGATCCCCGACTGCTGCATCGGGATGGTCGGGGTGATCGCCGACGGCCCAGACGAGGTCAGAAAGGCTGTCCGCGAAGCGCTCCGGCGGGGCGCGGACCAGATCAAGGTGATGGCCTCCGGCGGGGCGATGTCGCCCGCGGACGCGCTCGACACCACCCAGTTCACGGTCGAGGAGCTGCGGGCTGCGGTGGAGGAGGCGGCCGCGGCGGGGACCTACGTCCTCGCCCACGCCTACTCCGCCCGCGCCATCAAGCAGTGCCTGGCCGCCGGCGTCCGCTCCATCGAGCACGGGAACCTCATGGACGAGGAGGCGGCGCGAAGCATCAAAGAGGCTGGGGCCTTCCTGGTCCCGACCATGGTCACCTACGAGGCGATCGCCCGCCACGGCAAGGAGTACGGGATCCCGGAGTCGAGCCTCAGGAAGATCGATCAGGCGCGCGAGCGGAGCGTCGAGTCGCTCGCCCTCGCCCGACGCCTCGGCCTCAAGATCGGCTCGGGGACCGACCTCCTCGGCCCCATGGAGAGCTACCAGTCGCTCGAGCTCCCGCTGAAGGGGCAGGTCCTCTCGCCCATGGAGGTCCTCGTCGCCGCCACCCGGACCAACGCCGAGCTGTTCGGCTGGGGTGACCGGATCGGGACCGTGGAGCCGGGGAAGCTGGCAGACCTCCTCGTCGTGGAAGGCGATCCGCTCCGCGACCTGGCCCTCTTCCAGCGCCACGAGGAGACGGTCCGCCTCGTGATGCTGGAGGGCGAGATCGCCGTCAACCGCCTCGGCTGATCCCCTCCCCGCCCGGGACGGCTGCGCCGAGGACGTGGGGCTTCACCCACGGCGGCCCGAACTCGAACGGCTCCAGCTCGACGACCCGGAACCCCGCCTCGCGGAGCGTCGCCACGGTCTGGCGGTTCGGGTGGCAGCCCGCCGCCAATCTGGCCTGGAGCGGGGTCAGGAGATCCTGGAGCCTCGCCCGGCCGGGGGTCGCCGCGCGGACGTGCTCGAGAAAGAGGAGGCGCCCGCCGGGCCTGAGGACCCGGGCGACCTCGCGGGCGGCCACGAGCGGATCGGCGACGGTGCAGAAGACGAGTGTCGCGACGACCGTGTCGAAGCTCGCCGTCCGGAACGGGAGCGCTTCGGCCACCCCCTCGACGAGCCGCACCGGGACCGGCGCCCGCCCGAACCGCGGGAGGGCCCGCCGGTACATGTGGAGGTCGGGCTCGAGCACGGTCACCCTCCTCACGCCCGCCGGGTAGTAGGCCAGGTTCCGGCCGGTCCCGCCGCCGATCTCCAGGACCTCGCCCGCCGCCATCCCCGCCACCCGCCGCCGCCGCTCCCCGAGCCCCCGCCGGTCCGCGGCCGCGCAGAGCCGGTCGTAGAGCGCCGCGACCCACGGGTGCCGGATCGCCCTGGCCACCCCTGCCTCAGAGCGCGTGATCGGCCCCCCTCATGCCAGGATGCTCCTGAAGGATCAGATGCCCCAGGAGTTGATCGCGATTCAGAGCGCGTGATCGACCCCTTCGTGAACCAAGAGTAGCATCATCACAAGGTACGCCAGGAGGAACCCCAGCGCGAGGTTGAGCGCCAGGAGGCTCTTGGCGAGGCCCGCCGCCCGGGGGTCCGGCCTCCGCGCCAGGAGCGTGAAGCCGGCCGTCACCAAGAGGATCGCCCCCGCCACGGCCAGCTTGGCGGCGAAGAGGCGCGCGTAGGTGACCCCGAAGCGCAGAGCGCGGAGCGCCTCGAGGTTCCAGGGCAACGGCCACGTCGCGAACGGGACCCAGGTGAACAGCTCGCCCACCCCGCTCAGGAGCCCGACCCCGAGGGCGATCCACGACCAGGCCACGAGCCGGCGGAGAGGGGGCTCGCGGGTGATCAGGCCGAGCCCCATCAGGCCGAGCCAGAGGCCGAAGCCGAGGAGGTGGAGGCCCCGGAGCCCGATGGCTGCCAGGACCGGGCCCTGGAGCAGGACCGCGAAGCCATCGGAGACGACCTGGCCGCCCGGGACTCCGACCGCGGCGGGCGGCCCGGGGCCGAGCCGCCCGCCGAAGGGGTGGAGCGCGGTCGGGTAGAGGTCGGCCGCCTCGTGGAGGAGGAGGACCACGGCCGTCAGGGCGACCAGGAGGAGGCCGAGCCCGGAGGCCCCGGCCAGGTAGACCCGCCGCAGGCGGCCCTCGGCGATCCGGCCCCGGAAGTGGAGGGCGCTGAGCGCGAGGAGGTGGAGGAGCGCCAGCCCGTAGACCCCGAGCTTCGCGGCGAGGGCTACCGTGTAGGTCAGCCCGAAGGGGGTCCTGGAGACCTCGGCCAGATTGAAGAGGCTCGGCGTCGGGGCGATCCCGGCGCCGTACTCCATGTTGTAGCTCCCGGTCAGGAGCATGACGAGGAGGAGCGGCCAGGCCGCCAGGAGCAGTCCGTCCAGCCGGCCGACCCCGAGGAGCCAGGCCCCGAGCGTCGTCCCGAGCCAGAGGCCGAAGGCGGTCAAGTGGGCGGCCTGGAGCCCGAGGTGGAGCCAGGCCCGCCAGCCCAGGAAGATCTCGGGGTCGGCGTGCTCCTGCTCTGGCAACAGGTGCGCCCGCGCCAGGCCGGCCGCCGCGAGGAGCAGCGCGATCGCCAGGCCCGCAGCGAGGGCTCCGGGACCCGCCCGAGGCCTACGGGCCCGTCCGAGTACCGCTGTGCGGCTCGCTCTGACCTTTGGCGCGCGGATGGGTGGTCCGCTCCGGGCGCGGGCTTGGCCCGCGCAACCTTGGGGGGAGGTTTCGGAAGGGGGGCAGCGCCCCCCTCCGAGGCACCTACCGCGGGGGCTCGGCACGCGGCCCAAGCCTCACGGCCTCGGTCCGCTGTCTGGCGCGCTCCTCGGCCCCCAGCATCCGGGCGATCAGGACCAGGATCGGGAGCAGGTACATGTGCCCGTTCCCCCACATGAGCCCGCCCGCCAGGGCTTGATCGTCGAGGGGGGTGAACCCCCAGAGGCGCGGCGTGGCGAGGTAGTAGGGGTAGAGGACCCGGCCGGTGAGGCCGATCAGCGCCCCGAGCGCGGTGTTCTGGGCCGTGGCGGCCAGGAGGTAGAGGATGTGGCCGGCGTGCGGCCGGCCGTGGAGCCGTGGGGCGGGGTTGACGATGCGCCACCAGAAGAGGAGCCCGGTCCCGAAGAAGGTCACGTGCTCCAGGCCGTGGATCAGCTCGTGCTCCAGCGCCGCCTGGTACGCCACCGGCAGGTGCCAGGCCCAGAGGGTCCCCGCGTAGACGAGCCAGGCCACCGGCAGGAGGGTCAGGCCCCGGAGGACCCGGCGCACCGGCGTCCGGCGCGTGAGGAGACGGCCGACCCTCAGGCGGGCGCGCGCCGGCAAGCCCCACAGGACCACGGGGAAGGGGTTGGCGAGGAGCAGGAGCGGCGGCGCCAGCATGTTGAGGAGCAGGTGCTGGACCATGTGGAACGTCAGCATCCGCTCGGCCCAGAGATCGACGGGGGAGAGGAGGGCCACGCCCACGACCCCGAGGCCGCCGAGGTAGAGGGCGAGCCGCCGGCCGGCCGCCAGGCGCCGGTACCCCCGCCGCCGGAGCCGCCGCCACCCGGCGAGGTAGGCCCCGGCGAGCGCCGCGACGACCAGGACGACGTCCGGCCGCCAGCTCCACGTGGCGAAGTCGAACTCAGGGGACGGGATGGCTCAACTCCGCTCCCGGAGCACGACCTTCACGGTCTGGCGGAGGCGCCAGAGGGCGTCCGGGTCGGTTCCGTGGAAGTAGCCCCGGATCCGCGCCCGGCGGTCCACTAGGACGAAGCGGGAGCTGTGCATGATCGGCGCGCGATCCTCGGGGTGCGCCCAGGCAGGGGCGAAGCCCGGGAGCAGGCCGGCCCGGGCGAGGAGCGCCGAGGCCGGTCCCGGCGGGGCGAGGGCCGAGTCGGCCACCCCGAGACGGAAGCCTTCGATCGCGAGGCGATGGATGACCTCGCGCGGGCCGGTCAGGAAGAGCCAGCGCTCCGGGTCGGCCCGGTACCGGGCCGCGTACTCGGCGAGGACCTCCGGGGTGTCGTGCTCGGGATCGACGGTGATCGAGACGAGCCGAAGGTCGGGCTCCCCGCGCAGCTCGGCCTGGAGGCGGGCCAGGTGGGCGCTCTGGAGCGGGCAGGTCTCCCGGCAGTCCGTGTAGACGAAGTTGGCGATCCAGACCTTCCCGAGGAGGTCCCCCCGGGTGATCCGCCGCCCGCTCCGCTCGATGAGGGCGAAGTCGGGGACCTCGCCGTAGACCTCCAGCCTCTCCAGCTCGGCGCGGCCGCCGGACGGCCCCGGGGCGCCGGTGGGCCCGGGGAGCAGCCATCGGGATGCCGCCACCACGCCGACCCCGGCGAGCCCCAGGCCCAGGAGCCCCACCACCAGCAGACGGCCCCGCCCTCCTCGTCCCATCGCCTCCTCAGCCCTCCTCCAGGAGGCGCCGGAGGACGGCGCGGGACTCGGCATCGCTCCAGTCGCGCGATCCCACGACGCGCGCCGCGACCCGGCCCTGCCGGTCGATCAGGTAGGTGAGCGGGAGGGCGAAGAGGCCGTAGCGCTTGGCCACCTCCCCGTCGTCGAGGAGGACGGGGAAGGTCAGGGCGTGGCGCCGGAGAAAGGGCCGGATCGCGGCCGGATCCTCCCGGTAGTTCACCGCCAGCACCACCAGGCCCTTCGGCCCGAGCTCCCGGTGGGCCTTCTCCATGGTGGGCATCTCCTCCCGGCAGGGGAGGCACCAGGTCGCCCAGAAGTTCAGGAAGACCACCCTGCCCAGGAGACCGGACAGCCCCACCCGCCGCCCCTCGAGGTCGGGGAGGGTGAAGTCGGGGGCCGGCTCCCGGGTCTTGAGGATCTCGAACGGCGCCGGGAGCTGGGCCCACGCGCCCCCCGCGACCGCGAGGAGGGCGCTCACGACCAGGACCCGGGCGAGGCGCCGAGCCGACACGCCCTCAGTGGCCCTTGTGCCCCTCCTGGAGGAAAGGCGGGTGATAGATGGAGGTCGTCGAGGGCGCGCCCACCCGGACCAGGTGCTGGTCGCTCATCCAGGTGTCGTCGGTGACCCCGGCGAACTCCGGGCCCGGGCCGACCAGGACGGCGATCTGGTAGGCGCGCCCCCGCTCCCAGGCCGTGTTCCCGGGGCTCGCGTTCCTGAGCGGCATCACGAACTCGTACTCCCGCGCCGCGCCCGCGTCCCGGTGGGCCGCCTCGATCAGGTTCGGCTGGGGATCCTGGACCAGGTCCCCGGCCGCCATTCAGGTGTGGATCCCCTGGGTCTTCCGGGTGCCCGGGGTCGTCTGGCCGGGGATGTCGGTGACGAAGTAGTCGGCCACGCCCTTGGCGGTCAGGAGCTTGGCGTCGTTGAAGTCCCCGATCATCCCGTGGTGCTCGAAGTCCTTGAAGAGGACGGCCACCCAGCTCGAGGCGGGGGCGCGGACCGCCCAGGCGATCCGATCCCCGAGGAGCTTGGCCCGGAGCTCGATCTGGTGTTGGCGAGGGGTCACCCGGACCGCCTGGCCCGGCCCCCCTCAGCCGTACTCGGTCATCGTGTCCTTCGCGGGGCCGACCTCGACGACCATCCGGGCGGCGCCGGCCCACTCGGCGGCCTCGATCCGCCCATCGACGACCGGAGGCGTCCCGTCCCGGATGACGAAGTGGCTGTCGAACTGCCGGTACGGGAGGCGCTTCACCTTGAGCTCGGCCGGGTAGGCCTTGGGGTCGAACCGCATCACGACGACCCCCGACCCGATCCCACAGCCGGGGCCGTAGACATCCCCCGTGATCGCCGAGACGTGGACGTGAGCGTGTGAGGTGACATACGCGAGCGGCCCGACGTGGACCCCCTCGGCCAGGCCCGGGACCTCGGCGTGGTACATGTAGACGAAGTCGCCGTGGTCGTAGGTGAACCCCTCGAACTCCAGG
>Ga0137796_10001672_pt1 | contig 12488 bp, 9 predicted proteins | sample OV2TP3_FD_97704 | JGI IMG/M metagenome (GOLD analysis project Ga0137796, IMG submission 97704)
AGGCTCCATCCTGTCCCTTAAGGCCCAAATTTGGTGCAGAATCAGGTGAGATTTGCTGCCAATGAGGCCGTTAGCAAACCTTGGGCCATTCGTTACTGGAAAAAACTTGAAGATCGAGTGAGAGGAAGTATCGAGCTTAACCAGACGTGGGACATGGGCAGGCTGATCGACCTGGGGGGGGACTACTACAACGGGATGCCCGTCGACATGACGGCGCCGCTGCCGTCGTTTCAATTGCGGGAGCTGGACAAAGAGATGGAGAAGCTCTGCCAGGGCCGCGAGTACCGAAGTTATACCCAGGAGATACGAATGTGCGTGCAGGCCGGTAACTATCTCGAAACAGGGGCTCATCTGTACCCGGAGATGGAATCGATCGCGGACGTGGGCCTGGAACGGCTGTTTGTGTCTGCCGTGGTGCTGCACATTCCCAGAAAGAAGGATGAAAAGGTGACCGCCAGGGATCTCAAGGCGGAGCTGGAGCGTGTTGGAGAGGCGGTCCACCCGGGCAACGCCCTGTTGGTGGCAACGGGTTACAGCCGGTATGGTGACAAGGACCTCCGCTGCGAGAACACGCCGCATTTTAGCTATGATGCGATTGAATGGGCTGTCAATCACAAGCCCTCGATTATCGCTTCGGACATGGCCAGCTGGTATGACGGCGAGGAGAAACCCAGTTTTTGGCCGATGCTTCTGAGGTCCGGCGTGCTGGTCGCGGGGTCGTTGCTCAATGTCACGCAGATTGCCGTTCCGCGTATCAAGTTGATCGCCCTGCCCATGAAGATCCGGGAGGCGTGCGCCGCCCCCTGCCGGATGATCGCTGTGTTGCCGTCCGGCCGCCCTCAGCCGGCAAAGTGACGCTTCGTGAACCCAGAGATTCGGGTCCAGTACCTCGGATACCATCGGCAGACGTTCAAAAAGGTGACCTGTATGCGCGACGAACTTTTAGAAGGAGATTCGCCGTGGGCAATCCCGTGGTCTTGGTCCATGAGGGAGACACGAAACTGTATACGTTTCGGGGAAGTCCTGCAGAGGCCGGCAGGGCGCACGGGTCTCTTGATCCAGCTTTTGTGCAGATACGGCTTAAGGAGTGGCTGGAACGGCCTCACAACCTTGAGCACCCCTACTTCCGAAAGAATATGGCGTTCATGCGGCGGGAGTTCCCCGACTTCATGGAGCAGATGGAGGCTTACGGCGCAGCGGCGGGGATCGAGAACTTCGACCATACCTATTATCTGCACGTCTTTGATACCGGGCGCGCAGAGGACGGATGTTCCGCGTTTGGGATTCTGTTGAGGGACGACGGGCCGGCCATGTTGAGGACTTACGACCCTTCCAATTCCGCCGGAAAGGACTACTATCTGAAGGATCGCTTTCTGGCCGCTTTCCCTGACTGCAAGCCGCACGGATTTGTGGGGATGGGGGGGCATCACTTCTGCTTCGTCCATACGTCGGTCAACGATGCGGGGTTGATGGCGGGCTGGGCTTCAGGTGCCCCGAAATTTCACTGGCGCGACAACCCGGAACATGTCTATCTCCTGTTCATGGCCGGTCTAATCCCCCAGTATTGTGCGGATTGTGAGGATGTTCGGCATTTTATCAAGCAGTACCGGATTTCCGGGCCGTGGGGTCTTACGGGCGTGGCCATGGATGCCAGGGGGAATATGGTGGGACTTGAGCTGGAATCGGAGAACATCGCTTTCAGAGAGTTAGAAGACGGCATGGTGCTGGAAACGAACCACTGGCAGCATCCGGGCTTGCAGGTTCCGGCCAGGGCTGCGGTTCCGGACTTCTGGCAGAGCCCGTATTATTACAATTCGCAAAACCGGGTTCAGTATTTCGCATATTACCGGGAGGCATTCAAGAAGATGAAGACGTTGAATGAGTTCATGGATTTCTCGTTTGATATGCATGCTCCCGGGCGAATTTTGCAGGTCGAGGGTTATAACATTGCGAACTGGATTACCTCTCATGCCATCTTTATGACCAACAGAGACAGGAGGGTTCGAGTTCACGCCTATCCACTGGAAAAAGACCGGTATACCGAAGTCGTATATGCGGTGTGAACGAAGGAGGGCCGGGAAACCCGATAGCGGATCGGGCACGCGATTCGGTCCTTTGATGAGGACTTTGAAACGTGGAAGACCCTGAACTGAAAGACCGGAGGACCGGGCCTGTGCCTCAAGAGAGCGGGGCGCCAGGGGTGGAGATGCCTGCGGAGAGGGCTGGCCTGTCCCTTCGGGCCTTCCTGATCGGCCTGGTCCTGTGCGTCTTCCTGGGCCTGGCGCTCGATTACAACGAGATGGCGATCCGGGGCTCCATCCTGCACTGGTATTTTATAGACCGGGGCGCGCTCTTCGTCTTCCTCTGCCTGGTCCTGATGATCAATCCCCTCTTGACCCTCCTGCGCCGCAGATGGAGTCTCAGGCGGGGTGAACTGCTGGCCGTCTATGTGATGCTGCTCCTCCTCCAGCCTGCCTCGGCGACGGTCAGGCCCCTGATCGCCTACCTGACGGGGGCGTCCTACTACGCCTCCCCGGAGCGGCGCGACCTTCAAGCCGTGCTTCCCCACGTCTTTCCCTGGATGATCCCACAGGGAACCGAGGTGGTTCGGGCGTTTTACGAGGGATTGCCGGAAGGCGCCCCTCTGCCTTGGGAGGCATGGATCGTCCCCCTGGTAAGCTGGGGGACCTTTCTGATGGTCCTTTTTGGGGTGCTGATCTGCTTTGCCGTGCTGATGCGCAAGCAGTGGGAGGAGCACGAGCGGTTCGCATTCCCGCTGATGCAGGTCCCTCTGGCAATGGGAGAAAGAGGGGAAGGGAATGTCAGCCCTCTGTTCAGAAACAGTTTGATGTGGGCCGGATTTGCAATACCGCTTTTCATCGGTTCACTCAAGGCTCTGCACCAGTATTTCCACACCGTGCCTGAGATCAGCCTGTGGACACAGTTCTGGGTCTTCCGGCGGACCACCCCTGTGCCTGTCCGGCTCAGTTTTGCCATCCTGGGCTACACCTACCTGGTGAACCTGGACGTGAGTCTGAGCATCTGGCTGTTCAACGTGATTTCGAGGGTCATCCGTGGAATCATGGCCATCACAGGGCTGGAGCACACCGCCCTGTATGGGGTTGCCGGAGTGGTGGGACCTTACAGTTCTCAGGGGTCGGCCCTTCTGGCCTTTATGGGCATGGGATACATGCTGGCCCTGGCCGCTTACAGCCTCTATGTGGCACGGGGACACCTGGGGGACGTGTTCGCCACGGCCCTGGGGAGGCCTTCGAGGCTGGACGATTCCAGGGAAATAATCCCCTACCGGACGGCGTTGGCAGGGATTGCAGGAGGCCTGCTCTATCTGGGGTGCTGGCTCTATCAGGCGGGGATCTCACCCCCGCTAATCTTTTTTCTGTTCTTCACCTGTTTTGTCGTATTTCTCGTGATGGCCCGGATCGTGAGCGAGACCGGGTTTGTGGCCACCTACTCTCCGATGGACCCGCCGTCGGAGTTTGTGGTCTGTCTGGCGGGCTCTTCAGCCTTCAGCCCGGCCGGCCTGGTGACATTCGGCTTCAGTTACGGCTGGACGCTGACACGGTCCAACACGGTGATGGGGCACGCCCTGGGGGCGCTGAGGCTGGCCGGGGGGATCAGGAGGAAGCAGGGATTGATCTATGCGGTGGGGGCGGCTCTGCTCATCGGGTTGATGGCCTCAAGCTATGTCACGCTAAAGCTGGGCTACACGCGCGGAGGCCTCAACCTGGATAGGTTCTTTCGGGACTATTCCGTTCTCCCTTTCGATGCCTTCGTGGGCGGCCGAATTCTAGAGCCGAGCCCCATTTTTTTCAAGGGGTTTCTATACACCGGCATAGGGGCTGGCATCGCGGGGGTTCTGATGGTGCTGAGGACACGTTTTGTCTGGTGGCCGCTGCATCCGGTGGCGCTTCCGTTGAGTACAACCGCGTATACGGCTCTATTTTTTCAGCGTATTCCTGGCCTGGGGCATCAAGGCGCTGGTGTTGAAGTTTGGAGGGGGAGCGCTCTACAGAAAGACCCGCCCTTTTTTCATGGGGATCATTTTGGGGGAGGTGGCCTGTGCGGGCGGGTGGATCATCGTGGATTATTTTACGGGGATGTTCAGAAATATAGTCTTTGCCGAGTGATTCATAAAAGTTCCGCCATATGCGATGATTCTCAGGACTGTAGATGGAAGGTAGTAAGGATGCAACCCTCGACGTTTCGAGATCGCCAGATGGACCTGGGGGCATCGTTTACTTGTGGTTTTTATCTCCATCGTGGTTAAGAGAACAAGAAAGGCTTGATAATGGGTCAACAGACGTTCCGGGCGGGGGTAGCCCGACGTGTCATCACCCCGCCCGTGGGTGTGTCCATGTCCGGCTTCGCTCCCCGCGCGGCGGGAGACATCAAGGCGCATTACGTACACGACGACCTTTATGTGAAGGCCCTCGTCTTACAGGGCGGGGATCGGGCCGGGGCGTTCATTGCTGCCGATCTGACAGGTGTGGACGCGATCACCACGGCACGGATCCGCAACGGCGTAGCAGCGCAGACCGACCTGTCCCCCGAAGCGATCCTGATCTGCGCAACCCACACCCATTCCGGGCCGGCATTCTGTCCCGTTGGTTCAACTTATGGCCCGGATGAAATCAGCCGTTATACGGTGAGGGGGGACGGGACTGTACCGGCGTCCATGGGCAAGGTCACAGCGGTCACATCCTCAGCGCTCTGGGTCGGCGAGACAAACCTGGCCTGGAAGAAATGGTTCGTGGCCCAGGCCATCGAAACAGCGGTAATAGCCTGGCGTTCGTTGAGGCCGGCATCCGTGGCTTTTGGCCAGGCGAAGGTCGAGGGAGTGGCGAGTTCGAGGCGGGTGCTCCTTTCCGACGGGAGCTGGGGAGACCCGAGACGAGACCCAATTCCGGATGCTCAAGTCGTTTCGCGCAAAGAGATAGACCCACTGGTACGTCTTTTTCTGGTGCGCGAACAGAATACTCAGGCCCCACTGGCAGCGGTGATTAACTACGGTTCTCACCCCTGGATCTTCTGCGGATCGGGGATCTCGGCGGAGATCGCCGGTGCGACGGCCGATGCGGTTGCCTCAGCGTGGGCGTTCCCAAAGTCTGAACCTCCAGTGGTCCTCTATACCAATGGCCCGGAGGGGGATGTGAGTCTGATATGGAACATCGACGTAGAAAATGTCTGGAAGGTTCGGCCAGGAGAGGACCCGAGGGAGAGTCTTAAGCGGCGGGAACGCGGTTTTGAGCGGGAGCTGATCCGGTTGAGCAGGCGGCTGACAGATGGGGCGATGACGGCCATCGGCGGCGTCGACCACTGGGATTCCAAACCTGATCTATACGCTCGCCGACATGAAGTGGCGTTGCCGTTGAAGGAGGGATATCGCCCGCCGGCTGAAGTGTTGCTGGCCGACTGGCAGAAGGCCCCGCTGGAATCTCACCATTTAACGGAGATACAGATGTTGCAAGTTGGGGAGGGGGGAATCCTGGGGCTTCCGGGGGAGCCGTTTGCTTCGTTGGGGAGAGCGATTCGGGCCCGGTCGCCGTTCCAACATCTGCTGATCGCTGCCCTGGCGAATGATTTTGGCGCGATCAGCTATATCGGCGACCGGGAGGCATACGGTCTGGGAGGGTACGAAATCGCTTTTACGCCCATAGGTCCTGGGGCAGGAGAAACCCTGGTTGAGCACTCGGTCGCACTCCTCAACGCCGGGAAACCTTCCGAAACAGGGACTTCACGATAATCCAGAGGAGGAGATCATGGCGAAAAAGCTACGTCCAACGGAAGGCAAAAAAGGGGTTGCCTCCGGGAGTCCTGCCGGGATCTCCTCATCTTACAGGTGGACCTCCGTCACACCCCAGGCCCCTTTCGCGGCGCGGGATGGGGCGGGCGCACTGGTGTTTCGGGACAGGATGTGGTTGCTGGGAGGCTGGAATCCTCACGATAAGGTCCATTTCCCGCGTATCTGCAACAGTGAGGTATGGTCTTCCGCTGACGGGTTAAACTGGACCCTGGAAAACCCTCAGGCCCCCTGGGAGGGGCGACACACGGCAGGCTACGCGGTGTTCGACGGTAAAATGTGGATCGTGGGCGGAGATGCCAACCAGGGCCACTATCAGAACGACGTCTGGAGTTCGTGGGACGGGATCCATTGGACGCTGGTCAACAGTCGGGCGCCGTGGGGCCCCCGGGTGCTGCACTATACCCTGGTTCACGATCAGAAAATCTGGGTGATAGGTGGCCAGACCGTTCCCCAAATGGTTCCATCCGAACCGGACGAGGTGTTTTATAATGATGTCTGGAACTCCTCCGACGGCGTCACCTGGACCGAGGTGACCCGGAGCGCCCCGTGGCCCCCACGGGGGATGATCGGAGGAAGCGCCGTATTCAACGGCAGGATGTGGCTCCTGGGGGGGGGAACATACAATACCCCCGCAGTCCCCGTTCGAAAGCTTTATAATGACGTCTGGAGTTCCGTGGATGGCGTGGCGTGGGTGCGGCACGTCGAGTCCGCCCCGTGGCAGCGCCGGCTGTATCAGGACGTGGCCGTCTTCGACGGCAGGATGTGGGTGTTGGAAGGGTCCAATCTGAACGACGTGTGGCATTCTTCAGACGGCCTGAACTGGCAAGAGGCGCCCGGCACCCCCTGGGCGCCAAGACACGCCGCGAGCGTCTTTGTTTACAACGGTGGGCTGTGGTTGGTTGCTGGCAGCTGCGAAGGCGCCATGTTTTCAGACGTTTGGAGACTCTCTCCTGTGGTTATTTGGTCTTAACTGGCGTAGTCGGTGGCATTGGAGTCCGCTCCTGGCAAGATTTGGCCCAATATTTTTCGATATGTGTGAGATCAGGTGGCGATACGGCAAAAACCGCCATGGTGGAGGCCACGCTCAGGATAATTTGGTATGAGGCCGGTGAGAATCGGGGTTATAGGGTTGGGTAAATTCGGCGAGGTACACGTCCGGGCGCTTAGCCAGATGGCGGAATTTGAACTCGTCGCCGTCTGCTCGCGCTCCCCCGAACGGGCTGCCCAGGTCGCTGAGAAGTACGGCTTGCGTCGGTGGTATGCGGACGCGCACGATCTTGCGGCTGATCCGGAGATTGAGGCGGTCGACGTCGTGACCGAGGTGGGGCGACACGCCGAAGTCGTGCAGATTGCGCTGGCTGCGGGCAAACACGTCCTGGTCGAAAAACCGCTCAGCGCACGTCTGGACGAGACCGAAGCCGTGTTGCGCCTGGCGGAAGAGAAGCAACGCATCGTGATGGTCGGTTACATCGAGCGGTATGATCCAAGAAGGGCAATGATCCGGGAGCGCATCGCATCGGGCGAATTGGGGGAGATCGTATCCCTCTATGGCCGCCGTAATTGTGGGCGACGTTACCTGAGTATGCCGCGTTTTCAGCGTTTGCCGGTCATCGTCGAGCCGGGCATCCATACGGTGGACATGTTGCTCTGGCTGGCCGGGTCGCGAGTGGAGAGGGTCTACGCGGTTGGCCGGAGCCACAACGAGTGGGGCATCATCGACACCTGGTGGGCCACCCTGGAGTTCACAAGTGGCGCGGTGGGTGTGGTCGAGCAGGTCTGGCAACTTCCTGAAGGGGGTCCAAAGGATTGGCCCCAGGACAATTGCCTGGAGGTGATCGGCACGAAGGGCACAGTTCAGATGCGCGATCCGAACGATTCCTTCTGGGTCTGGACGTCTGCCAGGACGTGCAGTCCCGACTACTACCTGGTCCCAGAAGTGGTCGGACAGGCTACCGGCGCCCTGCGCAATGAACTTAACTACTTTGCACGATGCGTGTTGAACGGTGAACAGCCAACCATGGGCACACCAGACGAGATTCGCCATACGACGCAAGTAGCGCTGGCCATTGTTCAGTCGGCGGAGCAGGGTCGGGTGGTCGATCTTGAATGATCCCCTTTGAATAACTCCAATTCTTACGTGCGACACATGAGACGCTCCGTCATTCTGCCGATTTTCTTTCTGGTGTGGGCAGGTCGAGCCTTTGCCCAGGGGACTCCGGGCACCCCTGAGGTTGGAGCAGACAGCCTGGCCATCCTGGAGGCGCGCCTCAAGACATCGAATAGGGGGGTCGTGTCAGCGTCGGACTATGTAGCGCTGGGAGGGGCTTACCTCATGCGAGGAGATCTCGACCGCGCCAGGGAGGCTTACGAAAAGGCCCAGGAGATCGACAAGCGGTCTACGGAGGCGCAATATGGCCTGGCCTGCCTCCATTTCAAGGAGGCCGGGAAACGGGGTGTACGGGCGGCGCTTTCCCATCGGCGAGCTTTCGCGGCAGTCCGAAAGCTCGTGGAGACAGCCCCCCAGTTTGCTCCGGCGTACCTGCTTTACGGCCTCTGCTGCGAGTGGCTAAGGGGCGACTATGAGCGGGCCATCGGCTACTACGACCTTTACCTGAAGATGCGACCCGAAGACCCGGATGGGCTGCAGGCCCTGGGCAGGGCCTGCATCGAGTTGAAGAGATACAGGCGCATTGAGGAAGCTGTGCTGCCGTACGTCGATCGACACCCGGAGGAGCACCGCATGTTGCCGATTCTGGGACAATATCTTCTGACGCACGGCAAGCCTGTGGATGCCTCCGAGGTATTTATGCGTTATGTGGAGAGGCTGAGTACGTCGGAACGGACATTGTACGAGGATATCCGGTGGGCGGCCTCTAAGGAGGAGATGGAGGACTACCGGAGGCTTTCAGGGGCAGAGCGCCCTGCCTTTTTGAAGCGGTTCTGGGCAGAGCGGGACGCGGACATTCTGACGGAAGTCAACGAAGGGCTGATCGAGCACTATCGCAGGGTCTGGTATGCCAGGACCTACTTTTCAGGGGGCGTCAAGCCGTGGGACCGGCGGGGAGAGGTCTATATCCGATATGGGGAACCCGACTATCGGGCTCGGTCCAACCGCCAGAGCGTCTCCCCAAACCCTGCGGTGCAGCGGGTGAAGGAGCGAATTGCCCAGCGTCTTTATGGGACGGAACTGGCGGATGAGGTCTACGTCGGACCTGTCTTTCCGGTCCGAAGCGGGAACCTGGCCATATCGGAGGATGTCCGGCCAGCGCAGGATTTGCCGGACACCAGATCGACCCCGACCTCCATCCAGACCCCAGAGGGGGAGACCGCAGACCCCGGCACAGCCATGCTGGCCGATCCCAATACCTCGACCTCACCCTCCAACCTCCCGGAAACGCCCCCCGGCATCACCTATGCCCCGGTGACCGTGCGGAATGACCAGAGTCTGGTGGGGTGGGAGTCGTGGGTGTATGTCAACATCGCCGGGGGGATCGAGGTCACGTTCACGGACGAGACGGGCAGCGGGGTTTACGATTTTGCCCCTATGCCCGCCCTGGACCTCCATCAGGAGGATGTCCTCAAGAGGACGGCAAGTCTGCTGGAGTTCTCCCCGAAGGTGGTGTTCGACCGATCCGTGGCCGTCACGCCGGTGGAATACCGGGTGGCGCGGGAGGATCTTAACCTTCCATTCTACTACGATACGGCGGACTTCAGGGGCACAGGAGGGGATACGCGCGTGGAGGTAGTCTACGGTCTGCCCACGAAGGAGATAGCGTCCTTCAAGGGGGGAGATACGATGGCCGTGGTGGTGGCGCGGGCTGTGGCCCTGGCTGCCAGGGACCACTCGCGGGTCTACCGTTTTCAGGATGAGACAGCGCTTCAGGGGCAGGGGGTTCTCAGGAAGGTAAAAGGGGAATTTATCCCGGATCTGGTCAGGCTGGAGGCGCCTCCGGGCGAGTATCAAATGGCCATCCAGATCAAGGACAAGGTGTCCGGACGGACGGGGCTTTACAAGCAGGACCTCAGGGTGAAGGCGTATGGAAGCGACCGTCTGCAGATCAGCGACATCTCCCTATCCTTTTCGATTCTGGACAGCGCGGCTGCGCCGCAGTTTCGCAAGGGGAACGTCTATGTGCTCCCGATGCCGAACCGCACCTACGCTGAAGGTCAAAGTGCAGCGGCGTATTATGAGGTTTACAACCTGAAGAAGGATGCGCGGGGGCACACCCGTTACAAGGTGGAGTATAGCATCCGGTCGGAGGTGGAGGAGGGCTACAGTCTTCTGAGCAAGACGGCTTCGACCTTCCAGAAGCTGCTGGGGGGGCGAAAACCGCAGGTGTCCGTCAGCTATGAGCAAGCCGGGACGGAGGAGAGCGACGCAGGGTATTTCACGCTGGACCTGAAGCAGGTGAAGCCGGGGGTGAATCGACTGCGGGTGACCGTGACGGACCTGGTAAACCAGGAGAAGGCAGAAAAGGAAGCCGCGTTTCGTTATGAGAGGTAGAGATCAAGCATGGCTCAAGAAGCCCCGGTTTTCTCGTGTCTACGCGGGTATAGAAACCGCTTCAGGTCGGGTGACTCGTCTGCAGATGGGAGTACCAGGGAAACCGTCGTTCCTGAGCCAACAGCACTGGTTAAGGTTATAGTACCGCCGTGCAGTTTTACGATCATCTCGCAGATAGAAAGCCCCAGCCCGGCGCCGCCTGTCTCACGTGACCGATCTTTCCTGACCCGATAGAATCGCTCAAACACCTTCTTCTGTTCAACTTCGGGAATGCCGATGCCCTGATCTCTGATCGTGATTTGAACGCCGCCACTTCCGTTGAAAGCGCCGTCCTGGTTTTGAATGTCAATTTCTATTGGCCGGCCTTCATCCGAGTATTTGGATGCATTCGAAACGAGGTTGAGAAACAACTGGGAGAGCAGGTTCCAATCTCCTTCAATCCTGTAAGATCCTTGAACTTTGAGCGCCAGGCCCTGACCTTTCAACGAACAGACGGCCCCCCAGTCCCTGGATTGTTCTTCGCAGAACTGTGACAGGTCGATGGGCGTTCTGGTGATCGACAGAGACGACGTATCGCTGCGGGCTAACAGCAATAAGCTGTCCACAATGTGGATGATGTGCAACGTTTCCTCTAAAAGGTCCGAGAGGATCTCGATGTATTCCTCTCTTTCTCTTTCTCTGGTCAAAGCAACTTCAATGTTCCCTCTCAGAATGGTGAGCGGTGTATGCAGCTCGTGAGCCACATTGGATGAAAAGTTGTTGATCTCGTTGTAGGACTTTTCCAGCCGCTCGAACAGGCCGTTCAGGGTTTCCACAAGGCTCTGCACTTCCGAATCTGCCTGAACCAGTTCGATGCGCCTGTCCAGGTTCCCCAGGTCCATCTCCCCCACCGCCCTCTGGATGGACAACACCGGCTGAATCATCCTGTTGGCCATCACGTAGGCAAGGCCTATCCCGAGAAGCATCACCACAATCAACGTCGTGGCAATGGTATCGTTCAGGCAAAATATATCCAGCGCCCCGGACCGTGTGGATCAGGGGGCGTCTGGACCCGCAATCCAGCTTTTTTCTCAGGTAATTGATGTAGACATCCACCACGTTGGAGCCGCGATCAAAGTCGATATTCCACACGTGGTCTGTCAGCGCGGCCCGGGTGATCAGACGATTTTTATGGCGCAGGAAATATTCCAGAATGGAAAAGTGAACAGGAGGAGGATGGAGAAGATGAGGGAGACGAGGTGGAAGATCGCGAGGATGACGAAGGGAAAGGTCACCTGCGCAGGCAGACGAAGGTTTCTCTGAACGACGCTCTAAAAGCGGCTCTAAACGCAAAATCTGGAACGGCAGTTGAAGCTGAACTGGAACGCGAAAACGGTCACCTGGTATACAGCGTTACGGTTGTTGACGTCGATGGCAAAATCTTCAAAGTGAAAGTCGACGCTGGCGCCGGGAAAGTTCAGAAGATCGACAGCGACTGAGGGTTCGTCTCTCTAAACATATCTCACCGGCGGCCGGCTCCGGAGGCCCAGCTCGCTCCCCGAAGGATCGAGCACGAGCGACCCCACCTGGACCGCTGTGACCTCCGTCTCCTCCGGAAGAGGGGTCCAGCAGGTGACCTCCTGTCTTTCGGACGCGACCTCGCACAGAATACCCAAACCGGCAGTCCACCCTTCCTTCCCCATAAGCCCGCACAGGCGTCCCTCCAGATCCTCGCACTCTATGTGCAAGTGGAACGCACGGCGGCGCGCGTGAGCAAAATAGTCCGCAAACCGCGCCCGCCGGTTCTGCCGGCGCTGCGCGGGCGTCTTTCGCTGGACCTGGGGGGAAGGGGTCAAACGCCGGAGGGAGACATCCGCCCGTCTGCGGAAGGGGAACAGGATCGGCTTCAGCTCCTCCCCCCGCTGGAGGGCCAGGACCCTGGCCGGCGCGCAGAGGTCCACCTCCCGCTGCTTGAGCGAAATGCCCGCCGGCCCGTGGACCAGCCCGCAGGTGTCGATCAGGACCCGGTCGGGGGCCAGCCGGACGGACTCCCGCAGCAGCCGGGCCAGGGCGAGCAGGAGGTCGTCCTGGCAGTGGTGAGAGGAGGGGCTCCCCACGAAGGCGAAGCGGTCGGGTTGGGTGGCCTCTGTGTCGCCGGAGAGCAGGGTCAGGCTCAGCGTG
>Ga0137796_10001674_pt1 | contig 12481 bp, 10 predicted proteins | sample OV2TP3_FD_97704 | JGI IMG/M metagenome (GOLD analysis project Ga0137796, IMG submission 97704)
ATCCCGCTTGGCCAACACGTCATCAAGCGCAATATCGCCGACCGCCGCCCGGAGCGTCGTGGTGGCAATCCCCTGCGAGGCCCCGGAAAAATCCTGGACCTGGACCACGCTGGCGATGGGATCAAGCACTTTCGAATAGATGAGAAAGTCGATCGAGATCGGCGCATTGTCCTTGGTGATGCAGGTCTGGTGCGGCACTTCGAAATACGTCTCCCGCAGGTCCACGCGAATGGGTTGATCGATCACGGGAATGATCAGGACGAGACCGGGTCCTTGGGGGACGGGGAGCACTCTCCCCAGCCGGAGAATCACGATACGTTGATACTCGGGAGCGATCCTGATCGTGGCCAGCAAGACGAGGACGAGTAGGACGACCCCAATGGCAAGCGTCAGGGCCATGCTGACCTCCTTTCTCCTATGGGTTTTGAACAGTGTGCTGCAGAAGGATAGGTGGTTACGCTGCCGCCACGCTACGCCGAAATGGCGGGAATGTCTAGCCAGACCCGTTGACCAGGAAGCCTGAGCAGTATTGAACTCTAGCGGGAAAGCCGGTGGAGGCGCCGAGCGGGTTCGAACCGCTGCATCGCAGTTTTGCAGACTGCTCCCTTAACCACTTGGGTACGGCGCCCCGGCGGCATTATAACGAGCGCCTCTCGCCCATGACAAGATGGCCGGCCCTTGCACCACCGCCTTCACTTTCGTAGACTACGGGTGTCGTCATGCCGCCTTCAAAGGCCTCTCTCGGGGACCGCCTCAAGGACCTTGGCGCGATCCTGACAAAAAGCCGGACCATCCTGCCGCGCAAAGCCCAGACGTTTCGGGACCCGAACACCTGGTGGCCGATCGCCGTGATCGTTGCCATCATGGTCGCGTTCACCGTCACGGCGATGTACTACGATCCCTACTCGCCACGGAACATGTCGGCGATCAAGCCTCTCGTCAGCCTGGATCAGATGCCGCCGACGCCTCCGCACTTCGCCGAGGGCGCTGCCGTGCGAGTGCGGTTCTCCGGGACCGTGTATGCCGGGGTCGAGACAGCTCGGTTGCTGCAAGAGCCTCTGCCGGACAATTCCGGGGTCGTCGTTGACGGGGTCTGGAAGCGAGGCCGCTGGCTGTATCAGGTTCGGTTTTCACCGACCCTCGTCGGCTGGGTGGGCGAGCCGGACCTGATCGCGGCCCAATAGGACCGTGAGGAGTGAGGGGTAAGGGGTGAGAAGCTTAGCGGCGGGGCGGGAGGACAGGGATCTCCCGGGCGGGCGGTGGCGTGGAGAATGCAGGCGGAGGCTCGTGCGGGCGGTCAGGCACAGAGAGGTCGTCGGTCGCTTCCTCGGCCTCTTTTTCCTTGGCGAGAAGCTCAACTTCCTGGATCAGGGTCTCCATCAATTCGTCTGACGGAACCTTCCGCAGCAGCTTCCCTTTCTTGAACAGAATCCCGACGCCTTCTCCGCCGGCGATGCCGATGTCCGCTTCCTTGCCTTCCCCGATGCCGTTCACGACGCAGCCCAGGACCGACACATTGAGCGGCGTCTTGATGTGGGCCAGCCGCTTTTCCAGTTCGTTGGCCATCCGCACGACGTCGATCTCCACGCGGCCGCAGGTCGGACACGCGATCACGTTGATGCCGCGATGGCGGAGCTCCAGCGATTTCAGGATCTCAAACCCGACCTTCACCTCTTCGACCGGATCTGCGGCGAGCGACACCCGCAACGTGTCGCCGATCCCCTGAGAGAGCAGCCAGCCGAGGCCGATGGCGGACTTCACCGCGCCGGTCAATGCGGTGCCGGCCTCGGTGATACCGATGTGCAGGGGATAGTCCGATTGCACCGCGAAGAGCCAGTAGGCATCCACCGCCAGATGCACATCCGACGCCTTCAGCGATACCTTCATGTTGGTGAACCCGACATCCTCCAGGGCATGGACCGCGTTCAGCGCCGACTCGGCCAGGGCCTCGGCCGTGGGATACCCGTACTTATCGAGCAGGTGGCGCTCCAGCGAGCCGCCGTTCACTCCGACTCGGAGCGGGATTCCCCGGTCAGTGACCGCTTTGATCACTTCGGCGGTTTTCCACCAGGCTCCGATGTTGCCGGGATTGATCCGCACGCAGTCCACCACCTCGGCCGCCTTCAGAGCCAGCCGGTGGTCAAAGTGAATGTCGGCGATGAGCGGCACGGTCATTTGCGCCTTGATCTTCGGCAGCGCCGCGGCCGCCTCCATATCGGGCACCGCGACCCGGATCAGCTCGCAGCCCGCCTGCTCCAGGCGGTGGACCTGCTCCACGGTCGCATTCACGTCCCGCGTATCGGTGCTGGTCATGGATTGCACCGAGATCGGGGCGTCGCCCCCGATCTTGACCTTGCCGACTTTGATCTGTCGGGTTTTGCGCCGGGCGATGTACATGCTGCTCCGGGTTACAGGACCACTGACACTATAGCACCGTGGCGCGGGCAGGCGCCCGTGTCAGGAGAGCCTTGGCGCTCTCGTAGATATTATCAGCCGTGAGACCGTATTTCTCGCGCAGCAGGTCCTGCGGTCCCTGTTCGATAAACCAATCCGGCAGACCGAGCACCTGGGTCGGAAGGTGCGCGAGCCCCTGCTCGGAGAGCGTTTCCAGGACCGCCGACCCAAAGCCCCCCATCTTCGCCCCTTCTTCCACCGTCAGGAGGCAGCGCACCTGCCGCGCCACGGCACCGATCAGCGCGGCATCGAGCGGCTTGACGAACCGGGCGTTCATCACCGCCGACGAGATGCCGTCCTGCGCCAGGCGTTCCGCGGCCCGCATGGCCTGGCACACAGTGACCCCGATCGCCACGATGGCCACATCGGCGCCGTTCCGCAACAACTCGGCTTTTCCGACCGGCAGAGCGTTGATGTCGGCGTCCATCGGGACGCCCAGGCTCAGCCCGCGAGGATACCGAACCGAGGCCGGACCATCGTGCTGGAGACAGGTCGCCATCATGTGCTGCAACTCGTTCTCGTCCTTCGGCGCCATGACGACCATGTTCGGCACATGCCGCAAATAGGCATAGTCGAACGCACCGTGGTGGGTTGTGCCGTCCTCCGCCACGAGCCCCCCGCGATCGATGAAGAAGCTGACCGGCAGATTTTGCGTGGCGACATCGTGTACCACCTGATCGTAGGCACGCTGGAGGAACGTGGCGTAGATCGCCACGACCGGCCGCATTCCCTGGGCGGCCAAGCCTGCCGCGAACGTGACGGCATGCTGCTCCGCGATGCCGACATCGTACAGGCGATCCGGGAATTCCTTTTCAAATGCGGTGAGGCCGGTCCCTTCGCACATGGCCGCGGTGATCGCCACGATCCGTTTGTCCTGCCGCGCCAGCTTCACCAGCGTGTTCACCGCCACGGCGGTGTAGGACGGACGCGTCGCCTTCTTGGCCGGCTCGCCGGTCTCCTGGACGAAGGCCGGACAGGCGTGGAACCAGACCGGATTCTTCATCGCCGGCTCGTAGCCCAGGCCTTTCTTGGTGATCACATGGAGCAATGTCGAACCTTTCAACCGAAGCACGTTTTCGAGGGTCGGCAACAGATGGTCGAAGTTATGGCCGTCGATCGGCCCGACGTAGCGGAAGCCCAACTCTTCGAACAGCAGGCCGGGGAGAATCAGTCCCTTGGCCAGCTCCTCCGCCCTCCGGGCGAGCTTCTCCACGGGCTGGCCGATGTGGGGCAGCGCGCGCAGGAAATGCCCCGTCTCCTCCTTGATCCGAGTATAGAACTCGCCGGTGAAGGTGCGGTTGAGGTAGGCCGAGATGGCGCCCACGTTCCGGGAGATGGACATCTGGTTGTCGTTCAGGATGACCAAAAAGTCCTTGTTCAGCCCTCCCGCATGGTGCAGCGCCTCCAAGGTCATGCCGGCGGTCATGGCGCCGTCGCCCACCACACACACCACCTTGTGCGGGTCGCCGAGCTGATCGCGGGCTTCGACCATCCCGAGCGCAGCCGAGACACCGGTGCCGGCATGGCCGGCATTGAACGTGTCATAGGCACTCTCTTCGCGTTTGCAGAAGCCGCTCAAGCCGCCGTACTGGCGGAGGGTATGAAACTGCTCCCGCCGGCCGGTCAGCAACTTGTGGGTGTAGGCTTGATTGCTCGTATCCCAGACGATCTTGTCGTGGGGAGTGTCCAAGAGGTAATGGAGCGCCACGGTCAGCTCCACCACCCCGAGATTGGAAGCCAGATGCCCGCCGACATTCGACACGACCGAGATGATTTGCTCCCGGATTTCCCGGCAGAGCTCGGGAAACTCGGTCGGCGAGAGTTTTTTCAGATCAGCCGGGCTGTTGAGGGTCTTCAGCAGCGACATCGCACTCCTTTCGCTCGTCTCGGTGCAGTGATAATCAATTGTCCGACGCTCGCGAACCCATCACACAGGCCGACGTAGCTCCAGCCCGCACAAAGGTCGCGGCCGACACGGAATGTGCCCAAAAAAGCGGGGGCTAGTTTCACACAGACTCCGTTTACTGTCAAGTGCTTACGTGGTGTTTGAAGCACCGCGGCAGGGTTGCTAAAAGGGGTAATCCAGGCCGGCGAAGACGGCCCCGCCCTCATTGCTGTACCCGTAGTCCACGCGCCCGACGACGTTCGGGCGTACGATGCCCCGAAACCCGATGCCTGGCGTGACCGCATAGTCCGTGAACGGCTTTTTGCTGAACGAACTGAACACCTTCCCCATGTCCACAAACGGCGCCATCTCGAACTCCGCCGCGACATTCAGGATCTTGGCCCGCATCACGTGCAGCCGGTTCTCGACGTTGATGGCAATGAGATGCTTGTCGATGAACCGGTCCACCCCGTACCCGCGCAGGTTGTTCTGCCCGCCCAGCGAGCTCCGTTCATAAAACGGCACCTCGGTGCCGAATGTGGTCTGCAGATCCCCTCGAATAATCAGGATGGCCCGCTTCGATTCGCTGGGAAAGATCCGCCGGAACTCCAGCTCGTACCGGGAATAGACGGGGTTGTCTCCGTTGCGCAGGTTCTGGTTCAACTCGGCGTAGGCGGTCACCTGCGAACCGGCCGTCGGTGAGACAAGGTTGTCGCGCGTGTCATAGTGGAAGGTGACCCGGTGCCCCAAGATGGAAGCGCCTTGCATGCCGTCCACATTCGGGAAGCGCTCCAGTGAATACGGCAAGCTGGTCCCGCCCGGCTGCACGCGCACCTCCCTGAAGCGCTCCCCGACAGCGATCTGCGTGACCTCGTTCAGATACATGCCGAACTTCCAGTAGGCGCGGACTTCGCGCGCCGTGTAGTTCGTCTCATCGCTCGCCGGGGTATCCTGGCTGATGCCGAAGAACCGGACGGTGGCATTCTTGAAAAAGGACCCGCCGAAGTTGAGCACGTACTGCCCGTTGCTGAAAGCCGGGTCGATGTAGCTGAACACCAGCTTGCGCTCGATCCGCTCGGTGTACGACCCGATGAACCTGAACTCGCGGCCGCCCGGCTCGTAGCGGAAGAGGTTGAAGGAGCCCCGCGCGCCGACGATGGAGTTCACCACGAACATCGGCGCCATGATGTACTTGAGGTCGCCCGTCGGCTCGGTCATCAGGATGGGAACGATCAATCCCGCATCGTTCCCGTCGTTGCGCGTCGTGGAGACGGTGGGGATCGGAAAGTAGGAGGTCTCCGCCGAGGCTCGCCCGGTAGGCAGAACCTCCGCCAGCACGGGAAGCATCCAGAACAGGAGCGTTGCGCCGCGGCGGGTTGGCGGGTGCATCTGGCCCCGTGCTGAGTTACGGAGCCTTCAGGTCTTCGGACTTTTTCCGTAGCTTCTCGACCAGGTCTTCATACGACGAGGAGCGGATGATCCGGTTGAACTGCCCGCGGTAATTGTTCACGAGGCTGACTCCGTCAACCACGACGTCATACACCCGCCAGTCACCCGACCTGTTGATCAGCCGGTAGTCCAGGGGGATCTCGACCTTCTCGGTCACGATCTTGGAGCGGACCTCGGCATAGCCTTGCTCCTCGCGCTCATTCAGAAACCGGATCTGCTCGCCCTTGTATCCCTCGATCTTGCCCGCGTAGGCATTGGCGAGATGCCGTTGGAAGAGCGTGACGAACTCCTTCCGCTGGGCGTCGTTGATCTTGTTCCACTGGGCGCCCAGGGCGCGCTTGGACATCTCTTCGTAGCTGAACCGTTCCCCGATCACTTTTTCCAGCAGCCGACGTCGCTCCTCCGCCCGCTCCGGCTTCTTCATCTCTTTGTCGGTCAGAATGCGGATCACCTCATCGATGGTTCCCTTCAGTTGGTCGGTGGCCGGACCGGCGGCGGCGGCCTGCGATCCGAGAAAGAGGCACGCGCACGTGAAGACTCCTACACCCAGGCGCTTCTTCAGACGATCGATGGCCCTGTATTCAGGCCAGGCTGTGTTGTTCATGGTCACCCTCATGTTCTGGAATCCGAGTTACTTCACATTACCATGAATGAACTGACTGACCAACTGTTCCAGATCCAACCCCGATTCGGTGTCCCGGATCTTGCTTCCCGCCTTCAACGGTTCCCCTCCGCCGCCCGGAGAGAGAGAGACATATTTTTCTCCGATGATGCCGCGAGTCTTGATGGAGGCGATCGTGTCGTCGTACAGTTTGACGCCGTCGCGGATCGCCAGCTTGAGCGTGGCCCGATCGTCATTCAGCCGGATCGTTTTGACCCGGCCCACCTCCACCCCGGCGACTTCCACCGTCGCTCCCGACTTCAGTCCCGAGACCGAATCGAAGACCGCCTCGACCTCATAGATCTGCCCGCCGATCACTTCCAGCTTGCCCAACTTGATCGAGAGATAGGCCAAGCAGGCCAGCCCGATCAGCACGAAGACCCCGACGACCAACTCGAGTTTCGCTCTTTCCATACTCACCTCCAGTGACGGGGGCACCCATTGCCGCCACGCGTTACGCGTTACTGCGCCACAGCGGCGCTCCCGCCCACCGAAATGAATTCGCGGACCACGGGATCGGTGGTCCGCTGGAACTCCGCCGACGGAGCCATCGCGACGATGGTCCCCTCATGAAGCATCGCCACCCAATCCGAAATGGCGAAGATCTCAGGAACCTCATGGCTCACCAAGACCGCCGTGAACCCGAACGCCCGATGCATCGAGACGATCAGGTCATGGATGGTGTTGGCCATCAAGGGGTCCAGCCCGGTGGTCGGCTCATCGAACAGGATGATCTCGGGCTCCATCACCAGCGCCCGAGCCAAGCCGGCGCGCTTCTTCATCCCCCCGCTCAGCTCCGCCGGAAACTTGTGGCCCATCCCTGCCAATCCGACCTGGTCCAATTTTTCTTCCACGCGAGCCCGCACCTCGTCTTCCGGCAGCCGCAGCTTCTCACGGAGGGGGAAGGCGACGTTGTCGAACACCGTCAAGGAATCAAACAACGCCGCTCCTTGAAACAGCATGGCGAACCGCTTGCGGACTTCGTTGAGCTCCTTCGACCTGATGCGGGAGATGTCCACGTCCCCCACCCACACCTTGCCCCGGTCCGGCCGCAGGAGGCCGATCATGTGCTTCAGCAGGACGCTCTTGCCTCCGCCGCTTCGGCCGATGATGGTGGTGAGCTTCCCGACCGGAATGGTGAGGTTGACCCCGCGCAACACGGGCTGCCCTCCCAGTGTCTTCTCGACTCCCTCGAGCCTGATCATGCCTTCGCCAGGCTAGAGGCAATGGGCAATGGGCGATAGGGTAACGCCGTCGCCTTTTGCTTAGATCTATAGCCCATAGCCTATCGCCTATCGCCTGCTTATAGAAGGACGGACGTCAAGAAATAGTCCCACACGAGGATCAACACCGACGCCAGCACGACCGCCTCGGTCGTGGCCGTCCCGAGCCCCTCGGCGCTCGGCCTCGTATAGTAGCCCTTGTAGCTGCAGATCCAGGTGACAATCAACCCGAAACTGATGGACTTCAGAATTCCGCCATAGACGTCTTTCCATTCGACGGATGACTCCATGGAGCTCCAGTACGCGCCGGGATTCCCTCCCAGCAGATCAACACCCACGATGTATCCGCCGTAGATTCCGACGACGTCGAAGATCGCGACCAGCAGAGGCACCCCGATCAGGCCGGCCACGATCTTCGGCGCAATCAGATACTGAAGCGGGTTGATGGCCATCGTGTCCAGTGCGTCGATCTGCTCGGTGATCCGCATGATGCCGATCTCGGCGGTCATCGCCGATCCGGCCCGGGCGGTGACCATCAACGAGGCCAGGACCGGCCCAAGCTCCCGGATTATGCTGAGCGCCACAGCCGAGCCCAGCACCGCTTCCGAACCGAACTTTCGCAGCGTGTAGTATCCCTGAAGCGCGAGCACCATGCCGGTAAAGGTGGCTGTCAGCACCACCACGAACGTGGACTTGAATCCGATGAAATGCACCTGTTTGAGTATTTGGAACGGCCGGAGCGGCGGCCGCAGCAGCCAGCTGAAGGTCGAGAGGAGGAACACGAGCATCCGGCCCATTTCCTCCAGCAGGAAGAGCGAGACGCGACCAATCTGTCTGACAGCCGCAGTCAACACGGCGTCCTCCGTGACGCGTTAGACTTCCGAGGGCAATGAGTCCAGAAACTTTCCGTAGAACCGGGTCATGCGTTCCACGGCGACGGCCGCCTGTCGGCGGAGCCGATTGAGACCGACGAGGCGCGAGGGCTTTGCCAGACAAGCCAGGACCGCGCGGGACCACCCGCCGGCAAGGTAGCGATTGAAGTCGAACGGAAGATCCTCATCCACGAGATCGGAGACCGCCCGGATCACCAGGAAGGAAATATCCCGCTCCGCCGCTGCGGCGCCTATCCCGGCGCTCTCCATGTCAAGCCCGACCGCTCCCGTCGTTGCGGCGATCCGTTGCTTCTCGGTCGCTTGCCACAGGACCCGGGAGACGGTGATGAACCGGCCATCGCGCGCCGGGATCCCGGCCTCTCGGGCTGCATGCAACGCCAGCGTCCTCCAGTCATCGGCGCAGTGCAACACCCCTCCCTGCGCCTGATCCCGGCCATCGTGCCTGATCACATCCGTGCCGATCAAGAGGTCGCCGATCCCGCAAGGCGTCAAGGCACAGGCGAAGCCCGATGCCACCGCGAGATCCAGCGGCTGTCGAGCCAGGACCTTCCGGCACACGGACTCCGCTCGGGCAGGCCCGACCCCTGTCTGAATCACGAACAGCCGGCAGTTCCCACGGCGGCCCGTCACCCAGCGCGAGTCGCCGGCGGGACGGTCATCCTCAACCACGATCGCGCGACGGATCGCATTCATTTCCCATCGGGTCGCAGTAAAGATCCCAACCAACATGGATGTGAAGTAACCACTACTCGCTCACTCGGGACGTCCCTTGCAGGGCGGCACGGTCTGGCAGGCTGAAGCCGCGGGGGCTAACCGAGTGCTGACCGGAACCATCCTGTCTCGCGAGCGACGTGGCGGAGTTCATCGGCTTTGGTCTGCCCACGAGTTCGCATGTTTCGGTACATGGCGAGAGCCCAGAGCGGAAAGTACTGACAGTACCAATGGTAGCGCAGGTAGAAGACGCGCGGGAAGCCGGTGCCGGTGTGACGGACTTCGGTCCATGAGCCATCTTCCCTCTGCTGCCGGAGCAGGTAATGTACCCCCCGGACCACGCTGATGGAGCTGGAAACGCCCGCGGACAGGAGGGCGATCAAGGCCCAAGCGGTCTGCGATGGCGTGCTTTCGCCTCTCCCGGCCATGGCAGGGTCGGCATAACTCAGGCAGGACTCGCCCCATCCGCCATCCGGATTTTGTCTGGACTCGACCCATTCGATCGCCCTGCGCACGTAGGGAGCGGACAGGTCTTCGCCGATCGCTCGCAAGCCCGCCAACACGGACCACGTGCCATAGATATAATTGACGCCCCATCGCCCGTACCAGCTCCCGTCCGCTTCCTGTTCCCGCCGGAGGAATTCGAGAGCGGGACCGGCCGCCGGATGCGTGCGGTCGTACCCCAGCGCGCCGAGGAGCTCCAGGCTGCGACCGGTCAGGTCCGCAGTGCTGGGATCCAGCAGCGCCCGGTGGTCCGCAAAGGGGATGAGGTTGAAGATCATATGACTGTTGTCTCTGTCGTACGATCCCCACCCGCCGTCCGAGCCTTGCATCGCCATGACCCAGCGGTAGCCGCGCAGGAGGGCGCTCATGGTGGCATCAGCCGGCGGAAGACGCAGTTTGGCCAGGGCCATCAACACCACCGTGGTGTCGTCAACATCCGGATACCACTCGTTCTCGAACTGAAAATACCAGCCTCCCGGCTCGGCGGTCGGCGCCGACACTTTCCAATCTCCCACCGTCGTCGTCTGGCACGACCGAAGCCAGCCCGCCGCCTTCACGAACGCCGGATGATCGGGACGGCACCCGGCCTCCACGAGCGCATTCATCAAGAGCGAGGTGTCCCAGACGGGGGAGAAGCACGGTTGCAGGTGGAGGGCTTCCACCTCCTCGTCGCCCTCCGTGACCGTTCCGTACACCTCCAGCGCCTCGATCTCGCGCAAGGCCTTCACCACCTTGGGATCGTCGGCGCCGTACCCGAGACACCGCAGGGCGAAGATGGAGTTTGCCATCGCCGGATAGATCGCTCCGAGCCCCCCGGCGCCGTTCATGTGCTCGAGCATCCAGGCTGCCGCTTTCTGCACGGCCATCTTGCGCAGCGCCCGGATCGGCATGCGCTCGTACCATTTGAGCCAGGCATCGAGCGTGATGAAGAGATTCCGCCACGTCAGCCACGCCGCATCCTTCTTGAACGGCGGCACCTTGCGATACCGAATCTGGTCCCGCGGCTCGAGAAAGAGCTCTGCGATCCCTTGCTCGGCTGGAATCCGACAGACCGGCCGATGCTCGAAGACGATCAGGAGCGGAATCAGCACCGCCCGCGACCAATAAGAGATGGCGTACAGGCTGAAGTAAAAGCGTTTCGGCAGGAGCATGATCTCTGCGGGCATGCTCGGGATGCCGCGCCAGTTGTACTGGTCGAACAGAGCCAAGGTGATCTTCGTAAAGACGTTGGCCGCCACCACGCCGCCTTTGGCCAGAATGCACTCCCGGGCTCGAACCATGAACGGCTCGTCCGCCGAGACACCGCTCAGCTTCAACGCGAAGTAGGCTTTCACCGAGGCGCTGATCTCGGATGGGCCGCCGGAATAGATGGGCCAGCCTCCGTCGGGAAGCTGGGTGGCCCGGAGATACCGCACCGCTCTCCGTTCGCGTTCCGGGTCCACGCGATCCAGGAACCGCCGAAGCATGAGATACTCCGAGGTGAGCGTCGTATCGGCTTCCAGCTCGGCGACCCAGAATCCGCTCGGATGCTGCCGGGACAGCAGCCAGTTCTGGCTCCGCCGAATGGCCTCATCGATGGCTTCCGATTGACCGACCGCCGAGCCGCTGCGGCGCACGCCGGCTTCCGTCGAAGCGCCGGCCTGAACGTTATGCGAGACGAGACGCAGCGTGGGTGAGGGCCGACTGCGCGATCCGGGCTTCAAGCGGTCCGAGACCGAGGCAAACAAGCCGCCTGACAGCCGGGTGATCAAAATTTTGAGGAGCTTCATGCGCCTTCGGTCACCGGCTCAAGAAGGGGGACAGCAGGGAGAGAGCGAGCCGGTGGCTACTGCAACGGTTCGGGGACGATCGGCGGCGGGACACACTAGATTGCATAGGTGGGCCTTATAGCAAACCGGTTTGCTGGGTGTCAAGCAAACACGCTCCACTCAAGCCGGTTGAAGGTCCGTGAGTCGCACCGAGACGAGCTTGGAGATCCCGGGTTCCTCCATGGTCACTCCGAACAAGGAATCAGCCACCTCCATCGTGCGCTTGTTGTGCGTGATCACGATGAACTGCGACTGCTCCGCCAGCTCCCGCAGCACCCCGGTGAATCGTCCGATGTTCTCTTCGTCCAGCGGCGCATCGATCTCATCCAGGATGCAAAACGGGGTCGGCCGGACCAGAAAGCTGGCGAACAGCAGGGCCATCGCGGTCAAGGTCTTTTCGCCGCCGGACAGCATGGCGATATTCTTCAGGCGCTTCCCCGGAGGCTGGACCACGATGTCGACGCCCGGTTCCGGACGCGAGCCGTTCCGGAGCTCGGAGGGCTCTTCCGCCTCGGTCAGCACCAGCTCCGCGCGGCCGCCCTGGAAGAATCGCGCGAACATTTCGCCGAACTTCGCTTGCAGCTCCTCGAAGGTCTGCAAGAACATCTGCTCCGTCGTCCGGTTGATCCGATGGATGATCTCTTTCAAGGAATTCATGGAGTTGGACAGGTCCGCGTCCTGGGTGGTCAAGAACCGATACCGCTCCTCCAGCTCGCGGTGCTCCTCGATCGCGGCGAGGTTGATGGGACCGAGGCGCTGGAGGCGCTCGCGCACCTTTTGGAGCTGTTCTTTCAACGCCAGTACGATCTCGTCCGCGAGCGGGCCGTCGCGACCCTCCTGAGCCGGCTCGGCGCGCGCGACCTCGTCGAGCGCCGTCTCGACCGTCACCTGAT
>Ga0137796_10001677_pt1 | contig 12462 bp, 7 predicted proteins | sample OV2TP3_FD_97704 | JGI IMG/M metagenome (GOLD analysis project Ga0137796, IMG submission 97704)
CCGGATCCCGGACCGGCCACGAGGTAGTGCGTCTTCTTCGACACGCTGCCGACGCACGTGCCGCCGAGCTCCTGGATGCGGCCCTCCCAGTGTCGCTTGCCCTCGGCGAATCCGCCGCTCAGGCAGAAGACTTTCCCCGCCAACGCCCCGGTCTTCGGGGCCTCGGGCTCGACGAACTTGAGGAGATCCCCGATCTCGGCGCGGTGCTCCTTCAGGTACGCGTGGATCGTCTCCGCGGTCTTCGTGCCGACGTCGTCGACACTCTCGAGTTCCGAGATCGTGGCGTCGAGGAGCTTGTCGATCGTGCCGAAGCGCGCCGCCAGCGCCTTGCCCGCGGACTTTCCGGCCGCGTCGATCCCGAACGTCGCGAAGAGCTTCGCGAGCGGGAGCCTCTTCTTCCCTTTCCTCGCGGCCTCGATCCGCTTCTCGAGTTCGTCGTCCTCCATCTGCTCGGGCGCGGCGACCATGTGGATCGCCCCGACGGCGAGAAGCGCCTGCCGGCGCGAGAGGCCGCACTCGACCGCGGCGTCGACGTCGAGCCGGTAGAAATCGGCGGGCGACTCGATCGCCCCGCCCTCGACGAGCTGCGCGACGCGGCTTTCGCCGAGACCGAGGACGCCGAAGGTCGCCAGGAAGTGGCAGAGCGAGCTGACGTTCTGGGCGGAACAGCTCGCGCCGGTGCAGACGAGTTCGAGCATCTCTCCGACCTTGGATTCGCCTCCCTTCACGAGCTTGGCCGGCGCCTGGCAGGCGGGGCACTTCGACGGGAACACGGGCTCGCCCTCCCCGGAGAGGACGGCCGTGACCTTCGGAATGATCTTCCCGGCCTTGCGCACCGAGATCTTCGAGCCGATCGTGATGCGGTTCCTCTTCATGAACCCGGCATTGTGGAGCGTCGCGCGCGTCACGTTCGTCCCGGCCAGCCGCACCGCGTCGAAGATCGCGACGCCCACGATCTGTCCGGTGCGGCCGGTGTTCCACTCGATCTCGCGGATCACCGGGGTCGCGACCTCCTCCCGGAACTTCCACGCGATCTTGCCTTTCGGATTGCCGGTGACGGGGTCGCCGTGCCGGCCGAGATGCTCGAGCTCCTCGATGTCGTCGACGGCGATGACGACGCCGTCGACCTCGAAATCGAGGTCCTTGGCGCCGGCCTCCATATCGTGCAGGTGCTCGAACCGGAACGGGCGCGTCTCGATGTACGGGATCCCGAGCTCCTCGCGGCACCATTTCGCGCGTTCGCTCTCCGTCCGGTAGGGCGGATGGTCGTGGCTGTCGATCGAGTGCGCCACGAAGCTGAGCCGCATCTTCGCGGTCTTCTCCGGGTTCTTGAACTGGCGGATCCCCCCGGCGGCATGATTGCGGGGATTCGCGCGGAGCCGCTCCTTCGCCTCGGCCAGCTCCTTCTGGACGAGCTCGAAGTCCTTCTGCTTGCAGATGAGCTCGCCGCGGATCGAGCACGTGACCTTCGTCTCGAGCGTCTGCGGGATATCCTGGACGAACTTCACCTGCTCGGTGACATCCTCGCCGTTCACGCCGTCGCGGGGGCGCAGTCCGGCGGCCTTCAGCCGTCCGTTCTGGTAATAGAGCGCTATCGCCACGCCGTCGAGCTTGTACGAGCAGGTGAACCAGCCGTCGGGATAGGCGAAGGGCATGCCCTTATACGCCTTCCCCTTGGCGGAGACGACCTTCAGATTCTTGACCGCGCTCGACGCGCCGCCGACGCAATCCGCGACCCACTTGAAGAGCATTTCCTCCTGCGTCGCGAGGTCCTCGTGGCTGGCCTTCTCGATCGAGGTCATCGGGGGATGGTGGGTCACCTTCTTGACGGCACTCTTCAGGTTTGAGGCCGTGGCCGTGGCGAACAGAGACGAATCGGGTCGCAGCGAACGCAGCTCGCGCCGGAGGGCATCGTATTCGCCGTCGGTGACGAGAACCCCGGTGTCTGGATGCACGCAGTCGTCGCCGCGTTCGTAGAGCGTGTCGAGATGGGAGATGATCCGTTCGAGGTCGTCCGCGCGTCGCGCTGTCTTCACCCGCCCTCCCCCTATCGCTATCCCATCAAGCGGGTGGGATCGATCCGACTCTTGCCCTGGGAAGTTCCTGGTCAGACGGTCTTTTCCAGGAACGCCGAGTCCTTCCAGTCGATCCTCTTCGCCTGCCGGGATGGCCCACTCTTTCGTACCCGTGGGAGCGAAAAAGTCCAAGCACTATTCGTTTTTGGCGTAGGAGAGTTTGGACAATTCGTGAGTCTCTATCCCTTTTCGTCGGAGGGCGCGTCGAAAAAGTGATTCGGCTGGACCGCCTTCCCCCCTGCGCATGATGAGACGCCATGGCACATCCATTGATTTTGGCGTACGGCGGCCGCGAGCTCCCGTTCGAGATGAACAAGGTCGACCGCACGATCCTCGCGCCCGGCGGAAGCGCGAACGCGCTTCGCCGACGCCGGTCGACGGCGAAGGGAAGCGCATTACCCCCGTGCCTTCGACCGTTACCGCGCCCGTTCCGCTCGTGAAGAAGGCGACGGTCGAGGAAGCCGGCGTAGCCGAGGAGGAGTCCGAGGAAGTGGATTTCGGGATGCACTGATGGGCACGATCAGACTCTCGAACAGCCTCGGCCGCGACGCCGCGGAGAGTGTGACGGGCGGGATGCGCGCGAGAAGGGCGGGCTCCCGGCCGTCGCGGATCTCCTCCCCAGAGGCGATCCCGAGGTCGATCTCGAGCGTTTCGGAAGTGCGCTCCATGACACGCCGCGCTTCTACGTGGACGGCGAGGGCAAGATCGCGCATTGCGTGCGGGAGTTCGAGCTCGTCCGATGGATGGCGAATTCCGGATGAGCCGTGGCGGCAGACATCCTCAAGGGATATGCCTCGACAAGGGGTACGACTACACCGAGATCCATGAACTGCTTCGGGAATTCGGTTTCACCGCTCACATCCGCAGTCGGGGTGAGGAAGCCAAGGACCTGAAGAGGACCGCCCACGTGCGGGCCAGACGATGGGTCGTGGAACGAACGCACAGCAGGTTGAACCGCTCCCGTGGGACTTTGATTCGCTGGGCGAAGAAGACGGACAACTCTCTGGCGCGACTCCACTTGGTATGCGCCGTCATCACCTGGAGAGGGGCCGGGCTCTTTTCCTAATCGCCCCTTCACACCTAATCGTTCGGGCCATTCGTCTGCGCGGTGATTCGCCTGACTGCAGTGGATCGGGCCGATAAGCTCCGCCTCGCGGCGTCGCCTCTCGGCCCGCCGCGGTCACGAGCCTACCGGGATGGATGAGTCAAATTCGCGGCCACGCGCGGCGCACGTGTTCGATCGCTTCTTCGCGAGTCCGGAGGCGTCCTTCGAGCTGCGCGTCCTCGAGGTCGTGGAGCATCTCCTTGAACGCGGGACCCGGCGCATACCCCATTGCGATCAGGTCCGTCCCCCGGAGGAGCGGCGCGGGGCGGAGCCCCTCGGCGGCGTAGCGGTCCCGAAGCGCGCGCATTCGTTCGACCGCGACGGGTTGGGCCAGGGATCCGAGCGTGTCCGCCCGGATCACCTGAAAGAGCTCTTCGATGTGCGGCTCGCGGAAGAGACGCTTCAGCGTGCTCTCGCGCATTTGGTCGGCGTTGAGGAAAACGAGGTGCCGCAGGACCAGCCATGCTACGGCCTCCTTCTCCTCGCAAGAAAGGCGCAGGCGATCGGAAATCTCCTCTGCCATCCGTGCGCCCAGCTTGTCGTGCCCGTGAAAACGGATGCGGTCCGCGAACTCCAGGGTCCGCGGCTTGCCGATGTCGTGAAGAAGCACGGCCAGCGCGACGACGAACGACGGGGAGTCCAGGCTCCGCAGCGCCACTAGGGTGTGGGTCCAGACGTCGCCTTCCGGGTGGAATTCCGGGGGTTGGGGTACCCCGACCATCGCCTCGCACTCGGGAAGGATCGGACGGAGGAGGCCGAGGGCCCGCATTCTCTCCAATCCCTCCGCGCGGCGGGGGGCGACCAGGATCTTCTTCAGCTCTTGGGCGATGCGTTCCCAACTGACCTGCAGGATGTCGGAGGCGTGGCGCGCAATCGCCTCGGCGGTCTCCGGGTCGATGTCGAACTCCAGCACCGTCGCGAAACGAACGGCGCGAAGGATGCGGAGCTTGTCTTCGGAGAAACGCCGCTCGGGATCCCCGATGGCCCGGACGATCCGGCGCGAGAGATCCTCCCGTCCTCCGACGAGATCGACGATGCGGTCTTCGAGGGGATCCCACATCATCCCGTTGATGGTGAAGTCGCGTCGCTCCACGTCCGTCCGGAGGTCGGAGAAGGTCACCCCCTCGGGACGCCGGCCGTCGAGGTAGGAGTGGTCGGACCGGAACGTGGCCACCTGTACCTGGTGCGGGCCCTGCAGGACCGTAACGACGCCGAAGGACTTCCCGATCTCCACCGTGCGCGGAAAGAGGGCGAGCACGTGGTCCGGCAACGCGCCGGTGGCCACGTCGTAGTCCGCGACGGGCCGACCGAGGAGTCGGTCCCGCACGCAACCGCCGGCGAAGTAGGCCTCGTGGCCGCGTTCGCGAAGCCGGCGCACGACGGCCACCGCCGCCTGAAAAAGCTCTTCAGCCATCAGCTCTCGGCCGGGCGGAGGGCGGAAAGCTGAGGGCTGATGGCTGTGGTATAATAGCACCGGTCGATGAACCGGGTCATCTTTCTCCTGCTGGCCGGAGCCTTTTGGGCCGTCATGATGGCCCTTCTGGTGCAGCGGGAGGTTCTGCCGTACTTGGAATTCCGGGATCCCCCGACCTACAGGTCCTACCTCCGCACGATCCGCGAACCGGAAGTCTCGACCCAATCCATCCTGATGTCGGGATCCCCGGCGGGATCGATCGAGACGCTGGTATTCCCGAAGGAGGACGGCTCCGCGGAGATCCGGACCTGGATCAAGTTCGATGCTCCTGACGCGCCGTCCAAGGATCGGACGCTTTGGATGGCGTCGCGGACTCGAGTGGACTCCGACCAGCGGTTGCTCCGATACGACGCCCGCGCCATGCAGGGGGGAATCCCCATCACCCTTTCCGCCGTACGAAACGGAGACAAGGCCCGAATGGAAGTGCGGGCCCTGATCTTTCACCGCATCTGGGAGGTCCCGTTCGACAACGACGCGATCCTCTCGGACGGATTCCTTCCGTACTTCGGGGGGCGACTCGCCGTCGGGAAGAAGTGGAGAGTAAAGAACCTGGATTGGAAGCAGTTCGGAGGGGGCGACCCGAATCGCGTGGCGACTTCCGATCTCTTCGCGACCGTGGAGGAGCGCAAGACCGTCCAAATCCAGGGAAAGCCGATGGTGTGCTATGAGATCGTGTTTCGCCGGGCCCCGACCCGGGACGAAGACGCGATCTCGCACATCGTGTACGTGAACGAATCGGGCGTAGTCGTGGCGACGACGCTCTTCTTCGGCAAGTTCGTATTCGACGTGCGCCTGTCCGAAAAGAGGAGTCTGACGCGCATGGAGGCCGAGTCCTACCGTCCGTCGATGCGCTTTCCCGCGGGGTTCGCAGAACCATGATCCGAATCGACGGCGTGACGAAGTCCTTCGGCAAGAGGGTGGCCGTCGACGGCCTCTCCCTGGAGATCCGATCGGGAGAGTTCTTCGCCGTCCTGGGGCCGAACGGCGCGGGAAAGACCACGACGATCAAGATGATCGCGGGGCTCCTGAAGCCGACCTCGGGGAGCGTTCACGTCTGCGGCTTCGACGTCCAGAAGGAGTACATCGAAGCGAAGCGCGTGATGGCGTACGTTCCCGATCAGCCCTACCTCTACGACAAGCTCTCCGGTCTGGAGTTCCTCCATTTCGTGGGCGACATGTATCGCCTCGATGGGGCCGAGCGGGAGAACGAGATCGACCGGTTGGTCGAACTCTTCTCCATGAAGGAGTGGATCCGGGAGCTGACCGAAAGCTACTCCCACGGGATGAAACAGCGGGTGGTGCTGGCGGCGACGCTGCTTCACAAGCCCAAGGTGATCGTGGTCGACGAGCCGCTGGTGGGACTGGATCCGCACACGGCCCGGCTGGTGAAGGAGATTTTCGCCGCGGAGGCGAAGCGCGGGTGCACCCTCTTCATGTCCACCCACGTGATCTCGATCGCCGAGGAGACGGCGGAGCGGATCGGGATCATCCTCGACGGCAAGCTCCGGGCGGTGGGGACGGCGGACGAACTTCGGCGCCTGGCCGGGATCGAGGCGGGGTTGGAAGAGGTGTTCTTCAAGTTGACGGACGGGACCGGTACGAACGGTCACGGATGAGCGACGTCGCCGTCCTGGCCTTGCTGAAATGGACCGATCTCCGTAATCGGGTCCGGTCCATCGGGCAGCAATCCAGATTCAAGATCGCGGTGATCGCGCTGTTTTCGGGGGTCTTCTGGGCCAGTCTCTACCGCCTGTTCTATCACGGATTGAAGTTCCTGAATCGGGCGGGTCCGGCCTCGCAGTATCTCCTGGACGACCTCATCGGCGGGACGTTTTACGTCTTCTTCTTCGCCCTCATGGTGATGCTCGTTTTCTCCAACGCGATCATCTGTTACTCGTCTTTCTACAAGTCGAGGGAGACGGCCTTCCTCCACACGGCGCCCGTAAGAGTGGAATCGATCTTCCTCTATAAGTTCGGAGAGGCCGTCGCCTTCAGCTCTTGGGCCTTTGTGTTCCTGGGGACGCCCCTCATGGCAGCGTACGGCCGGCTCTTCGAGGCCCCCTGGCACTTCTACTTCCTCTCGCTCTTGTTCTTCGTGGCCTGGATGTTCATCCCGGCGGCGCTGGGCGCCTTCATCGCGATGGCCATCACGTCCTTCCTGCCGCGGACTCGCCGCCAACTCATCGTGGGATTCGCGCTCGTGGTCCTGGCCGCGATCGTCGTCCTGGTCTCGAAAGTCCTGACCATCCGCGGCGCCGGAATCTCGGCGGACCTTCGTCTGGTGCAGGAGGTGTACGATTCCACGAGCTTCAGCCGCAATCCTCTCCTTCCGAGCTCGTGGATCGCGAAAGGAATCCTAGGGCTCTCTCGCGGGAACCTGCCGTCGGCGGCGTTCTTCTTCGGCGTGGTCGCGGCGAACGCGCTCTTTCTCCTGGGGATGGCGCACGCGGTATCCGCGCGTCTGATGAGGAAGGGGTGGTACGTCTCGCAAGAAATCCGGAACAATCGAAAGTACCCCGCGCGAACGCTCGTCGACCGGCTGTTCGGCCCGATCCTCGTCTTCGTCGGCCGCAACGTCCGGCACATCGTGCTCAAGGATCTGAAGAGTTTCATCCGGGACCCGGTGCAGTGGTCCCAATTCCTGATCTTCTTCGGATTGCTCGCGATCTACTTTCTAAACCTCCGGACCTTCTCCTATCAGGAGCGGGAGATGTTTTGGAAGAACCTGATCGCGCAGATGAATCTGCTCGCGACGTCGTTGACGCTGGCCACCTTCGCGAGCCGATTTATTTTCCCCCAGCTCTCCCTCGAGGGACGACGGTTCTGGATCATCGGGATGATGCCGATGACGCGCGAAGAAATCCTCTACGGCAAGCTGGCGCTCTCGTTCACGACGTCGCTTCTCATCAGCGAAGTCCTGATCGGGATCTCGAGCTATATGCTGCGGACGCCGATGGAACTGGCGATCCTCCACGCCGTCGCCCTCCTCGGGATCTGCCTCGGGGTCTCGGGCTTGGCCGTGGGGCTCGGCGCACTATACCCCAATTTCGCCGAGGACAACCCATCGAAAATCGTGAGCGGGTTCGGCGGGACGCTCAATCTGGTGACGAGCCTCGCCTTCGTGAGCCTCGTTCTGGTTCTCCAGGCCGTGCCCTGTTTTCTCTATTTCGGACGCGCCTCGATGAGCGACGGCCAGTTCCGGACTTGGGTATTCGGCTCGATGGTCGCGATCGCGATCGTGAGCCTCGCGGCGTGCCTCGTGCCCCTCTCGCTGGGGATGAGGGCGGTGCGGCGGTTGGAAGTGTAAAGCCCGCGCGCGAGGCGAAGGCGGATCCCACTCTCCTTTCCGGTCTTTCGGAGGGTGCCATCGTCCCCGCGGGTATCTAGTCGAACGCGGCGTCCATCTGCACCGCCACCTTTTTCAGCGCACCGGGGTCCGGCCGCCGGTAGCCGATGTCGTCGTACGACTTTCGTGGATCCAGCCCGTGGCCCAGCCGCGCGAAATAGAGGAAGCGGAGATCGTTCTTCCTCCAATCGGGACGGGCGAGCGCCTGAGTGGTCTCGGGTACAAGAAGGCATGGGAAAGTCTCTGTGCGCGCTTCGGGGATGAAATCAAGGCATGGCTCAACGGTGTCCCTTCTGGGTAAGAGACTTGGCTCTCCATTCGAGGAAGAAACCCAGAATCCAGGAGCGGGATTCGCAGCCTAATCAATTCCCGTGTGCGTTCACGGGGTCTCTTTCACCGCGTTAGAGTCTTCTGAGACTCTACCGGGGTTCACCGCGGAGACGCGGAGAAGAGATAAATCGGGGGAGCTTCCCGGCATGGGGAAGGTGGAACCAGGGAAGAGACGGCGGTTCTCCGCGCCTTTGCGCCTCTGCGGTGCAAGGGGAGCCTAAACGGTTACCAATTCCCGTTCCACATCTTGATGGCCGATTCATGGCTTCCTGGCTTCCTTATCGATCCCTTCCGTGCAGGTGCGAGGAGCGTTTGCGGTGGTACCCGGTGATGAACCATGCCGAAAATGATAGATTTTTCTAGACGGTCGTCGGCACAAAGCCCAAAGGAGTGCATGAAACATGTGGTCTTCCTTGGACTGTTGGTTTCCTGCGGCGGAAGCGGGGGAGGAAGCGACGCGGTATCCGGCCCCGGGTGGGATACCTGCAACAACGGATTGGGAAACGGCGCGCAGATCATCTCCGGACCGTCGGGACCCTCGGGCCAGGACTACGATCAACCGTTCCGTTCCCTGGCGGTCGATCCGACGAATCCGAACATCGTTTTCGTGGGGACGGAGCGCAACGGGATCTGCAAGTCCACGGACGGCGGACAAACTTGGCAGCGATTGCGCTATGGAATTCGCCACGACGAAACCGGCTACCCCGAGGCTTGGGATCTGTCCATTCATCCGAGCGGGAGCGCTGTCGAAGTCTTTCTCGCGATGACGGGGGGGCCGCTCCCGATCGCGAGCCCCAACGCGAACGCGGGTGTCTATCGCTCGACGGATGGCGGCCTTTCGTGGTCGCGGTCGAATTGCGGGATCTCGAATCACAAGGGCAACTCGATCCTCCACGATCCGAACAACCCGAGCGTCCTGATCCTGGGAATCGAAGGAGGCCTCCCGAGCGGAACCGAATCCGCGGGACAGTACCAGGACGGAGGGCTCTATCGCTCCACCAACGGAGGCACCGATTGGGTCGCGGTCGCGCTGCCCGCAGGCGCGAACAAGCAGGGGTATTGGCATTTGCGCGCCCGAGGTTCGCCCGTGACGACCTTCACGACCTTCGCCTTCAACTACGACGATCTCAGCGAGAATCTGGGATTCCTCCGAAGCACGAATGGCGGTCAGACTTGGTCGCAATTCGCGCCGGCGCTCCGTCCTCTCCTGATCACCGGCTTCGATCTCTCGGCCGACGGCCAGACGCTCTACGCCAACGTGCGGGACAGTTTCGAGATGCAGAAGTCGACGGACGGAGGCGCGAATTGGACGGCCATCCCCTCGAACGCAAACGGCCCGGTTCGGGTGTCCCCCACCAATGCGAATCGAGTCCTCTTCGGCGACGCCGGCACCCCGGGTAACGTATACCTCTCGACCGACGGATTGGCGACTCCGGCGACCCTGAAGTTCACGGCCTCGCGCAAGGTGATGGACATCGAATTCGCGCCGTCGAATCCGAACATCGTGTACGCATCGTCCGACGGGTATGAGATTTGGAGGAGCGGCGACGGTGGAGACACCTGGAGTCCGGTGGCGAACTTGCGGACGACGGTGCTGACGACACCGTAGCCCCAATACTGGTCGGACAAGGAATCCGGGAAAAGAGTATCTCTGAATTATTGAACCGCCAAGACGCGAGAGCGCCCGACGATGCCCGGGAATCGAAGAAGGAAGTTCGAATCTGCGAAGAATCCTCTATGGTTTCTTGGCGGCTTTGCGATTCGGCGGCTAATTCAACCACGATCGGAGGCTTGACCGACTGGTATTGTCCGGAGCCCGGGCCCCTCGGACGGGGGCCCGGGCGGGATGCGGATTGGGTCACTCGGCCTTGAAGTACACGATTCCGGCCTCGGTATTGACGGCGCCCGTGACTTTTCCGTCCGAGGTGCGCTTCGCCGCATAGTTCGCCTTGCCCTCCGTCGACACTGCGATCTTGTCGGTAGAGAGGGAAGTCGGCGTGCTCCATTTCGGCGTCAGGTTTGTGACCTCGAGCTTGCAGGACATGAGTTGAGCGGAGTCTCCGGAACCGCCTTTGAGGATCAGACTCGCGCTTCCCGCGGATCCCTTGACGATCTGTTGGGAGATCGCTCCGGGAATTGTCGCCCGCGAGAACAAATTGAGATCCGATTTCACTCCTACCGAGACGACTGCGGCCGTCCCGTCCACCTTGGATGAGTAGGTCAAGAGGGCATTGTTGGAGCCATTCGGCTTCAGCAGACCGACGGAGCCGGCTCCGTCCGGGCTGGGAGCCTGAAACTCTCTGGGATCATACGCGGTGGGGTTGGTGTTGCTCGGTAGGTTCGACATGACGATGTTCCCCCCCACCCCGAGCGGGTTTTCGTATTTGTATGCTACCATGAGAAAGCCGTTCTGAAACTCCACGCTCGCGATGTCCTTGATCCTCTCCCCATTCGTGAAGTGCTGGGGGGTCAACGTGACCGAATTGAGACTGTACGTATTCCCTATCCTTCGGGCGCGGAGTCGATCCCCCGTCTCTCCGCTCTCCTTCCACACCAGGTAGGGGGCGGAGGCAGGGTCCGAGCCTGGGATGATGAGACGCGCGTCTGCGGCCTCAGTGCCGGCGAGAGTCTTGCTCTCGTCCACCACGGTCCAATCGGTCGACCACGTACGAGTCGCGCTCGTCACGTAGGAGACGCCCTGGGTGGTTGCGGTCCAGACAAGATAGGCCGAGTAGTTTCGCAGGTGCAGGTCCGTGTCGATACCTAGTGAGTCCTTCGGAAGGGGGGAGCTGTAATAGGGACTCGTGGCGCCGGCAAACCAAGTGGGCACAATTCCCTGTTGAGGGAGGAGTTGCCCCGGTTGCTGGTGATCGGGATCCAAGATGAAAAGCCCGACCACAGGGACTCGGTGAAGAAGAGCCCCGATCTGGAACTCCTGGTGGCGCACGAACATGAGGTTGTTCGTGTCGGGCTCGCGTACGAATCGCAAGCCGACTGAATCTCCCCCGAAGAATGTTGTGTCGGGATACCCTTGGATCGAACACCCCATGAGACTGACATAAGCCGCGTTCTGGTACGCATCGCCGGAGGGCAAAATCTCGCCCTGATCGAGGAGGAAGCGCCGATAGCAAAGGGCCTTCACCGTGACGGAGTATCTCTGGATGTTCTGATACCAGAAGAGGTGCATCCGGTCGCGGTCCGATTGATCCAGACGACGTGTGACGATGAGGTGTACGGAATCCGCGTCTGGGGGCGAAGCCGCGCTTTCCATGCCCTCGTCCACTCGGACCGGACTCGATTCGGTCCCGTCGGGAGATCGGAGAGAAACCCAGAGTGCTTCGTCCTCGACGAATCCGAGGGCGGTTCGGCCCGCGCTATCTTCATCGAGTCCCTCCCGAATGACGATCCGAACGGGAGCTTCGCGCGGAGATGCCGCGGGATCGGCCGCCCCTCCGCCCCCGCCGCCTCCCCCTCCACAGGACTGCAGAGCGGCGCTCAGGACCAGGAATCCTGTCCATCCCATTCCCTGCGTTCTCATGGTTCTCCTCCGTTTCTCGTCCCGAGACCATCCGGGGGCGGAGGAGAATCCTTTAGAAGAGGATGTCGGCGAGGGAGCGGCGGAGTCGGGAGGCTACCCCTTCCCCCCGGCCAGGGAACTCAAGACTTGAGCGAGCTCTGCCGGCACGTCGTCCGAACCGGCCACGTAGTCGAGGATGCGTTCCTCGAGCAGGCGCCGGAGCCGACGGCGGCAGAAGTGAAGATAGTTCGTGACGTCGGTCTCCTTGAGTCCGAGCGAGGCCCCGATCGCGGCATAGGTCGGAACGGGCGCGCCCGGAGGGGGGAATTCGTAGGCTTCGAAGGCGCGGTAGTACACCGACTTCCCCTCGCCCTCGAGCTCCTTTTGGAGCGCCGCGAGGGCCGGTTCGATCACCGACGTGGCCCACTCGCGATCGAACGCCTCTTCCGCGTCTGCCTCGGGCTGCGGCGGTGCATCCACGTCATCGAGATTCAGGATTTTCCGTCCGCCGCCCCTCTTTTGAGCCGCGTCTCTCTCGTGACGGTTGAGCAGAAAATAGTGAAGCGCTCCCCGGAGATAGCTCCGAAAACTCCCCAGGTCCGGAGAGAATCGCTG
>Ga0137796_10000302_pt2 | contig 12460 bp, 12 predicted proteins | sample OV2TP3_FD_97704 | JGI IMG/M metagenome (GOLD analysis project Ga0137796, IMG submission 97704)
GATCGTTCCCGCGCGCATGTTGACGCCGGTAAAATCGCCGGCGTTCCCGCCAACGGCGATCAGGCCATTGCGCATTGCATGGCCGGTCTCGTTTTTGACGTCCCCGTGAACGATGATCTCGCCGCCCAGCATCCCCGTGGTGCTTCCGCGATAGGCGCTGCCGACCATGTGGCCGGCGTTGCCGGTGATGGTGATGCGTCCACCGGACATTTCCGGGCCGACCCAGTCACCGGCGTTGCCATTGACGTGGATTTCGCCGCCCGACATCCCGGCACCGAGATGCGCGCCCACGTCGCCGTGGATGATAACCTGGCCGGCGCTCATCCCGGCGCCGATGTGCTTGATGCGCGACAGATCGCCTTCGAGGTGAATGACCCCATTGCCCCTGCCCCTGACCCTGAAGAAATCACCGATCGGTACGCGTTGATTTCCGTGCAGCACGGCCAGGGAAGCCACCGCCGCGTCATCCAGGCCGGCGGTGCCGTTGGGCGTAAGGATTTCCGCTTCCACCGGCACGGCGGGCGGTGTATGCAGCGTGAGATTCAGGCTCATCGCCTGTTCCCCGATCCAGCCGGAGTCTGTCCAGCCCTGATCAGCGGCGATCGGATTGGCCGGCGCCATGCGCGCTGTGGATTAATCCGGGTCATTTAATATTGAGCAGGGTTTTCAGTTCGATTTTATACTGGCCCAGATTGCCGCCGTAATTGCCCGCCGTGATCTGCCGGATGCCGGGTTTTGCCGCCGCGTACAGTCCGAGACGCATCGCCTCGGCCACCGCCGCCACGTCCAGGCCGTCTACGACGATCTCCAGTACGCAGTTCGTATCGCCCGTGATATTCGAGCCAGCTACGACACCGCGCAGGGTAGGGCAATAGGCGTCATTGGTCGAGGCGATCAGCGACTTGTAACGCGAGCCTACCTTGCTGCCGCTGCGCACGACCCCGTCCGGGAAGGGAAGAATGACGCCGCGAACCGCGCGCATGGCACGGGTCGCCGCCCGCGCCGCCCGCAATGTCGTGTCCTGATCCCTGCCGAGGATCAGGATGTTCCCCCCGCCCACGGCGGGCTGCACGCCAAACTGTTCATCCACCAGGAATTCACCATCCATGACCGGTATCCGCCACAGGCGGCGGCCGTTCAGCTTTTTGCTGATCTGGTAACCGTCGCCGAAGTACCGGAGCAGGCCGCCGACGGGTACGGTCTTTTCCGCCTCCAGGCCGTTGAAACAGGCTGTCGTCGGGCAGGTCATGACGCATTGGCCGATACGTTCCACCAGCCGTTTGCCCATGCCCTCCCTGTCTGTCGTGAACAGCAGGAGGCTGGCGCCCGGCCGCCCGTCCGGCGTGTCCCCGGGGCCGAGCTCGTGTTCAATGCCCGCTTCGCATTTGCAGCCGATCACGGAGGTCGCAAAACCCGTCATCGACCGGGCGGCCGCCATGGCCCATTGCCGGGTTGCCGCGGTCACCACGATGCGCGCCCCCCACATCTTGAATGCCTCGGCGAAGGTGTCCGCAATTTCTGTCGATCTGATGTTCATCAGCTTGTGGGGACTATTTCGTGATCATGCAGGTAATGATCATTGACGGCATAATTTTCAAATTCTATGGAATAGTAATCTTCAAAGAAGGTCCGCACGGTACCGGCGATGGCCTCGTCATAGGCAGGGGCGACGTGAAGGAGACGGCCGGTGTGATCGTGCATGAACTCGTGATCCCGGATGATCGTCTTGCCGGACTTGATGAGGTAGCGGGGGGCGCTGAACATCAGCTCCCGGTCCTCCTGTTCCTCGTAAATGGTGATATCGGCATCCGCACCGGGCCCCAGATGGCCCTTGTGGGCCAGGCCCAGGGCCCGGGCCGGGCCGGCCCGCGTGATGATGGCGATCTCATTCAGGGTATATTCCCGGTCGAGATCCATCAGCCGGCACTTGTTCATGGCCTTCCGGTTGACCTTGCCCGTCTCCTCGCGGCGGAATTCCCTGTCCATCAGCAGGCGGATGAGCTTCGGATAACTCATGAAGGAGCCGCCGTTCGGGTGATCCGTCGAGAGGATGATCCGCCAGGGATCCTCGGACAACAGAAACAGTTCCAGGCCGATGGCCCATTGCAGGGCGTGAACAAACACGTGTTCCTGGTAGCTGAATGGCACGATGCCGCAGCCGCTCTCGCATTCCGTATCGGCATTGACCCATTTGTTCTTGCTGATTCCGCGCAGCATGTAGGCGAGCGGGGCGTCCGCCGTCATGATCGTCGATTTTCCGAACATGACCTGGCCTACGTCGCAGGTGATGTTGGGATGGCTGTTGATATACTCCGCGATCTCCGCCGCCCTGGATTCCGGATTTTTGCCCGGTACGCCGCCGTAACTGTGGAACTGGATATGGGCGATGTGCAGGCGCTGGTCGCCGGCGGTGCGCATGGTCTCCAGTGTGGTCCGGTAATTGCCGCTGTGGCCGAGATTGTTGCAGTGGATGTGCGGCGGATGGGGCAACCGCAGTTCCGCCACCGTCCTGACGAAGGCCTCGATGATCTGGCGCGGCGAGATGTCGAAGACGTCGCTTTTTTCATTGATATCACTGACGTTGGCATTGCGCCTGCCTTTCCAGGGTTCATCGCCGCCCGGATTCACCAGCTTGGTGGTATAGGCCTTGGTGGAGTTCAGCCACCAGGCCACGGCCTGGCGAAATTCCTCATACCGGCCTTCTTTCAGCAGGCGATGGAGGAATATGTTGTTGCCGAGCAGCACGTAAAAGCCCTTGTCGATGACGGGGGTGTCGTGCAGTTCCTCCAGCGTATGGCGGGCGCCGATCGGGGTCACGGCCGCTTCCATGGCGGTGGTGTAGCCCAGCGTGGCATACCGGTAACCCGTGGCAAAGGTCGAGGGTACGGTGCCACCGGTGCCGGAGCGGGTGAAGGCGGTCCCGGGGTGAGGATCGCGGCGGTGGTCTTCGGGTTGCAGTTTCCGCGCCAGGTTGACCTTGGGTCCGGCGATGTGACAGTGAATATCAATACCGCCGGGCATGACCACCATGCCGGCGGCGTCGATGTGCAGTGTATCTTCGGGCACCGATTCGACGATCCTGCCGTCTTCTATGCAGATATCGCGGACGGCACCGTCGATGCCATTGGCGGGGTCATGAACCTTGCCGTTGACGATGCGCAGCCTCGATGTCATCGGCGCCTCTTTTTTCTTGTTATTATTATTTGTGGAATCCCGGAAAAGGGGGATTCGCTGGTGTTATACCGGTTGCCGTTGCGCAACTTTTGCCTCGCCGCGCGCCCCCGTCGCACCTCGCCTCGCCAGTACCAGTTCATGAACCCGTTTTCTGATCGCGGTCAGGATCTCTTCATCCGTAGGGTACGGCGAATCAAAGGCCTTCCGCAGTGTTATCGGGACATCGTCCATCCGGTACACCGTGCCTGCCGTGTTGATGCCGTAAGTGGCCGTGGTGAAGACCACGTGGGAGAGGTTCGTGGTTTCCGTTTGTTTCGTGTCCAGCGTAACGACGGGGATCCGGCGCAGGTGTTCGGTGGCGGCACGCGGGAAATTGGAGGCCGGGTCGCTCGCGACGATCAGCGCGGCGTCCGCCTCGCCCCGCGACAGCGTGTCCACCGTGGTGAATTCACCGGGGTTGAAGCGCGGGTAGCCGCGGCTGAAATTGACGCCGAACGGGAAACCCGTCTGCCACGACACGACGTTGTCCGCACCGGTCACATTGCCGTGGCCGCGGACCGGCTTGGCGACGAAGTGGGTGTATTCATTGAGATCCGTGGCCAGCGCCAGCAGGGCGCCGGAATTGAAGTGCCGGCCGCGGGTCATGGTCAGTCCCATGCCGAAAAACAGCACGCCGTAGCGGCAGTTTTTCATGCGTTCGACGAGATCCGTGAGAGTCTCCAGCGAGACACCGGTGATCGCTTCAATCCCGGGGTTGATCCGGCGACCCTTGACCAGGGCGCGCAGGGCCCAGAGGAGTTCGAAATCACGGCCGGGCTTGACCAGTAAAAAGATATCGGCGACCGGCGTGCTCGGCGTCTTCCTGACATCGACCAGCACCACGGTGCGATCCTTCTTGCCGTTGGGGATGTACATGCCCTTGGGTGTTACAGCGTAACGGGTAAAGTGCCGGGGGTGAGATTCGGCCGGGTTGCCGCCCCAGTACATCACGAAATCCGCCCGGTTTTTCACCTCGCCAAGCGTCATCGTGCTTTCACCGACACCCTGGAAAGCGATGCCGGATGGCCCGTGGCAGACCGAGGTGGTGGTGTCGACGTTGCCCTGGATGATGTCGGAAATGGCCACCGCCTGGCGCTGGGCCTCGCAGGTGGTGTCGCTCAGACCGTACGTGATCGGAAATCGGGCCCGGGCCAGCACCCTGGCCGCTTCTTCCACCGCCTCTTCGATCGGTACTTCCCGGCCGTCGATCGCCGCCGCCGGACCTTCGCTAACGCCATGCTCGGCGAACCACGCCCGTCCCAGCACGCAGGCGTTTTTCGCCTTGGTGATTTTTTTCTGGTCCAGGTCCACGGTGAGTTCCATGTCATCGCAGACGCAGCCGCAGAACGTACAGGTAGCATTTTTGACTATCTGAATATTTTCACTCATTCGGTAACCTCGTCTCCGCATTTTCGGCGGGTGAGCCATCCGCCTTTTCCACCCGGACCTCCATCTGTTTCGAGAGCGGCATCCCGCTGCCCGCGGTGTCACTGGCCATCAGGCGGGAGGACGGCGGGCCATAGGCGATGAACAGTACGCCGGCTGGCAGTTCGCCCGGTTTGCGGCCCTTGCAGCGGACGATGGCCTCGCCCGTGGCGTTGCTCAGGCGCACCGGGTCACCATCCTGCAGGTTTAATCTTGCCATATCGTCCGGGTTCATCTCCACCGTGGAAGTCACTTCAAGGTATTCCTCTTTCAGCTTGCCTTTGTTGAGAGATGTCCCCTGCTTGCTCGACCGGCCGGGGATCAGGATCATGGTTTCCGCCACGAAATGCTCCAAGTCACTGTTACTGGGGGTCATTCTGACAACATGGCGGTAAAAATGCCTGCGCCTGCTTTTTATCACGACACTATTGTCACTGATGATCAGCCTCTATTATAGTCGTCTGGGCGGCTAATGCACACCGGAAAAATTCACCTGCGACAAGGGCTTGAGCAGCAGTCCTTGAGTGTATCTCAATTATCGTTCATGCCGTATGATAGGGCACGTGCAGGCTGTTTACGTGTAGAGCCTGCCCATCATCCCGGATGCGCCCAAGTACCTAATCTTGACTGATCACAACGAACATTTTTCGGGGCCTGCAGAGGAAAAGCTGAGGGTGACCGTCATTTCCCCCGCGCGTTTACATCTCGGTTTCATCGACATGCACGGCGGCCTGGGTAGAACCTACGGCAGCCTTGGCGTATGCCTGGAAGACATCGCCACCCGCCTCACCGCGATCCCGTCGAATGACGTTATCATCCAGGGGCCCTCCGGCCACCGTGCCAGTCTTTACGCCGGCCGGATACTGGAGCATCTCTCCATACCCAAGGGCATCGCCATTACCGTCCATGAGGCCATTCCGGAACACGCCGGCCTTGGATCGGGGACTCAGTTGTCGCTGGCCGTGGGCACCGCCATCGCCACTCTTTATCAGCGGGAGATTTCGGTCCGGGAAATCGCCAACCTCATGGGCCGCGGCGCCCGGTCCGGCATCGGCGTGGGGGCCTTTTCCCTGGGCGGGTTTCTGGTCGACGGCGGCCGCGGGGACCACACCGGCGTCCCGCCGATCATCAGTCATCTTCGTTTCCCGGAAGCGTGGCGGCTTGTCCTGGTGTTTGATCAGGAGCGGCAGGGCGTCCACGGTGACCACGAGCGGGAGGCGTTTCAACATCTGCCGCCCATCGGCGAGCGGATAACGGAATACCTCTGCCGGCTCACCCTGATGCAGGTGCTGCCGGCCTTGGTGGAGGCGGATTGCCGGCGGTTCGGCGCGGCCATTACGGCGATTCAGGAGCGGGTGGGCGACCATTTCGCGGCCGTCCAGGGGGGGCGCTTCTGCAGTCCCCGTGTCAGGGAGATCCTGCCGTGGATGCAGGCGCACGGGGCGGCCGGCATCGGTCAGAGTTCCTGGGGCCCCACCGGTTTCGCCCTGTTTGCCAATGAAACCCAGGCCTATCAGGCATTGAAAACGGCGCGGGACAAGTGGTATGCCGAACGGAGCCTCGCCTTCAAACTCTGCCGGGCGCGGAATCAGAAGGCCGAAGTCAGGCTCGAGCCGATGCCCGCGGCGGGAAATATCAAGCTAAAACACCTCTGAGAGCAACGCAGGAGCATAACAATAATGAAAGATCCGTATCTGCTGCACATCTTCAATCCGACGAAAAACGTCAGCCCGTTTGATGTCAACATGGCCTACGAAGCGGAATTTGACGGCGTCATCCCCTACACGGAAGTCAATCTCGAGGACATCCATTCCCTGACGCAGGACACCATCTTTTCCCGCGGCCCGACCGGCGTGAAACGCACCGGTATATTCATCGGCGGCCGGGAATTCGGACTGGCAGTGGACATGCTGCTACGGGCCAAGGTGGCCATGGTGCCGCCGTTTGTCGTCTCGGTGTTTGTGGATCCCAGCGGCGCGATTACCACCGCCGCGGCGCTGGTGGCGTGCATCGAGGTGTGGTTGAAAAAGAAAACCGGCAATGATCTGGAAGGCAAGAATATCCATATTTTCGGCGGCACGGGCCCGGTGGGGGTCTGTGCCGGGATTCTGGCCACCAGTTGCGGCGCCAATGTGTTTCTCGCCTCCCACCGCGGCAAGAAAGTCGGGCAGGAAATTGCGGAGGAATATAACAAGCGCTTCAGCGTCAGGATGCAGGGTGAGGATTCGGGTTCGGAAGAGGCAATCCTCAAACTGCTAGAGAACTCGGATGTGGTCGTGGGGGCGGCCAGGGCCGGCATCCAGATCCTGACGCGATCTCAACTTGAAAAGGCGCCGAGGCTTGTTGTCGCCGCGGATGTCAACGCCGTGCCACCCGCCGGTATCGAAGGTGTGGACTTGCATGATATGGGCAAGGAATTGGAGTTCACGCCGAACCGGGCCGTCAGTATCGGCGCATTGGCCATTGGCAATGTGAAGTACAAGGTCCATTACCGGATGTTCCAGATGATGAAGAACACCGATGAACCCCTGTACCTCGACCACGTGCAGGCCTTCAAAACGGCCAGAGAGTATGCCGCAAAATAGGCCCTACCTGATCATCGCCCAGTCCGGACGCGCCTTAGCTACATCCGCCGGACGGGCGGGGATTGCCGTCCACGTTATCGACCGGTTTGCCGATGTGGACACCGCCGCCCTGGCATTGAGCTGCAACGCCGTCGCCGGTGGTGCTGACCGGATCGAGGGTGATCATCTGCTGCACTTGCTGGACGGGTTTCACGGGTGGCCACTGGCCGGTATCGTCACCGGCGGCGGCTTCGAAGCCAGCCCGGAGATACTGGAAAAAATCCCCCGCTACGGGCGGCTTTGCGGAAATTCGGCACGTACCGTCAGAGAATGCAAGGACCCGCTGCGGTTTTTTACCCTGCTCGACAGGATCGGCATACCGCACCCGGAGATACGCATGCAGCCGGCGACGGCCGGTGACTGGCTGCTCAAACGTTGCGGCGGAGCGGGCGGCGGCCATATCCGGCCTTACCTCGCGGGGGAGGCCCTCCCCCCGGAACATTATCTCCAGGAAAGACTGGAGGGGTGTCCCCTGTCCGTCGTATTTATCGCCAACGGCATCCGGGCGAGGATTGCCGGTTTCAATGAAACCTGGACCTGCGCCAGCGCGGCGGGCGACTACCGCTATGCCGGCGCCGTGAGCATTGCAGGTGACGCCCTGGCATACCGCGCGGAGCTTGAGGCTGTCATTTACCGCCTGGCAGAGGCATTAACCCTGAAGGGCCTGTGCGGACTGGATCTAGTCGACACCGGTAATGATTTCAAGATATTGGAGATCAATCCCCGCCCAACGGCGACTTTCGAACTGCATGAACGGGACACCTCGCTGTTTTGGGCGCACCTTCGTGCCTGTGAGGGTGAACTCGTAGATCTGCCGGGGGACGATGACTCCCGAGGGCATCAGGTGTGCTATTCCGGTGCAGACTTCACGGTAACGCCGGTAAACTGGCCCATCTGGGTGACCGATCGGCCCACCCCCGGGCGGAAAATCGCGGCAGGAGAGCCGATATGCACAGTCCAGGCGCAGGCCGGCAGCACTCGGGAGGTAAAGAGTCTGCTGGCGAAGCGGGAACGGGAAGTGGCCGCGCTCCTGGGCGGACATCGGCGCGCCGCCTGAGGTATGCCAGAAAACCAAGAATAATCAATAAAATGGTACAGAACACCCCGCTGCCCAGCGTTAATGCCCTGGCCGCACCGCTCGTCCGCGCGCTAATCGCGGATGCCGTGCCGTTGCGGCTGGCCATTTCACACCTGGATAACGGTGCCACGGTGGTGGACGCCGGGATCGAGGCCCGGGGCGGGCTCGAGGCGGGCCGCCGGATTGCGGAAATTTGCCTGGGCGGTCTGGGCCAGGTCAGGCTGCGCGCGTCCACGAATTTCGAACAGTGGTCCTGGCACGTGGATGTCCATACCTCACACCCGGTCATCGCCTGTCTGGCCAGCCAGTATGCCGGCTGGAGCCTGTCTCACGGCGAGGGCAAGGGAGCGTTCAACGCCTTGGGCTCGGGGCCCGGACGCGCCATGGGCAGTAAAGAGAAATTATTCGATGAGCTGGCTTACCGTGATCAGGGAGACACCGCCGTAATCGTTATCGAGGCGGATGTCATTCCACCACCGGCTATCGCCGACAAGATCAGCAGCCAGTGCGGAATCACCCCGGACCGCCTGACCCTGATCATCACCCCGACCTCCAGCCTCAGCGGGGGGGTGCAGGTGGTTTCCCGGGTACTGGAGACGGCATTGCACAAGGCCCATACCCTGGGCTTCCCGCTCCACCAGATCGTGGACGGGGCCGGCAGTGCCCCGGTATGCCCGCCTTCCCCGGATTTCATGACGGCCATGAGCCGGACCAATGACGCCATCCTGTTTGCCGGGCAGGCCCACCTGCTGGTGGACGCTGGCGCTGACGATGCCCGGGCCCTGGCGCAGAAACTGCCGAGCAGTGCCTCCCGAGACTACGGGAAACCCTTCGGCGCGGTCTTCAAGGCCGTCGGCTATGATTTTTACAAAATTGATCCGATGCTATTCAGCCCCGCCCGCGTGGCCGTCACCTCGTTAACGAGCGGCAAGACCTTCCACGCCGGTAAACTGGACTGGCCGCTACTCGACAAATCATTCAGTCAGCCCTGTGACTAGACCCGCTCCGCATATCGCGATCGTCACCGACGATCCCGGCTGGCACGGCGAACAGCTATGTGCTGCGCTGGCACGCCATGGCCTGTCCGGTCATTACCTTTCGCTCACGGAATGCCGGTTCACTATGGATGACAGGGGGGCATGCCTCTCCCTGCCGGGATTCGATGATCAGCGGCCGGTGGGTGTCTTTGTACGGGGTATCCCCGGCGGCAGTCTGGAGCAGGTAATTTTTCGCCTGGATATCCTGCACGCCCTGGTGGAGCTGGGCGTGGTGGTCTATAACGCGCCGCGGGCGATAGAGCGGACAGTGGACAAGGCGATGACGAGCTTCTTGCTCCGGCGCGCCGGCCTGCCTACGCCGGACACCTGGGTGTTTGAATCGCGGGAAGAAGCCGAGGCTGTTTGCTGCCGTGCCTTTGCCAGGGGCCAGAAGCTGGTTCTCAAGCCCGTGTTCGGCTCCCAGGGCATCGGGGTACAGCTCGTCGATCGCCATACCGGCCTCGTCCCGGACGAGCGTTTTGCAGGACTGTATTATCTGCAGGCGTTCGTGGACAGGGGCGAACCCGGCTGGTTTGACATCCGCGTGTTTGTTATCGACGGCCAGGCCCGTGCTGCCATGCGCCGGCACGGGCAGAGCTGGGTCACCAATCGCGCCCAGGGCGCCCGATGCGAATCCCTGCCACTGGGCGAGGGACTGCGTGAACTCGCGGAAGCAGCGGTGCGGGCGATTGGCATTGATTACGCAGGCGTGGACCTGATCCCGGATGCAGACGGCCAACTCCAGGTCATCGAAGTCAACGGGATCCCGGCCTGGCAGGGGTTGCAAGGGGTGACGGACCTCAATATCGCCAATTGCCTCATCGACCATTTCGTCCGGCGCATCGGTACCACCCACGTCCTGACCGTAATGCCCTGACCGATGCGGTGATGAACAAGGCAAATCTGCAGCCGATCGTCCTGTCCTGTTTCCTCACCGAGGTCAACGCCCTCAAACCGGGCAATGTCAGTCGCTATGCTGAAGGCCACGGCATGACAGTGACGGATTTCATCCGCAGCGCCGAACTGGTCACTCCCATACTCTGCAACCGGGCCCTGACCGCGGGTGAGCGCATCCTCGAAGCGATCAGGGCCACGATGAACCAGGTGGGGTATAACACCAACCTGGGGATGGTGCTGTTATACGCACCGTTACTCCGGGCGGCCGAAACCCGGGCGAAAAACTCCGTTGCTGCATTGCAAGAACAGCTCCATATCGAACTGGACGCCATCGACCGGGAGGAAACGATACGGGTCTACGAGGCAATCCGCCTGGCCAATCCCGGCGGGCTTGGACAGAGTGACAAATATGACGTAAATTTAGAAATGACCGGCCGCCTGAACGAAGCGATGGCCGAGGCCAGCCACAGGGATTACATTGCAAAACAGTACGTTACCGCCTTTGCCGATGTATTTCTGACAGGCTTGGCCTGTATAAAGGAATTCACCCGGCGGTGGAATAGTGTAGAATGGGCCGTCGTTGCCTGTTACCTGACTTTTCTGGCTGAGTTCCCGGATTCCCATGTCCAGCGGAAACTGGGTCAGGTGGCAGCGCAGCGGACATGCGCCAGGGCGAAAACGATCGCCGGCCAGTTTATAAAAAACGATAATCCGGTTAACGCCATAGACGCGTTGCTGGAGTTTGACAGGGAGCTGAAAAATTCCGGTATAAACCCGGGCACGAGTGCAGACCTTGCCGCAGCGAGCCTGCTGGTATACGAGCTGACCAGGTAAAGAAATAACAACTATTGCCGCAACAGAACGCCGCGGCAACAGCAAGTAAAAAAAATTACAACACGAAATGAGACAGGATGGCAGCAATGTCTATTGTCGATAGGCTTTTAAACATTTTAACAGGAGGAGGAAAAAAGATGGCGGTCATTGATAGAGTACTCGTAGGTGAATCACTGGTTGGTGATGGTAATGAAGTGGCCCACATTGACCTGATCATGGGGCCGCGGGGCAGTGCAGCGGAAACAGCATTTTGCAATGCCCTGACGAACAACAAGGACGGTTTTTCCACCTTGCTGGCTTTGGTCAGTCCCAATCTTGCTTGCAAACCCAATACCATTCTGTACAACAAGGTAACCATCAAGGGGGCGACCCAGGCCGTGCAGATGTTCGGTCCGGCGCAGCGTGCCGTCGCCATGGCGGTCATGGATTGTGTCGAGGATGGGACAATACCGGCTGCCGAGGCAGATGATATTTTTATTACTGTCGGCGTGTTTATTCATTGGCTGGCGGAAGATAACAACAAGATCCAGGACTACAACTACCAGGCAGTCAAGGAATCCATCAAGCGCGCCGTGGCCCGCGAACCGAAGGCCAAGGATGTGGTGGCGAAGAAAGGAACCGTTGATCATCCGTTCCAGGCGCATAAATAAGTTTGGTTATAACAATAATTAAAACTTTGCAGTCGGGCTGAAAAATCAGCCATTGCCATGTTAATGCCCCGTACCCCGGGGCATTTTTTATGGGTCCCGTCAACGCAGCGGCATAATGTCTGCGCGGGTTATCCGGCGACTGTGCAGCGCCGTGGCCACCAGTACACCGGCCACACCTTCCTCGCGGAGACGCACGAGATCGCCGTGGTGTCGTATCCCACCGCCCAGGAAGATCCGCCTGCCGGCGGCGTACGACCTGATCCTGTCGAGCAAGACCGTATCGGGACCCTGATCGGTACCGACGCGGTGGAGGCACATGACGATAACGTTTTCCGGCCAGATATCCGCCCGCACCAGCAGTTCGGGATCACCGGAAAAGGCCTCGCCCAGGAAATCCAGCGAAAGTACGGCGTCGCCGTGAACGGCAAGAAAACGCGATACGCCGGCAGGATTGATGCCGGTTTCACTGCCGATAACCGGCTTGATCGTCCATCGCCGCTTCTCCATGGCTTGCTGTGTTTCCAGGTTTCCACGGTCTAGCCATACGGTCAGTTCCGGAAACATCACCGAGAGCTCCTCCATGACGGCTTCGTTGTTCCCTTTGCCCTCAATCGCATCGAGATCGGCCATATAGATTATTTTGAAGCGATAAATCTCCAGAAAAGCCTGCAGCACGCTGGCGGGTCGGGCATCCCGGCAGAG
>Ga0137796_10001679_pt1 | contig 12446 bp, 12 predicted proteins | sample OV2TP3_FD_97704 | JGI IMG/M metagenome (GOLD analysis project Ga0137796, IMG submission 97704)
CCCACCGAGGAGCGGAGTTGTCGGGCGAAGTCCCGACCGAGCACCGCAGGTGGGGAAACCGGCCGACAGGACCCGTCAGGCTCCCCCCACCCCTGGGCTAAAGCTGAGCCGCCCGCGAAGAGGGCCATGACATCACCATCCCATCAATGATTTGACCGCCCGCTGGATGTCGGGCTGGACCATGAAGGCCTCGCCGATGAGGACCGCATCTACCTCGGCGTGGCGCAGGCGCTGGATGTCTGCTGGCGTGGCGATTCCACTTTCCGCCACGACGGTCACCCCTGCAGGAATGTGGGGCCGCAGACGTCCGGAGAGCGACAGGTCGAGTTGAAAGGTGTGCAGATCACGATGGTTGATCCCGATGAGCGTGGCCTGAATGCCGAGGGCGTGCGTCAGCTCAGCTTCCGAGTGTACTTCGACAAGCACTTCCAGTCCCAGGGAAGCTGCGAGACGATGCAGCTCAAACAAGGTGTCCTGTTCTAGGATCGCTGCGATCAACAACAGCGCATCCGCCTCAGCCACGGCGGATTCATAGACCTGATACGGCTCAAGGATGAAATCCTTGCGCAGGATCGGCAGCTCCACGAACTGCTTCACGTCCCGAATGAACTCCAAACGCCCGCCAAAAGATGGCTCATCCGTCAAGATGGAGAGCGCGTGCGCGCCGGCCTCCTGGTAATCTCTGGCGATCGTGATGGGATCAAATCGCTCGCGCAAGATGCCTTTCGACGGCGACTGCTGTTTGATCTCGGCGATGAGGGCAGGGGGCTTTGTGGCGTGGATCGCCTGCACAAGGCTGCGCGTGTCTTTGGGTCCACGGAGCCGGCGCTTCAACTCCTCCAACGGCACCTCACGCTGTGCCCGTGCCAGTTGCTTGCGCTTCGCCTCAATGATCTGTTGCAACATGGACTGGCTCATCGCGATTACTTCGCTCCTGTCATGGCCACGGCAGGACGCTCTGACGCCGCCCGCGAGGAGGGCGGGCGAAGCACAGCGTGTCGGAGGCCGAACGGGCATGGTGTCCCGCCCATCTGTGGACGGGCGGGACGAGCAAGCGACACGCCACCAAAGCGAAGGCGCGCCTCGGTGGGGCGGGCCGAGCGTCCTGCGTCGGCGCAGCTCCCGAGCAGCCGAGCGAAGTTGGCGTGGGCTGCGTTATCTCGGCAGGCAGCGCTGCACATCCTGCAACTTGTTGAGCGCCGCCCCGCTCATCAGCGCCAACCGCACCACATCAAAACACTGCGCTAACTCCCCGGCATACATCCCGGACACCATCAACCCCCACGCCGCATTGACGAGGATGAGCTCCTGCAACGGGCGCAAGGCCTCATCCGCGCCAGAGGAGAGCAACTGTCGCGCCAGCTTCGCATTCGTCAGCGCATCGCCTCCACGGAATTGGTCGAGCCGCGCGCGCCGAATGCCTAACGCTTGCTCCGCGTCAAAGGACGAGGTCTGTGGTTGCGGATCGCCCCGCCGCACTTCAGTGATGGTCGTCGTGGTAGTCGTCGTGACTTCATCCAAACCATCCTCGCCATGGACGATGATCGCATGCTCAGCCTCCAGGACTTGCAACGCGTGGGCCATGAGCGAGGCGAGCGGTTTCGTAGCGACCCCAACGACTTGGCATTTGACACCCGCAGGATTCGTCAAGGGTCCTAGTAGATTAAAGATCGTCCGTCCTCCTAATGCCTTGCGCACAGCCGCCACCTGTTTCATGGCCGGATGATACGTCGGTGCAAAGAGGAAAGCAAAATTGGTACGCGTGAAACACTCCACCATCTGCGCGGGTTCAGCGGCCACGTTGATGCCCAGCGCCTCTAAGAGATCAGCGCTCCCACACCGAGAGGAGACCGCGCGATTGCCATGCTTGATGACCGGTGCCCCAGCTGCGGCGATGAGGAACGCCGCAATGGTGGAGACATTCATCGTGTCTTTAGCATCGCCGCCGGTGCCACACGTGTCCACCGCGGCCTTCAACTCGCGCTCAGGCACGGGAAACGGCACGACGTGGGCGCGCATCGCCTGCGCGCAACCCACGAGTTCCTCGACGGTTTCCCCTTTCTCGCGGAGCCCCAGGAGAAACGCGCGCATCTCCTCTGCGCTGGCTTGGCCAGTCATCAACGCTTCGACACTGGCTTGGGCCATCTCACGACTCAGCGCCTCATGCTGGCGCAACCGTGCCAACGCCGATTGCAACACGGCTTGTGCGGTGGTGGTCATGGCCGGCGCCGCGTGACGCGCAGGAAGTTACTGAGGAGGGCTTTCCCCGCTTTTGTCATGATGGATTCAGGATGAAACTGGACCCCCCACACCGGCAGGGCCTTGTGTTTGAGACCCATAATCTCTCGCTGATCTGTCCAGGCGGTGATCGCCAAGCAGCGCGGGAGAGTTTCACGACGGACGATCAGGGAGTGGTAACGCGTCGCTTCAAATGGATTGGGGAGCCCGCGAAAAATGGCCTTGGCCGTGTGATGGATCAGAGAGGTTTTGCCATGCATGAGCCGTTCCGCGCGCACGACCTGCCCACCGAAGACGTAGCCGATGCACTGGTGCCCCAAACAGACGCCTAAGATCGGGGTCTTCCCCGCAAACGTCTGAATCGCCTCGTTCGAAATGCCCGCATCCTTCGGGTTCCCTGGTCCGGGGGAAATAACGATGTGGCTCGGTCGCATCCGACGAATCTGGGCGAGGGTGATTTTGTCGTTCCGCACCACCTCCAGTCGCTCCCCCAGCTCGCCGAGATATTGGACGAGATTAAAGGTGAAGGAGTCGTAGTTATCAATCATTAAAATCATGGGCGTTCGACTCCCTGTTCCGCCAGTGCCAGCGCCTGGAGCATTGCGGCTGCCTTGTTGAGCGTTTCACGATATTCCGCCGACGGCATCGAATCAGCGACGATCCCGGCGCCAGCCTGGACGTAGGCCATGCCCGCTGTCATGAGGATGGTGCGAATGGTGATGCACGTGTCCATGTTGCCTGAAAACCCGATGTAGCCCACACAGCCAGCATAGGGGCCTCGCTGGTCCGGCTCGAGCTCTGCGATGATTTGCATCGCGCGCACCTTGGGCGCTCCCGCCACCGTGCCTGCGGGAAAGACCGCGCGCAGCACATCGAAGGCATCCTGCCGTGGCCGCAGACGGGCCACCACGCGGCTGACCAAATGCATCACGTGGGAGTACTTCTCGAGGAGGCAAAATTCTGGGGTCGCGACACTGCCGGGTTGGGCCACACGACCGAGGTCGTTACGTCCCAAATCTACCAGCATGAGATGTTCGGCGCGCTCCTTGCGATTGCGCAACAACTCCTGACTGAGCCGTGCATCTTCCTTCGGTGTCGCACCTCGTGGACGAGTTCCCGCGATGGGCCGCGTCTCGAGTTGTTGGCCTTCCACGCGGACCAGGAGCTCTGGTGAAGACCCCACCAGAGTAAACGTTCCACACGCCAGGTAGTACATGTAGGGTGAGGGGTTGAGTCGCCGCAGCGCGCGATAGACGTGGAACGGATCGAGGTTCGTTGGTCGAGCGAAGCGCTGCGACAGGACCACTTGGATGATGTCGCCGGCTCGGATGTAGCGTTTCGCTCGCAGCACCATCCGCTCAAACTGGGCCCGCGTCAGATTGGACCGTACCGGACTGGATGGTCGTCGGTGTCGTCGGGACGGCAACGGCACCGGACGCTGCAACTGGCGCGCCATCGCCTCCAGTATTCGCACCGTCTGGTGGTAGATGCGCGTGATCGTGGCGTTGGTGGCGCGTAGTGGCAGCAGCGCATTCGAGACCAACAGCAGTTGATGCCGCGCATGGTCAAAGATCGCCATCGAGGTGGCCAACATCATCCAGAGCTCAGGTACTCGCACCAGATTGTGCGACGGCGTGGGCACTGGTTCCCATTGCGAGATCACTTCATAGCCGAGATAACCCACGAGCCCCCCGCAAAACCGCGGCAGGTCCGGTGATGCGACGTAGCGATACTGACGCATCCAGACGCGCAGGGCGTTTAAAAAATCAGGCGCCCTCACGACCGACTCGCGGGGATGCCCTCGCGGAGCGGTCAGCCACCGGATGCGCAACTGCTGGCGCGCTCCCACCAGGACCGCAGCAGGCTGTGTGCCGACGAAAGAAAATCGCGCTAGCCGTTCTTCCCCCTCAACCGATTCAAAGAGAAAGGCCGGCTGGCCAGGGCGTGAGAGTTTGAGCAGCGCGCCAAACGGTGTTTCCAGATCGGCCGGGAGCGTCGCATAGACCGGAAGGACATTGCCCCGATGGGCCCAGCGGCGAAACTCGCGGAGTGATGGGACGACTGTCACGAATATACCTTCGAGGGATCAAAGCGCTTACGGTCCACCACCTGCAGCGTGCCGTCGGGCAGGACCTGACGGAAGTAACAGGTAAAGTAGCCTTCATGACAGGCGGCCACGTGCTGCTCTACGCGCATCACGAGGGACTTCCCTTCGCAGTCGAGGAAGATCTCTTTGACACGCTGCACATGGCCGGAGGAGACTCCTTTCAACATGAGCTGCTGCTGTGCGCGACGAAACACGTGGACTTTCCCCTCCTGCAGGGTGCGTTCCAGCGCCGCACGGTTCATGTAACACAAGGTGAGCACCTGCAGTGACGTGGCATCTTGGATGACGACGGGCATGAGTCCCTGCGCATCAAATGTGAGTTGCTTCAACCAGTCCATCGCACCGACACTCCTCGCTGCGCGAGATACTGCTTCACGGCGTCCAGGCCCAACTCACCAAAATGAAACAGCGAGGCTGCAAGTGCTGCCGCAGCGTCACCGGTGGTTAAAATCTCGTAGAAATGCTCCAGTCGGCCCGCACCTCCCGAGGCGATCACGGGAATGTTGACCGCGTGGGACACGGCGCGGGTCAATGCCACATCATAGCCGGCTTTCGTCCCATCGCGATCCATGCTGGTGAGCAAGAGTTCTCCCGCGCCCAAGCGTTCCACTTCCTGCGCCCACGCGACGGCCTCTTTGCCTGTGGGCCGTCGTCCGCCGTGGGTGTAGACCTCCCAACCGAGTGGAGAGTTCTGAGTTAAGAGTTCAGAGTTTTGGCGCCTCGCTCTGAACTCTCCACTCTGAACTTTTTTTGCGTCAATGGCCACGACGATACATTGACTACCGAAGCGCTCCGCTCCCTGGCGGACCAGCTCAGGATGCTCGACGGCTGAGGTGTTGAGCGAGATCTTGTCAGCGCCGGCCGCGAGCATCGCGCGAATGTCCTCCACAGAGCGCAAGCCCCCGCCGACGGTCAAGGGCATGAAGACCTCTTCTGCCGTGCGTCGGACCACGTCCTCCATGATCTTGCGCTGCTCAGCGCTCGCCGTGATATCAAGGAAGACGAGCTCATCCGCCGCGGCTGCATCATACGCACGCGCAGCTTCCACCGGATCGCCCGCGTCGCGTAGCTGGACAAAGTTGACCCCCTTCACCACACGTCCGTCCTTGACATCGAGGCAGGGAATGATCCGTTTAGCGAGCACGGCGCTTCCTCTGGACGCGCACAGCGCGCAGTGCTGCCGCGAGGTCAATGCGGCCTTCGTACAAGGCTTTGCCGACGATGGCGCCGAGCAGACCGCGCGGCCGCAACACCTTGAGTGATTCCAAGTCAGCCATCGAGCTCATGCCGCCCGAGGCAATGACGCGGACCTTCGTGAGTTCCAAGACTTGTTCCAAGAGGACAATATTCGGGCCGGTCAGTGTGCCGTCGCGGGTGACGTCCGTCACGACGAACAGCTCGACGCCGAGGGTCCGCATCTCCTGGGCTACCGTGAGTGCGCTTTTGCCCGTCGTCTGCGTCCAGCCCTGGCTGGTGGCCTGCGTACCTCGGGCATCAATCGCCACGGCGATTTTGTCACCAAACCGTGCTAAGGCTTTCGTGACAAACGCAGGATCTTCGCACGCCTTGGTCCCGATAATCACGCGCGCAGCACCAATGTGGAATCCCTCCTCAACCGCACTCAGGGTGCGGATGCCTCCGGACAGTTCGACCTTGGCCCGCACCCGACGGATGATCGCTTTCACCAGTGACAGGTTGCGGTACTGGCCGGTGAATGCGCCATCCAAATCTACGATGTGCAGCCAGCGCGCGCCCAAGTGACTCCACCGCTTCGCCACCGCCACCGGATCGTGGGCGTAGACTGTTTTCTGGCGGGGATCGCCGCGCGTCAAACGGACGACGCAGCCGCCCATCAGATCAATGGCTGGGATCACCTCAAATGTTACTGGCATCGCGTCACGAAATTCTGGAGGAGCTGGAGGCCCACCCGCTGACTCTTCTCCGGGTGAAACTGGGTGGCGAGGAGGTTACCTCGCCAGATCGCCGAGACAAACGGTTGCCCATACAGCGTCGTCGTCGCAGCGACATCGGGTGCTGCTGGCTCCGCGTAATACGAGTGCACGAAATAGAAGAAACTCCCGTCAGGGATGTCGGTGAGCAAAGGACACGCCTGCGCCTGCGGCGTGCGCGTCACACGATTCCAGCCAATCTGCGGAATTTTGAGATGCGCCGATGCCGCAAAGCGCCGCACGGTGCCGCGCAGCACGCTCAGACACGCGCTCCCCTCGCCTTCGTCGGTGCGCTCGAAGAGGAGTTGCAGCCCCAGACAGATGCCGAGATAGGGTTTGTCCTGGGCGATGTGGCCGAGGATCGGCTGGATGAGCTGCCGTGCGCGCAATTCCGCCATCGCCTGCGGCCCAGCACCGACGCCAGGCACCACGAGCTGCCGTGCGCGCTGGATCAGCGCAGGATCAGAAGACACGCGTGGGGATCCGCCGACGTGTTCGAGCGCCTTCGCGACACTCCGCAGGTTGCCCATGCCGTAATCTACGACGACGAGCATAGGATTTACAGGCGACCCTTCGTCGAGGGAATGCCGCGGATCCGGCGATCGCGTTGGGTGGCGTGATCCAGGGCGCGACCCAAGGCCTTGAATACCGCCTCCCACGTGTGGTGGAAATCCTCGCCGCTGAGGATGGCCACGTGGAGGGTGATGCGGCTCTCGCGGACCAGCGATGCCAGGAAGTGCTCCGCATCGTGCAGGGTGTACGTCCCCCCGCTCGCTTGCTGCAAGCTGGGAGGGTGCGGCTCGGGATAGACGATGCGACAGAGCGGACGACCGCTCACGTCCACCACGACTCGCGCCAACGCCTCTTCCATCGGCACGTAGGCCGAACCAAAGCGGACGATCCCTCGCTTCTCTCCCAACGCCTGCGTGAGCGCTTGGCCCAACGCTAAGCCCACATCCTCATTCGTGTGGTGGACGTCTACGGCGAGATCCCCTTTGGCGCGGAGGGTGAGGTCAAACACGCCGTGCTTGGCCCACAAGGCCAGCATGTGGTCGAGGAACGCAATACCGGTGGTCACCTTGCTTTGGCCGCTGCCGTCGAGCGCGAGATCTACCGTGATCGCGGTCTCGCGGGTGGTGCGTTGCACGGTGGCTCGTCGGCGTGTCATGGGCAGTGATCCAGACGAATGGCCACCGATTCGTAGTGACGCGGCAGCCCCTCGAGTTGGGTCAGCTCTGCGATAGGCGCGCGGGCCCGTTCCAGCGCGCGACGGGAGTACGTGATGACGTGCGTCCGCTTCATGAAATCCTCAACGCCCAAACCAGAAAACGCACGGGCGGTTCCTCCCGTCGGTAACACGTGGCTCGGGCCGGCCACATAATCCCCCACCGCCACCGGCGAGTAGGGACCGAGAAAAATCGCCCCCGCGTGCCGGACGCGTCGCAACAGTCGTCGTGGACTGTTCACGTTGATCTGCAGGTGCTCCGGTGCTAACTGGTTGGCTACGTCCACCGCTTCCTCCACATTGTTGACGACGATGCAGTACCCGTCGGGAATCTGGGCGGCCGCGAGTTTGGCCAACCCTTTGAAAGGCGTGATCAACACGCTCAGGCCGTTGGCGTGTTCGCCTTCGGCGCGCAAATCCGCCAAGACGTGTTGCGGATCAGCAGAACGATTGGCGATGATCGCGACCTCCGAGGGACCGGCCACCAGGTCAATGCCTACGTAGCCAAACACCTGTCGTTTCGCTTCGACCACATACGGGTTGCCTGGGCCCACGATCTTATCCACCTTCGGCACCGTCTTCGTGCCAAAGGCGAGCGCGGCAATCGCCTGTGCACCGCCCACTTTGTAGACCTCGGTGACGTTGAGCAAATTGGCCACCGCTAAGATGTGCGGATCAACCGTCCCCTGCCGCGTCGGCGGTGTCACCAGGACGATGCGCGGCACCCCAGCCAACTTTGCTGGGATCACCGTCATGTAGACGGTCGAGATGAGCGGCGACGTCCCGGCAGGGATGTAGATGCCCACTCGCTCGAGCGGAGTAAACTGCTCGCCCAGCAACACGCCATCGCTATTCATCCGTTTCCAGGGTTTGGGTAGCGTCCGACGATAAAATGCCTCCATGTTGTGAATCACCAGCTGCAGGTGCGCCACCAGTTGAGGGCTCACGTGCTGAAAAGCGCCGCTGATCTCGAGCTCCGAGACGCGCAGGTGTTTGGCGGTGAGCCGCACGTGATCAAAGCGCCGCGTGTAGCGCACGAGCGCCTCATCGCCGCGCAGCCGCACATCCTCAAGGATCCGTTGCACGGCTCGTTCGATCCGTGTGCGGCGGATCAAACCGCGCTGACACAGGCGCACAAACGCGGGATCGGTCGGACGGATGATTTTCATGTGGCGCGGACCTGCTCAAGGATGAGCTGCGGCGCTTGCTGCAAGGCCGCCTCCAGTTGCGCCACGCGCTTCCCCCCTGCCTGTGCGACATCTTTGCTTCCACCACCACTGCCGCCAATGAGTTTGGCGATCGGCTTGATCAACCGGCTCGCATCATAGCCTTGTCGCACGAGGTCGGCTGTGGCGCCGAGGAGGAGCGAGACCTTGTCCGCTCCATCCGTCGCTGCGAGGAGAATCACGGTGTTCTGCAACTGGTGTCGTAACTGATCTGCCAACTGACGCATCAACTCCAGCTCGATATTCCCGAGGGAGTGCACCAGGAACCCGATGCCACGTTGCTCGCATCGCTGCGCGAGCAATTCCTCCACGCGATCGAGTGAGGCTGTGCGCTTGAGGTGGTGAACGGTCCGCTCCAAGTGCCGTTGCTTGGCGAGCAGCTCATCCAGCGCCGCCTCGAGTTGCTCTGGGGGCCGTGAGAGTTTCGCAGCCAAGCGGCTGAGCCGTTGGCCCTCGGCGCGCATCAACTGGGTCGCAGCCTCGCCCGTCACCGCTTCCATCCGACGCACCCCCGCCGCAATGGAACTTTCACTGATGATCTTAAACGGCCCCACTTGACCGGTGCGTTCCAGGTGTGTGCCGCCGCAGAGTTCCTTCGAGTACGTGCCGATCGTCACCACGCGCACGCGGGCACCGTACTTGTCGCCGAAGAAAGCCAGTGCTCCCTGCCGTTTCGCTTCCTCGAAGGGCAGTTCCACCACCTGGCGTGGCTCATCCTGCATGATCCGACGGTTGACTGCCAACTCGACCTGCTGAAGCGCCGCCTCATCGAGCGCCTTCGGGTGGGTAAAGTCAAACCGCAGCCGATCCGGGGCGACCAGCGACCCGCGCTGTTGCACGTGCATGCCTAATTGCTCGCGCAGCACGCTGTGCAGGACGTGCGTGGCGGTGTGGTTACGCGCGATGTGCAGGCGTCGCACACTGTCCACGCTAGCCCGGAGCACCTCGCCTGTCTGCACCCGCCCACTGACGACGACCGCGGTGTGGACGATCGCCTGGTCTGCGGTGCGTGTGTTCGTGACGTCTAACTTCGCATGCGCGCCCTGCAGGAGACCTGTATCGCCCACTTGTCCACCCGACTCGCCATAGAATGGGGTGTGATCTAACACCACATCCACCGCCTCTCCTGCCTGGGCGGTGGTAACGCGCTGTTGCTGATGAAAGAGCGCGACCACGGTGCCCTCCGCTTCCAGCTGCTCGTAGCCGAGGAACCGCGTGGTTCCTCCCTCACGGGCGAGCAGGGTCTGATACGTCTCGGTAAACACCGCACCTCCAAATTGACTCGTGGCGCGCGAGCGGGCTTGCTGTTCTGCGAGCAGCCGCTGAAATCCCGCCTGATCAATCCCCTGGAACTTGAGCTCCTGCGCGATCTCCGCCGTCACTTCCGATGGCAACCCAAAGGTATCGTACAACTTAAACACCAGCTCCCCTGGGACAACGGTGATCCTCTGCCGTGTCAGTGGTTGCAGCAGTTCCTGGGCTCTCGCCGTCCCCTCCTCTAACGTCGCCAGGAAGGCGTGTTCTTCCTGCGCCAACACCGTCTGCAGATGGGCGAGGTGGTGACGCACCTCCTGATACGGACTCTCCGACCCACACAGCGCCTCGCAGACCGCCGGCGCCAGCTGCGCGAGCAGACCCTGAGGATATTGCCGCGGTTCAACCTGGAGCTTCGTCACCCCATACCGAATCGCACGACGCATCAGCATGCGGACAACGTAGCCGCGCGATTCATTGCTCGGCATCACCCCATCACTCACCGCGAAGACGATGGCGCGCAGGTGGTCAGCCACCGCGTACACGTAGGCGAGCTCCACCGCCTTGGCCCGAATCATCGGCCGGATCGCCCGCACAATCGGGTCGAACAACTCCGTTTCGTAGTCGCAGGTTTTCTGTTGCACCACCTGGGTGAGCCGCTCCAGTCCCATGCCGGTATCAATGTTCGGGCGTGGGAGTGTCGCCAACTCACCGGTGTCACGACGGTCGAACTGGGTAAACACCAAGTTCCACACTTCCACATCGTGCCCGCGATGGCGCACGTAGAGTTCAGAGCATGGCCCACAGGGACCGTTCGGTCCCTCGGTCGGCGCGTTGGCCGGCCAGAAGTTCTCCTCCGCCCCAAAGGTGCGGATTTTCTCCCGAGGCACCCCGACGTGGCGTTCCCAGAGAGCGAACGCCTCGGGATCCTCAGTATACACCGAGACCCACAACGCCTCCGGCGACAGTTGCAGGCACACCTCAGGGCCGAGCGGACTTTTCTTGCGACCAGCGTAATCCAGCGTGCCTGTCACAAATTCCCACGCCCATTCAATCGCTTCGCGCTTAAAGTAATCGCCAAAGGAAAAATTGCCGAGCATCTCGAAGAAGGTGTGGTGGCCGCGCAGCTCGCGGATTTTGTCCAGGTCACCGATCCGCAGGCATTTCTGACACGAGGCCGCCCGGGTCAGATCACGCCGCCGTCCCAGAAAATACTCTTTGAACTGGTTCATCCCGGCGGAGGTGAACAGCACCGTCGGGTCCTCCCGCGGCACCAGGGCATCGCTGGCGACCCAACGATGACCTTTCGCCTCAAAAAAATGACGGAACCGCTCGCGCAGCTCCTGACCAGTCAACGGTGCTTGAGGCATGCGTGTAACGTCTCGTCAATGATGTCTGCGGAAAATCCCCGTCGCGCCAACTGTTGGCTGAGGCGACGCCACTGCGTCTCCCGCGGTGTCCGCGCATACCGTGGCGCGCGTCGTTCCACAAAGGCGCGCGCCCGCATGAGCTCTGCTGGCCCACTCGCCAGCGGCTGCAACACGTCAGCAACCAGCGCCGGCGCAATGCCGAACTGCTGAGTGAGTTCACGCGCAATGAGCCACGACCCTCGATGGGCGCGCACTCGCGCGGCGACCCAGAGCCGTGCAAACTGGCGATCGTCTACCGCACCCTGCGTCGTCAGTTCCTGCACGACCATCTCCACCGCCGCCGCGGGATAGCCGTGGCGTGTCAATCGCTGGCGCAGCTCGTACGTACTGCGGACGCGATACCGCAGCAGCCGCGCGGCGTAGACGCGTGCCCGGTGAACCATGCGAGACGGTCCGTCTTGATCGGATGCCACGCGCGATGACTGGTGAGGAGCGCGGCTTAGGGTGTGGCCGCCGGGACGACCGCATACCCTCGCAGGGTCCGCAGGAGGGCGTTGCCGGTCAGTCCCCGGGTCAACCGGGTGAAGTCGGCTACCGTATGCACGCGCTGATGGTTGACGGCGGTGATCACATCCCCAGGGCGCAGCCGCGCTAACGCCGCTGGGCTGCCGGGGGTCACGTCCACGATGAGAACACCCACGACCCCTGGGGGCAAACCAAACTGCTGCTGGAGCGCCTCGGTGATATCGGCCGCACGCATCCCTCGCCACACCTGCGCGCCTGGCACTGCCGGGCCGACCGCTGCCACCTCGCTGGGCCGCTCCCCAATCTGGACCGTGATCGTGAGGGGCCGTCCTTCCCGCACGATCTCGAGCGGCACCTGCTTACCTACCGGGGTCCGCCCCACGAGGTCCATGAGCTCGCGTGTGTTCTTGATGGGGGTGCCGGCAAACGCACGGATGACATCCCCGTCTCGCAGTCCCGCCTTCGCCGCGGGCGTGTCGGGCACCACGTCGTAGATCATCGCGCCCTGCTGATCCGGCAGGTGGTAGTACGCCGCCACCTCAGGGGTCAGCT
>Ga0137796_10001680_pt1 | contig 12445 bp, 12 predicted proteins | sample OV2TP3_FD_97704 | JGI IMG/M metagenome (GOLD analysis project Ga0137796, IMG submission 97704)
ATCAGGGTGAACGCGATGGGATAGCCGAGCATGATGATGAAGATGAACAGGCCCAGCATCAGGATGCCGATCTGGGGGTCGGTCATGCCCCGGTCCCCTGGCGCCCGGGCGCCCCCGGCTCGCCGTGCTCGGCGAGGTACTCCTTCTCGCGGAGGATCGCGGACTCGATCTCCTCGACGTCGTGCAGGCGCTGCGGCCATCGGCCCGACCGGATGCAGAGGATGCAGCGGATGATCTCGGCCACCCCTTGGACGAGCAGGAGTACCCCGGCGACCGGGATCAAGGCCTTGAGCGGGAAGACCGGGACGCCGGCCGGGCTGAAGATGCTGACCTCCTTGTACAGGACGGACATCCTCGCGTATCCCCAGCCGGAGTAGATCCAGGCCCCCACGGCGGGGAGGAAGAACACGATGTAGAGCGCCAGATCCAGCGTAGCCTGCACCCGCGGCCGCCAGAAGCGGTAAATCACGTCGCCGCGGACGTGGCCGTTGCGCGACAGGGTGTAGGCGCCGGCCATGAGGAACATCGCGCCGTAGGTGATGTAGCTGATGTCGAAGGCCCAGGTCGTCGGCGCCCGCAGGACGTAGCGCACGAAGACTTCGTAGCTGACGCCAAAGGTGAGCACGAGGATCAGCCACGCGAAGGCCTTCCCGACCCAGGTGCTGAGCGAGTCGATGAAAAAGAGGAACCGGGTCATGGTCGTTCAGCCTGCCGCCGCCCCATGTCCATCGAGGTCCTGGAAGGGCCTCCACGAGGGTCGGGCGGCGTGGGACCACGCCGCCCGACCGGGACCATCAGCACGCGCGTGCCGGCGAAGGAGGCTACAGCGGGAGCTTTCCGAAGTTGTGCTCGTAGGCGACGCGGTAGTCGGCGGCGTTGAACATGTTGTAGTACACCACGCGCTTCACCCATGCCTTCTGCGAGTCCATCACCTTCTTCATGAACGGATCCTTGCCGAGCGCCTCGATCAGGCCGTCCCAGGCCTTGATCTGGGCGTCGAACACGTCCTTGGGCGTGCGGATGACGTTGACCTTGTCCTTGGTCATCAGCTCCTGGAGGTCCTTCGAGTAGTAGTCGTAGCCCTTCCACTCGTTGGCCGATGACGCGGCCTCGGCGGCGTACTGCAGGATCGCCTGGTGCTCCTTGGGGAGCGCCAGGAACTTGCTCCGCTTGAACATGATCTCGAAGTACTCGGTCGCCTGATGGAAGCTCCCCATCATGTAGTACTTCGCCACGTCCTGGGCGCCGAAGCGGCGGTCGGAGGTCGGGTTGTTGAACTCGAAGGCGTCGATCACGCCCCGCTCCATGGCCGGCACGATCTCGCCGCCCGGAAGCTGCGTGACCCTGAGGCCCATGGCCTGGAACAGGTCGGCGGCCAGACCGACCGTGCGGTACTTCAGTCCCGTCAGGTCGGCCATGCTCTTGACCGGCTTCTTGAACCAGCCGAGCGGCTGGGTCGGCATCGGCATGGCGAAGAAGCTGACGATGTCGACCTTCATGACCTTCGTCTGGAGCTCGTCGAAGAGCTCGCGGCCGCCGCCGTTGTAGATCCAGCCCAGCCCCTCGTTGGCGTTGAAGCCGAACACCGGGCCGGTGCCGAAGAGCGAGGCGGCCTTGTGCTTGCCGTACCAGTACACGGTCACCGTGTGGGCGGCGTCGAGCTGGCCGCCGTGGACCGCGTCGAACACCTGGAAGGGGTGGACGACGGAGCCGCCGACCAGGTAGTCGATCCGGAGCCGCCCGCCGGCCATCTCGTTGACGCGCTTGACGTAGTCCTCGGCGAACTCGTTGAAGACGTCGGCCTTGCCCCAGGAACCCTGCATCTTCAGGACGGTGGTCTGGGCCCTGGATACCATCGGGAAGCTGAGGGTCGCCGCGCCGGCGGCCGTGGCCGCCACGGCGGCGGTCTTCAGAAAGCCCCGCCGCGACTCGTTCCGGGGGGCAGGCTGGGCCTGAGGCGTGGCCTCGGCCGGGGACTTTGTGGCTTCCTTCATAGAACCCCTCCTTTCGGTGTTTCGGCCCGCGGAAAATCGGTCTGACAAAGATGCGTGGTGGCGCCAAAAATACGGGATCGGGCGGGGTTTGTCAAGCGGTTTTGGAGCCCAGGTAGCGACGGATGCCGTCGAGGAAATCCAGGGGCTCGAGGCCGAAGGCCCGGTAGAAGGGGCCGGGGTCGCAGGTGTTGTCCTCCTGGAGCATGAGGAGCTGGTCCGAGGTGAGGGGGAAGGCCGGGATCGGCTCGATGAGCCGGACCAGGGGGGCCATGAGCCCGAGCGGGTGGTGGAGCTTCGGGACCCGCCGCCGGCCCAGGGCCAGGCCGACCAGGTCGAGCAACTCGTCAAACGTATGGGCCCGGGGCCCCCCGACCTCGTAGGTCTGGCCGACCGCCGCGGGGGTCTCGAGGGCCCGGGCGAACCCCTCGGCGACGTGCTCGACCGCCACCGGCTGCAGGCGGTTCCGGCCGTCCCCGATGACCGGGACGACCGGGAAGAGGCGGACCAGCCTGGCCAGGAGGCTGACGAACCCGTCGCCGGGGCCGAAGATGACCGAGGGGCGGAAAATGGTCCACGCGAGCCCGCTCCCCCGGACCGCCTCCTCGCCCCGCCATTTGGTCTGGTGGTAGCGGGCGCGCGCCCCGGGCCGGACCCCGAGGGCGCTCATCTGGAGGTAGCGGCCGACCCCGGCCCGGCGGGCCGCCTCGACCGCGTGGACCGTGGCCTCGGCGTGGAGCCGCTCGAAGGTGACCCCCCGGCGGGGACGCTCGCGGATGATGCCGACCAGGTGGATGACGGCGTCGGCGCCCCGGACCGCGGCGGCCCACCCCTCGGGCCGGGTCACGTCCCCCGGGACCGGCTCGACTCCGGGGTCGCCGGCGAATCGCCCCTCCGAGCCCGGGCGCGCCAGGCAGCGCAGCCGGTGGCCGTGGGCCCGGAGCGCCCGCGCGACCGCCCGGCCGACGAAGCCGGTCCCCCCGGTCAGGAAGATCAGCACGCCCCCCATCTTAGCACCCGGTCCGGGGCCCCGCCAGGCGCCCGCGAACCCTTCGGGCGGCTCCCCCGTCTAAGAAGGTAGGCGGTCCCGACACCCCGTGTCGCGAAAGGAGAGCCGACGATGCCGCTGACGGTGATTTACGACGATGCGAAGCGGGCGGTCGCCGAGCGCGCCGCCCTGGTCTCCCCGACCCGCCCCGGCCCGTGCTGCGGGAGCCGGATGGAGCGGGTGGGGGGCATCCACGAGGACCGCGGCAGGCGCTTCTACTACCGGCGGTGCGCGCGCTGCGGCTTCACGGTCCGCCACTTCCTCCCGGTGGAGGAGGGTCAGCAGGTCGAGAGGCCCCGCCGCCGACGGGTCGCGGTCGTCTGATCCTGGTGTGGGTGCCGGTCAGGCGGAGGCGGGCGTGGAGCCCCCGAGGGCTCAGGCGAGTTTCCGGGCCTTGAGGACGGAGTAGCCGGCCTCCAGCTCCGCGGCGACCGCCCGGGCCACCTCCCCGGCGGTCCCCTCGCGGGTCTCCACCGCCCCCTTCTCCCACTGGTCCAGGTAGGCGTCGGTCCCGGCCAGCTTCTCCTTCATCGCGACCGCGTCGATGAGGTCCTGGAAGCGCTGGCTCAGTTGGACCCTGGCGGTCCCGGCCCCGTCCCGGGCCTCGACCACCGAGGGGATGTCCATCCAGTACAGGATCTGGTACTCGGCCATGGTGCGTCTCCTGCTCTCTACCGGATCAGGGCGCGAGGGCCCCGCGCCGGGGCTCTCCCATCGTGGCTCCACCATCCCCATGGCGAGGAGCCGGTAGGCCCCTCCCCCGACGAGCCCGCCGACGAGCGGGCCCACGATGTACACCGTCAGCCAGCCGCCGCGCGGCCCCGGGATGGCGATCGCCCCCCAGCCGAGGAAGTAGGCGACCAGGCGCGGTCCGAAGTCCCGGGCGGGGTTCAGGCCCGCCTGGGTGAGAGGGGCGATGACCGAGATGATCGCCGCCACCACGAGCCCGATCATCAAGGGCGCGGCCGAGGCCGAGGGGCGGGCGGCGTTTCTGGGATGGGTGAGGGCGCTCACGAAGAAGGCGAGGAACGCCGTGCCCACAGCCTCTGCGGCGAACGCGACCAGGGGCGTGACCACGCGGTAGGCCTCCAGGCTGGTGCCGAAGAGGGCGGGGTTGGGGAAGTACTCCCCGTACATCATGGCCGACAGCTCGCTCCCCGGACCTCCCCGGACCAGGCCCTTCACCCGCTCGAACTCGGCGATCATCTCGGCGAACAACCCGTAGAGGACCAACGCCGCCGCGGCGGCCCCGGCAAGCTGGCTCGCCACGAACGGCACCACCCGCCGCCACGGAAAGCCGTCGTAGACCGCGGCCATCAGCGTGATGGCCGGGTTGATATGCGCGCCGGAGAGGGAGGAGGCGGCGTAGATCCCGAGGCTCACCCCCACGGCCCATACCACCGCCACCTGCCAGAGCCCGACCTGGGCCCCGGTGGCGACGGCGGCGTGGATCGCCCCGATCCCGAAGAAGACGAGGATGAAGGTGCCGACGAACTCCCCGAACAGGGCGAAGCTGAGTCGGCGGGACCGCCAGGCCTTGGGGGGGCGGGTCCCGAGTGTTGGGCGACCGTCATCGCTCGCGACGGGGGCCGGCGCCGAAACGGCAGCGGTCTCCGGCGTGGGGGGAGCGGTCTCGACCGGGACTCCCGGCCTCGTGCCGGGGGCGACGGGACTCTGGTCGGGCGGGACCCGATGGTCGCTCATCGCCGGCTCACGGCTTCCCGGGGCGAGGGGGGGCCGCCACGGCGTCTAGGGGTGGGACGTTGACCGCGCCGGTCAGATCCGCCCCCCGAAGGTCTGCATCGGCAAGCTTGGCCCCGGCGAGATCGGTTTCCCGAAGCTCCGCCTCGCCGAGGTTGGCCCCCCGGAGGTCGGCCTCTCTCAGGGTGGCTCCGACCAGCCTGGCCCGCCGGAGGTTCGCGCCGACCAGCCTGGCCCGCGTCAGGGTCGCCCCGTGGAGCTTCGCCCAGACCAGGGTGGCCCCCTGGAGGTTGGCGCGCTGGAGCTTCGCCCAGATCAGGTTTGCGCCTCCCAGGTTGGCCCCCTGGAGGGTGGCGTCCTCGAGGACCGCCTCTTGGAGATCGACCCCCTGGAGGTTCGCGCGGGTCAGGTTCGCCCCCCGGAGGTTGGCCCCGGCCAGCCTCGCCCCGACCGGATAAGGATCGTGGAGCCGCGCCGAGCCCAGGTCCGCCCCCTCGAGGTTCGCGCCCTGGAGGTCCGCCTGCGTGAGGTCGGCGGCCTGGAGGGTCGCGGCGCGGAGATCAGCCCCCCGCAGGTCGGCCCTGACGAGGGTGGCATTCGGGAGGAAGGCGTGGGCGAGGTTCGCCCCCCGGGCTTTGACGGTCTCGAGTCGCGCCGAGGTCAGGTCAGCGCCCTCGAGGTCGGCGCCCTCGAGAATGGCCAGGGTCAGATCGGCGGCGCGGAGATCGGCGCCCCGGAGGGTCGCCCGCCCCAGGTGGGCCCGGCGGAGGTAGGCCTCGCGGAGATCGACGTTCCGGAGATCCGCCCCCCTCAGGTCAGTCCCGACCAGGTCGGCGCCCTGGAGATCGGCCCCTTCGAGGACCGCGCCCCGGAGGATCGTCTCGTGGAGATTGGCCCCGGTGAGGTCCAGGCCGGCGAGATCGAGCCCGGCCAGATTCTGACCGGCCAGGTCCTTGGTGGTCTTCAGCACCTCCCGGACCTGCTCGAGGTCGAGGCGGGAGCCGCTCGTCCCCGGGTGCGAGGCTGCGAGCGCGGCCAGGACGACCCCAGCCACGAGGAGCGTCCGGACGAGCGGACGATTATGAGGCGACGTTCTGGGGCGCAAAGGAGACGGTCCGCTGGATCTCCGGCCTGGAGCCGATCCGCCGGATGGCGGCCCAGGTCCCCTTGTAGTAGGGGATCGTGGTGGTCGGATCGACGTGGTCCGTCACGAGGTTCCCCATGACCCCCCGGGGCTGCCCGAAGAGCATGAAGGTGTGCCCGCGCTTGACCGCGTCCGTCACGTACGCCAGCGCCCGCACCGCGCCGTAGTCGTTGTAGAGCTCGATCTCGTCCCCGGACCGGAGGCGCAGGGCGGCCGCATCGGCCGGGTGGATCTCGACCCAGGGCAGGGGGAGGCGGTCCTGATAGAAGGGGAGGAGCTGGTGGTGGTAGAGGGTCTGCCAGACGTGGTTGGTCCGGCCGTTGTTCACCCAGAAGGGGTACTTCCGGCGCTGCTCGGCCACCTTGGCCGCATAGCCGGGGTAGGGGGGCGGGGCCGGGATGAAGCGGGCCTTGCCGGTCGGGGTGTAGAACCGGCCGTCCTCGTGGAGCCGGACGGTGCCCACCGGCCTGCCGCTGATCACCCGCGTGGGGGTCTGGATCCCGTTCGTCCCCAGCCTCCTCAGGAGCTCGTACGTCACCCCCGCGTAGCCCTCCTGGGGATCGCCGAGCTGGCCGGTGAACTGGTACCGGGCCTGGATGAACACCTCCTCGTCGCCCTGCCAGTCGAAATCGAGGAAGCGCCCCGCCATCGGACGGTTCCCGTCGGCCTCGTAGAGCGCCTTGAGGCGCCGGGCCGCGAGGGCGAGGATCCTCCAGTCCGGGAGCGCGACCCCCGGGGGGTCCATGAACTTCTGGTAGAGCCGGAGCCGTCGCTCGCCGTTGATGGAGGTGAGGTCCATCTCGCCCCAGGTCGCCGCGGGGTAGACGAGGTGGGCGGAGCGGGCGGTCTCCGTCATGTAGATCTCTTGGACGACGACGAACATCCCCCCCTGCTTCATGGCCTCGACGACGCGCGTCACCTTCTGGGCCGCCGGCAGGCCCCAGGCCCGGTCCAACGCCGCCCTGACGAGCCCGCCGCGCCGGGACAGGTCTTCCCGCACCTGCCGGGCGTTCAGGGTGGTCAGGGCGGGGTTGCACCCCCCGACCCAGAAGAGCTTCACCTCGCCGCGCCGGATCGCCTCGTCCACGTTGAGCGGCGGGCGGCCACCGGGGTAGGGGGGCCGGACGTAGGCCTCCTGGTGGCCGCCCATCCGGCTGCACCCAGTCCCCGGCTTGCCGAGGTTGCCGGTGAGGAGGGCCAGGTCCACGATCGCCGCGACGTTCTCATAGTTCTTCAGCCCCCAGATGAGCCCCTTCTCGTACTGGAAGAGCGTCCGCCGGCGGGCGCCGTCGGCCTTCGGCTCGGCGATCCAGCTCGCCGCCTGGAGGATCTGCTCCCGGCTCACTCCCGCGGCCCTTGCCGCTTCTTCGAGGATCACCTCCAGGCTCCGATCCACCTGGAGGGTGGAGCGCTGGTAGGCCTCGAAGGTCTGCCACTCGACCGACCGGCTGATGAAGGCGGGGTCGTGCCAGCGCCGCTCCAGGACCACCCGGCCGATGGCGTTGAGGAGCACGATGTCCGACCCGGGCTCGATCTGGAGGTGGAGGACCCGGTCCCGGCCGCCGGCGGTCTCGGCCGTGGCCACCGTCATCGTGCGTCGGGGATCGACGATAATCATCCGGCCGGGCTCGACCGCCTCGCCGCCGAAGGTTTCCTGCTTGCGCTCCAGCGTGGCCCCGCTCAGGTTGGGGATCATGTGGACCAGGAAGTAGTTGGTCTGGGTCTCGTAGGCGTTCGAGCCGACCAGGACGATGGTGTCGGCCAGCTGGGCGTCCACGTAGGCGCTCGACAGGGCCGCGACCCCGGCGTCGATCGAGGCGTAGGTCTCGCTGTTGTAGGCGGGGCGGTTGTGGATGGAGGCGGTCCGGGTCCCCACCCCGGTGAAGAAGAACTTTCCCACCGCCCAGTTGTTCTCGAATCCGCCCCCCCCGCCCCCGTGGTCGAAGAACTTCATTCCGACCGCGTCCGGCCCCCACCGGTCGATCACCGCCTTGGTCACCCGTGCCCCCAGCTCGATGGCCTCCTCCCACGGGATCGGACGATGGTCGTCCCCGCGCGAGATGAGGGGGGCGTGGAGGCGCGTCTTGGTCGGGCGGTCCGCCGCGTAGGTCGTCTCGGCCTGGCCGCCCCCCCGGACCGAGCTGAGCCCCTCGTTGACGACGCAGCCCGAGTCCGGCATGATCACGAGATTGTAGCGTCGGCCGTCCCGCTCGGTGATCTCGGCGTGCATCGCCGCCGAGATCCAGGGGGCGAGAGGCGGGAGCGGGCGGGTGAAATCCACCCCCAGGGCGTTCTGGGAGGGGCGCGGGCTCCCCTGGCGGCCCACCGGCCACTTGAAGACCTTGTAGCCGCACCCGACGATGCAGAACTGACAGACCGTGTCGAAGCTCTGGGCGTCGCGGGGCGGGAGGGGGATCCGGTCCTGGGTCTGGGAGGCCACGGGGCCCTTTCAATCGGCCTGGACGATGTTGGTGTGCCGGCCGTAGATGAGCCCGAAGACCCCGACGGCGAAGATGTCGCCCGAGGCGGGGTCCACCCGGAGCCGGATCTTGGGGAGGTTCTGGCTGGCCTGGCCGATCACCATCATCCCCCCTTTCGCCGGGTCGAAGACGCTCCAGTGACAGGGGCAGATCAGGAGCTGCCGCTGGGGTCTCCAGGCGACCGGGCAGCCCTTGTGCGTGCAGAGGGTGCTGTAGGCGACCACGTCCTGCCCCGGGCCGACCCCGTCGAGGACCGGCTGTCCCATCCGCAGCAGGATGGCCGGGGAGCCGGCGTCCGGGTAGGTGAAGCTCACCACGGTGCCTTTGGGCAGCTTGTTCAGGTTGGCCACCTTGAGCTCCGGATAGGGCGTGGGCTCCGCAGAGGGTGTGGCGGCCTTGGGGGAAGCTGCCCCCTGCCCTGGCAACGCGGTGGCGGTCGCCAGCCCCGCCAGGCCCGCGCAGCTCAGCTTCAGGAACCGCCGGCGATCGGTTTCCATCGGGTGCCTCCCTGCGAAGGACGGTTACGCGCCCGTCCGATACCGGTCCTTGATGGATGTCGGCACGATGGCGATCCGCTTCCCCAGGACCCCATCCACGAAATAGACCGCGTCGGTCAGCGAGCTCGACCAGTAGATCTCCTCCACCTCGAGCACCTGCTCCAGAGGCGTCCCCGGAGTCGCCTCGGCCAACTTCCGCTCCAACTCCCCCCGCGTGATCGGCATCACCCTCCCACCTCCACCTGCCCCTTCTCCACGACCCAACGCTTGCAGATCTCCACCGCCTCGGGGGCGTTGGCCCCGTAGGCGTCCACGCGGCACTCCTCGGCGAACTTGGGGGTGACCGGCGCTCCCCCGCAGATGATCTTGTACTTCTTCCGCACGCCCATCCTCTCGAAGTGCTCCACGGTCTTGCCGATGTTCGGCATGGTCACGGAGAGCAGGGCCGACAGCCCGACGATGTCGGCGTTGTGCTGCTCCGCCGCCTCGAAGATCTTCTCCGGCGCGTTGTTGACGCCGAGGTTGTACACCTTGAACTGGGCCGCCTCGAGGAGCATGCAGACGAGGTTCTTGCCGATATCATGGATGTCGCCCTTGACGGTGCTGACCACGGCGGTCCCGATCGTCTCCTTGACGGCGCCGACGATCAGCGGCTTCAGCAGCGCCATCGACCCGTTCATCGTCCGGGCAGATAGCAACACCTCCGGGATGAAGTACCGGTTGGTCCGGAACAGCTCCCCGACCACGTCCATGCCGGGCACCAGGCCCTCGTTGATCACGAGGTGGGGGTTGATGCCCTGATCGATCGCCTCCTGCGTGAGGGCAGTGCCCTCCTTCACCTGGCCTTTGATGACCGTCGTGGCGAGCTTCTCGAGCAGCGTTCTCTCGTCCATCGCGCTCCTCACAGGTTGAGGGGGTACTTGCCGTACTCCCGGCCTGCCTCGTACATCGCCTTGATGTTGCGGAACGGGATGTCCGGGAGCATGCGGTGGGCGGGTGAGAGGATGTATCCACCGCCTGGTGCCATCTCCTTGATCCGCTGGCGCACCTCCGCGCGGACATCCTCCGGGGTCCCGCGCGGCAGCGTGGACTGCACGTTGATGCCCCCGAGGAACGAGATCCTGTCCCCGAAGTCCCGCTTGAACCGCGCCGGCTGGCCATCGTCCACTTCCAGCGGCTGCAAGGGGTCGAAGATATTCATCCCATCCTCGACGAGCCACGGCAGGAGCGGGCGCACGGCCCCGCACGAATGGTACATGATCTTGCACTCGGAGTTCCCGACCTCGTTCAGCATCTCGCGCACGGCGTGGAAGCGCTTCTTGTAGTAGGGACGGACCAGCTCCTCGTTGATCTCGGGCGAGACCAGCAGGCTCGTCTGGGTCCCGAGGTCCTCGGGGGAGACCCGGAGGGTGTTGAGGTACTTGCCGACCGCCTCGATCCCGATCCGGTTCATCTCGAGCTCGATCTCAAGCAGCTTGGAGAAGAGCGCGTGCACGAACTCCTTGTCGATCGCCATGTCGATGAAGAGCTGCTCGAAGCCGCGCAGGTACTTGGCCTGCTCGTAGATGCCGCCCCGGCCGAGCTGGCAGTGGATCGCGTACGGGGTCTCCTTGTAGAGCCACGGGATCTCCTCGGGAAGGTCCCCGAGGAAGGAGGGGTCCCTCGGGTCGGGCCACGGGTACGATTCGAGGTCGTCGATGGTGGCCTCCGCCAGCGGGTACCGGGCGATCTCGAAATGCGCCCCCCCGTAGCCGGTTTCGAACTCGGCGCGCCGGTGGGGGACCCCCCACTCGTCGTAGTAGAGATCCTCGTCAGGGTGGTAGACGAACCCGCGGCCGTCGTTGGGCGGATAGCTCGAGCGGCGGATGATGTCGAGGTCGAGCTTCTCGATCACGTCCACCTCGACCCGCGTGTCCGTCGACCACGTGGTCGAGCCGACCTTGATCGCGTTGGGGGTGTTCTGCCAGTCCCACGGCTTCGCTACCCTGGGGGAGAGCCCGAGTTCCCGCCGGAGGGCGACGTAGGAATCCATGGTGATCCAGATGTCCATCGGCACCTGATCGGGTTCCTGGTGGTTCAGGGTCGCCCTGACCCGCTCCCGACCCGTCATCTTCTTCGCCATCGTGGTCCCCCGCGACGTCTGCTAGATGATCTCTTTGATCCGGCGCGCGAGCCGGGACACGTAGTCCCGCATCGCCCGCTCCGCGCCATCCGGGTCGTGCCGCACCAGCGCCGCGATCAGCTCCTTGTGCTCCTGCACTGTCTCCTGGAACCCGCCCTCCTTCTTGAGGATGTAGTACCAGAGCCGTAGATGGAGGTTGTAGACATTGGCCAGCACGCTGTCGAGGTAGCGGTTCTGGGCGGCCCGTCCCAGCAGCCGGTGCAGCTGGCGGTCCTGGGCCACGAAGCCCTCGACGTCGGCGTCCTCGAGGGCGCGCTCCATGGCGTCGCGGATTCGCGTCAGCTCCTCGATCTGGGCCGGCGTCATGCGCGTGGCGGCCAGACGCGCCGCGTGTCCCTCGATCAGCGCCCGGAACTCGTAGACCTGCTGCACGTCCACCGCGCGGAGCTCCGCCACCAGCATGCCGCGATGGTGGAGGTGCGTGATCAGCCCCTCGGCGATGAGCCGCTGGACCGCTTCGCGGATCGGGGTCCGGCCGATCCCGAGCTCCTTGACCAGCCGCCCCTCGGTGAGGAGCGTCCCGGGCGGGAGCTCGAGGGCGACGATCTTCTGGACCAGGAGGTGGTAGGCCTTCTCGGTCAGCGAGGCGTGGCCCTTTTCCTTCATCTGGGCTCCCCGATCCCGGCCTGGCAGTTCACAAGGGCCTGCTCGAGGGCGGACCGATCCAGGTGGGTCCCGACGAACACGAGCCGGCCGTCAGCGGGCCGGTCGGCTGGCTCGAGCTCCCAGTGGCCGGTCGCGTACTGGAGGAGGAACGCCCCTTCGGCGAGTCGCACGTAGCCCTTGGCCCTGAAGATCGCCGGGTCGAGCTCGCGCAGGAAGGCCTCGAGGCGCTCCCGGTCCAGGATCCCTTCGGCCCTCAGGGTGACGGCGTCGAACGTCGGCCAGCCGAGCCCCGGTCGGGCGGGCTCCGGCGGCGGGCCGTGACCCTCCGCCAGGAGGGCGGGGTCCACCGCGCCGCGGGTGGCGCGGAGGAGGCGGGCGGTCGGGTTCAGCCGGGCGACCTCGCGGGCCACCTCGTCCATCTGCGCTGGCCCGACGAGGTCCTCCTTGTTGAGGACTACCACCTGGGCCCGGCGGATCTGCTCGCTGTAGAACTCCCCGAGGACCTTCCTCAGGGCCGGGAACTTGGAGGCGTCCACGACGGTCACCACAGGGGCCACCGTGACGCGGCCGGCCAGCTCGGGGTAGGCGAGCACCTCCAGGAGCTCCCCCGGCTGCGCCACCCCGGTGGTCTCGATGAAGAGCCGGGCCGGGGCCGCGGTCACGTCGATCTCCTCGATGGCCGCCGCGAGCGATCCCTTGAGGGTGCAGCAGATGCACCCCGACGTCAGCTCGACCAGCCGGACGGCCTTCCCCTCCAGGATCCGGCCGTCGATCCCCACGGCCCCCAGCTCGTTGA
>Ga0137796_10001682_pt1 | contig 12419 bp, 11 predicted proteins | sample OV2TP3_FD_97704 | JGI IMG/M metagenome (GOLD analysis project Ga0137796, IMG submission 97704)
ATGCAGCGGGAGATCGAGACGTTGAAAGCGGATAAGTCGCTGCTGGAGGAAACCATCCTGGGGGCGTTTGACGCCATTGAGCAAGCGACGAAGGCGCGGCACCACGAGCAGGCCCAATTGACGCAGGAGCAGGGACGATTCGCCGTGGCGCGCGAGCAGATCGCGCGTGACATCGCCGCGATTGAGCAGCAGATTGCCGAGGCCGAGCGGCGACGAGCCGCCGTCGTCACCAATGTGCCGGCGCCGGCGCTGGTGATCTATGAGCAGGTGCTCAAGTTGCGGGAAGGCCTCGCGCTGGTTCCGTTGCTCAACGATGCCTGCGGCGGGTGCCATCGGCGGTTGCCTCCGCAGGTCGTGAACCAAGTCTATTTGAAAACTTCCCTCGTCTCGTGCGAAAACTGCAATCGCATCCTCTACTTCGATGAAGCCCACTCGAAGCTGTGACCTCTTCATCGATGGGGCGAGTCAAGGCAATCCGGGGCCGGCAGGCATCGGGGTGGTATGCCTCGACGGGGAGAGCCGGCCTGTTCGGCACTTCAAGCACTATCTTGGCGAGACCACGAATAACGTGGCGGAATATCTCGCACTCATCTATGCGCTGCAGGAAGCCCTGCAGGAGGGCTACACGACGGTGACGGTCAAGACGGATAGCGAGCTCCTCGCCCGTCAGATCAACGGCCAGTACAAGGTCCGGGATGCGTTGCTCAGGCTGCTGCATGACCTCGCGCGGCATCTGATCCGGGGATTCCGGGAGTGTCGCGTCGTCCATATCCCGCGGACGCAGAATACGGCTGCCGATCGGCTCGCCGCGCAAGCGGTGCAAGACGGCAGGCGCCGCGAAAGCCGCAGAGCCGGGGCAGCGACCGCGGATCACGCTCTCTTTGATAATTGAACCGTTAACCACGAGGGTGCCGGATGGTCGCCTCCGTGCGCGCACGGGGGAGGAAAGTCCGAGCTCCAGAGGGTAGCGTAGAGGGGTAACCCCCCTCCCTTCGTCCGCAGTGATGCGAACGAAGAGGATTCCTGCCACGAGCAGGACCCCAGCAGCCGCTGGGGCGAGCCACAGAGACGAGTTCCCCCGATGGGGGAGGTGAAACGCGGCAATCTCTACGCGGAGCAAGACCAAACAGCCCAACCCCATTGCGTCGCCTCTGGCGGCGCGAGGGATACCGTGACCCGCGAAATCGCTGCGGTTCCGCCTCGGGATCGCAGCAGGTTGGGGAGGTAGGTCGCACGAGCCTTGCCGCAAGGCGAGGACCAGATGGATGACCATCCCCCGCTTGAGGGGACAGAACTCGGCTTACAGGCACCCGCGCGGTTAACGGTTCTTTGTCTTGACGACGAGACACGGAGGGCGTATACTGGCGGCCGATTTTCGAAGAAGAAACCGGAGCGTGTCACGACGACGATGAGTGCTTCCGCAACTCTCCAGCCGATGATTCAGCAGTTTCGGATTCATGAGACTGACACCGGCTCCCCTCAAGTGCAAATCGCGCTGCTCACCGAACGCATCAACCATCTCGCCGCGCACTTTCAAACCCATAAAAAAGATTTCAATTCGCGGCAAGGCCTCCTCAAAATGGTGAGCCGCAGGCGCCGGCTGCTGGAATATCTCAAGCATCACGACGAACAAGCCTACCGGAATCTCCTCGACGCCCTCCATCTTCGGAAATGACGTCCCTCAGTGCTTGTCGGTGAACGCGGACCAATGACCGCCAAGACCTCGACGCAAATCGACGCCGCTACCCTCTCGCTGGAAACGGGGGCATGGGCTCGCCAGGCCGATGGCTCGGTTATCGTGCAGCAAGGCGGCACGGTGGTGCTCGTGACGGCGGTGGCCAGCCTGACGCTGGCGGAGCGGATCGATATCGTCCCCTTGACGTGCGATTACCGCGAGAAGACCTATGCCGCGGGGAAGATTCCCGGGGGATTTTTCAAGCGGGAAGGCCGGCCGACGGAGAAAGAGATCCTGACGGCGCGCCTGATGGATCGGCCCATTCGCCCGCTGTTTCCGAAGGGGTTTCTGCATGAGCTGCAGGTGATGGCGTCGGTGCTCTCCTCCGACGGGGAATATGATCCCGATGTCCTGGCGGTCTTGGGGGCTTCCTGTGCGTTGCGCTTGTCCTCGATTCCATTCCCGGATGCGTTAGGCGCGGTGCGGGTGGGCTGGGTGGAGGGTCGGTTTATCCTGAACCCGACGTACCAGCAGCTCAAGCACAGCACCATCGACCTGGTGATGGCCGGGACCCGCCACGGCATCACGATGATTGAGGCCGGCATGAAGGAGGTCCCTGAGCAGCAGCTGGTGGAAGCGATCGCGTTCGGATGGCAACACCTGAAGACGATGATCGCCCTCCAAGAAGAGCTGGTCGCCAAAGCCGGCAAGCCGAAAAATCCCAATTTTCAGACTCGCAAGCCTCAGGCCGATGTGCTGGAGCAGGTGCGAGCCTTCATGGCGCCGGAGCTGGCTCAGATCAACGAGCCGAAGAAGAAAGCCGAGCGGCACCTGGCGCTGGCGGATCTCAAGACCCGGACGATGGAGCGGTTTGCGGCCGATGAGACGCTGGCCGAGGATGTTGCGTTGGCCGTTGAGGCCGTCGAGCGAGACGTCGCGCGCCGCGCGATTCTGGATCGCAACCTGCGCATCGACGGGCGGGCCTATACGCAGCTGCGGGAGATTCGCTGCGACGTCGGGGTGCTGCCGCGCACGCACGGCTCCGCGCTGTTTACGCGCGGCGAAACCCAAAGCTTGACCGTCACGACGCTGGGGACCAGCGATGATGAGCAGCTCATCGAAGCCCTCGAAGGCGAATCGTACAAGCGCTTCATGCTGCACTATAACTTTCCGCCATTCAGCGTCGGCGAGGTGCGTCCGTTGCGGGGACCGGGCCGCCGAGAGATCGGCCACGGAGCCCTCGCCGAGCGCGCCCTGGAGCCGATGATTCCCTCGAAAGAGCAGTTTCCGTACACCATCCGGGTCGTGTCGGACATCCTCGAATCCAACGGGTCTTCCAGCATGGCGACGGTGTGCGCCGGCAGCCTCTCGCTGATGGATGCCGGGGTGCCGGTCAAAGCCGCGGTGAGCGGCGTGGCCATGGGGCTGGTCAAGGAAGGCGATCGGACGGCGATCCTCACGGACATCTCAGGCCTGGAGGATCACGTGGGCGACATGGATTTTAAAATCGCCGGCACGCAACTGGGCACGACGGCCCTCCAGATCGACGTGAAGCTGTCGGAGGGATTGAGCCTCGAGCTGATTCGCCAGATCCTGGCGCAATCCCACCCGGCGCGGATGCACGTGCTGGAGCTGATGACCCAGGCCATCGACCGCCCGCGCCCGCAATTGTCCATGTACGCTCCCCGGATCACGACGTTGAAGATCAACCCGGAAAAAATCCGCGACGTGATCGGGCCGGGCGGGCGGGTGATTCGCAAGATCATTGAGGAGACCGGGGCCACGATCGACATCGAGGACGACGGGGTCGTGTCGATCGCGTCCAACGACGCGGAGAAATCGCAGCGGGCCCTGGAGCGCATCCGGATGCTGACGGAAGACATCGAGGTCCATCGCGTGTATAAAGTCAAAGTGAAGCGGATCATGAACTTCGGGGCATTCTGCGAAATTCTCGGGTCGGGCAAGGAAGGCCTCGTGCATATTTCAGAGCTGGCCGAGAAGTATGTCGGCAAAGTGGACGATGTGGCGAAGATCGGCGACGAATTCATGGCGAAAGTGATCGAGATCGACGAGCAAGGACGCATTAATCTGTCGAAGAAACGCGCGCAGCCGCCCTCGTAACGCAGATGCCGCCCAAGGCAGAGCGACGAACAGACTCTGCTGACTCCCGCCTGGATAGTCCGCGGGCCCAATGGAAGGCCCGCGTCCTCAGTTGTTGCCTCGGGTTCGCCGCCCTCTTCGTGGGCCTGGCCCTCTTCACGTATTCGCCGGCCGATCTCTCGCTGCTGACCTCGCATCCTCAGCGGCCGATCGCGAATCTCGGCGGGGCCGTGGGCATGTGGGTGGGCTTTCTGGGACGCAGCGGCTTTGGATGGGCCTCCTTCGTGATCGCCGTTCTGTGCCTCTTGTGGTCGGTGCGATGTTGGCGCGGCCGGCTCCAGGAGGTGCACGCGGTTCCGTTGGTGATGGCGACCGTGAGCCTCATGGGCAGCGCCGGCACGTTGTTGGCGCTCGGCGGAGCCACCGACGTCGCGCGGACTGATCTGGGCGGACTCCTCGGCATGTGGCTGGCGCGCTCCGGGGTCTACTACTTGGGCACGGCAGGGACGGTGCTCGCCTGTGCCTGCGTGGGCCTGCTGTCGTGGTTCGTGGTGTCGGGTCACACGTTTCGAAGGCCGCGCCTTGGATCGTGGCGCGGGCTGATGCAGCGTTTCGTTCACCTCGGTCGACGGACCACGAGCGCAGCACCGCCGCCGCCGGCGTCAGCGGCCACGGCACTCGCGCCCCCAGCTCGCGCCGCGCGGACCTCCGTCGCGACGGAAGAGTCCGAGATCGCATCGCCGCCCGCTCAAGCGCCGTTGCGGGTTCGCTTGCGCTCAACCGTCGAGCCCAAATTGAAAACCGTCCCCACGCCCCCTCGGCGCCAGACACCGGGGGGATTCCAGTTGCCGTCGCTTGATCTCTTGACCACTCCGCCGCCCATCGGCGAGCGGCAGATCGCCGAAGATGTGCAGCTCAACGCGCGCATCTTGGAAGAAACGCTGCGGGAATTCGGCGTCGAGGCCACGGTGGTCAACGTGGATCGAGGGCCGGCGGTCACCCGCTATGAGCTGACCCCGGCCCCCGGCGTGAAATTGACCAAGATCGTCGCCTTGGCGGATGATCTGGCCCTCGTCATGAAGGCGGCAAGCTGCCATGTCATCGCCCCCATTCCCGGCAAGGGGACCGTGGGCATCGATGTCCCCAACACGAAGACGACGGTGGTGTATCTCAAAGAGATCATCACCTCGCATGAATTCACCGGCAATCCTTCGCCGCTGGCCCTGCCTATCGGCAAAGATGTCTCCGGCCAGGCGATTGTGACCGACCTGCGCGAGTGTCCCCATTTGCTGATTGCGGGCGCGACCGGGTCGGGCAAAACGGTCTGCTTGAACAGCCTGCTCATCGGCATCATGACGCATGCCAGCCCCGAGCAAGTGAAATTTTTGATGGTGGACCCCAAGATGGTGGAGCTGGCGATGTTCAATGACATTCCGCATTTGGTCGCTCCGGTCGTGACCCAGGCGAAGAAAGCCTCCGCTGCGCTCGGGTGGGCCGTGGAGGAGATGGAGCGGCGTTATCAGTTGCTCGCCTCGGCGGGCGTGCGGAACATCGACCTCTATAACAAGCGCGTCGCGTCGACCAATGGCCGCGTCGCGCCGCCGACGGCGCCGAGCGACGGCGAGGCGTCGCAGGCGCCGCAGGATGGCGGCAAGCCGCTGCCGTACCTGGTCATCGTCATCGATGAGCTCGCCGATCTCATGATGGTGGCCTCGCAGGACATGGAGCATGCCATCACGCGGTTGGCGCAGCTCTCCCGCGCGGTGGGCCTGCACATCATTTTGGCGACCCAGCGGCCGTCGGTGGACGTCATTACCGGGGTCATCAAGGCGAACTTTCCCGCGCGCATCGCGTTCCAAGTCGCCTCCAAGGTGGACTCGCGCACGATTCTGGACGTCAATGGCGCCGACAAGCTGCTCGGCCGGGGCGACTTGCTCTTCCTGCGCCCCGGCACCGCGAAGCCGATTCGCGCCCAGGGGGCCTTGGTCACCGACGGGGAAATTGAAAACGTCACGACCTTTTTGAAACAGCAGCGCGCACCCACCTACGACGGTCGCCTCTTGCACAAAGCGCAGCAGCCTGAAGGAGCCCTGGGAATCCCCGAGAAGGATGAGCTGTATGAAATGGCCAAGCAGCTCGTGCTCGATACGGGTCAGGCGTCGACGTCGCTGTTGCAGCGACGATTGCGGCTGGGCTATGGCCGGGCCGCGCGCATGCTGGATCTGATGGAACAGGAAGGGCTGGTCGGCCCCCCGCAAGGGAGCCGGCCCAGAGAGGTCCTGGTGAGCCGCGAGGCGATACCGCAGAGCAAGCCCAGCGCCGCCTAGCGCGCGGATGGATCATGGGAACGCAGACGGAGAACTCGGGTGAGGCACGGAGCGTACAGAACGATGCAGCCGAGGAGAAAGATTGCATGACCATCGGGACGCAGTTACGGCAGGCGCGCAGCGAGCAGAAGCGGTCGCTGTCCGACGTGGCGCGCGAGACCAAGATTCAAGGGTGGGTGTTGGAGGCGTTGGAAGCGGATCGGCTGCAGGAGCAGATGAGCCCGGTGTATGTCAAAGGGTTGTTGACCTCGTATGCGCGGGCGCTGCATCTGCCCCCCGAGCCGCTGCTCGCGCAGCTGACGGCGCCGCCACCGGTTTCCGTGCAAGAAGCCTTGCCTCCGACTCCCCCGCCGACGCCGCGGTCGCCGCGGCGGCCCGTTTCCATCCACCTGCCGAAATTTCTGACAGGGCGTTTAGGCAGCGCGCTTGCGCTGAGCACGTGCGCGCTTGCCCTCGTGTTCTTCACCCCGGTGGGCGGCTGGATTTCGCATCAATCAACGTCGGCGCTGACGGCCATGAAGAGCTACTCCGCGCGCCTTGCGGCTGCCCGCCCTCCGAAGCCGGCTCCTCGCAAGAAGATCGCCCAGGCTGCCGCTCCAAACAAGAAGATCGCCAAGGCCGTCGCGCCGGTTCGTGCGGCGGCTCCTGCGACGGCTGCCGCGCCCTCGACTTCCGCGCCGCCGGTTGCCGCCGCGCCGACGTTGGCTGCCATCGTTCCTCTCGCGGAGTCGATCAAGCCGCCGGCGCCGGAGAAACCGGCGACGCCACCGCCGCTGACCCTCATTCCCGGCAAGCCGCTGGAGCTTCGGCTGAATGTCCAACGCACCATGTGGGTGCGCATCCTCGCCGACGGCAAACTCCTAGCGCAACAGCGACTGCCGCGCGGCACCACCGAGCGCTGGACGGCGAAGAGGGCCTTCCAGGTCGTCGTCGCAAGCCCTGCGGAAGCCCAACTCACGCTGAATGGGCAATCCATTACGACATGGCTGCAGGCGCATCAAGGACGCTTATTGATCACGCACCACGGAGTGACGGCCCTCCCCAACGATTGACCCGATGACGCGTCAGCCCTCCGCCCCCTCCGCGCCGCACGGCGGCACGGTCAGCATGATCAGCCTCGGATGTCCCAGGACGCTCGTCGATTCCGAGCTGTACTTGGGGCGCCTGGCGCGGGCGGGATTTCAAATCGTCGACTCGGTGGAATCCTCGGACATCGCGCTCATCAATACGTGCAGCTTCATCCAAGAGGCCATCCAGGAATCCATCGAGACGATCCTGCAAGCGGTCGAGTTGAAGAAGCAGGGCAAGGTGAAGGCGGTGATCGTCGCCGGCTGCCTCGTCCAGCGCTTCAAGCAGGGGCTCATCAAAGAGCTGCCGGAGGTGGATGGCTTCGTGGGCGTCGATGGCTTCGGGGACATTGAAACCGTCGTGCAGCGCGCCCTCAGCGGCGAGCGCATTCAGCGTCTGCGGCAGCGCCCGCGGACGCTGCCGAGAGACGGCGAAGCATGGCGAGAGCCCTTGACCCCGCCGCACTATGCGTACTTGAAAATTTCCGAAGGCTGCCTCAAAGGATGCAGTTTTTGCGTGATTCCAAAAATCAAAGGCCCGCTCCAAAGCCGGCCCATCGAGGCGCTGGTCGCGGAAGCCACGCGGCTCGCCGAGGAGCGCGGGGCGCGGGAGCTGATCGTCGTGGGGCAGGACACGTCGGATTACGGCGTCGATCTCTATGGGCAGCCGCGCATCGCGCAGCTGCTCCGGCGACTGGCGCAGGTGCCTGGGCTGCGATGGATCCGCCTGCTCTATTGCCATCCGCGCGGCGTGTCCCGGGAATTGATCGAGGCGATTCGCGATGAGCCGAAGATCTGCCGCTATCTCGACATGGCCATCGAGCACGCGGATGACGAGGTCTTGCGCCGGATGAATCGAGGCATCACCCAGGCGCAGTTGCGGGAGACGGTCCAGCGGCTGCGCGGCGAGGTGAGCGACATGGCCCTGCGCACGTCGGTCATCGTCGGGTTCCCGGGAGAAACCGAGGCGGCCTTCGACCATCTGCTCGCATTTCTGGAAGAGGTGCGGTTTGAGCGGCTGGGCGCGTTTCAATATTCCCATGAAGAGGGGAGTGCCGCTTTTCGATTGCCGGATCCCGTGCCGGATGCCATCCGACAGCAACGGTTTGACCGCGTGATGCAATGGCAGCAGCGGATCGCCCGCGAGCTGAATCAACGCGCGGTCGGCCGCACGTTCGAGGTGCTCATCGATGAGCGGGATCCCGGCGATCCCTTGGTGGCGCTGGGGCGCACGAGCGCGGACTGCCCGGAAGTCGATGGAACGGTCTTCGTGCACAGCGCGCAGCCCCTCGCGCCAGGCTCGATCGTGCCCGTGCGCATCACGGATAGCTTCGAATATGATCTCGTGGGCACCGTGGCGGTTCCCGTGCCTGCGGCTGGTGATTGAGCGCGCGGGTCGTTTTCGTCGTTCCCTCGCTTGTTCCAACCGTACCCCTGCAGTGCAGATGATGACCCTGCCCACCAAAATTACCCTCCTGCGCATCGGGCTGACGTTCCTGATCATGGGGCTGCTGTTTGTTCCGGGGATCTGGGCCAAGGCGGCGGCGCTCGGCTGCTTCCTGCTCGCCAGCGCCACCGATTGGTTGGATGGGTACTTGGCTCGTCGGTGGCGTCAGACGACGCCGCTGGGCGCGCTCCTCGATCCGATCGCCGATAAGGTGTTGGTGATCGGGATGTTCTTGGTATTCGTCCAGCTCCGGTTGATTCCCGCGTGGATGGTCCTCGTCATCGCGCTCAGAGAGTTCCTCATCACCGGGGTGCGCGCCTTCGCGGCCAGCCGCGCCATCATCTTATCGGCCGCCAAAGAGGGCAAGCACAAGACGGTGTCGCAGATGGCGACCATCCTCGTCATCCTTGCCGCGCTCATCCTGCGCGACCTGTTCGGTGGAGCGATGCCGGCGTGGCTGCGCGGGGCGATGGCGGGGATCGTGTCGGGATGCTTGTGGGTCACGATGGCCTTGACGGTGATTTCCGGGGCCAGTTTCTTCTGGCGCCACTGGTCGACGCTGAAACATGCGGCGTCTCGCTAGGGCGATCGCGACCGCCGGGGGCATCGGCTATCTGCCGAAGGCTCCGGGCACCGCCGGAAGTTTGGTGGGACTCTTGTTGGGGTGGATCTGGCCCTGGTCCGGCTTCTCGGTCGGGAACGCGATCGCCATCGCAGCCGCCATCATCGTCGGAGTGATCGCTTCAAGTGTAGCCGAGCGAGATCTCAGACAACACGATCCACCCTGCGTCGTCATCGATGAAGTCGTGGGGATGTGGATCGTGATGCTCCTGCGGCCATTTGCCACGTATCCGCCGACGAACACCCATCTCTCCCCAAGAGAAATCCTCTATCACGTCGTGGTTCCCCTCATGGCCTTCGCCTTGTTTCGCTGGTTCGATATCACGAAACCTCCGCCTCTGAAACGATTGGCCCGTTTTCCGCAAGGGTGGGGCATTATGGCGGACGATCTGGGTGCCAGCATGTATGCTGGGTTCATCCTGTGGGCCATCTGTTTGATTTTCGTGCGCTGTTTCCAGGGTTTGTACTGGTGGCTCTTGCACCAATGAAAGGGATGATCGCGCTCCTTCGGGCGTGACGATGCGGGCGTTTCTGGGCATTGGCCTTTCGGAAACGGTGCGGGACGCCATTGCCGCGCTGCAGCGCGAGCTCGCTACCTCAGGGGCGGATGTGACATGGGTGGTACCGGCGCATCTGCACGTGACGCTGAAATTTCTGGATGAGATTTCAGAGGAACAGCGACGGGCGATTGAGGAACGAATGGGCCTGCTGGCCCGTCAGGAAGCGGCGTTTGGGCTCGGACTCGAGGGGATCGGAGCGTTTCCTTCTCTCGAGGCTCCTCGAGTGATCTGGATCGGACTTGCGCAGGGGAAGGAACGCGTCGCGCATTTGGCGCAATCGATTGAGCGGGAAGCGGCGATGTTGCAACTCCGGAGGGAAGCGCGGCCCTTCGCGGCGCATCTGACCATTGGCCGCGTCCGTTCTGCGCGGCATCGAGCGGCCCTCGCGCAGCGATTGCGCGAAGTCTCCTGGCGCCCGCCCGCCGCGTGGCAGGCGACCTCGCTCACGCTCTATGAAAGCATGCTCAGCGCTTCTGGTCCGCGCTACACGGTCCTCGCAGTTTTTCCCTTCGATAGCCATCGTCCCTCTCCAACTCGAGACGGGTCCTGACACGGCGCACCCCGGCCGTCCTCGCCGCGCCGCACGCTCGGCGTCGTCGGCTCCGGTTGGCCAGGGGCCCTGCGCCGTGCCACCCGTCTATGAAGTTGGAGAGGGACGATGGACTACTGGCGAGTCAGCAGGTGGCGGCGGAGCCAGTCGAGCGCGGCCTGCGTGGCTTGGCATTTGATGGCGGAGCGATCGCCGAAGAATTGGCAACGCTGAGCCATCGCGCGACGGCCATCAGCCAAACCGAGGAAGACCAATCCCACCGGCTTGCTCGCCGTCGCACCGGAAGGGCCGGCGATCCCCGTGATGGCGAGTCCGAGGTCGGCGTTTGCGAAGCGTCGCGCGCCGTCCGCCATCGCGCCGGCGACAGGCGCACTCACCGCCCCGAACCGATTCAGCAGGGACGCGGGCACCTGAAGCTGCTGAGACTTCAGGCGATTCTCATACGCGACGATGGAGCCGCGGAAGTAACGCGAGCTGCCCGGCACATTCGTGAGGGAATGCGAGAGCAATCCTCCGGTGCAGGATTCCGCGACGGCGAGCGTCCAATGTCGCTTCACGAGCAGCCTGCCGACCACGCCCTCCAGCGCTTCGTCTCCTTCGGCGTACATCGAGGCTCCCAGCGCGCACCGCAGAGGCGCCAGGCACGCGGCCAGGGCTCGCCGCGCCGCCCCGCGCGATGACGCCGTCGCCGTCAGTCGAATATCGACCATCCGGAGATTCGGATACAGCCCGATCTGCACAGACGCCGGAATGCGGATGCGGCGAAGGATCGATTCGATTGAGAGTTCAACGAGGCCGACGGTCCGCAGCGTGCGGCTTTCAATCGCCGGCTGACCCTTGAGGCGCTTGAGGCGAGGGAGCACCGACTGCTCCATGATGACGCGCATTTCGGATGGGACCCCGGGCAGGGCGATGAACAGACGTCCAGGCTCGGACAGCCACATTCCCGGCGCCGTCCCCAAGGGGTTCGGCAGCGCCTCGGCCCCTTGGGGAAGGTACGCCTGTCGCAAGGCCATGCGCTGCAGGCGGCGATGGCGGCGCGTGTAGAAGCGACGGATCGCGGCAGCGACGGTCGGGACGTAGACCAACGGCCGCTGCGTGACCTCAGCGATGACCTCCATCGTGACGTCATCGCACGTCGGCCCCAAGCCGCCCGTGGTGATGAGGAGATCGGATCGGTTCATGGATTCCCGCAAGGCGCCAAGCAGGGGGGCGCGCTCATCGCTGACGGACGTCTGACGTTGGCAGGGCAGGCCCGCCTCGGAGAGCCGGCGAGCCAGATACGCGGCGTTGGTGTTGACGGTTGCTCCGTTGAGCAATTCCGTGCCGATCGTCAGCAGTTCCACCTCCATGGCGCGCCCATTATAACATGCAGGAGCTGCGCTCTCGCTGACGGTTCCCAGCCGAAGAGATCATCGCCGCCGCGTCGCCGTCATCACGACGCGTACCGTCGTCGTTGACAGTCCTCGTCGAGCCTGCTACGCTGGAGACCTTCTTGCGAGTGGATGTGTAGACCTGATGAAGAGTTACAGCAAGCGCCGATGAAGCGTTCAGATGACATCGGGGCGTGGCGTAGTTTGGTAGCGCGCCTGAATGGGGTCAAGACAGTCGATGACGTTCGCGTTCTTCATAACTGCATGAAAGGAACGTGTTCCTGCTAACGCCCTGCTAACAAAAATGGCGCAACGACACGTAAAGAGAACTAACGCGCCGGAGCGAAATTTATCATGAAGGTGCGAAAGGTTATCTTTGGCAGCAAATCTGAGAGGGAGCTCTTCAATGTTCTCCACTCGCATTGGTCGAAGCAGTTTGACCTATGCCCGTCTTTGCCGCTTGCTAGCATCCTTGACGTTGGGGATGAGAGCCTTTCAGATGGAGAGCGCGGGTTAGTGTATAAGACCCATAGCCATGAAGTTAACCGTCGAGCACAGATTGTCGGATGAGGGTCGGACCACCGTTGACGTGCATGAGCGATTTCCAGCGCTTGCGGGCCGCACAGAACTTCCGGCGACGGCGCGGCCCCTGGCGATGCTGCACGACAATGGCTCCAAGCTTGGTATAGGCCGAGGGGC
>Ga0137796_10001683_pt1 | contig 12414 bp, 9 predicted proteins | sample OV2TP3_FD_97704 | JGI IMG/M metagenome (GOLD analysis project Ga0137796, IMG submission 97704)
AAAGCCCATCGCTTCCGTGCCGGCATTGAGGGCCGCATCAGCGCGGTCAAACGCAATCAACGGCTGGACCGATGCCTCAATCACGGGGAAGAAGGCTTTGAACGGTGGGTGGGATGGGGCGTTATGGGCGCTAACCTCCGCAAGATCGCTCAGACATTGACCACCCGCTAACCCAACCCCCCCCGAGAAGATACGAAGACCTCTCGAACCCAGGCTTCCAACTCGTCTCGGAGGTTTCGCACCAAAAATTAGCTACGCGGAGAACCGCCTGGTGGAGCTGGACCGGAACTTTGCGCTCGCGCGGCGGGGCGCGGGCCGATTTCACAACCTCTACCGGGCCAGGGGCAACCGGCTCCCGCTCTACGGCGGCTACCGGGAGGGCGACGGCGTCCTGCACGCCGGGGTCGAATCAGACGGCCACGGCATCCCCCTGAAGCCGGGCCCCCACCTTCTTCACGTGGTGGCCGAGGACATCCAGGGCAACCGGTCGGAGGCCGAGGTCGAGGTCCTGGTGAACGCCCTGCCGGAGGTGCGGGGAGGCGGGCTTCGCTGGATAAGCTGGGAAAACGTCTTCGGGATGAACGGGCAGGCCTGGGATGGGGACGGGGATTCTCTGACCGTGGTCTTTGAGCGTTCCGTGGACGAAGGGCAGACCTGGCGCACGGACCTTCAGACGAAGGTGGCGTCCGGCACGGATGTGGATTCGGACAACCGGAGCCAGGAGGAACACCTGCCCACGCGCGACCTGATCTACCGGATGCGGGCCACCGATCCCTTCGGCCTGGAGGCGTCCCGGACCTACGCCCCCTTCAGGATATCGGTGGTGGACACCACGACGTTCGTCTGCACGCCCGCGATCTACCCAGACTTCGCGCTCGTTCAGATCGAGTCGGATCGCATCCTCCGAACCGCCCCGCACGTGACCGTCACCTGGCCGAACGCCCGCCTGGACACCCTGGTCGTCCGGGAGACGGGCCTCCGTTCCTGGGAAGTTGTTGCGCCGTTCGATTCGACCGTCAGCGGCGACGTGACCGTGACTGTTCTTGGACACCGCCCGCCGACCGGCTCTGAGCGTGGCGCCCTCCCCCCGACCCGGGAGACAGTTGAGGGATGGAAGATCATGCCTGACGTTGTCTTCGGGCGTCGCACGCTCATCCTGACCCAGCAGACCGTCACCGCGTCCGGCGGTTCCGTCCGCTCCGCCGACGGGATGGCGGAGGCCCGGTTCCCCCCGAACCGGGTCTACGCCCCCCTGTTCGCCCGCGCGGAGGCCGTCCGGGCGGAGGGCAGGCCGGACCTCCCCCTGGTCGGAGCGGCCTACCGATTCACCCCGGACGACGTGCCGTTCGACGGCCGGGCGGAGCTGATCCTGCGCTCCCCCGCCGGGTTTGACCGACTCCAGAAGCTGGGTATCTACCGGCAGTCGGACAATGGATCGTGGCGCTTCCTGGACAACCGGGTGGACGCGAAGGCCAGGACCGTGTCCGCCGAGGTCGGCGCCTTCTCGACCTTCGGGTTGCTACTCGACGAAACCTCGCCGGTTATCGTAGACCTGAGACCGGCCTCAGGGTCGAAGGAAACAGACCGCCGCCCCCTGCTCTCGGCGATCATCCGGGACGCCGGGTCCGGCATCTGGAGGGAGGAGGACATCGTCCTGGCCCTGGACGGCAGGCGGCTGATCTCCGAGTACGACCCGGACAAGGAGACCGTGACCGCCCGCCCGAAGCGCCCCCTGCGGCCGGGGAGGCACCGCCTCGAAGTCCGGGTCCGGGACATCTGCGGCAACGAGGCGCGGGCCGTCAGCGCGTTCGTCATTCGATAGCGAGACTCATTTCTTCTTGATCCGGTCGATAAACCCATCGAACGACCCGCGCCAACTTTCCACCGTCTTTTCCGGGCCGGTCAGCTTGAAGAAGTAAGGCCCCTGCGCGGTCTCCACGATGGCCGCCAGCATCCGGTAGCCCGGCCTCGGCTCCGGCCCGTGCGGCATCATCGGGTTCATGGAGCCTGGCGCGTAGGTCCCGCCCACGTCCACGGACGTCACCGGCATCCCGGCCACCGTCCGCCTGTTCACCTTCGCCTTCTCTTTGGAGGCGCTCCCGTCCGGCTGCTGGAACTGCCCGTACCACCGCTCCAGGTTGTCCTCCACAGACCCGCCCTCCCCCTGCCCGAAATAGTAGACGACCAGCTCCGCATCCCCGGCCTCCCCCTCCGCCTTCGGCAGGCGGTATTGGGCCTTCCGCATCCCCGAGGCCGGCGTCTCTGCCTTCCACGCCGAAGGCGCTCGCACCGTGATCGCCCCCAGGTCCTGGGCCGGCCCCACATCCCCCTCTCCGCATCCGATCAGGGCCGTTAGAGACGCGCAGAATGCTGTGATAAAGGTGACCGATTTCATCCTCATTTCCTTCTCCTCACGGTGAATACGAGTCACGGGTCTGTGTCCCCTGCCGGGAGGGTAAAGTAGAACGTCGCGCCCTTTTGGGGTTCCGATTCCACCCGGATGCGTCCGCCATGGCGCTCCACAATCTTTTTGCAGATCGCCAGCCCCAGGCCCGTGCCGGGATACTCTGCCCTGGTATGCAGGCGTCGAAACACCTCGAAGATGCGTTCGTGATAGTCCGGGTCGATGCCGATGCCGTTGTCACGGACAGCGAAGACCCATTCTTTCCCGTTCCGCCTGGCCGAGACGTGGACCCACGGCGGGTCTTCGCCCTGAAATTTGATGCCGTTGCCAATCAGGTTTTGAAACACCTGTGTGAGTTGCGCGTCATCCCCCACCACCGTCGGCAGGGCGTCGCGAGTCACCACGGCCCCGGCCTCTTCAACGGCGGCCCGCAGACTGGCCAGGACGCGGTCAAAGACGACCTCGCAGTCGACCGGCTTGAAACCCCTCTCCAGCGCGGTGACCCGCGCGTACTCCAGCAGGTCGCCGATCAGCCCCTCCATTCTGGCGACCCCATCCACGGCCTCGCCGATGAGCCCGTCGGCGTCGGATTCGAGCCTGCCTCTGTATCGCCGGGCCAGGAGCTGAACGCGGCTCGACACCGTCCGCAGCGGCTCCTTGAGGTCGTGCGAGACCACGTAGGCGAACCGTTGCAGCTCGTCATTGGAGCGGGCCAGTTCCTCCGCCTGTCGCGCCAGCGCCTCCTCCGCTTGCTTGCGCCCGGTGATGTCCTCCATCAGACCGTCGATAAAACGCCCCCTGCCCGGAACGGCGTTCAAAGTCTCGGTCAGGGAGACCCAGATGCGATCCCCGTCGGCCCGGCGCAGCTGGACCTCGCGCTCGCGCAGATGCCCGGCCTCCTCCAGCAAGCCCATCGCCCCCGAACCCTCGTAAAACGCGTTGAGGTCGATCCCCCCGGACGCCTGCGAGTGGTCCAGGCCGAGCAGCCGCCAGAACGCCGGGTTGGCCTCCAGCACCTGCCCGTCCAGCATGGACCGGAAGACCCCCACGTTCAGCCGGTTCAGCAGCGCCTCCAGGCGCACCTCCAGGCGGGCCGCCCGCCGGCGGGATTCGGCGCGCTCCAGGGCCAGGCGCACGGTCGCCGACAGGCGCACCAGGTGCTTGGGGGACTTCAGGACGTAGTCGTCCAGGCCCGCCTTCATCGCCTCCACGGCCACCTCCTCGCTGCCCGTGCCGGTGAACATGATCACCGGGCAGTCGGGAAAGCGGGACTTGACGGCGCGCACGACGGCCAGGCCGTCCGTCCAGCGGAGCTGGTAGTCGGTGATCACCAGGTCGAAGCCGCCCGCCCCCAGCGCCCGGTCGAAGCCTTCCCCGTCGGTGACCTGCTCCGCCTTCAGGTCTGGGAACTCCCGGCGGAGTTCGCTCTCGACCAGGGCGCGGTCGTGGGGGTTGTCGTCGATGAGCAGCACGCGCAGGGAGGGGTTCACGCCGCCAGCACCTCCCGCAGCCTCCGGCCCACGACCTCCTCCTCCCCCGGCATCAGCGTCATCGGGTCCACGACGATCCCCTTTGCGCCCCGCCGCACGACCACCGACGGCTCCCCCTCCCGCAGCGCCCGGACGACCTCTTCGGGCGTCCTCCCCCCCTCCAGGTCCACGTAGGCCCTGGGCGCAAAGTCCGGCGCGGCCTGCTGCCCCTCCCCCAGGACGTAGGCCCGGACCCCGCGGACCCCGGCCAGCGCCTCGACCACGCGGGTCGCCTGTCGCTCCCACCTCCCCCGGTCCTCCGCGTCGCTCCCGGCCAGGAACCGGTCCACGGTCGCCACCAGCCCCATGATCTCCTCCTTCCCGACCTTCATCCCCCTGCCAATGGCGCTGTAAGGGCTGGCGTTCATCCGCACGGCGTCCACAAACGCCCTCTTCCCCAGGACCAGGCCGGTGTTCTGCGGTCCCCGCAGCCCCTTCCCCCCGCTGAAGGTCACCAGGCTCACCCCCATCCCCACGATCTCCGTCAGGTTGGACCGGGGGGGGAGCTGCGCGGCGGCGTCCACGATCACCGGCACACCCCGCGCGTTCGCCCCGGCCACCACCTCGCGGAGCTGCTCCTTTGTCTGCCGGCCCAGGAAGTGGACCACGGCTGCGGTCCTCTCTCCGATCCCCCCCAGGATGTCCGCGGTCGTCACCGCCGTCTGGCCCCCCACGCGCACCAGCCTCCCGCCGCAGACCTCGATCCCCTGGTGGATGTAGGTGTGCGAGTCCACCAGGCTGATCACGAACTCGTTCCTCCACCCCTCGGTGTGGGGCAGGCCCTGGATCTTCTTCCGGTCCGTCCCCGTCAGGCACGCCGCCGCGGAGAGCTGCATCCCGCTGGCCGCCCCGCACGACACGAACGCCGCCTCCACCCCGATGCGCCGCGCCAGGTATTCCCCGGCCTTCACGTTGAGGTCCTCCAGGGGGACGAACGCCCCGGCGGCCGTCCGCATCGCCTCCAGCGCCTCTATCGGCATGAGGCTGCCCCCCAGCGTCGTGATCGTCCCGCTCGCGTTGATGAACGCCCGCACTCCCAGGTCCTGATAGGTGACCATGACACCCTCCTTCGCAATGGATCGTCAAGCTCCCCGGTGTATGCCATACAGAGGCAGGGAATGTACATCATCCGCCCCCAAAAATCAAGGTTCGGGCTTCTGTCTCCCTCTGGGGGAGGTCCGCCGGGCCTGTTTTTGGGCTTGACGCCGGCCTCCTGCTGGCGTACATTAGACGCAGTGGGATGACGATTTCCATGCGTCCTGTGTCGGGAAGGAAGGGAGGGGACCGATGGACGCCCGCGAACGCAACGGTCGGAAATAAGGGAGACAGGCCGCCTCTGGACAGGGGTGGCTTTCTTGTTTAAACAGGCCATGGATACCTCTGACCAGGAGGATGTGCGGGAACTGACGGCCGCGTTCCTGGACGCGCACCGCGCACGCATCATCGAGGATCTGTCGGAGAGGCTGAGACAGGCCGGAGCGTCCCCCCTCCTGTCGCGGCCCCTGTTCGACCTGACCGTCTCGTCCGTGCGCGAGCCGTCCGGCCGCCGGCTCATCCGGGCCATCCGCAAGGCCCTGGACAGGGACAGCGCCCCAGACGCCCCGCAGTCTCTCATCTCCGGGCAGATGGTCCTCTGGTCCGTCCTTCACCGGATGCTGCGGGAGGCCGAAGGCCCGCACAGGCACCTCAAAATCATCCACGCAGCGCTGGCCCTGGCCGGAGACAATGCGGACAGCGTCATCGGCGCGCTGATCGACGTGGCGCGGTCGGAGGCCGCCCCATCCCCTCCTCCGGGATGGGGGACGCTCGTGGAACTCGGCAGGACGCACCGGGAGCTGCAGACCCTGCACGAGATCACCCAGGACCTGCTCAACGCCCAGGACCCGCCCCGGATGTTCGAGATCCTCGAAGCGGGCATCCTGGGCGCTTTTCATATCCGGAGCCTCCTCATCGCCGCCGTCAATCATCAAGAGGGTTTCGTGGAGGTCGTCCGGTCCCACCCGACGGCCGCCCACAGCCGCGACCCCATAGGCTGGCGTTACCACCTTTCCGACCCGGAAATTCTCTGCGACGTGGCCCGGACAGGGCGGGCCGAGGTGATCGACGGATGGGATCCCCGCTATCACGAGCGGATCGTGCAGCCGGACGGCACGGTGACGTTCCGTCAGCGCCCCAGAGACTTCAACCGAAACGACACGGCCTTCTTCATCCCCATCAGGGCCGGGGAGCGCGTCATCGGGGTCGCGGCCACCGGCTCGACGCAGACGAGCAAGCAGATCGTCCTGCGCGAGATCGAGCGGATGCAGCCGTTCCTCCATCAGGTGGGGGCGACCCTGTCGAACGTCTCCGAGATCGCGGAGCGGAGGCGGGCGGAGGAGGCGTGGCGCAGGGGCGAGGCAGAACTCAGCCGGCTGGTCAGACGCCAGGAGGCGCTGCTGCGCATCGGCCAGGCCGTGCAGGAGATGACGCGACCTTCCGACCTGGGGCGGGTGACCCAGGTCTGCCTGAGCGAAGCGCAGAAAATGGGGCTGAACATCCAGGCGATGGCGATCCACAGAATCCTGGACCCCCAAAAGAAGAGAGTCGAGACGTACCGGGTAGGGCCGTCGGGGGTTATCACTCCCGGCGAACAGCGCAGGGGGAACACCCTGGTCAGGGCCTGGAAGACTGGCGAGGTCCTTCTTGAAGGCGACATCGAACAGCGGGACCAAAAAGAGGATGTGAAGGCCTTTCGGGACAGATTCGGCGGCCTCCCCCTTCGCAGTCATCTCGATGTCCCTTTCTCCCGAGGGGTCATCTCGGCCCAAAGTATTCACCCTAACGCCTTTTCTGAGACGGATATGGCTACCCTTCGGCAGGTGGCCGAGATCTACTCGGTGGGCATCTCCCGCGTGGAAGACCTGGAGCGGGTGGGGGAAGTGGAACGGGAGGCGGAGCAGAGGCGGGTGCTGACCGAGACCGCCGGCGCGGCGGCGCACGAGATCAACCAGCCCCTCACGGTGGTCCTCGGGCTGACGCAGCTCAGGCTGTTGAGCCAGGCGCTCGATCCCGCCCTCCGTCACGACCTGGAGGCCATTCATAAGGCCGGACAGCAGATCCGCGAGATCGTGCGCAAGATGATCGACCTCCGGCAATATGTCACCAAACCTTACATCAAGGACATCCGCATCGTGGACTTCGACGCCGGGTCCCGGAAAGACCCGTGATTCGTGATTCGTGATTCGTGATTCGTGATTCGTGACCCGTGATCCGTGATTCGTGATCCGTGATCCGTGATCCGTGATCCGTAGCCCTCCCTTTCCCCACCGCTCTGCTCAGCTCTCCCCTCCTCTCATTTCCCATCTCCAACTGTTGCTAAGTTTCACACTCAGGCGTGAAAGACACACCCTCGTTTGCGGACCCCAAAACGTATCTCTATGTGTGACAATTTCTTATAAAAACTCGTGCGATTGGCACAGGGATTGATGTTCAAAAGATTGAACGGATAGCCCTCACCCTCGCGGAGGCCACTGTGATCGCCCGGATCCTCAATCCCTTCTGCCTGATCGCCCTGCTGTTCGCGTCGGGCTGCGCCGTCACCGCCCCCTACACGAGCGACTTCCGCGAGGGCCTGGTCCGCACGGACTACGAGGGCGTCCTGCTCAACCTGAACAGGGCCCGCAAGGGGCCCAACCGGCTCCTCTACCTCCTGGAGAAGGGCCTGATCGACCACTACCGGGGGGACTACCGGAAGTCTAACCTCTCCTTTGAGCAGGCCGAGCGCCTCACGGACCGGCTCTTCACCCGCTCCCTCTCCCGCGAGGTGGCCTCCCTGCTCACCAGCGACGCCGTGCGCCCTTACAGGGGAGAGGCGTTTGAACTCATCTTCATCCACTACTACCGGGCGCTCAACTACTGGCGGCTGGGCCTGCCCGAAGATGCCCTGGTCGAGTGCCGCAAGGCCAACCTCAGGCTGGCCCGCTATGCCCCGGAGGCCGGGGGTGAGGCGGCCTACCGCAACGACGCCTTCATCCACTACATGACCGGCCTCTTTTACGAGGCCACTGGGGAACTCAACGACGCCTACGTCTCCTACCAGGACGCGCAGAGGGCCTATCAAGCCTATTCGAAAACCTTCGGAGTGTCCCTCCCGCCCCCCCTTGCGGACGACCTCGCCAGAGTGGCCGGGACGCTCGGGTACGACGACGAGACGGAGACCTTGCTGGCCTCCCTCGACCCCAACGTGAACCCGGAGATCACCCCGGCCATCCTGAGCAGAGCGCCCTTCGATACGCGGCCTCCCCTCGATACGGGGCCTGCGGCCCCTACTCGGGGAAACGGCCGCTTATCCCGAGTAGCGAACGAAGTGAGCGTATCGAGGGACGGCGAACTCGTCCTGTTCTGCGAGACCGGCTTCGTCCCCCACAAGGTCCAGGAGGAGATCAACCTCCCCATCTACGACAGCGACCTGAGGAGAGGGAGAGAGATCGGCCTGTCTGTCCCGGACGACGACGCCCGAAAGGGGTTCGAGGGGGACATCCGGGCCTTCTCCAGGCAGATCGCGGCCCGACACCAGGCCGTCTACCCGGCGGACCTGCGTCTGAAGTACTGGCTTCGCGTCGCCCTGCCTGCCTACCGGGAGGCGCCCATCAAGACCCGTTGCCTCAGGCTGACCGCCTCCGGCCAGAGCGCCCGGACAGTTCTGGCCGAGGACCTCTCGGCCATCGCCCGCCGGACGTTCGAGGAGAAGCGCCCCGCCGTCCTGGCCCGCACGATCGTGCGGGGCGTGTCCAAATACCTCGCCACGGAGGCCGTGGAGGAGAAGAACAAATACCTCGGATTCCTGGCGAACCTCTTCACCGCCTCCACAGAGGTGGCCGACACCCGGGGCTGGCTCTCCCTCCCCCACAGCATTCAGATCGGCAGACTCCGCCTTCCGGCGGGCGTCCACGACCTCACCGTGGAGTCGGTCGACGCCGAGGGCCAGGTCGTCGAGACGAAGCTCCTTCGCGGGGTGGAGGTCCGGGCAGGTGAGCGCACGTTTTTGAGTTGCAGGACTTACGAATAGGAGAACCCGCCATGAAAAACATCCTTCGATGCGCCTTCGCGGCCCTGACCGCCCTCGCCCTGTCCGGGGCGGACGCCCGCGCCGAGTCCTCGGTGGTCAACCTCGTCGAATGGGACGGCGGAAAGCTCCCCCCCGTCTACGAACGGTCGGACCAGCTCCCCCTGAGCGCGGAGGACATCCTCCGCCTGAGCCAGGGCGGCTTTGCGCCCCAGCAGATCGTCCGGATGATCCAGGAGCGCCGGTTCGCGGGCGACGCCTCCGCCGACGCCCTGATCGGCCTGAAGAGGTCGGGCGTGGCCCCGGAGGTCCTCCAGGCCCTCTCCCTCCACGCCCTCCCCCCGAACCGCGCCCTGAACCTCACCGTAGAACTCTCCTTCGAGGGCGCGTCCAGAGAGGCCCGGAGACGCTATCTCTACGTCATCCTCCCGGACGGCCCGCGCGAGCGAATCTTCACCGCGGACCTGAGCCTCGTCCTGGCGGGCCGCTGGCGGCAGGACATCCTGGCGGACCAGACGGACCCCCTCCTGCCCCGGCAGATCCGCCGCGTCACCTTCTCCGGGGAGGTTCCCCTCAAGACCTACGGGCCCAGGCAGGTCACGGTCCTCACCTCGACCAGACCCGACCTCTATACCTCCGCGGACATCCCGGAGGCCGACCGGCCGGGCATCCAGACCTACGCGCTCGACTACCCGGCCAGCTCCCTGCGGCGCGACTGCCTGCTGCAGATCCGCTACAAGCAGGACGTCGCCGTCCCTTACAAGTGGCATATGGTGAGATCGCAGCTTTTGTGCGAATGGGATTAAAGGAGGCCAACGCCATGAAACGAACGCTCTTTTGCATCGCTGCCGCAGCCCTCGCGCTGACGGGCTGCGCGGGCCCCCGCGCCTTCACGAAGGGGACCTACGAGGACCCGCAGACCATCGCGCTGCTGGACGACCGCTTCAGCGAAAACGACCTGCAGCTCATCGCCAAGACGATGGTCAACTCCCTGTCCGCCGCCCCCCAGGTCGCCGGGAGCGCGGCGCCCCCCGCCGTCCTGGTCGGGAAGATGCGCAACCGCACGACCGAACACATCGACATGGAGTCCCTGTCGGACAAGATCCGCACCGCCCTCGTTCAGAGCGGGAAATTCCGGTTTGTGGATGGGGTCAACCGCACCGACATCGCGGAGGAATACGAGTACCAGCAGTCCGGCTACGTGGACCCCAAACAGGCCAAAGGGCCTGGAGGCCAGACCGGCGCGGACTACCTCCTCACCGGGACCCTCACGTCCAACGTCCAGCAGGTCGGCAAGGACAAGCTCGTCTACTACAAGGCCACCTTCCAGCTGACGGGCCTCGGCACCTCGGAGATCGTCTGGAGCGAGGAGAAGGAGATCCGGAAGGCCTACAAGAAGCGGAGCATAGGACTATAAAAAAGCGACGGTATAGCGCAGGAGACTTGCCATGAAAACCATCACACGGATTCTGTTCCTCCTCCTCTGCCTCCCGGTCCTCGCCGGGGCTCAGACCACAGGCCGCACCGACGGCCCGGAGAAGAGCGAATACGGCAAGGGGGGCTACCCCTTCGGCGGCAGGGTCGGGCGGTTCTACGTCACCCCTGCGTTCGGCTCCGGCTTCTTCGATGCCCCCCAGAAGGGGGTCCAGACCGGCCTCCTCTACGGCCTGGACCTCGGCTACGAGATGGACGAGTGGGTGGGCCTGCAAGGGAGTTATCACTACCTCACCGACCGGAACATGTCCACGTTCGGCCTCGGCTCCCGGTTCACCTACCGGCATCTCCCGTTCGCCTACCACGTCTCGGTCCAGGCCGGGTTCTACGCCCCCCGCGCCGGGTCCAGGGACTTCGGCCTTGCGCCGGGCATGGGCGTCGACGTGGTCCTCCACGAGCGCCTTCAGGTGGGCCTCGGCTTTCGCCACGACTTCATCTTCTCGGACGCGCGGTCGCGTTTAAATCGGGTCTATGCGACGGTGGGGGTCTACTTTTAAAAACAGGGATGGGGGAACGCGGAACGGAAAAGGCAACGCGGAATGCGGAACGATGAACGCAGAAAGAGCAACGCGGAACGATGAACGCGGAACGATGAAGTAAAAACACAGTTCTGTTTTGGTTTTTCGTTCATCGCTCATCGTTCATACTTCATCGTTGTCTTTGTTCATCGTTCATCGTTCTGACTTCATCGTTGTCTTTGTTCATCGTTCATCGTTCTGACTTCATCGTTGGTTCTACTGCACCTGCGCCAGCGCCTCCCGCAGCTTGGAGCGCGTGACGGGCTTGCTGAGGACCACGTCCACCCCTGCCGGATGCTCATCGGCGGCCTGCATCATGTCCCCGAACCCCGTCAGCATGATCACGGGCTTGTGAGGCGCCAGCCGCTTGACGGCGGCGGCCATCTGGTCCCCGCCCATCTCCGGCATCGCCCGGTCCGTCACGACCAGGTCGTAACGACCTGTCTGAAATTTCTCCAGCCCCTCCCGCCCGCTGGTCGCGGCGTCCACCGTGTGCCCATCGATGGCCAGATAAGCGATGACCAGCTCGCGCACCGTCGGGTCGTCGTCCACCACCAGCACCCGCAGCGGGCGGGACAGGCCCTCATCCTGCCGTCGCCCCTCCTCGCCTCCTCGTTCACGTATCGCGGGGAGGCGGAGGATGAAGGTCGTCCCCCGGCCCGGCTCGGTCTCGATGTCGATCTCCCCTTCGTGCCGCTGCACGGTCCCGAACACCATCGCCAGCCCCAGCCCCGTGCCCCGGTCCCCCTTGGTCGAAAAGAACGGCTCCAGACAGCGCTGCCGGACCTCCTCCGTCATCCCCGTGCCCGTGTCTGCCACCCTCACCACCACCCAACCCGGAATGGGGGAGCGGGGGAGCGGGGGAGCGGGGGAATCTCCCACTCTCCCACTCCTCCACTCTCCCACTCGCTTTTTCTCCGTTTCTCCGTTTCTCCGTTTCTCCGTTTCGTCCTGATCTGTCTCCTGTCTCGTCGTTATCGTGATCCTCCCCCCCTCCGGCATGGCGTCCACCGCGTTGAAGATCAGGTTCGTCAACACCTCCCGCAACTCCGCCTCGTTGCCCGCGACAAACGGGACCGGTTTAAGGTCGGCCCGGATGTCTATCGTCTTGCCCTCGGCCTGCGCCTGGTCCTTCCACCTGGGCTGCGTCAGCGAGATGGACTGCTCCACGAGGCGGTTCAGGTGGACCGGCTGGAAGAACTCCCCCTTCTCCCGGTGGCGGTAGAACTCCCGCAGCCGGCTGACGACGCTCGCGGCGTCCTGGGCGGCCGTGTGGATCATCTCCAGGTAGCGCGTCGCCTTCTCCCTGTCGTCCAGGACCTCCGGGATCGTCAACAGCAGCTCGCTGAACCCCAGGATCGGCGACAGGGCGTTGTTGAAGTCGTGGGCGATGCCGCTGGCCATCTGCCCCAGGGCGCGCAGCCG
>Ga0137796_10001687_pt1 | contig 12378 bp, 12 predicted proteins | sample OV2TP3_FD_97704 | JGI IMG/M metagenome (GOLD analysis project Ga0137796, IMG submission 97704)
GGGGCCTGAAGAAATCGCGCACTACAACCTTCAACCCGCAATGGACGTGCTGGCCAATGTGCCGGGAAACGATTTGGGGCGTGTGGCGCGCGCGATCGAAGGCAGGCTGGCGGGATTCCAGGTTCCCAAGGACGTAACGATCTCGATGTTGGGCGAGGTGAACAGCATGCGGAGCGCCATTTCAAGCTTTGCGGTGACGTTGCCGATCGCCATCCTGCTGGTGTATTTGATGATGGTGGGGTTGTTCCGGTCGTTTCTCGATCCGTTCATCATCCTGTTTGCGGTACCGTTGGGCTTCATCGGCGTCATCTGGATGCTCCTGTTGACGAATATCTCCGTGAACGTGGAATCCATGATCGGGACTCTGATGATGATCGGCATAGTGGTCTCCAACAGCATCCTACTGGTGGACTTCGCCAACCGCGCGCTCGCATCAGGCTTGTCGGTGGACGAGGCGGTTATCGCGGCCGGACGGGTGCGGATCCGGCCGATTGTCATGACCGCGCTGGCCACTAGCCTGGGGTTGCTGCCGATGGCGCTGGGGTTCGGGGAAGGCGCCGAGGCCAATATTCCTCTGGCCCGCGCCGTGATCGGGGGGATGATGGTCTCTAGTTTCATGACCTTGTTGTTTGTTCCCATCCTATACAGCATGGCCGCCCGCGGTTCCGTCAGGACCGTCCCGCCTAAGCCCACTCCGAGCATCCCTCATGCCCTCTGATCCCGGTCTCCCACCGCCTGAGCCTCGCCTGCAACAAGAGCGGCCCAAAGCAGATCCGAAAAAGTTATTGATTCTGGTGGGTGGGCTAGCGGCCTTGCTGGCCGCCGGTTCGTGGTTAATGGAATCCGGCAATTTTTCTCTTGGCCAAAAGGCTCCCTCCACGCCAGGCCGTTCCTCTACTGGGGCGAAGACCTCTGAAACGATCCCGGACGTCCAGGTGGCAAAACCCGTTCGGCGCGACGTTGCCGCGACGCTTCGCCTTCCCGCCACCGTCTCGCCCTATCATCAGACGACGCTCTATGCCAAAGTATCCGGTTATCTCAAGTCCGTCCATGTGGACAAGGGGGATTCCGTCAGGGCCGGCCAGGTGCTGGCGGTCATTGACGATCCCGAGTTGGAACAGCGTTACCGGCAGGCCCAATCCGAGTATGCGATTAAAAAGGTCACCTACGAACGTCTGGCGAACGTCTGGAAAGAAAACCCGGATGTCATCGCCAAGCAGGACGTGGATGTAGCTGAGGCGGGCTATCAGGGCGCCAAGCATGCGCTCGACCAGTGGGCGTCCATGTTGGAGTATACGAAGGTGGTGGCTCCGTATCACGGCATTGTCACGGCGAGGTTCGTCGATCCCGGCGCCCTTATTCAGGCAGCCACGGCTTCGGCGACCCAAGCGGTGCCCCTCTTCACCATCATGGATACCTCGGTCCTGCGCTTCTATATCAACGTCCCTCAAGAAGACGCGCCTTACGTCAAGAAAGGGGCTGACGCGACCATTTCGCTGAAGGGCTTCGGAGGGAAAACGATTACGGCTTCCGTCACTCGGTCCACGATGGCGCTTGATCCCACCACACGAACCATGCTGGTTGAAATTGACGTCCCGAATCCGGGGCATGCTCTGTCCCCAGGCATGTTCGCGGAAGTGGTTCTCGACCTCCGCCAGCATCGGGATGCCCTGGTGGTCCCTCCCGCCGCGTTGGTTTCGGACAACGCTTCGAAGGCGGTCTTTGTGGTCGAACAAGGGCGAGCCAAGAAGGTTCCGGTCACGACCGATATTGACGATGGCGCCTGGGTCGAGATCACCGCGGGCCTCTCGGGCACCGAAGACGTGGTTGTGGTGGGCAAGGCCCGTCTATCGAATGGTATTGCCGTCAAGGCATTCCCGTACAGTCTTCCGGTTGGGAAGCCTGGCAGTCAGAAGTACTGAAAGACTGAAAGAAGGGGGTCGTGATGAAGAAAATTATGATCGGTATGCCACTTGCCATGATGATGTCGCTCGGTGGAGGAACGACCTGGGGACAACCTGCCCCCCCCACCGAACCTCCTCATCTGACTCTCCACCAAGCGATTCTGACGGCCCTGGATAAACACCCCGCGCTCCAATCAGCGGAGTTCGCCGTTCGGGGCGCCGATGCGCGGACCAAGCAGGCTGAAGCCCCGTACTATCCGCAGGTCGGAGGATCGGCCATTCAGACGAACGGCGCCCTCCGCGCCAACGCGGTCCTTCGCCCGTCAGGGTCTCTGATTCAGCCGAACCAGAGCGACGTAACCGTGGGAGTAGTCGCAAGCCAGACGCTATATGATTTCGGCCAGACCGCATCGCGGGTTGACGCGCAGCGGTCCGACAAAGTCAGGTTCGAGAAGGAAGCCACAACCCGACGGGCGGAAGTGATTCTGGGCGTGGAGCGTGCCTACTTCACCGTCTTGAAGCGGAAGCGCTTGGTGGAGATCGCGGAGCAGACCGTGCGGGAGCGGGACGTCATCAAGCAGCAGGTCGAGATTCTCTACCGAAACCAGCTTAAGTCCAAGCTGGATCTGGGCTTGGTTCAGGTCCAGTTGTCGGACGCTGAATATCTCGTGATCCGCGCTCGAAATGATCTGGCCGCGGCCTTCGCTGACCTGAACAATGCGATGGGGGTCGAGGGGCCGGCCGCCTACCGCTTGGAGGATTTGCCGGTCATGATTGAAGCTCCCCGGACGCTTGGTGATCTGGTATCGGAGGCCTTCGACCGCCGCCCCGAGTTGCAGGCTCTGAAGGAGCGGGTACGTACGGCCGACCTGCGCATCAAGGCAGCAACCAGTTTGAACTTTCCCACAATCCAGGCGGTTGGCGGCGCAGGGGATACGGAGCACATCTCCGACCGGCCGCGGCTCCAGGAAGGAGGCTGGTGGGGAGTGGGAGCCGCAGTTTCCGTCCCGATCTTCACCGGCTTTTTGATCCAGAACCAGGTGGCGGAGGCCACGGCGCAGCAGCGGGAGGCCCAAGCCGTTTATCTCACCGCAGCTCAGAACGTCCGCTTACAGGTCACGGACGGGTTTTTTGATCTGGTCACGCTCACCCAACAGGTCAAAGTGGCGCAGGACCTGGTCCAGCACGCGCGCGAAGCGCTGTCCCTGGCAAGGCAGCGGTACAAGCTGGGACTCAGTTCGATCGTGGAGGTGACGCAGAGCGAAGTGGCGGTCACCGAGGCGGAAACCCGGCTGGCCGAGACGCAGTACAATGCAAAGATCGCCGAGGCGCGCTTACGCTACGTGGTGGGACGGAATTACGAGTGAATTTCAGAGGTTCGGCCGCATTGATTTGAAGGGATGAAACGGGTACACTCAGGGCGCTTGTCTCAGGATTTGCCCTCGCCTCGTCAAAGGAGCCACGGTGCTTAATCTATTCCCCCGCGAGCTGGCGTTCTTCGAGATGTTCAATGAGGCGGCCCGGAACATGGTGACCGGCAGCCGTCTCTTGAAGGACATGATGGAATCGTACCACGACGTCGAACGGCAGGCTCGGGAGCTTAAGCGAGTCGAGTCGGCCGGGGATGCCATCACCCACACGATCATCCGCAAACTGAACCAGACCTTCATTACGCCGATTGATCGCGAGGATATCTACGCCCTGGCCAGCGCCGTAGACGATGTCCTGGATCTTGTGGAGGCCGCCGCAGACCGCTTGGTCGTCTTCAAAATAGAGAAACCCACCCACGAAGCCGTCGAACTGGCCGATATCATCTACCGGTCCTCCGAAGAACTCGAACGGGGCATCGCCCAAATGGGTAAGGCAACCGATCTAACCGCTTGCTTCGTGAAGGTTAACAGCCTGGAGAATGAGGCGGACCGGATCACCAGAGACGCCATCGCCCGGTTGTTTGAAAGCGAGAAGGATCCGATCAAGGTGATCAAATGGAAAGAGATCTATGAGAGTCTCGAGGAAGGCACCGATCGGTGCGAGGATGTGGCCAACATTCTCGAGCGCATTCTGCTAAAACATGCCTGAGGTCGCCGGCCCGTCCCCCTCCCGGCGCATGTCCGACTGATTCATGCTTGACCCAACGGTGATGCTCATCGTGGTGGTGTTCCTCGCTCTGGCGTTCGATTTTTCGAACGGCTGGCATGACAGCGCCAATGCGATCGCGACCGTCGTCTCGACCCATGTCCTCAGCCCGGGGCGGGCCGTCTTGCTCGCAGCCGTTCTCAACGTCGCAGGCGCGTTCATGTCCACAGCGGTGGCCAAGATGATCGGCGGTGGGATCGTCGAGGCATCGCTGATCAACCAGGCGACCGTCGCGGCCGCCCTGGTCGGCGCCATCGCGTGGAATCTCTTCACGTTGATCCTGGGTCTGCCCACCAGTTCCTCCCATGCTCTGATCGGCGGGATCATCGGCGGGGCGCTCGGCCAGAGCGGGATGTCAGCCGTCAAGCTGTCCGGTCTGCAGCGGGTGCTGGAGGCCTTGCTTTTCTCGCCGCTGATGGGATTTGTCATAGGCTACCTGTTTATCCTGGCCACGTATTGGGCCGTGTTCCGGCTTCCCCGAGGGGCGGTCAATAGGGGATTCAGGCGATTGCAGTTGGTCTCCTCCAGCCTGATGGCTTTCAGCCACGGGGCGAATGACGCGCAGAAGGTGATGGGAATCATCACTCTGGCACTTGTGTCCGCCGGACAGCTTGAGCAGGTGGAAGTCCCCATGTGGGTGATCCTCTCGTGCGCCGTGGCGATGGGTCTGGGTACGGCTGCCGGCGGGTGGCGCATCATCAGGACGCTGGGCATGCGCATCATCAAGATGGAGCCCGTCCACGGGTTCGCGGCCGAGACCAGCGCGGCGCTGATCCTGCTCGGGACCGCGCACTTCGGCATGCCCGTGAGCACCACGCATACCATTACGTCCTCGATCATGGGGGTGGGAGCTGTCACGCGGCTCTCGGCGGTCAGGTGGGGGGTCACCATGCGGATCGTCTATGCCTGGGTGTTTACTCTGCCAGGAGCCGGTCTGGTGGCGTACGGCGTGAATCTGGCGCTGCAAGCCCTCCGCTGACCACCCCTTTTCTCATCCATTATCGCGGAGAACCGTTTTTTCGGAGGGCCGATCGGATCGTTTCTTGTCCGCGGCGCCTGCCAAGGTATTCTTCTCAGGGCGTCCTGGCCAGTGAAACTACCAACCAGCGGATATTTTGGCAGAAGCGGGAATAAGTGGGAACAGGCGGGAAGGACAGGGCGATTGGGCTTGACATACTGTAGATAACTACAGTACCATTTCGGTTATGGCTCCCGTACCGCTGACCTCTCGCCAGCAAGCGGTATTCCGCTACGTCAAAACCTTCATGAGTGACCGAGGGTATGCACCCACGCTCGACGAAATGGCGCGGGCCTTGGGCCTTGCCTCCTTGCAAGGGGTCAAGGACCATCTGTCCACCCTCGAGCGCAAAGGGTACGTCCAACGGGTTCCTGGTCAGCGACGTGCGATTAAGTTGCTGACCCACGACTCGCCGTCCACTGAAGGCATTCCCATCTTGGGACGCGTGGCGGCTGGCAAGCCGCGACTGGCCGTGGAGCATCATGAAGGCATGCTTGCATTGGACAAAGCCACGCTGGGGCCGGGCACCCACTTCGCGCTCCAGGTGCGCGGGGACAGCATGATCGAGGCCGGGATTCATGATGGCGATTATGTGATCGCCCGCCGCCAAGAGACCGCTGATCCGGGTGCCATCGTCGTGGTGCTCCTCGGCGACGAGGCGACCGTCAAGTACCTCCGACGACGCGGGAGACAGTTGCTGCTGGAGGCCGCCAATCCCGCCTACCGGCCCATTCCCTTACGCGGGCACGTCCCGCCGCCCAGGATCCTCGGCCGCGTCGTCGGGCTCTACCGCCCTTTCCAGTAACCAGCCGAGCGGGATGCGTCGCCATGCTGACCGTGCATCGGGCAGTGCAGCAACTCCTTTCCTCAAAAGCGGCAGCGATCCTGCTGCGTGGCGACCCCGACGTGCGGACGCTCGCGATGGACCTGGCCGCGGCGACGATCCTGACCGAGGGGACCGTCCTCTGGGTTGAGGCCGCCAATCGGTTCGATCTCTACGCCTTCACGGAAGCCGCCAAGCGCTGGGGCGAGCCGCCGGAGGGGTTCCTGAAGCGGCTCCGCATTGCGCGCGCGTTCACGATCTACCAACTCGGGGCGCTTGCCACGGATGTAATGGAGCGCACCTTGCGTCAGGCTCCCGACGCCGTCGCGGTGGTCTCGGAGCCGCTGGCGCTGGCGTGGGATGCAGAGGTGCCGGCGGCCGAGGCGCACCGCGTCTTATGCAGGCTTGTCGCGGGGCTGCAGCGGGTGCGGCAGCACGGCCACCGGCTCGTCATCACGGCTCCCGATCCGCCTGCAGCCTTCCGCCATCGCGCCGGCCTTGTGGACGGTCTGGCGCCGGCAGCCACCGGGATCGTGACCGTCCGGGCCGTCGAGGGCGGCGTCGTGCTCCAGGATCACAGCCTCGGAACGCCGCCACGCCTCGTGATGGGAGGGTGATCATGGGCCGGACGCTTCCGACCGCGACGATGCTCATTGACGCGGAACGGGCACGATGGGAGAAGTTCCGCCGGGCGCTTCGCAAGGAGGACCAGGCGCTGCTGGACGAGTTGTTGGACGACGCGAGTCGGCACCGCCAGGCGCAGGCCTACGCGAGTTGGGCCACCCCCTACGAGGCGATGCTCGTGGCGATGCTCCTGGAGCAGCGCAAGCGCCTCACGCAGCTCGAAGCCCGGCTCGCGGCGCTGGAAGAGCATCACCATGGCGGATGAGCCCAAGCCGACGGACGCGAGCCGCATCATCCGCGTCGGGACCTCCGGCTTCTCCTACGCCGACTGGCTGGGGCCGTTCTATCCCCCGCGCCTGGCGAAAGCCCACATGCTCGACTACTACGCCAACGTCTTCGACACCGTCGAGATCAATGCGACCTACTACACGATCCCCGGTCGTCGCAGTGTGGAAAGCATGCTTCAGAAAGTCGGGGAGACCTTCGAGTTCACGGTAAAGGCGCACCAGGACATGACGCACAACCGCGACCGCGCCCACGACGCGCTACCCCGGTTCCTGGAAGCGCTCAAGCCGCTCGCGGAAGCGGGGAAGCTGGGGTGCGTGCTGCTGCAGTTTCCGTTCTCCTTCGCCCACACGCCCGACAACCGAGGCTTTGTGCGCTTCCTCGTCGAGGCGCTGCAGCCGCACCGCGTGGTCGTGGAGTTCCGGCACCGCTCGTGGATCACCGACGAGATCATGGCGTTCTTGCGGCAGATCGGCACGGGCTACTGCGCGGTGGATGAGCCACGTCTGCCGGGTCTGCCGCCGCCGAGCGCCGAGAGCACCGCGCCGGTCGGCTATGTGCGCTTTCACGGGCGCAACAAGGAGAAGTGGTGGCGCCACGAGAAGGCGGAAGAGCGCTATGACTACCGGTACACGCCGGATGAACTGGACGAGTGGCTCCCCAAGATTCAGGCCCTTGCTGACCGCAGCCTCCGGGTCTACGTCTTCTTCAACAATCACGTGCGCGGCCAAGCGCCGGCGAACGCCCGGGAGCTGAAGGCGCGTCTCGGCCTCACGTAAGCCCGCCTCGGTGCCGCATGGCGTCCCAGCAGACCGGCCACGGATGGCTCTTCGACCTCTACCCCTGCCGCGGCGGCATGCGGCTGTGGTTCCTTGGCGAAGATGGCAGTCCCGTCGCGCTGTGGGAGCGGTATGCCCCGTCGTTCTACGTGCGCGGCCCGGCCGCGACGGTGTCCCGCGCCTTGCGCACGCTCCGCGTCCCCACAACCGCCGGCCGCACGGAACGGGTGGATTTGTGGACAGGGCGCACCGTGCCGGTCTTCGAGATCCGTGTCGAGGAGCCACTCCGCTACGCCGGCGTCGTGGCCCGACTGGGTTGGTGGGAGGACGGGGCGCTGGAGCTGTTCACGTGCGGCATCCCTGTGACGCAGCGCTACTGCTTCGACCGTCACGTCTTTCCGCTGGCGCGGTGCGCCTGGGAAACCACCGACACCGGGGAACTGAAGGCCCTGCACGTCCTCGACGACCCCTGGGCCGTGGACTACCCGCTCCCGCCGCTCCGGGTGTTGGAACTCAAAGTCGAGGGCGAGTTGATCAATCCCTGGCACGGTCATCGCGGGCGGCTCGAAGTCTCGTGGGACGGCACGACGCGGCTGCTGGATGGCGACGAGCCCCAGGAGTTGCTGGAGAGCCTGGCGGGCGTGCTCCGTCAGGGCGATCCCGACGTGGTCCTGACGCACTGGGGCGACGCGTGGCTGCTGCCCGCCCTGCGGCAACTGGAGCGCCGCTACCAGGTCCGTCTGCCGTGGAACCGGGATCCCCACGTGACGGTCCAGGGGCGACGCGCGCACTCCTACCTGTCGTATGGGCGCATCGTCCGCCGTGAAGCGTCGCAGTTCCTGGCGGGCCGGTGGCATGTGGACGTGCAGAACACGTTCTTGCTGACCGAAACCGGCCTCGAAGGCCTGCTCGAGCTCGCCCGCCTGTGCCGCATGCCGGTCCAGCAACTGGCGCGCACGTCCACGGGGACGGCCATCAGCTCACTGCAGCTCCTGCAGGCACACGAGGACGGCATCCTGATCCCGTGGCACAAGCAACAAGCGGAGCAATTCAAGACCGCAGACGCACTCCTGGTCGCCGACAAAGGTGGGCTCGTCTTCGTGCCTGAGCCTGGAGTCTACGGGGACGTAGCGGAGCTCGACTTCGCCTCGCTGTACCCGGCGATCATGGCGAAGTTCAACATCTCGCCGGAGACGCTCGATTGCCCGTGCTGCCCGGACCACAAGGTGCCGGAGCTGGGCCGCCACACCTGCCGGCGGCGACGCGGGCTCGTGCCGCGCGTGCTGGAGCCCATTTTGGCGAAGCGCGCCCGCCTCAAGCGGCTCAAGCACACGGCGAGCGATCCGCAGGCCCGGCAGGCCTACGACCGGCGGCAGAACGCGCTGAAGTGGATTCTCGTCACGTCGTTCGGCTATCTCGGCTACAAGAACTTTGTCTTCGGCCGCATCGAAGCGCATGAAGCGGTCACCGCATACAGCCGCGAGCTGCTGCTGCAGGCGAAAGAGCTTGCCGAGGCCGCAGGCTTCCGCCTGGTCCATGCCATCGTGGACTCGATTTGGGTGCACAAGCCGCACCTGACGGAGTGCGAGGTGGCGGACCTTGCGGACACGATTAGCCGCGCCATCGGCATCCCCCTGGCAGTCGAAGGCCTCTACCGCTGGTTCATCTTTCCCCCGTCACGGACGCGTCCGCGACTGGGCGTGCCGAACCGATTTGTTGGTGTCTTCCAAGACGGCACGATGAAGGTGCGCGGGCTTGAATGCCGACGGCACGACACGCCGCCCTTCATCGCGCAGGCGCAGCAGGCCTTACTACAAGTACTGGCGAAGGCTGCAACACCGGACGAGTTGGCCCACCACCTGCCGGAGGCGCTCGACGTGCTGAAGGCCTATGCGATGACGCTTTGGGAAGGGCGCGTGCCGCTTCACGACCTGGCCATTACGAAACAGGTCTCGCAGGACCCCGAGGCCTATCGCCGGCCCTGTGACACGGCGATTGCCGCGCACAGCCTGCTCGCGCGGGGGGTTCGTCTGGCCCCAGGCGAGTCCGTCCAATTCGTCATGACGGCGGCGCAGGACCCTGATCCCGCCTCGCGCGTGCGCCCGCTCGTGTGGGGCGAGCCGGCGGAAGGCTACGACCGGGCGAAGTACGAGGAGCTGCTGCTTCGAGCGGCGGAAACTGTCCTGGGACCGCTCGGGTACGGCTACGCCAAGCTGAACGACCTGATCCATCCGTCGCAGAAGCTTGGACTGGGGGCTGATACAGATGGTCCGTGACTTCGCAGAGGGGCTTGGCTAATTCCACGGGTTAAATCAACACCATGAAAATCGAAGTTGACGTTTTCGATTTTCGTGGCATCATCCAGGCGTGATCAAACGCCTTGCGTTGCTGCGACAGGTGCGCACGGCCTTGGCCCGAAGCCGGGTCGTGGCCCTCATCGGCCCCCGGCAGTGCGGCAAAACGACCCTGGCCCGTGAACTGGTCGAGGTCCAGTCGCCCAATTACTTCGACTTGGAGGACCCGGCCGGCCTTGCCCGGCTGGACGAGCCGATGACGGCGCTGCAACCTCTACGCGGGCTTGTGGTCATTGATGAGGTGCACCGCCGTCCGGACCTCTTCCCCGTGCTGCGCGTGCTGGCTGACCGGAAAGCCTTCTCCGCGCGGTTTCTGATCCTCGGCAGCACGTCGCCGGATCTGCTCCGTCAGTCGTCGGAGTCGCTCGCGGGGCGGCTTGAGACGATCACGATGAGCGGGTTCAGTCTGGCCGAGGTAGGATCGTCGGCGCACTCGCGCCACTGGCTGCGAGGCGGCTTTCCGCTGTCCTTCCTGGCGCGCACGGAGGCGGACAGCCTGGCCTGGCGGAAGAATTTCATTCTAACGTTCCTGGAGCGCGACCTGCCCCAGTGGCAAATCATCGCCCCCGCCGTCGCCTTGCTGCGCTTCTGGACGATGCTGGCACATTACCATGGACAAACCTGGAACGCCGCCGAGCCAGCCCGCTCGCTGGGCGTGAGCGAACCGACGGCGCGCCGGTACCTCGACATCTTGTCGGGCGTGTTCATGGTCCGCCAGCTCCAGCCGTGGCTCGCCAATGTGAAGAAACGCCAGGTGAAGGCGCCCAAGATTTATCTCCGCGACACGGGCCTGCTGCACCAGTTGCTCGGCATCCGCTCGGAAAAGGAGCTCGTGACCCATCCCAAGTGCGGCGCCTCATGGGAGGGGTATGCGATCGAGGAGACGCTCAAAGCAGTGCAGCCCGACGAGGCCTACTTCTGGGCGACCCACAACGGAGCGGAAATTGACCTGGTGCTGGTCAAGAATGGACGCAAGTTCGGGGTGGAGTGCAAGCGGGTGGACGCGCCCAGGCTGACGCCTTCCATGCGAATCGCGCTGGAGGATTTGCAGCTCAAACAGATCGCCGTGGTGTACCCGCGGTACGCGGCGGTATTCGCTGGCCGCGCGAGTCAGCGCGGTCCCTGTGGAGGCATTGACGGACGTAGTGAAAGGGTTGTTCTCAACTGCGTGAGTCCCATCCGCCCCTCCTGTCCGTGACTTCGCATAAACGGGGTCACCACCAAACGCCTCAACGAACAGGTCAAGCGCAATCGGAAGCGTTTCCCCGCTGACTTCATGTTCCAACTCACGGTGGAGGAGAAGGCCGAGGTGGTCGCAAATTGCGACCACCTCGCAAAGCACAGGTTTTCTCCGGGGCTGCCCCGTGCTTTTACGGAGCACGGGGCCGTGATGCTGGCCAGCGTTCTGAATTCTGCAATGGCTATTAAGGCGAGCCTCTATGTGGTCCGGGCGTTCGTAAGGCTCCGGGCGCTCCTGACGGCTCATAAAGAACTCGACAAGAAGCTGGCTGAACTGGAGCGCCGGGTGGAATCGCATGATGAGCATATCCAGTCGCTGTTCGAGGCGATCCACCGCCTCATGGCACCAGACCCTCCTAAACGCCGCATCGGCTTCCGCGCCTAGCCCCTTTCCGAGCGGTGTCTGGACCCTTTCTTGTCTCAATGGTGGACACGTAGAGCTGCATATGCAATAATGCAGGCGTGTATCGAATTCTGTTCGCTGCGGCTGTGGAGGAAGACCTGAAGGCCCTCTCTCCTTACCACCGGAACAGAATCTTGGACGAAATCCGGGAGTCGCTCACTCATGAGCCAACGATACCCAGCAAGAACAGGAAACTGCTGGTGAACCTTCTCCCACCGTGGGGAGCGACATCTCTCGTCTGGGAGCTTCGAAGCGGGGACCATCGCGTTTTCTATGATGTTGATGAGGCCAATCGGGTCGTGTACGTCCGGGCCATCCGGAAGAAGCCGCCCGGCAAGACCACAGAGGAAATCCTATGAAAACCATAACGGTCCGTGACCTGCAAAAGAAAGTCCGCGAGTGCGTGGACGCGGCACAATCAGACCGTATCGTGATCACGCGTCATGGCAGGCCGGCGGCGGTCCTGGTCGGCGTTGCGGGCACGGACTGGGAAACCGTGGTCATTGAGACGAACGCCCGGTTCTGGCGCCTGATTGAAAAGCGGCGCAAGCAGCCCACGGTGACGATGGCCGACATGCGCAGGCGAGTCGGGGCCAGCCGGGCCCGGAGCGCCAAGGGCCGGTAGCGCGCACCGCTCTTCTCGCCCTGCCGCGCCTAACCCCCCCTGTATCTTTTTAGGAGGCCTGTGTTGAGCCGGACCCTGCTGGCGGTTAGCGGGTGGCCGGCCTACTTCTTCTTGAAGAGGTTGTCAAACGCGCGCCGAGCGTCGTCAGGGCGCGCAGACCCCGACGAGGTCTCGCGTTCCACCGTGAC
>Ga0137796_10001690_pt1 | contig 12359 bp, 19 predicted proteins | sample OV2TP3_FD_97704 | JGI IMG/M metagenome (GOLD analysis project Ga0137796, IMG submission 97704)
CGGCCGGGGTCCGGTGGCACCTCAACCGGCGAGGGTTCCGTCTGCTCAAACGCGGGAGCGAGGCTCTTGAGGTAGTAGACGAGCTGCCAGCGCGCATCCTCGTCGAGGTGCTTCCAATCCGGCATGTTGGTCCCGGGCAGCCCTTCGGTGATCGTGTGGAAGAGATCGGCGTCGGTAGGCGGCGTCCCGCTCATCGTGCTGCGGAACTTGTAGACCCCTAGGGTGAGATCGCGGGGCCTGGGATAGAAGCGCTTGGCGTCCAGCCCGTCGCCCTTGCCGGATGCCCCGTGGCAGCGGGCGCACTGCTGGACGTAGGCGGCCCGCCCGGTCTCAAGATCTGGAGCCGGACGTTCCGCAGCCCAGGATACTCCAGGCAGAACCAGGCTCAGGAACACAACTGTAAAGCGCACCATGCAACCGGGGAAGGCGCGGGACTAATGATCAGCTGTCAGGGACATGCACCGTGAAGCTTCATTGTACTGAATAGGGAAAGTGCCGTCAAACCCGCCCAGCTGCCGCGCTTGAGCAATTGGGTGATCACCGCAGACTCGGCAATGTCTGCTCTGAGTTTCGTATCTACGGGCATGGTGATGGCCTACAATTCCTGTAAACAAAAAAGCGGCGTAAGATACCTCCGAGAGAAGTGGCCAGGGACCCGAGTCCCCAACACAGGAGGGCTTACGCCATGGGTAGAGTACCACCGAGTCACCGGATGAAGCAACTGCTTTCGCAGTGGATGGAGGGGGCCGAAGGGGCCGATCATCCGCTCGATGCCCTCGTGCGCCTCGGCGCCCAGTATTGCCTGCAAGTCGGGATCGAACACGAGGTCACCGAGTTCTTGGGTCGAGCGCACTACCAGCGTCGACAAGACGGCACCAGTGGCTACCGCAACGGCTATGAACCGAAGGCCCTGAAGACGCCGGTCGGACACCTCGGGCTGGCACTCCCGCAGACGCGGCAGACCGCGCAGCCCTTCCGCTCGCGGCTCGTGGCCCGGCTGGGCACCGACGGCGCGGCCTTGCATCGGCTGGTCACCGGCATGTACGTCCGCGGGCTCTCGATCCGCGATGTCGAGGGCCTCTTCCAGGACACCTTCGGCGAGCGGATCGTGTCCAAGAGCGGCGTCAGCCAGATCACCGCGCAACTGGGCGAGAGCTTCCGCCAGTGGCGCGAGCGCGACTTGAGTCAGCTCAAGGTCGTCTACCTGTTCCTCGACGCCATCTACCTGCCCCTGCGTGCCGGCACCGAGGAGAAAGAGGGCGTGCTGGCGGCCTATGGCCTGCTCGAAGACGGCAAGAAGGTGCTGCTCCATCTGGCCGTGGGCTCCCGCGAGTCCTACGACGCCTGGCTGAGCTTCCTGCACGAGATGACGGCGCGCGGGCTCTGCGAGCCCTTGCTGGTCATCGTCGACGGCAACCCGGGCCTGAAGAAGGCACTGCGGGAGGTCTTCCCGCACGCGCTCAGGCAGCGGTGCCAAGTCCACAAGATGCGCAACATCCTCGCCAAGCTGCCGCGGACGATGCAGGCGAAGATGAAGCGACTCATCCAGCAGGTTTTCCACGCGGCGAGCTACGACGAAGGCCTGCGACGAGGCCGTGCCCTCATCGCCCGCTTCAAGGCGCGCTACCCCTCCGCGCTGGCGTGCCTCGAAGAGGACCTGGAGGCGTGTCTGGTCCATCTCAAGTTCCCGCGGGAGCATCACGTCCGGTTGCGGACGACGAACCTGCTGGAGCGAACCTTCGGCGAAGGCCGCCGACGAACCAAGGTCATCGGGCGCTTCCCGACGGAAGCGGCGTGCCTGCAGCTCCTCTACGCGACGCTGATCACCGCGTCGCAGACCTGGCGCGGCGTGCAGATGACGCCCGCCATCCTGCGGCAACTTGATGCGATTCGGCACGCACTGTTCCCTATGAACCATCATGGTCAGGTGTCTGACGCCGCGCCGTGTTTACAGGAAAAGTAGGACTTGACCATTGACTTTGTCGTTCCCCGGATGATTCGATACCCATTTTAATTTTGAACCCTCTTCTGAGTGATACAATCCCCACAGCGCAGGCTCCTGCTCCCACGGCGGGAGGGTCAGCCACGTTCTAAACGAGTGCACGAAGGGGAGCCATCGTAACGGCTCAGAGCGGATGTTCCCTCCGTTGAGGGACGCCGCTCGAGTCATTTATAGGAGCCGGTGGTCACCGAAGTCCGCCATAGCGCGAATGTGGGAAATGTAATATTTCCCACTTGTGCTTTATCCCACGATCTGGTATCCTTGTTCGTAAGGACAAGGAGGTGACCCATGGCCAAGCAGGACGTGCTGAAGGATGCGGAGTTTGAAGAACTGACCGAGACCCGGGTCGATACCAAGCAGCGGGTGTCGCTGGGGAAAGTTCTCGGTGGGCAGGTGACGAGCTTCCGGGTCTACCGGAACGCCCATGGGCAGATTATCCTCGACCCCCGGGTGTCGATCCCCGCCCACGAAGCCTGGCTCTTCAGGAACCAGCGGGCAGCGCGCCTGGTGCAGCGGGGCCTGGAGGACGCCAAGCGGGGCCACGTCGCGAAAGCCAAGGAGGATTACTCGAAGTACGTCCGCGGTGAGACTTGATGTTCGAGCTGGTGTTCACCACGAGCGCCCGGGAGGAACTGAGCCGACTCGAACGCTCGCCCCGCGACGCAGGCCTGGTGAAGCAAGTCAAGAAAACGCTCGGGTTTCTCCAAACGAATCCTCGCCACCCGTCCCTGCAGAGCCATGTCTTCCACTCGCTGGAACATCCCTATGACCTCAGGGAGAAAGTGTTCGAGGCCTACGTCCAGCAGCATACCCCGGCCGCCTACCGGCTCTTCTGGTGCCATGGCCCGCAGAAAGGCCAGATCACCGTGATCGCCATCACCCCGCATCCTTGAGCAGTCCCTCTCAACGACGTCACAAACACCACAAACGTCACTGCCCTTCATGCGAACGTGTGATGTTGGTGACGATGGTGACGTTGTTCCGAAGAGGTGGTCGCTGGCGGCCGGTTACGCTAGAATGGCGTCAGGTGGCCAGGATGCGGTCGCCCTCGACTAAGCTAAGGCTCCGCCGCCACTTGGTCAACCGCGTCTCCCGGAAGGCAACCTCGTCGCTGAGGGTGAATCCGGTTTGATCAGCGTCGTCTTCGGGGAGTTTTCGGCCCAGCGGGTTCACGACCCGCCAGGCCGCTTCTTTTTCTGGGTTGACATGGATCTGACTTCGTATGATAATTAACCTAATGGTTAAATATAAAGGCCTCGAGTTTGATCGGACCTTTGGAGCGCTGGCCCATCCGATCCGGCGCGGGATCCTCGCGCGCCTGGCGACCGGTGAGGCGACAGTCGCCGAGCTTGCCAAGCCGTTCAAGGTCTCGGCGCCAGCGATTTCCAAGCATGTGCGCATTTTGGAAGAGGCGGGGCTGCTGTCCCGCCGAAAGCTGGGGCGGGAGCATCGATGTCGGCTGGAGGCGAAGCGCATGCAGGGAGCCGAGCGTTGGCTCGAACACCAGCGCCGGCTCTGGAACGAGCGGCTCGACGCACTCGAGCGCTCTCTTAAGGAGAGCAGATAACCAACAAGAAGCCCGCGTTCGAACTGGAGCTGAGGCGCGTGATCGACGCGCCCTGCGCCCGGGTGTACGAGGTTTGGACGAAGCCCGAGCCGATGGCGCAGTGGTTTGCGCCCAAGCCGTTTACGCTCATCATCAACACGATGGATTTCCGCCCTGGAGGCAGGTTCAGCATGGCGATGCGGGGCCTGGACGGGAACGACTTCCCGTTCACGGGGGTGTATCGCGAGATTATCCCGCCCGCGAAGCTGTCCTGGACCGGCGAGTTCGCGAGCGGTCCTGCCGATCAGGTCTCAACGGTGGTGACCTTCGAGGAACAAGGCCAAAAGACCAAGGTTCACGCACGCCAGACCTTCCACGTGATGACGCCCGAGATCGAGCGCGCCACCGAAGGCGCCCAGCAGGGCTGGACGATGACACTCGACCAGTTGGCCACGTTCTGCTCAAGGGGGAAGCTGCCATGAACACAGACCGGGCAAAACAGGTCGCGCTCTTCTTGCTGCGAGTTGTCGCGGGTCTACTGTTCCTTCAGGCCGGAGGCATGAAGATCTTTGATTGGTTCGGCGGCGTCCCCGCTCAGTTCGGTGGCCATCCGCCGTTCATGTCGCAAACCTGGATCGGTGGTGTGCTTGAGTGCTACGGCGGCGCGGCGGTCATGCTAGGGCTGTTCACGCGGCCCGTGGCGTTCATTCTGTCAGGCGAAATGGCGGTGGCCTACTTTCAATTCCACCAGCCCAGCGGGTTCTGGCCCATCCAGAACCACGGCGAGCCTGCCGTGCTGCTCTGTTTCATCTTCCTGTTCTTTGCAGCACACGGCGCTGGGGATTGGAGCTTGGACGCCTTCATCCAGCGAAGGAGGAGGGAGTAGATGAAATACGTCGATGGATGCCCTTAACCTAGAGGAGCGCAATCATGACACCACCGTCAAGCCCATTCCTGAAGGATTTCACGCCGTCACCCCGAGCCTCACGCTGAAAAATTCGCGCGAGGCCATCGAGTTCTACAAGAAGGCGTTCGGCGCCAAGGTGCTGGATGTGCTCCCCGCGCCTGATGGCAAACGCACCATGCATGCGATGATCAAGATCGGCGATTCGTTCCTGATGCTGGGAGATGAAATGCCAGATCAGGGCTGTCAGAGCGCCGAATCGCTGGGCGCCTCACCCGTCAGTCTCTACGTGTATGTGCCGAACGTGGACCAAGTGTTCACGCAAGCGGTTGCTGCCGGCGCTACGGCAACGTTGCCGGTGGCGGACATGTTCTGGGGAGACCGCGCAGGAAACCTCAAGGACCCCTTTGGCTACTCCTGGATGATCGCCACGCATACCCGCGATCTGACCCAAGAGGAAATCCAGGATGGCGCCCAGGCCTTTTTTGCAAAGGAGGGAAAGCCATAATTTCAACTGGCACGGAGCAGTTGGCTGAGGCGGTCGGCATCGGCTACTTCCGTTGAGCATTTCGGCACAGGCCTGCTATAATCCTCTTGTGTGGGACGCGGGGAGGGTTCCATCGTGCGGTGGCAGACGACAAAGGAGTCGTCATGGCGTTTCAGCAGGGTGGCGGGTTCGGCGGAGGCGGTGGGGGGTTCGGCGGGCGGCCGCGGGAGATGCACAAGGCGACCTGCGCAGACTGCAAGAAAGAGTGCGAAGTCCCGTTTAAACCCAGCGGAGACCGTCCCGTCTACTGCAAGGAGTGTTTCTCGAAGCGCAAGGGGGGCAGCCGCTGAGTGGTGGGAGTGACGAACGCAGGGGGCCATTAGAGGAGGCAGCCGATGGGAAAGGTCTTGCGGTGCCGGGACGTGGGGGTGGACTGTGACTTTGAGGCGCGCGGCAAGGACGAGGCGGAGATCCTCCGCCAGGCGGCCGAGCACGCGAAGGGCTGCCACACAGGGACGAAACTCACGCCTGAGCTCCAAGCGAAGATTCTGGCGGCCATCAAGGACGAAGGCGGGTCTTGCCAGACCGGCCCCCCTCTGACTCGCTCCGGCTCGCCATCTCCCCCGCCTGGCGGGGGAGTCACCTGCTGCGGCCACTGAGCGCGGCGCGCGTGGAGCTGAAATACGCGATGGAACAAACGTTGGAAGCGCTGGCCGCGCATCTCAAGGGGCGGCTCATCGGCGACGGCACCATCCTCATCCGGAACATCAATGGCCTCGACGCGGTGGGCGAAGGCGAGCTGACGTTTGCCGAAGACGACCGGCGTCTCGCCCAGGCCCTCCAGACGAAGGCGGCGGCGATCATCGTCTCGTCCTCCGTGACGGAGCTGCCGGGCCGGTCGGGCATCAGCGTGCCTGACCCCAAGCTCGCGTTCGCCCTGCTCCTCGAGATCTTCCATCCCGCGGATCAGCCGACGGGACTGGTCCATCCCAGCGCGGTGATCGGGGATCAGGTGCACCTGGGCGACCAGGTGGACGTCCGGGCGCATGCCGTCATCGGCGACCGCGTGCGGATCAGCCGGGGCACGATCATCGGATCCGGCGCCTACGTCGGAGACGACGTCGCCATCGGCGAGCGGTGCGTGATCGACCCCCATGTCGTGATCTACCGCCAGACGCTGATCGGGGATCGCGTCCTCATCCACGGCGGCTCGGTGATCGGCGGCGATGGGTTCGGCTACGTCTTCCACCAAGGGCGCTATCTCAAGGTCCCGCAGGTGGGCAACGTGGTGATCGAAGATGACGTGGAGATCGGCTGCAACGTCTGCGTGGATCGGGCCACCGTGGGCTCGACGGTGATCCAGCGGGGCACGAAGATCGACAACCTCGTGCAGATCGCTCACAACGACCGGATCGGCCGCCACGTGATCATGTCAGGTCAGGTGGGGCTCTCGGGCAGCGTCACCGTGGGAGATTACGCCCGGTTCGGGGGGAAGGCCGGGGTGGTGGACCATGTGACCATCGGCGATCAGGTCGAGGTGGGCGCCGCCAGCGTCGTCACGAAGTCGGTCGCCTCTGGCGAGAAGATTTGGGGTTTTCCCGCCCGCGCGGCGCGGGCCACGATGCAGCAGATGGCGGCCATCAGCCGCCTGCCGTCCGTGCTGAAAACGCTGTCGAGCATGCTGGTCCGACTGAGTCGTTTGGAAGGGCGGCTCAACCAGCTTGAAGGCAAGCCGACGAAGCCGCCGTCCGACTGAGCCTCCCGTCCGCAACCACGTGCCAGGCACTTTTCCACAGGGTGGGCCGGATTCGAACCGGCAAAGTGCCTGGCACTTTTGGCATCATTGATGTTGGGACGAACTCCATCCATCTCCTCATCGGCGCCGTCGGCAGGAAGGGCGCCTTCCGAGTGCTCGTCAACGCACGCGAGCTCACCCGCCTGGGGGATGAGGGGCTCGCGAGCCGCGTCCTGACGGCCCGGGCGATGCGGCGGGCCATGGGCGCGCTGCAGCGGTATGCGAAGATGCTGCGGCGGGCCGGTGTCGACCGCGTCGAGGCGGTGGCCACCAGCGCGGTGCGCGAGGCGGCAAACGGCCGGGCGTTTGTGCGCCGGGTGCGGGAACGCGTGGGGCTGCCGCTGCGGGTGATCAGCGGGCGGGAAGAGGCCCGGCTCATCGGCCTCGGGGTGTTGTCCGGTCGAGGCGCGCGCCGCCCCTCGGTGGTCATCGCCATCGGCGGGGGCAGCGCGCAGGTGGCCTGTGGCGCTGGAGGCCGCCTGAGCTATCTGACGAGCGTCCCCCTCGGCAGCGCCCGCCTCGCCCGCCGGTTCATCCGCCATGATCCGCCGCGTGAGCAGGAACTCCACGCGTTGGAGCGGCACGTGCGCCGCGGGTGGGCTCCGGCGATCCGCGCCGTGCGCCGGCGCCGGTGGGATCGCGCCCTCGGCAGCTCCGCGACGATCCAGCACCTCATGGCGGCGGCAGCCTGCCGGCGAGGCGCAGGCCAGCCGTCCCGCCGCGTCTCTCGACGAGCCATGCCGCGGCTGTCTCTCCGCCAGGACGCCCTGCGGCAGCTGGTGGCGTGGCTGGCGACCTCGACGGCGGCACAACGCCGCCGGCTGCCGGGCCTCGATCCGGAACGACAGGACCTCGCGTTGCCAACCGGCATCGCCTTGTTGGCCTGGATGGAGGGGTGCAAGGTCCAGCGGCTGGAGTCGGCACGCGGGTCGCTGCGGGAGGGCCTGGTGGTCCGCCTGCGGGGGTCAGGCGCTTTTCAACGCGGGAAAAGCGCCTGACCCCTTTATGCCGTCGCGGATCCGTGTTATAACATGCGACAGCACCATCCACTGAGCGGATGGGTCATGATGCTCATCGGGGTGCTGGCCGCCGCGACCGTGGTGATGGCTGAGCGTCGGACCGAAACCGCCACCTTTGCGGGCGGGTGCTTTTGGTGCATGGAGCCGCCGTTCGAGCAGTTGGATGGCGTGCGCTCCGTCACGTCGGGGTACACCGGGGGCAGCGAACCCCACCCCACGTATGAGCAGGTGTCAGCTGGCACAACCGGCCATGCCGAGGCCGTGCAGGTGGTCTATGATCCCGCGACGATCCGCTATGAGCGGCTGCTCGAGGTCTTCTGGCGGAACATCGACCCCACCACCCCGAATCAGCAATTCGCCGACAAGGGGACCCAGTACCGCACGGCCATCTTTTATCATTCCGAGGAGCAGCGGCGGCTGGCCGAGGCGTCCAAGGAACAGGTGGCGGCGTCTGGCACGTTCGACAAGCCGATCGTGACCGCCATCGTGCCGGCGGGACCCTTCTATCCGGCTGAGGAGCACCACCAGGACTACTACAAGAAGAGCCCGTTCCGATACCATCTGTATCGGCTTGGATCAGGGCGGGAAGGCTACCTGCGGAAGACGTGGGGCGACCCCGGCCATTGAGGGCGCGATGGTGGACCAGTTTGAGGCGCTCGTCATCTGGCTCTGGCGGACCATCACGGCGCTCGCCGGGGTGACGCTGCTGTTCGGGGCGTTCAGCGCCTGCGCGCCGCAGCGGTCTCTCGCGCTCTACCAGTGGATCATGGCGCGGTGCAACTGGCGCGTCGTGCCAATCGACGAGCCGCGGGAGGTTGGCACAACCCGGCTGCTCGGGCTGCTGTTGGTCGGGTTGAGCGTCGCGGCGCTGTGGCTGCTCGCGCGCGTCCGCTAAAGGAGGCAGCTATGCGCTGGCGACTCATGGCGATCGTGTTGATCGGCATGGCCTGTGGCGTGACGGCGGCGCAGGCCGATGAGGACTCGGACAAGCTGCTCGGGGACGTGCTGTCCGGCCTGTTGGGCCAGCCGCAGGGGGCGGCGTACACCCAGCAGGAGAAGGATCGGCTGGTCTCGCTCCTGCAGGGCGGGGACTACGTGACCAGCCGCCAAGGCGAGCCGGTGGACCTCATCGTCTTCGGCGTCCCGCTGACCCGCACCGACCACGTCTACACCGCCAACCCCGTTCCACCCAGTCAGACCTACCGCTCGGATCAGCCACGGTAACCCGCGCAAAAAAGGTGTCAGACACTTTTCCCGCTTTGAAAAGTGTCTGACACCTTTAGCCTCCCTTGACACCGGCTGCCCAGATCAGGTAGGGTTGAGACAAGGTTTGTCACGCCCGTCCTGTTTAGGACGGGCGTTGTGGTGTCTCAACCGACCCATGAGTGAGCAGCAAAACCTCTCGATCAGGGAAGCCGCTCGGTGGCTTGGGGTGTCGACCAGGACGGTCTACCGTCTGGTCCAGCAGGGGGGCCTTCCCGGATTCCGGGTGGGAGGCCAATGGCGGTTCAGCCAGGCCCTGCTGGAGGGATGGGTGGCCGACCGGGTCACGGTGGAGCGGCTCAGGGCCGAGGCCAGGCAAGGAACGTTCAGGAAACCCACCCGCAGGAAGGCTGACGATGGCGCGCTGGAATAACGGCAGGGACCACGCGGGACACCTGGAAGCCGAGCATCAGGCGCTGGAGCTGATGGCGAACGTCAGCCATGAGCTGCGCACCCCGCTGGCGATCGTGAAAGAAGGGGTGAGCCTGCTGCTGGAGGGGATTGTGGGGCCGGTCGGGGAACGGCAGGAGAAAGTCCTCGTGACCACCCTGCGCCATATCGATCGGCTCATGCGGCTCATCAACGACCTCCTGGACGTGGCGCGGCTCGATGCGGGACGGCTCACGCTGCGCCGCAGCCCCGTGCCGCTGGCAGGGATCATCCGCCAGGTCGCCGCAGCGTTTGAGACGCAGGCGCGCGCGAAGGGGCTGCGCGTCACCGTGGAGCTGCCGCCCGATGACGTGGCAGTTTCGGCGGACCCGGACCGGCTGATTCAGATTCTCACGAATTTGCTGGCAAACGCCGTGAAGTTCACGGCGAGGGGCGGGATCGAGATCGCGGCGCAGGCGCGCGACGGACACGTCGAGTGCACCGTGGCGGACACCGGCTGCGGGATCGCCCCGGAGGATCTGCCCAAGATCTTTGAGAAATTCCAGCAAGTGGGCCGGCCCCCCGGCCGCGGCGAGCGCGGCACGGGGTTGGGCCTGGCGATCGTGAAGCAGCTGGTGGAGCTGCACGAGGGCACGATCGGGGTCGAGAGCGCGCTGGGGAAAGGCACACGGTTTACGTTCACGCTGCCCAGCGAGTCAGGGGAGCCTGCTCGGTGGCTGGGCATGGCCTCGAGCGGAAGCGCGCGCTCAGCCGTTCCCTGACCGGGGTGCTGAGAGGACGCAATGGCGCAACGGATCCTCCTGGTCGATGATGAGCCAAAGCTGCTGGAGCTGGTGACGTGGCGGCTTGAAGCCCAGGGGTACGAGGTGCTGACCGCGTCCGATGGGGACGAAGCCCTCCAGCGGGCGCGCGCGCAGCACCCGGACCTGATCATCCTCGACGTCATGCTGCCCCAGCTCAACGGATACGAAGTCTGCACCCTGCTCAAACAGGACCGCCGGTACCGCGCCATCCCGATCATCCTGTTGACCGCCAGGATCCAGCAGGTCGATGAGCGGCTGGGCCTCGAATGCGGCGCGGACGCCTACCTCCACAAGCCCTTTCAATCTGCGCAACTGCTGGGAACCATCCGGTCGCTGCTGACGGTCGACGGCGCCATTGAGGCAGAGCGATCCCATGGCAGGCACGATCCTCATCGTTGATGACAGCACGATGATCGCCGGGACCCTGGCGGCGCGGCTGCGGGCCCATGGCTATGAGGTCCTGCTGGCCGTCGACGGCCAGCAGGGGCTGGAGAAGGCCCAACGCGAGCAGCCGGATCTCATCCTGCTGGATTTGATGCTGCCGAAGCTGAACGGCCATGAGGTCTGCGCGATGCTGAAGCAGGACGCCCGCTACCAGAAGATCCCGATCGTGATGCTCACGGCGAGCCTCAACGCCAAAGATGAGCAGCTGGCGAAGGAGTGCGGGGCGGACACATTCCTGCGCAAGCCGGTTCAACCGGAGCAGTTGCTGGAGACGGTTCGGAGGCTGGTGGCATGATCCCCCCACCTGCCGGTCAAGCCGCCAGCCGGCATCTCGCTGCGGGCGGCTTGAGCCGAGCGGCGGATGAGGATCGGCGTGCTGTTATCCGTAGATGCCGGCAGGTGGGGGGATGACCCTGCTGCGTTCGTGGTGGGTGAGAGCCGGGCTGGTCGTGCTGCTAGCCGCGGCGGTGTGGCAGGCAGCGGTGGCCAACCGCTGGAGCCGACGGCTTGTGGCCGGATGGTCCTGGGCCGCGGTGCAGATCGGCACGTTCACGCGGCCGGATCCCGAGACAAACCGGCTCGGCGAACGGGAGACCCCCGCGCTCTATGAGCGGCGGCTTGAGGTGATGGGACCGGGGAACGCGCCGAACACCGTGATCCTGGAGGAGCGCTTCACGGTGTGGGACGTCGACGGCACCGTCCGATGGCAGGCGCTGACCCAATCCTCCGTGGATCCCCGGACCGGCCTGCACGCGGAAGGCGACCATCAAGGCCAGGCGGCCGTGTTCCCCCGCCGCGTGCACCAGACGACCTATCGGTTCCACGCCGGGCATCTCAACAGCATCCCGCTTGCCTTCCAGCGGGAAGAGGCGATCGAGGGGCTGCCGACGTATCTCTTCGCCTACAAGGGCCGCGCGGAATACACCGGCGTCTATACCGGGACCGACGACTTCATCCCGTCCCACGGAAGCCCCGCAGAGGAAAGAGAATCCCCGAAGGGCGATTCCCCGAAGCCAGGGGCTTTAGCCCGTGGGGCGGGGTTCACCGGGATCGCCGTCAAGTCATGGCAGGAGATTCGCTGCGCGGATGACCAGTTTGCGATCCAGGTGTGGGTCGAGCCACTCACCGGCGAGGTCGTGAAGCTCGATGAGCGCTGCCCGTCAGGGGACTACGTCTACGAGACCACGACAGATCTGCCGGTGTTCCCGGTGGCGCGCTGGGGCGGGGTCACGGCCGGCGATGAAGTGCTCGCGCGCGTGAGCGCCCTGCAGCGTCTGCGGCGGCGGCACGCGTGGGAAACCCGCGCCGTGCCGTGGGGATTGTGGCTGGGCGGCGTCGGGCTGATCGGGATCGGCCTGCTCGTCGGGTCCGGGTGGGTGAGATGGCTGCCGAGGCCTGCGGCATCCGCCGGCGCTCCGTGACGCCGTGGATCCTCGCGGTCTCGCTGGGTCCTCTGGCGCTGGCGATCAGCGCCGGGGTCGGTCAGGCCGGACGCCATCGGGAGCAGCTCTCGGCGCGAGTCGAAGCAACCGGCGACGCCCTCCTGGAGGTGGTCGCGGACCTCGTCGCGCGGCGCCCGGACGGCTTTCGCACCGACGCGCTGCAGCCGGTCGTGTTCCGGTTCGGCCGCAGCCTGCCGGTTGTGCAGCGGGTGACGGTGATCGACCGCTCCTTGCGCATCCTCGCGGATACCGAGCCCGCCCGCG
>Ga0137796_10001692_pt1 | contig 12356 bp, 9 predicted proteins | sample OV2TP3_FD_97704 | JGI IMG/M metagenome (GOLD analysis project Ga0137796, IMG submission 97704)
CCGTCGAGCCAGTGCCGCGACGGCTTGCCGGCGATGATCTTGGCCAGCATCGGCACCAGCACGTCGCGGTTGCGCACCCGCTGGTCGTTGGTCTTGAAGCGCTTGTCCTCGGCCAACTCCGGCACGCCGGCGAACCCGCACAGGCGCTGGAACTGGCCGTCGTTGGCGGCCGCCACGACGATGTCGCCGTCGGCGGTGGAGAAGCTCTGGTAGGGCACGATGTTCGGGTGGGCGTTGCCGAGGCGCCTGGGCGCCTCGCCGGTGGCGAGATAGTTGAGGGCCATGATCGACATCATCGCCGCCTGGGTATCGAGCATGCCGATGTCGATGTACTGACCCTCGCCGCTCACCTCGCGGTGGCGCAGCGCCGCGCACACGGCGACCGCGGCGTACATGCCGGCCATGATGTCGGCGATCGGAATGCCGGCCTTCTGCGGCGGTCCGTCGGGCTCGCCGGTGACGCTCATGAACCCGCCCATGGCCTGGATCAGCACGTCGTAGCCGGGGCGCGACGAGTACGGCCCGGTCTGGCCGAAGCCGGTGATCGAGCAATAGACCAGGCGCGGGTTGTCCTTCCTCAGTTGCTCCCAGCCGAGGCCGTACTTGGCGAGGCCGCCCTTTTTGAAGTTTTCCACCAGCACGTCCGACTTGGCGATCATCCGCCGGGCCAGCGCCTGCCCTTCCGGATTGGACAAGTCGAGCGTGATCGCGCGCTTGTTGCGGTTGGTCGAGCAGAAATAGGCGCTTTCGCTGGTCTCGTTACCCTTGTCGTCGCGGATGAACGGCGGCGCGAAGTTGCGGGTGTCGTCGCCCTTGCCCGGCTGCTCGACCTTGATCACGTCGGCGCCGAGATCGCCGAGGATCTGGGTGCAGGTCGGGCCGGCGAGGATGCGGGCCAGATCGAAGACCCGGATGCCGTCGAGGGGGCCGCTCATGGATGTCGCGTCGCCTTTCTTGGATGTAACGGAGGGCCGCGGGCCGCGGCCGTCGGCAAAGCTCAGGCGTCCGGTTATAACGGAACCGCGGCGGCGGCGGCAACCCGGCTAAGTTAATCCTTATCCTGAGGAGCCCCATCCCCCATCCTCCGAGGCGCTGCGTACCTCAGGATGAGGGGATGGGGCGTCTCGAAGGATGAGCGCGCGTGACGAAGGGACGCGAACCCCCCGCCGTCGGGCTTGGGCGCGGCGGCGCGGCTGTCTACAATGCCCTCGGGTTTTTCGCCGCACCCGCCGTCACCGGCCGAGCCCGGGGGGAGTCTGCGTCCGCATGCTGCGCTACGTGCTGTATTCGCTGCTCGGCGTGGTCGCGCTCGTCGCCGTCGTCGCAGGCGGCGCCGCCGGATGGGTGTGGACGACGCTTCCCAACATCAGCGGCAGCCTCGACGTGCGCGGCCTGGAGGCGCCGGTCGAAATCATCCGCGACAAGAACGGCGTGCCGTACATCCTCGCCAAGTCGCCCCGCGATGCCTATTTCGCCCTCGGCTTCGTGCACGCCCAGGACCGGTTCTGGCAGATGGAGGCGATGCGCCGCCTCGGCGCCGGCAGGCTGGCCGAAGTGATGGGCGCCGACGCCGTCGCCTCCGACAAGTGGATGCGCACGCTCGGCCTCTACAAGCTGGCCGAGAGGCAGTTCCAGGAGCTGTCCGAACCGGTGAAGTCGGCGCTCGCCGTCTATGCCGCCGGGGTCAACGCCCATCTCGAGGACAGCCGCAAGTGGCCGTGGCGCAAGCCGGCGATCGAGTTCTGGCCGCTCGGCTACGCGCCGCAGCCGTGGAAGCCCGCCGACTCGCTGGTGTGGGGCAAGATCATGGCCGGCCGCCTCGGCGGCAACTGGTGGGACGAGGTACTGCGGGCGCGGCTGGCCAGGAAGCTGGCGCCGCAGCGGGTCGGGCAGATGTGGCCGCGCTACCCCGACGACGCGCCGAATACCGTCGAAACCGTCGCCACGCTCACCCGCGACCTCGATCTCGACAGGCTGGCGGCGGCGGCGCCGGAGCCGCCCGGCATGCCGCGCGGCGCCTCCAACGCATGGGCCGTCAACCGCCAGTACACCACCACCCGTGGCGCGCTGCTCGCCAATGACCCGCATCTCAGATTTACGGCGCCGATCCTGTGGTACCTGGCGCGCATCAAGGCCGGCGACCTCGACGTCGCCGGCGCCACAGTGCCCGGCCTGCCGTTCGTCGTCCTCGGCCACAACGCGCGCGTCGCCTGGGGCATGACCAGCACCCATACCGACATCCAGGACCTGTTCGTCGAGCAGGTCGAGGCCGACGGCAAGCAGTATCGCGCTCCCGACGGCGCCAAGCCGTTCGAGACCGAAACTCAGACCATTGTCGTCAAGGGCGGCGAGCCGGTGAAGATCACCGTGCGGCGGTCGCGCCACGGGCCGGTGATTTCGGACGTCGTCGAGTCGGTCGGCAAGGTCGCCGGCAAGGAGGCGGCGATCGCGCTGGCCGCCACATTCCTCGAACCCAAGGACACCACCGTCGAGGCCCTCTACAAGCTGAACCGGGCGCAAAACTGGGAGGCGTTCCTGGCGGCGCTGAAGGACTGGCAGGCGCCGCAAAGCAACTTCCTCTACGCCGACACCGCCGGCAACATCGGCTTCGCCGCGCCGGGCCTGGTGCCGGTGCGCAAGAAAGGCTGGGGCCTGGTGCCGACGCCGGGCTGGGACGGCGACACCGACTGGAACGGCTTCCTGCCGTTCGAGCAGCTGCCGAAGGCCTACAACCCGGCGGCCGGCCGCATCGTCAACGCCAACAACCGCATCACGCCGGACGACTATCCGCACTTCATCACCAACGACTGGGCGCCGCCCTACCGGGCCGGCCGCATCCTCGACCGACTGAAGGCGCAGCCGCAGTCGGTGCAGACCACGGGAACGCTGCAGAACGACGACGTCTCGGAGATGGCGCGCCGCCTGCTGCCGTTGCTGCTCGAGGTCGAGCCGACCGACGAGCTGGCCAAGGCGGTCCACGCGCGGCTGCAGAAATGGAACGGCGCCATGTCGCGCGCCCGGCCGGAGCCGCTGATGTTCGCCACCTGGCTGATCGAGCTCAACCGCGCCATTTACGCCGACGAGCTCGGCGAGTTGGTCGACGACTATCTCGATTACCGGCCGGAGTTCATCCATTCGGTGCTGACGCGCCATCGCGAATGGTGCGACGACGTGCGCACGCCGGAGACGGAGGATTGCCCGAGCCGCATCCTGCTGGCGCTGAAGCGGGCCGTCGACGGGCTGGTGGCCCGCCACGGCTCGAACCCGAGTCAGTGGATTTGGGGCCGCGTCCACGCGGCGCATTTCCCCAACCCGGTGCTCGGCCGCCTGCCGTGGATCGGCGGCCTGGCCGAGATCGAGGTCGCCAGCGACGGCGACAACTATACCGTCAACCGCGGCGGCAGCCGGGTCAGCGACGCGAAACATCCGTTCCGCCACGTCCACGGCGCCGGGCTCAGGGCGATCTACGACATGAGCGACCTGCGCAAGTCGCGCTTCGTGATCGCCACCGGCCAGTCCGGCAACCCGTTCTCGGCGCATTACAAGGACCAGCTCGGCGAATGGCTGGAAGGCCGCTTCATCAGCCTGGCGACGGCGGTCGCGACCCTGAAGACGGCCAACGCCCCGACCCTGGTGCTGACGCCGGCGGCGGCGGGCCGCTGAGGGGATGGCGCGAATGGCCAAACGCGCGCGACCGTCGGGGGCGAAGCGGCGCCGGCGTGCCGCCGCCGTCGCCAAGCCGGCGATCACCATCGACGGCATCCGCGCCGCCGAGCGTTTGCTCGCCGGCCGGGTGCTGCGGACGCCGAGCCTCGCCGCGCACGGGCTCTCGGAGCTGACCGGCGCCGACATCGTGCTCAAGCTCGAGAACCTGCAGCTCACCGGCTCGTTCAAGCCGCGCGGCGCCTACGTCAAGCTGGCGAGCCTCGGTCCCCGCGACAGGAAAGCCGGCGTCGTCGCGGCGTCGGCCGGCAACCACGCCCAGGGCGTTGCCTACCACGCCCGCAACCTCAAGATCCCGGCCACCATCTACATGCCGGAGGCGACGCCGTTCACCAAGGTCGGCCGCACCGAGGCGCTCGGCGCCAAGGTGGTGCTGGAAGGCGAGACGCTGAGCGAGGCCCGCGCCGCGGCGGTGACGTTCGCCCGCTACGCCGGCCGCGCCTTCATCCACCCTTACGACGACACCAAGATCATCGAGGGCCAGGGCACGGTCGGGCTCGAGCTGCTGGCGGACTTTCCCGACCTCGACGTCCTCGTGGTGCCGGTCGGCGGCGGCGGGCTGCTCGCCGGCATCGCGGTCGCCGCCCGCGCCGTGAAGCCCGGCATCGAGCTGATCGGCGTCGAGGCGGCGCTGTATCCGTCGATGTCGCAGGCGCTGAAGGGCGAGAACCCCGGCGGCGGCGGCCAGACGCTCGCCGAGGGCATCGCGGTGAAGACGCCAGGTGCGCTGACCAAGCCGCTGATCGCGGCGCTGGTCGACGACGTCGTGGTCGTCGACGAGGCGGCCCTGGAACAGGCGGTGCAGGCCTACCTGGAGGTGCCGCGGCTGGTCGCCGAGGGCGCCGGCGCGGCGTCGCTGGCCGCCGTGATGACCGATCGCAAACGGTTCGCCGGCCGCAAGGTCGGCCTGGTGGTGTCCGGCGGCAACATCGACTCGCGGCTGTTGGCGTCGGTGCTGATGCGCGGCTTGGTGCGCGGCGGCCGGCTGGTCAGGTTGCGGGTCGAGATCACCGATACGCCGGGCGTGCTGTCGAAGGTCACCGGGCAGATCGGCGACTGCGGCGGCAACATCGTCGAGGTCTATCACCAGCGGCTGTTCTACGACGTGCCGGTGAAGCAGGCCGAAGTCGACGTGGTGATCGAGACGCTGGACGCCGACCACGTGCGCGAGATCATGACCGGCCTCGAGACGGCCGGCTTCGCGGTGCGGCTGCTGGGCGGCACCTCGCTCGGCTGACCGTCCCGGCCCCGCCTCGGCCGCCGCTCACATCCGCCACAGGTGGAGCGTCGTCCGCCGCCGGTCGGGCACCGCGCGGGTGTCGTCGGCCGCACGGTCGGGGACCGCGAAGGTGTTGCTGACCAGCAGGCTCCCCGGCCGCATCTCGCGCTTCGCCTTGTCGTACAGCGCCGGCATCGGCACCGGCGACAGGAAGCAATAGACGACGTCGTAGGGCGCCAGGTCGAGGGTGCGGAAGTCGCCGTAGCGGACGACGGCGTTCGGCCGCCGCTGCGCCAGCAGCCTGAGGCGCGTCAGCGCGTACAGCATCGGCGCCGACTCGATGCCCTCGAAGCGGCCGTCGGGCCGGCGTCCGGCGAGGTCGATCAGCGGCCCGCCGAAGCCGCTGCCGAGGTCGATGAAGCGGAAACCGGGCGTCTCCGGCAGCAGGCCGGACAGCGTCGCCCGCGTCGCCCGGTTGGTGAGGTAGAGCGGCACCCCGGCGACGCTGTTCCAGTAGAACAGCAGCAGGAACACGAACGCCGCCAGGAACACCCACGGTGGCAGCCGCCACAGCAGCGCCGCGGCGACGGCGAACGGCACCACCATGTGGATCGGCAGCCACCAGTTGGCGAGTCCGAAGCGGCGGCCGAGCTCCGCCGCGCCGACGCCCTGCACCGCCAGCAGCGCGATCAGCGGCAGCTTGACGCCGGCCCCGGCGTCGAGCGCCACGGCGCCGGCGAACACCGTCGCCGCCGCCAGCGCTTGCGCCGCCAGGGCCAGGACCAGCGGCCGCCACCGCCCGCTCCACCGCCTAGGCGTCGTCGAGGCGGCCATAGGCGCTCCGATAGAACAGCAGCGGCCGGCCGCGGTCGGCGGTTTCGAGGCGGTCGACGCGGCCGATGACGATCAGGTGGTCGCCGGCCACGTGCACGTCGGTTCGCGTGCATTCCAGGTTGGCGAGGCAGCCGGGCAGGATCGGGCAGCCGCTGTCCCACGTTTCGAAGGAGCGGTTTTTGAACCGGTGCTCGCGTGGACCGGCGAACGCCTTCGACAGCGCTTCCTGGTCGTCGCCGAGGATGTTGACGGCGAACCGCGTGCCGGTGCTGAAGGCGCTCAGGCAGCCGGTGGTAGCGGCGAGGCAGACCAGGATCAGCGGCGGATCGAGCGACACCGATGCGAAGGCATTGACGGTGACGCCGACCGGCACGCCGGCGTCGGTCAGCCCGGTGACCACGGTCACGCCGGTGGCGAAACGGCCAAGCGCGTTTCGGAATTTCCGCGAATCGACCGGCGGCGGATTCGACCCCATCAGCGGCCCGTGCGCCTGGGCGACGGCGCCGGGCCGGCGGCAGCCGGAACCGGCGGCCGGCGTGCCGCCGCGGCCAACGATGCGGCGCTATTTGGGGATGGATGTTTCATTTTCCTTCACGATAAAATCTTGTCCCGGCGCGCCGCAAACTATAGCGTGCGGACCTAAGGAGAACAAAACGACCGCGGCGTCGCGACGGGGCGGGTGTGCGAGGGACTGGGGTTCTCAATGTTTTTCATCATCGGATTGCTGGTGGTCGTCGGCTCCGTCCTCGGGGGCTACTCGATCCACGGCGACCTGAAGCTGCTGTGGCAGCCGATCGAGTTCGTGATCATCTTCGGCGGCGCCTTCGGGGCGTTCCTGATCGGCAACCCGAAACGCGTGGTGATGGGCTCGCTGAAGTCGATGGGCAAGCTGTTCAGCGGCCCGAAATACAACAAGACCGCCTACGAGGAGCTGCTCGGCGTGCTGTTCGCCGTTTTCAAGCTGGCCAAGACCAAGGGCGATCTCGCCCTCGAAAGCCACGTCGAGCGGCCGAACGAAAGCCCGCTGTTCGCCAATTTCCCGAAATTCAAGGGCGACCATCACTCCGTCGAGTTCCTGTGCGATTACCTGCGGATACTCACGCTCGGCGCCAATAACCCGCACGAGGTCGAGGCGATCATGGATATCGAGCTGGAGATCCATCACAACGAGAACCACGCCATCTCGAACGCGCTGGCGACCATGGGCGACGCGGCGCCGGCGCTCGGTATCGTCGCCGCGGTGCTCGGCGTCATCGTCACCATGAGCTCGATCACCGAGCCGCCGGAGGTGCTGGGCAAGCTGATCGCCGCCGCCCTGGTCGGCACCTTCTCGGGCATCTTGATGTCGTATGGCCTGATCTCGCCGGTGGCCCGGTCGCTGGAGCAGACCTTCAACTCGGAGGCCAATTACCTGAATTGCATCAAGACGGCGCTGATCGGCCACATGCAGGGCTACGCGCCGCAGGTTTCGGTCGAATTTGCCCGCAAATCCCTGGCCTCCGAGGTTCGCCCGACGTTCGCGCAAGTCGAGGAAATGCTGAGCCATCTGCCTTCCGGTTAGGCTCCCGACTTGTTAGAATCGGCGCATGGCCGAGGACAAGGCAAAACAACCCGTCATCATCAAGCGGATCAAGAAGTCCGCCCACGCCACGCACGGCGGCGCGTGGAAAATCGCCTACGCCGACTTCGTCACCGCGATGATGGCGTTCTTCCTCCTGCTGTGGCTCCTCAACTCGGTGACCCAGGAGCAGCTGGAGGGCATCTCCAACTACTTCGCGCCGATCAGCGCGTCGCGCTCGACGGTCGGCTCCGGCGGCGTGCTCGGCGGCGCGTCGGCGACCGTCGAAGGCAGCGCCAAGAGCGCCACCGCCAAGGACAGCGTCACCCAGGACCTGCCGCCGCCGCAGGCCGGCTCCGGCGGCGAGCAGTCGTCGCTGACGCCCGACGAGGAGCAGGCGGCCGAGGTGATACGCCAGAAGGAGGAGGAGCAGTTCAAGCAGGCCAAGGACCAGCTCGAGAACACCATCGCCGGGATGCCGCAGATGAAGCAGCTTGCCGACAGCCTGATGATCGACAACACGCCGGAGGGGTTGCGCATCCAGTTGATCGACAAGGAAGGCCTGGCGATGTTCCCGAGCGGCAGCGCCGAGCCGCACCTCCACACCAAGCGGCTGCTGGAGCTGGTTTCCAAGGTGATCGTCAGCATGCCGCAGCAGATTTCGATCTCCGGCCACACCGACGCGAAGAAGTTCGTCAGCGACACCGGCTACAGCAACTGGGAGCTGTCCGCCGACCGCGCCAACGCGGCGCGGCGCGAGTTGACGCACTTCAAGGTGCCCTACGAAAAGGTGTCGCTGGTGGTCGGTAAGGCGGCCACCGACCCGTTCTTGCCCAGCGATCCGCAGAACGCCCGCAACCGGCGGCTCAGCATCGTATTGCTGCGCGGCACCGGCGACGACAACCCGGCCAATCCCAAGAACCTGGAGAAGAAGAAACCGCCGACGCCGCCGCAGGCGAAGGCGAAGGAGGCGCTGCCCGGCCTCGATCAGCTCCGCCAGCGCCAGCTCGGCCAGGACAAAGCCCCGGCTCCGGCCGCCAAGGCGGGCGCGCCGCTACCGCCGCGCGTCAAGGCCACGGGCGGCGAGGCGTTGCCCGGGCTGGAGGAGATCCGCCGCAAGCAGCTCGAGGAAGGCAAGTCGCCGGCGCCGGCCCAGCTGGTGCCCCCGAAACAATGAGCGGGCGCGCCCGGCGAAGCTCCGGCGGGGGCCGGAAAATAGCCTTCGGCCGGCGGACGCGGCTGCGGTAAAATGGCGGTCCGTGCGCAACCGCCCGAGTCTCCGGCCGACATTCGACGATGAAGCACAAGCCCATCCATGACACGCGGTTCTTCTTCGCCACCGCGCCGCTCCCCTGCCCTTACTTGGCCGGCCGCATGGAGCGGCGGGTGGTGACCGAGCTGGTCGGCCGCGACGCCGCGGCACTGCACGACCGCCTGTCGCTGGCCGGATTCCGGCGCAGCCACAACATCGCCTACGCGCCCGCCTGTTCCGGCTGCCAGGCCTGCGTGGCGGTCAGGATCGAGGTCGAGCGGTTCCGGGCGTCGCGCTCGCAGCGACGGGTGTGGAACCGCAATCGCGCCGTGGCCGCCGTCGAGATGATGCCGAGCGCCTCCGGCGAGCAATTCGAGATCTTCTCCGACTACCAGGAATCCCGCCACAACGGCGGCGACATGGCGAAGATGGAATACCTCGACTATCAGGCGCTGATCGAGGAAACGCCGGTCGACACCAGCCTGGTCGAGTTCCGCGACGGCGAACGGCGGCTGGTCGCCGCCTGCCTGATCGACCGCGTCGAAAACGGCCTGTCGGCGGTGTACAGCTTCTTCAAGCCGGAACTCGCCCGCTTGAGCCTAGGCACCTACATGATTCTGTGGATGGTCGAGCGCGCCCGCCGGCTCGGTCTCGCCTACGTCTACCTCGGCTACTGGATCGACGGCTGCGACAAGATGTCCTACAAGGCGCATTTCCGGCCGCTCGAGGCGCGCCAGCCGGACGGCTGGCGGCCGCTCGCCGACGCCGCCGTCGGGCCTGCGACCGGGTAGACTGCTATCCAAGAAAACCGTTTTATTTCAGAGAAATATCGGGGAACCTTAAAGTCATGAAACGGCGTCGATTCGTGGCCGGCGCGGCGGGCGCCATTGCCGCCGCCGGGCTGGCGCTGCCGGCGCCGGCGATCGCCCAAGGCGCGCGCCAATTGCGCATGGTCACCACCTGGCCGCGCGACTTCCCCGGCCTCGGCAGCGCGGCGCGGCGGCTGGCCGATTCGATCACCGCGATGAGCGGCGGCCGGCTGACGGTGAAGGTCTACGCCGCCGGCGAGTTGGTGCCGCCGTTCGAATCCTTCGACGCCGTCTCCGGCGGCGCCGCCGAGATGTATCACGCCATCGAGTACTATTGGCAGGACCGCTCGCGGGCGTTCAACTTCTTCGCCGCCGTGCCGTTCGGGCTGACCGCCAGCGAGATGGCGGCGTGGATCTACGAAGGCGGCGGCCAGGCGCTGTGGGACGAGCTTTCGGCCGGCTTCAACGTCAAGCCGTTCCAGGTCGGCAACAGCGGCGTCCAGATGGGCGGCTGGTTCAACCGCCAGATCAACGGCCTCGCCGATTTCAAGGGCCTGAAGATGCGGATGCCCGGCCTCGGCGGCGAGGTGGTGCAGCGGATCGGCGCCGTCCCCATGTCGATGCCGGGGGCGCAGATCTTCCCGTCGCTGCATTCGGGCGCCATCGACGCCAGCGAATGGGGCGGACCGTGGAACGATCTCGAGCTCGGCCTCTACAAGGTCGCCAAATATTACTATTACCCGGGCTTCCACGAGCCGGGAACGGCGCTTTCGGCTGGCGTCAACCTGAAGCTGTGGCGGAGCCTCGGCGCCGACGAGCAGGCCCTGATCGCCCACGCCATGGCGGCCGAGAACGCCCGCGCCACCGCCGAATACAACGCCCGCAACGCCGCCGCCCTGGAGACGCTCCGGCGCAAGCACAAGGTCGATCTGAAGCGCTTCCCCGACGACGTGCTGAGGGCGGCCGGCGCCGCCGCCGGCGAAGTGCTGGGCGGCATCGGCGCCGGCGGCGACCCCCTGGCGCGCCGCATCTACGAGAGCTTCCGGGGCTTTCGCAAGCCGGCGCTCGCCTGGTCGCACCACGGCGACCAGTCGTTCACCAACGCCCGGCTGATGCCGTTCAAGTATTGACGCGATACGGGTATCAACCGGCGGCGGCCGGTGCTTGCGTGGCGCGGTAATCCATGCAAATAATGTTGCCAATAAACCCGGCGGAACAGGCGGATGCCCGTAATCGCCGGGACAGGCGGGAGGCTCCCAGACAACCGAAAGCCATGCGCCTGCGCTGTCGCGGCCGAAGCGGCGCGAAAAGCCGCGCGTCCGGCCGATATGAACACTCAATCGGGAGGTTCAATTCATGACAAAAAAGAACACGCCGAAGCGGTCGATCACGCGTCGCAACGTGATCAAGAGGGCCGCAGCCTTCGGCATGGTGGCGAGCGTCGGACCGTTCTTCATGCCGCGTCCGGCGAAGGCCGCTAAAACGCTGAAGATCCTTCAGTGGGTCCACTTCGTGCCCCGCTTCGACAAGTGGTTCAACGAAAAATACATCAAGGATTGGGGCAAGAAGAACGACACCGAGGTGATCGTCGACAACATCTCGATCGCCCAGATCAACGCGCGCGGGGCGGCCGAGGCGTCGGCGAAGAAGGGCCATGACATGTTCATGTTCAATTGGCCGCCACCGGTGTACGAGGACCTGGTCATCGACCACGCCGAGATTTACCAGGAAGTCGCGAAGAAATGGGGCAAGCCGATCGACTTGGCGGTGAAGAGCACCTACAACCCGAAAACCAAGAAGTATTACGGGTTCTCGGACAGCTTCGTCCCCGATCCGATCAACTACCGCAAAAGCCTGTGGGACGACGTGGGCGTGGCCCCGACCAGCTGGGACAACATCCTCAAGGGCGGCGCGGCGATCAAGAAGAAGCACAAGATCCCGGTCGGCGTCGGCCTTTCGGCCGAGATCGACACCGCGATGGCCATGCGCACGATCATGTATTCGTTCGGCGCATCCGAACAGGATGCCAACGGCAACCTGATCCTGAATTCCAAGGAAACCAGGGAAGCCTTGAAGTTCGTCAAGGCGTTGTTCGAGGAGACGATGACCCCGGAAGTGCTGGCGTGGGACGCGTCGTCCAACAACCGGCAGATGCTGGCCGGCAAGTCGTCGCTGGTGCTGAATGCCATCTCGGTCACCCGCACCGGCGAGAACCAGAAGCTGCCGATCACCGACGACATTTTCCTGACGAAGGCGGCCAAGGGTCCGGTGCGCGCCATCGGCCTCGAGCACGTGATGAACGTCTACTGCATCTGGAACTTCGCCCAGAACATCGAGGGCGCCAAGAAGTTCCTGATCGACTTCATCGACAACTACAAGCAGGCGTTCATCGAGAGCGAGTACTACAACTTCCCGTGCTTCGCCAAGACCGTCCCCGACCTGAAGCAACTGGTCGCCAAGGACGACCGGGCCAAGCCGGCGGACAAGTACAAGGTCCTGGACGACGTCCTCGACTGGGCCACCAACGTCGGCTTCCCCGGCTACGCCAACGCGGCGATCGACGAAACCTTCAACACCTGGGTGATCAACACCATGTTCGCCAAGGTGGCGACGGGCGCCGAGACGGTGGAAGACGCCCTCAAGGTGGCGGACGCGCAGTGCAAGCGCATCTGGGCGAAGTGGAAGGAAAAGGGCAAGATCTAGCCTTGCCCCCAAGCCGCAAAGCCGGCGCGCCGGCGGTGCGGCAACGGTTACCAGGCATCGGGAGGCTCCGGTCTGGCGGAGCCTCCCCTTGTCTGTCAACGGGCCGGCGCGGCGGCGATAACGAGCGCGGGACGACCGAGGAGTACCCATGAAGACCGTCGAGGCCAGGGGGGTCACCAAGCTTTTCGACGACGTCCACGCGGTGGACGGCATCGACCTCACCGCCGAGGAAGGCGAGTTCCTGGTGCTGCTTGGGCC
>Ga0137796_10001695_pt1 | contig 12350 bp, 14 predicted proteins | sample OV2TP3_FD_97704 | JGI IMG/M metagenome (GOLD analysis project Ga0137796, IMG submission 97704)
CTGGAACTACACCCTGTCACCGGCCACGGCGCGATGATTCCAGAGTTCTGCTGTGAATTGTCCATTTTATTGTCGCGCGGGCCCTTAGTCTCTGGCCAAACTCTGTCCGAATCGCGTCGACCACATCCGTAGCGCGAAATACTCCCTTATCATTGTGCTTAGCAAAGCCACAGCTACACAGTATGAGCGGATAGCGGCTCTGCTGGGTCGTTGTTGTCGCCCTGGCGTAAGCATCACGGTAGCGTTCGATGGCATCCTCAACCGCCAAGCTGCACGCCACCTCAAACAACTGGTCTGTGAGCTCGTCTGTGTGGTTTCTGGCACAGGCCTTCGCAGCGGAGAACCCGAGGAGGTGAGCATAATGAGGGTAGCCGTTGCAAAGTAGCGGGAACCCTATCGATGACGGCCGGTGCCGCCTTCAGATTCAAAGAGTTGAGCCCGCCGGTGAGGATCTCCTTGATCTCGCCGTCGTTCATCGTCGGCAGTTCAATCTGTACGAGGTTGCGTTCGATGGACGGATGCTCACCGATGAGCTGGCCGACGTTGTCCGCAACTCCCACGATGATCAGGGTGACACGGGATGCCGTATCGGAGACGATCTTCACAAGATCGGCCATCGCGCGCTTCGTTGCGTCGTCCGAGACCTTGTCGAATTCGTCGAGAATCAGCACAGTGAGGTCGTTGATCTTCGCGAGAAGCTCCGCTACCCCAGCCGCCGTCGGAGCCCGCGAGCCCATAAGATCAGCCAGGGTGACCGTGCGAGACGCTACATCGCGCGTGAAACCCAACGCCTTAATCTTAAAGTCGAGGGACGCGTTTTGGAGAATGCGATTCCAGATCGCGATATGAACGTGTCACTGCCGTCGCAACTGATCTTTACCACCAAGAGGTCTTCGACGACATCCCGGATGATATTCGCGAGCGATGTCTTTCCGACCCCCCGCTGACCATAGATGATTGGATGGCGACCTGGGGCTGGGACGGCTTCGATCACGCGGCGAAGCTGCTCAGCTCTTCCGGAGAACAGCGCCTTGGAGCTGACAGGGGCGCCTGGTGTGAAAACCTGAGAGGCCCTTACAATTGCCTGGAGCTCGTCGTTAGCCATCGCGTCGTCCTCTCAGCCTGGCCACAGACAGATCACGATTGATTCTGCCGAACGCCGGCGCTCAGCGGCCGGGGTGCGAGCATCGCGAGCACTCGGCCCGCTGGAACGCTGAGTTGGGTTGCCGACTGAGTCGACTCGCTCGCCCTGCTCCCGCTGATATTTCCATACTTCGTGGTCCAGCAATCGGGGCGTGATGTTCGGAAACCGCGCTTGCAGGCGCTGCGCTGCGCCTTTGAGAAGCAACTGAGCTTCGCCGGGCGAGACCGGTTGTCCAAGCACCGAGTGGAGGAACCTTAGGATCATCCGATCCGGCTTGATGAACTCGTCAGAGCCCGCCAGCATCCAGAAGTATCTGAGGGAGATGCCGCTCCCCTGGCCAGCGATGCTCCGGATGTCGCTTTCCAGCCTGGCGTCGTCGGCCGCCGTAGGAACGTCCTGGAAGGAGTGGACGCGGTGCGCGCGAAGAACGGACGCGAAGCGGTAGACAGCCTCGGCTTTCAGTACACCGGCCCGCGGGGATGTGCGCTGCCGGTTTCCGAATACCGCGTCGGCCATGGCCGCAGGTCCGATCTGCTCAGCCCTTTCGCAGAACACTGCGATACTTTCCTGCTCGTGAGTCAGCGGCAGGGAACGGCGGTCGGTCCGGAATGTCCGCAGCCCCGACCACTCGCAGTAGCGGGCCACCACGCGCTGCACTCCACTGTAACGGACACCGATGGAGTACACGGCGTCGATCACGCACAGGGGCAGGCTCTGGTAGAAGTACTCGTCGCCAAGGCGCGCGATAGCGAGTGGGAGCACGCGCTCGGCATGAGCAGCGATCACCTCGACGTCGTGATCCATCGACCTCGCTGAAGAGCCAGGATGCTATAGATCATTCTCAAGCAGCCCGACTCGAATTCGGCCACACGATACGCCTGTCTGCGTATGACGGCAAACGCTGCGAGGCCACGCGGCCTATCTCGACGCTCCGCCCGTTCCCTGGACTGCCCTCCGTTCCTGTCGATTCGCGATGTTGCGCCCCATAGACCGGACGTTGACGCGCCACGATAGGCTGCGTGGCTCTGCAGCGTATCCTGGCGCATGTCGCCGGTGGGCGGGGTCATGGGGAGCGCAGCCGGAGCACCAGGAAGTACTGGTAGGGCAGGAAGTTGAACTCGCCGGCCAGACGCAACCCCGCCCGTCGCGAATCGCGCAGGAACTCCTCGCGCGTCACGCGGTGCTCGAGCGGCGGGCCGACGGGCGTCTCGCGCTTGTGGAAATCGATGTTGACGAGGCGGCCGCTGGGCTTCAACGAGCGCCGGAGCCGCCGCAGGTACGCGGGGCCGTCGGGGAAGTGGTGGTAGGTGTTCACCACCAGGATGAGATCGCAGGAGCGCGGCGGCAGGAACGGCTCCTCGTCGAGCCCGAGGACGGGCGTGACGTTCCGGACGCGCGCCTTCCGGATCCGCTCGACGAGGGCCTCCAGCATCTGCGGCTCGGCGTCGACGGCGTAGACCTGGCCGCGCGGGCCGACGGCCCGGGCGAGCCGGAGGGCGAAGTAGCCGGGCCCGGCCCCGAGCTCGCACGCCGTCTGCCCTCGCCGGAGACCGAGCGCCCGCACCACCCGGTCGGGCTTCTGCCATCGCGCCCGCTCGGGGTTGAGCTGGCGCGCGAGGTAGGCCTCGAAGTCCGCGGGGTTCCCGTGGGGCCCCCGGTGCCCGCCGTGGGCGTGGTGATGGGGCCCGGCCCGCCGCGTCACGGCGCGGGTCGCTGGGCGAAGAGCCCGGCGAGCGGTCCGTCGGCCGGGAGCGAGACCGCGCGGTCGCCCGCGAACTCGATGCACACCGGGCCCTCGTCGGCCGCCGGATCGATCTCGACGGCAACCCGCATCGGCGAGTCGGGCCAGCGATAGACGAGCTCGCTCCCGCTGCCCGGGGTCTCGTCGCCCGCGACGATCGTCTGCCACTGGCGCCGGGCGCGCTCGGCCGAGCGGGCTCGCAGCCGCAAACCCAGGATCCGGACCGGGGGCGGCGGGTCGGGCGGCGCCGGCGGCGGCTCCCACGGACGGCGGCCGTGCCCCGCGACCTGGGCGAGCTGGACGACGATGCCGAGCGCCGATTTCGGATGCAGGAAGGCCTCCTTCCAGTCGGCCCGGGAGTCGTCGTAGCCGACGACCTGGTAGCCGAGCGCCGCCGCCCGGTCACAGGCCTCCCGGAGACTCGGCACCTTGAAGGTCACGTGGTGGATCCCGGGGCCTTGCTGGGCAAGGAACCGGTGGAGGAAGCCGTCCGCCCCCCGCGGCTCGAGGATCTCGATGCAGCCGCCCCCGGCGTAGCGCCAGCACCCCCAGTTGTAGACCTGGGAGACCCCGCCGGTGTCGGGCTGGCCCCCGAGCCGGCCGACGAGGACGGCCGGGGCCTCGGCCATCCGCGGGAGACCGATCGCGATGTGATCGAACCGGGTCCGGGTCATGGGCACCCGGTTCTCCATGATGCGTCGCCGGGATGCCGGGGTCAAATCGCCGTCCCGCTCGCCCGCTCGCGCGGAGGGAGGGTAGGGGGAGGGGGGCGAACCGCGGTATCATCAGGGGCACCACCGGAGCGCCATGGGCAATACGTTCGGTCATCTCTTCCGGGTGACGACGTGGGGCGAGTCCCACGGGGGCGCGATCGGCGCCGTCGTGGACGGCTGCCCCCCGCTCCTTCCCCTCTCCGAGGCCGACATCCAGCCCGACCTGGACCGCCGGGCCCCCGGCCAGAGCCGCCTCGTCAGCCAGCGGAAGGAGTCGGACACGGTCCGGATCCTCGCCGGCGTCTTCGAGGGAAAGACCCTCGGCACGCCGATCAGCCTCCTGATCCCCAACGAGGACCCGCGCCCCGCCGACTACCGGGAGATGCAGGAGAAGTACCGGCCAAGCCACGCCGATTACACGTACGAGGCGAAGTACGGGATCCGCGACTGGCGCGGGGGCGGGCGGACGAGCGCGCGGGAGACGGCGGGGCGCGTCGCGGCGGCGGCGATCGCCCGGAAGCTCCTCTTCCACCGCTGGGGGGTCGAGATCGTGGCCTGGGTCGCGAAGGTCGGGCGCATCCTCGCCGAGTGCGACGTCGAGACGGTCACGCGCGAGCAGGTGGACCGGACGCCGATCCGGTGCCCCGACCCGGCCGTGGCCGAGCGGATGATCGCGGCCGTCGAGGCGATCCGGAAGGGGGGGAACTCGCTCGGGGGCGCCGTGACCTGCGCCGTCCGTGGCTGCCCGCCGGGCTGGGGCGAGCCGGTCTTCGACCGGCTCGAGGCCGACCTCGCGAAGGCGATGCTCTCCCTCCCCGCGAGCAAGGGGTTCGAGATCGGCTCGGGGTTCGCCGGAACCGATCTCACCGGGCGCGAGCACAACGACGAGTTCTACATGGACGGCGACCGCATCCGGACGCGGACGAACCGGTCGGGCGGCGTCCAGGGCGGGATCTCGAACGGCGAGACGATCTACTTCCGGGTCGCCTTCAAGCCCACCGCGACGATCGCCCAGGCGCAGCCGACCGTCAGCGTCCGGCACGAGGAGACGACGATCCAGGGGCGGGGCCGCCACGACCCGTGCGTGCTCCCCCGCGCGGTGCCGATGGTCGAGGCGATGGCGGCGCTGGTGCTCGCCGACCACGCGCTCCGGCACGAGGCTGTCAAGCCCGAGAAGCTTCCCCCGGGGCGCTGAGCGCCCGCCCCGTCGCCCCATGCCACGACCCCGTGAGGACGCCGCGCTCCGGCGCGCCCGGGCGCTCCTCCGCCGCGCTCCCCTGATCGACGGCCACAACGACCTCGCCTGGACGATCCGCGAGGACCCGAAGGCGCCGCGAAACGTGGAGGCGTACGACCTCCGGCGGCGGGCACGCGGCCACACGGACCTCGCGCGCCTCCGGGCCGGCGGGGTCGGCGGCCAGTTCTGGTCGGTCTACATCCCCGGCGACATCCCGGCCGAGGGGTATGCCCGCGTCCAGCTCGAGCAGATCGACCTCGCCCGCCGCGTGATCGCGCGCTACCCGCGGGACCTCGAGCTGGCGCTGTCGGCCGCCGACGTCATCCGGGCGATGCGCCGCGGCCGGGTCGCCTCGCTCCTCGGCCTCGAGGGCGGCCACGCGATCGAGAACTCGCTCGGCGCGCTCCGAGCCTACTACGACCTCGGCGTCCGCTACATGACCCTGACCCACGACGTCACCCACGCCTGGGCGGACGCGGCGAACGACGTCCGGCGGCATGGCGGCCTCACGCGCTTCGGCCGGGAGGTCATCCGCGAGATGAACCGGCTGGGGATGCTCGTGGACCTCGCCCACGTCTCCCCCGAGGTGATGGCGGACGCGCTGGACGTCTCCGCGGCGCCGGTCATCTTCTCCCACTCCTCGTGCCGCGCGCTGACCGATGTCCCCCGAAACGTCCCCGACGCGGTCCTCAGGCGCCTCCGCGCGAACGGCGGCGTCGTGATGCTGACCTTCGTCGCGCCGTTCGTCTCGGCCGAGGCCGCGCGGGTCTACCTCGCGCGAAAGACCGAGATGAAGAAGCTGACGGAAGGGATCGCCGATCGCAGCGAGCGGAAGCGGATCGAGCGGCAGTACCGCGCGCAACACCCGCTCCCGACGGCGACGCTCGGCCAGGTCGCCGACCACGTCGAGCACGCGCGCGAGCTGGCCGGCGTGGACCACATCGGCCTCGGGGGCGACTACGACGGGAACGAGGACTGGCCGGTCGGCCTGGAGGACGTCTCGACGTACCCGCGGCTCTTCGCCGAGCTGATCCGCCGGGGCTGGCGGGAGCGCGGCCTCGCGAAGCTCGCCCAGGGGAACCTCCTGCGCGCCTTCCGCCGCGCCGAGGCGGTCGCCCGGCGGCTCCGGGCGAGCCGCCCGCCGTCGCTCGCGACGCTCGCCGACCTCGACCGCTGAGCCCGCGGGTCGCGGGCGACCCGGCGCCGCCGACCTGACGCAGGCGGTGGCAGCGGAGCGCGAGGGCTTTCCGGTCCTCGGCCCGGCGTGAGGACCCCACGCCTCAGGACAGCGGGGAGCGGCGGGTCCGCCGCGCGGGGCGCGCCGACGTCACGGCGCGCTGGCGCGCTCCCGCAGCCACGCCTCGAAGGGGCCCGAGAGGCGGAGGACTTCGTTCACCGGCCAGGCCCCCCGATTGATGACCACCAGGAAGAGGTCGCTGGCGAGGCCGGCGCGCCGCGTCTCGGCCGTCGTCGGGGCGAAGGCCAGCGCCCGCGGCGCGTCGCCGTCGGTGAAGCGGGCGAACTCGATCCGCTTCCCATCGGGCGTGAGGACGAACACCTGCCCGGCGTGGCGCTCGGCCACGAAGAGGTAGCCCCCCGGGCCGAGCCCCATCCCCCCGGACATCGGGCCGGCCAACACCAGGCTCGGCACGCCCTCACGGCTCACCCGCCAGACTTCGCCCGGGCCCTGCTGCCAGGGCGCCTCGGCATTCCCGTCCGCGCCGATCCAGAGCTGGTCGCGCTCGTCCATGACGAGGACCCGCGGGCGCCGGACGGTCACCCAGCTCGGGTCGAGGACGCGGCCCGCCGGGTCGAGCCGGACGATTCGACCCTGCTCGCGATCGGCGAGGTAGAGGTTCCCCGCCGAGTCCGCCGCCGCGCCCTCGGGCTGCCGCAGGAGCGGCGGCACCCCGCGGGGCGGGGTGCCTCCCGCGACGAGCTCGACGCGCCCGTCGAGCATCCGGTAGAGAACCCCGATCTTCCGCTCGCGGTCGAAGGTGGTGACGAAGAGCTCCCGGCCCGCCCGCATCGCCGCGATCTGGGGGTTCGGGAGCGGCGGGCCGTGGAGGTAGCGCCGCTCCGTGTCGGCGGCGAGGCGCGCGCCGCCGACCGGGATGCGGTAGATCGGGCCGAGATCGTCGGCCTCGCCACTCCAGTAGCGGCGCCCGGCCCGCGCGAGGTAGAGGGCACCCGAGTGGTCGAGGCCGAGCGTGGTGGTCGCCGGGATCCCGCGGGCCCCGCGCCCGGGATCGAAGCCCTCGCCGGTCACGTAGACCTGGGCGGTGAAGCCGGGCGGGAGGACGAGCTCGGCCGCCGCCAGCCCGGGCACGAACAGGAACGCCACCATCAAGGCCCGGCACGATCTCACGCCCGTCATTATCCCAGCGACCGCCGGCCCCGGTCCACCGGCCGACCGGCGCACCGGTGCGCCCCTCCCCGGCGCACCGGTCTCAGGGTCCGGGGTCCGTTTCCCGTCGGTGATATCTCTTGCCGATATCACCCTCGCGTCATAGGATTGGAGTCATGGCGAACATGGTCATCCGGAACCTGGACGACACGGTGGCGGCGCGGCTCCGTCTCCAGGCACGCCTGCGCGGCGTGTCGGTCGAGCAGGAGGCTCGTCGGCTCCTGGCGCAGGGCACCGCGATCTCACGCCGCGAGGTTGCCGCTCGCGCCCGCGCCATCCGCGCACGCCAGAAGCGCCACCGCTCGCGAGCGGTGGACCTCGTTCGCGAGGACCGAACCCGCTGATGCGACGGCGTCTCGCGGGACGCCGGGCGCAGGCCGTTCCGGTTGTCGTCGACGCGTCCACCGCAGTCCAGTGGTTTGCCAATGAGCCGGGCTCGGAGCGGGCGGCCCGACTCATCGACAGCGGCGACGCACTGCTCGCCCCCGACATCATGGCCGTCGAAGCCGCCAACGCCTGGTGGAAGAAGGTGCGGCGCGCCGAGATGGAGGCGGCCGACCTGGCGGACGCGGTTGTCCACCTCTTCGCCCTGGGAATCGGCTGGGTCCCGGCCGAGGCGCTGCTGACCCGCGCCGCGCAGATGGCCCTGGAGATCGACCACCCGGTGTACGACTGCCTCTATCTGGCGCTGTCCTCGAGCCGGGTCACGCGCCTTGCCACGGCCGACGACCGCCTTCGCGGGGCGGCGGTCCGCCTCGGCATTCCCATCTGGGCACCGTAGGGCGGGCTCGGGCGGGACTTGCAGCCGAGGCCGCCCTCCGCGAAGATGGGGAGGAACGCGCAACCGATCAGGAGGCCGCCATGCTGTTCTTCTCGCGAGCGAAGACGCGCCTGCCCACCCGGGCGGAGGGCCTGCCGGGGCGGGCGCAGGCGATCCCTGTCCCCGAGCGCCACTTCGTCAACGGGCATCCGCTGAAGCCCCCCTACCCCGAGGGCCTCGAGCAGGCGGTCTTCGGCCTCGGCTGCTTCTGGGGCGCGGAGCGCTGCTTCTGGCAGACGAAGGGGGTCTACACGACCGCCGCGGGGTACGCGGGCGGGGTCACCCCCAACCCCACGTACGAGGAGGTCTGCTCGGGGCTCACCGACCACGCCGAGGTCGTGCTCGTCGTCTTCGACCCCAACGTGGCGAGCTACGAACAGCTCCTCCGGGTCTTCTGGGAAGCCCACGACCCGACCCAGGGGATGCGGCAAGGGAACGACGTGGGCACCCAGTACCGCTCCGTGATCTTCACCCATGGCGACGCCCAACAGAAGGCGGCCGAGGCCTCGCGCGACGCCTACCGGCAGGCGCTGGCGCGGGCCGGCTACGGGGCCGTCACGACCGAGATCCGCCCGGCGCCGGAGTTCTACTACGCCGAGGATTACCACCAGCAGTACCTGGCGAAGAACCCCGCCGGGTACTGCGGCCTCGGCGGGACGGGCGTGGCCTGCCCGACGGGCCTCGGCGCCCGCGCCTGAGGCGGCGCCCAGCGCGTCCCCGCCGCGAGGCGCGCCACCCCATGCCGCGGATCGTGCTCGTCCAGGGCGACATCACCACCGAGACCGTGGACGCGATCGTCAACGCCGCGAACTCGTCGCTCCTCGGCGGCGGGGGCGTGGACGGCGCCATCCACCGGAGGGGCGGTCCCGCCATCCTCGAGGCGTGCCGGCGCCTCCGGGCCGAGCGCTACCCCGACGGCCTCCCGACGGGCGAGGCCGTCGCCACGCCCGCCGGGCGGCTCCCGGCCAAGTGGGTCATCCACACCGTCGGACCGGTGTACTCGCGCTCGGAGGACCGCTCCCACCTCCTCGCGGCCTGCCACACGTCGTCGCTCCGCATCGCCGACGAGCTGGGCGTCGAGACGGTCGCGTTCCCCGCCATCTCGACGGGTGTGTACGGCTATCCACTCGAGCTGGCCGCGCCGGTCGCCGTCGGCGCCGCGCAGCGCGCCGACACGACCGTCCGCGAGGTGCGCTTCGTCCTCTACGACCGCCACGCCTTCGAGGCCTTCGAGCGGGCGCTGGCGGCGACGGCGCGGCGCGGCGGCTGACGACCCCCGAGGGGAAAGGAGGGAGGATGCCGGATCGCGAGCCCGAGCCCCAGGAGCCCGAGCCCCAGGAGCCCGAGATCCTCGATCCCCGGCGGGCGCCGCGGCCCGAGGCTGGGGAGATGATCGAGCACCCCTCCAAGCTGCTCCGCATCGCCTCGATGATCCGGGAGCTCCTCGAGGAGGTCCGGCGGTCGTCGCTCGACGAGGCGGGGCGCCAGCGGCTCCGCGAGATCCACGAGCGCGCCCTCGGCGAGCTGAAGGGGACCCTCTCGGAGGACCTCCAGCGGGAGCTCTCGACGCTGGCCATCCCGATGGACCGCACGCCCTCGGAGTCGGAGCTCCGGGTCGCCCAGGCGCAGCTCGTCGGGTGGCTCGAAGGGCTGTTCCAGGGGATCCAGGCCGCCCTCTGGGCCCAGCAGATGCACGCCCGCGCCCAGTTCGAAGAGATGCGCCGCCGCGCGCTCCCCAGCGGCCCCCAGGGGCGGGAGGGCCCGAAGTCGCCCGGCCAGTACCTGTAATACCCCCGTGACCTCGAAGGAGGCCCCCCGCATGGACCACGCGCGGCTTGCCATGCCCGTCGGCGAGGCGATGTTCACGCAGCGCTCGATCCGCCGTTTCCGCCCCGACCCGATCCCGGTGGAGGACATCCGCCTGATCCTCGAGGCGGCCTCCAAGGCGCCGAACGGCGGCAACCGGCAGATCGCGCGCTTCCTCGCGGTGACCGACCGTGCCCGCATCCGCGCGTTCGGCCAGCTCTACCACGAGGCCTGGTGGGCCAAGCGCCGCGACGAGAAGGGGTGGACGCGGCCCGAGGACATCCCGCCCGAGGAGCGCAACTACCGCTCGGCGATGGTCCTCGCCGACGAAATGAAGGACGCGCCCTGCGTCGTCTTGGCCCTGGCGCTCCCCCCTGGCTGGGCGAACTCGGTCATCCCGGCGGCGCAGAACCTCATGCTCGCCGCGCGGGCGCTCGGGATCGGCTCCCTGCCCACGACGCTCCACCCCCAGGTCATGGAGCGCTTCTACGCCTTCTTCGGGATCCCGAAGGAGGTGAGCTTCCACTTCTCGATCCCGCTCGGCTATCCGCGTGGGCAGTTCGGAGGGAGTATCCGCCGACCGACCGCCGAGACCACGTTCTTCGACGCCTGGGGGACGCCTCCGCCCTGGGCCTGACCCGCCGCGCTGGCGCCGTCATTCGGCGCTTGCGGCCATGCTGCCCGGGGCGTGGCCGACGATCATTCCTTCTTCTGTGTCCCCAGCGCCGCGCGGCGCGTGGACCATCTCTCGAAGTCTGGAGGGCTCCTGTGTGCGACGTAGGAATACCAGTAGTCAGCGAGTTCGGCCGCCGCCAAAGACCGCTTCGCCTCTTCGAGGTACTCGGCCGTCTTCACTTGCTCTACGAGCGCGAGTGAACCAACCAAGGTCTCGAAGGCCGGCAGCCCTCGTGCGAGATCATAGACCTTGTGCCCTATTCTCATTGCGAGATCGATCTCCTGTAGCCGCAAGGGCTCGTAACCCTTCAGGCCGAGCCCTTCGTGGACGAAGCGCTCAAACTCGTCCCGCGTGACGCCTGCGGGCACTTCTTCGGGCCACGGGACGAACGGTCCAGTGGGATAGATTCTCCGTTCGTGCAAGCTTCGAAACACCTCGATGCCTCCAAGGATGTCGCCCTCAGAGATACGCTGGCTGCCGAACGTCAGGTCCCAGTACTGTCTCCAGGAGTACAGGGCTTCGTGGGCAAGTTCTCGGAGCGCGGCCTCCTTCTGAGCCGTGTCCTCTGAGCCGGCTCCCTCCGCCTCCCTGAGCGCCGAGTCAATCCGCTCCAGGTTGCTGCGGAAGACGCGCGGTAGGTCCTGTCTGCGTATGATTCCCAGATCTTCCCTCGCGGGCTCACCGGAGACCTTGGGAAGCCGCGTAGGCGACGACACGATTCCCAGCGCGAACGCATAGGATGTCACGTTTTCCAACACCGACATGACCCTGCGCCAGTGGTCGTGCGAAAGCGCGCGCGGATTTGCGGGAAATCCCCGCTGTAGAATGAAGGTCATCTCGTGCTCCAAGGGCTCGCGCGCGTGGACCAGCATGTTTCGCAGATACTTGATGGCCAGGTAGTCGCTGAACACCTCGTCGTCGACCACGAATCCCTCTCGATGAAACGCTTCACACAAGCCTTGTACCCTTTGCTGGTTGCTCACGCGCCCCCGCGAAGTCTGCTCCACAAAGTAGGGAGCCAGAACGCGGGCACGCCTCCCTTTCTTCCCGAGGAGGCCTTTGAGTACCACCTCATCGATGCAAGTGACGACCATCATGATGAGCATCTGGCAGAACGCTGCATCGCAATGCTCCTTGGCAACTGTCTTCATCGGATGCGTGACAAGCGCCTCCCGCCCCGACGACAGGTAGTCGACGAGGTCGTCGTAAGCGTCGAGGAGCTCCTGAAAGTTCACGGCTGGTCTCTCCGACCTCTCGAGCGGTTCCCGGGGCTCTACATCCCCACCCGGGGCCGCCGGGTGTTGAGACGTCGGTTCACCATCGCCTTCCTTGGTGGCACGCCGCGACCACGCCCTCGGAAGGCAACAGAAGTCCCGTGCTCCACTCTGACGACTGCGATCATGTCGGGGAGCCGTTCGACCCGTCGTCGCCATCCAATGGATCCGTGGCGGGCTCCGGAGGACCTTCCCTTCCGCCATCTCGGGGATCTCGAAGTCCGCGGTGTAGCGTGCCGGCCCAACACCTCGGCCCGGGCGTCCTGGCGCCCACGCGACCGGTCGATGACGGAGCCACTACTCCGGCGGCTGACCCACTCAAGCCCAATACGGCTCTCCTCCCAGCCAGGTTTCCAGGTGCCACATCTGTTCGGGCTCACGGTTTCTGACAGCACTCTGCTCGGGATCATTGTGCTCGCCGCTGGCTAGTGGGTCGCGTAGTCGAGTCTGAGACCCCCATCGAGAAGGGCAGCCGCTTCCTGGTGTAAAAAGAGCCTCTCAACCTCCCCGTCCCGGGCTATCCCCGCAAAGG
>Ga0137796_10001697_pt1 | contig 12338 bp, 15 predicted proteins | sample OV2TP3_FD_97704 | JGI IMG/M metagenome (GOLD analysis project Ga0137796, IMG submission 97704)
AGCGGTTGTTCTTGTCGATCAGGGCCCCCGCCACCGCCCCGAGCCCCCCGCCCACCGCGGCGCCCTGGCCGGTCCGCGGGCTCATGGAGTCCGTGGCGCAGGCGCCCAGGGTGAGGGTGACGAGACTCAGAGCGACCGTCAGAGCGATGACCTTCCGCATGGCTTGCCTCCTCCCTTTGCGGCGCGGGGCCTCTCCCCGTCAGGAGATCAGCCAGATAGCCGCCACCGCGAGCAGGCCCAGGGCCACCCAGATGAGATCGCGCGCGACGCCCATCGAAGAGGCCTCCCCATTCGAGCGGCCCGGGGGACAGTCCCCCTCACCGCTCCGGTGCCGTCTTCTCCCCGCCCGGGACCGGGAAGTCCCAGGCGAACGTCAGGCCGAAGGCCGCGCCGCCGGTCGCCTCGCGATCGTCGCGCGGCACCCGCGGCGCCGTCCACCCGGCGAGCCCCGCCCGCACCGCCGTCCCCGGCCCCGTCGGGACCGTGACCGTCAGCGGCGCCAGGAACGCCGGTTCGTGCCGGGCCCCGATCCGCTCGGGGTAGTGCTCCTCCTCCCGCACGCGGTCCATCTCGCGCGGCTGCCCCGGCTCGAACCGCACCCCCGGCGCCCTGGGCGGCGGCGGGGGGGTCTTCATCTCGATCCCCGGCCTCGGCTCTTCAGGGGCCAACGCCGTCTGGGCGGGCGCCCTCGGGCTTCCGATCACGGAGCCCGCCACCAGGGCCAGGGCCAGGAGCGTCCTCGGGGCGCCCTTCACCCGCCGGCCCTACTTCCGCCCGGGCCGCTCGGCCCGCTCCGGCCGTTCCACCTGCGGGCGGTCGATCTGAAGCTTCTCCACCCGCCCCGGCTTCTCCTGGCGGCCGGGCTTCTCGAGCCCCTCGGGCCTGCCCTTCTCCGGCCCGCCCGTCTCGGGCTTGCCGGCCTTGGCGGCCTGGGAGATCCCCTTCTCGGTCGCCTTCACGCTCTTCATCACCGAGCCGAGGTTCTTGTAGCCCAGCTCCTGGGCGACCTCTCCCCAGCCCTTGCCGCCCTGCCGCATGGCCAGCACCTCGTCCAGCGGCTTGGCGGTCTCCTGGTTCGGCTGGTTGGCCGTCAGCCCGAGCAGGATCGAGATCTCCCCGTATCCGAGCCCCTTGGCGCGCAGATCCTGGACGTCCTGCGCGGTGAGCGGGCGCGGGTCGCTCGTCGCGTCGAACTTGAATTTGGTCCCGCTCCACCCCTCCACGATCCGGGACGTGACCTGGCCCGCATCGGCCCCGGCCGCGGCCTTGTCGATCTTCCGGCCCTCCATGGTCAGCTCCTTGTCGGCCTTGGCCGCGGACCCCTGCCCGAGCACCGGCGCGGCGCCGAGCCCCACGGCCAGGGCCACGGCCAGCATGACCGTCAACCATCTCCTCATCGTCAGCTCCTCCTTGCCTAGGATGGCGGGCATCCGCGGATGCCCGCGGGTTCGCCGCCGGGAACGGCCGCCCGTTTCGGCTCCGGGCCGCCCCTAGCGGAAGTAGAACGTCACGCCGACGGTCGCGATCCAGCCGTCCGTGTCGAGGTCGCGACGGCGCGCCTCGCGCACCTCCTTCGAGTCCACGTCGAGGAAGAACCAGCGGATGTCGCCGTTTAGCACGACCTGGGGCGTGAGGGGGATGTCGAGGCCGGGGCCGATGTGGACCCCGAACCGCTGGGTCTCATCGCTGCGGCCGCCGGCGATCTCGATCCGGTTGAAGTACCAGCCCACCCCGCCGATGAGGTACGGTTGGATGGGCGCGGCCGGGATCGGGTAGAGCAGGGCCGAGACGAGCACGGGGTAGCTCTTGACCTCGATCCGGCCGTTGTCGAACTCCTCCTTCCGGTAGTCGATGGAGCCCTCCAGGCCGAGGATGGGCAGGAGGCGCAGCCGGAGATGGGCCCCGCCGTGGAGGTTGGTGTCGTCGGCGTCGTCGGAGCGCAGCCAGCCGGCCCGACCGCCGATCCCCAACCCTGGCGAGGAGGCCGTCAGCTGCCCGGGCGGAGCGGGCGACGGCTTCTCCTGCTCCTGCGCCCCCACCGGCCCCGCCCACGCGAGGACCATCAGGATCATGACCGCCATGACCTCAAAACGCCACCACGCTGTGCTCATGCCAGGCCCCTCCGTGACCGATGCGGACCGATGCGAATGGTGCCTCATCCCGGATCCGCCTCTCATTGGACGCTCACCACCGCGATCACCGGCTTCAGCATGAACCTCCCGCTCCCGGTCCGGTGGATGGAGCGCTCCCCCTCGAAGTCCAGGGTGATGGTCGTCACGCCCCCCGAGGTCACGTCGAACTCCCGGTTCAGCTTGACCTCCCCGGAGGGGATCTCGAGCGGGGCGCTCGCGCCATCCGGGGCGGCGATCGCCGGGGCGCAGGCCGGCCCGATCGAGGGGTTGTCGAAGTACAGGGTCGCCTCGGAGACCATCAGGCGGATCTGGGTGTAGTGCCCCTGAGGCAGCGCTCCGGTCCCCAGGATGTCCTGGGCGCCCACGAGCTTCTTCAGGTCGCAGGTCCGGCTGGGGCTCGGCGGCTGGAACGGGATCGTCTCCCACCCCCCGCCGCTCCGGTGGGCGCTCACCTCGGTGAAGGTCACGAGCACGGCCTTGGCGTCGTCGAACGGGCTGTCCGTGAGCAGGACGGTCACCGTCCCCTCCCCGGCGCCGGCTGAGGCCGTCGGCGTCGTCGGCGCGCTCGCCGATCCGCCCCCGCTGCTACAGCCGAAGGCCGCAAAGACCATGATCAGCGCGACAAGCTGCCTGGCGCTCCTCATCCCGTCCTCCTCCTCCCCTCCCCTTCCCAGGCCGATCCCGACGGCCGGGCCCTCCCCGCCCTCGCGAAGCGGGCCTCCAGCACCTGCCGCAGCCGGGCGAGCTCGACGGGCCGTTCCAGGACGGCCACGACCCCCTGCAACTCGAGATCCCTCGGGAGATCCTCGACGCTGCTGGTCAGCAGGACCCCGCCCGCCCCCTCGTCCCGCATCCTGGCGAGCCGCAGGAGGTCGAGCACGCTGAGCACGACCTCCTGGCGGGCGAGATCCGCGTCCAGGAGCAGGAGATCGAACGGCCGCGCGGTCAGCCGCTCGAACCCGGTGGGGATGTCGGCGGCCACGCTGACCTCGTGTCCCTCTCCCGCCAGGATCGCCCGCAGCCCTTCCCGGGCGTGCGGCTCGGCTTCCACGATCAGGATGCGCTGGGACACCGGGCGTCTCCCCTTCTCCTGTGCCACGACATTTCAAGTCTGCAACCCACGTGCCCACTCCGGCCGGGCGGCACGGCCGGCCGTAAAGGGCTGAAAAGCCTGGCGTTCTTCCGGCAGGAGAAGCGAGGCTCGCGATGTAAGATTTGCGCGGCCCGCCGGAAAAAGTTGCCGCCCGCTCAGGCGGCGCGGACCCCCCGGGATAAGACGACGAGCCGATCCTCGATCCGGAAGTCCGATCGGATCCGCGACGCCTCCTCCTCGACGGTGCGAAGGACGACCTGCCGGAGCTCGGGTGTCGGCACCTGTCCCGAGACGGTGATGGTGGCCGGCGACCCCTTCCAGGTCGGGAGCCGCACGGTGGACGTGACCGGCAGGCCGAACAGCTTCGGATCTCGGAGCAGCGCGTCGGAGATCTGCGCCTCGAGGTAGACCGTGTCCCCCTCACGTCTCTGCCTGAGATCGACCAGCTTCCCCGCGACCGCGAGGACGACGACGAACCCCACTACCAGGAGGACGAGGGCCAGCCCCGCGCCGCCCCCGGCGGGTTCCAGGGGGGCACCGGCGGGCGGGACGGGCGAGCCGGGGGCCCCCGGCGCCTGCGTCCATCCAGGTGCGGGGACCGCCAGGGGCGCCAGGAAGACCGCGAGGATTCCAACCGCGACGCCGACCGGGTCGATGGGTCTCATGGGATCACCTCCGGCGGGCCACCCCCCTTGCTCCCCGGGGGGAGTTGGGGTAAGATGCCCGCATATGTCTGGGCCGCGACGCCTCAGGGGGAGCGTGACCGCCTGCTTCCTGCTGCTCGCGCTTGCCTCCGGCTGCGCGACCAGCCGGCCTCCCGCGCCCACGCGGGAGCAAGTCCTCCAGACGATCCTCCCCTCGGCGGTCCAGGTCGTCATCGAGCAGGACGGCCGACGGCTCCGGAGCGCGTCGGGCGTCGTGATCGCCCAGCGTCCATCCACGGACGGGACCGAGTGTTTCGTCCTCACCAGCGCCCATGCGCTGATCCGCGCGTCGGAACAGGGCGAGGCCTACGTCGTGCTCGACCGCCACCGGGGTACGGGCACGAAGGCGCGGGCCTTCGTCCTGGCCCGCCGCGAGGCCGAGGACCTCGACCTCGCCCTCCTGCGCATCCGGACCGGTCATTGCTCCGCCGTCCGGCTGGCCCCTCCCCCGGCGCTCGGCGAGGCGATCTGGGTCGTCGCCTTCCCCTGGGGCCGCCACATGAAGCTCTCCGGCGGCATCGTGAGCCAGGTGGACCCGGAAGCGCCGGCGGACCGCACGCCCTCGCGCATCATGGTGGACGCCTCGGTGACCTACGGCTCGAGCGGGGGCGGGGTCTACGAGGCGCGGAGCGGGAGGCTGATCGGCCTCGTCGATGGCTACGGCACGGCCACCGTATCCCTGGGCGGGGACTCGCCCCGCTACATCAACGTGCCGGTCCCCGGCGAGACCTACGTCACGCCCCCCGTCGCCATCCGGCGGTTCCTGGACCAGGCCGGCTACGGCGACCTCCTGGGGGACCGCCCCTCCCCGAGGACGTGGGAGTAGCTCCGGCCGTCGGCGCCGGGCCGATCGGCTAGAGTCGCCTCCCCGTGGCCCCACCACCCTCCGGGGCCGCGCCCTCACGGGTCTCCCCCTGCTCCGTCTTCGCCTGCATGGTCTCCTGGAGGGCCTGCACCTGCCGGCGGAGCTCCTCGTTCTCCGCGCGCAGGCCCTGGAAGTCCGCCCGGAGGCGCTGCTGCTCCGCCCGGAGGGTCTGCACGTCGGCCTTGATCTCGGCCACCCGGCTGGCGAGGCCCTCCTCGGTCACGAACCAGGTCTCCGGCACCGGCCGGAAGAGGTCGTCGTTGACCTCCGCGAAGGCGAAGAGCGCCAGCAGCGCCAGAAAGGCGATCCCGAGCCCGATAGGTAGTGCACGTCTCAGCATCCCGTTGCCCCTCCCTTCCGCTCCGCCGCGTCCACGCGGGGAACACATTCCGCTTCACACTATGCAACCGCCGTGCCTGGCCCAGCGTGGAGGGTATCCTGCGGACCCCAACCCCCCGGATTTTCGGATGATTCTGGGCGCGGCGCCGGCCCTGAGCGGCCGACCCGACGCCAGGGGCGATGTAAGATCTTCCGGGCCCCGCCGAAAAAATTGCGGGGGCCCCCGGACGGGGAGCCGCCGCCCAGCACGATCCCCGGAAGGGTCGAAACCGGGGGGCCCGGGGGCGTGATCGACCTCACGGCTTTTTCTTCCCCTGGGCCGATCCCTCGACGGCCAGCTCGTCGGGCCGGGCCCTGAGCTTCTCCACGAGGCCGTCGTACCCGGACTGCTGGACGATCCTGTTGAACTGCGTGCGGTAGTTGGAGACCAGGCTGATCCCCTCCACCGTCACGTCGTAGACCCGCCAGCGGTCGCCCTCCTTGAGCATCCGGTAGTCGATCGGGACCTCCGTGTTCGACTTCGTCACCAGGATGGTCTTCACCATGGCGTGGTCACCCTCGACGCGCTCGCCTTCGTACCGGATCCGCTCGCCGCTGTACAGCTCGATCTTGCCGACGTAGGCGCGCTCGAGGAGGTCGGCGAAGAGCTTCGCGAACTCCTCGCGCTCGGCGGGGGTCCGCTCTCGCCAGTGCCGGCCGAGGGCCCGCTTGGCGGCCTCCTGCCAGTCGAAGATCTCGTCCGCGACCGCGCGGAGCTGCTTCCGGCGCTCCGCCGCCTTCCCGGGCTTGCCGAGCTCGGGATCCTGGAGCAGCTTCACCACCCGGTCGGCGGCCCCCCTGAGCTGGTCCGTCGGGGCGCCCGCCTCGACGGGGCCCCCCGCCAGGAGCCCCGCCACGACGACGACCGCCACGCCCAGCCCGATCCCGTGCCTCCTCATAGGTCGAGCCTCCCTGGTTCCCCGGCCCCGGCGCCGGGCGCCTCGTCCGGGTCGGGCTCCGGGGTCTCCGCGTCGGGCTCCATGTCGGTCGCCAGGATCTGGACGGCCACCGCGTCCTCCAGCACGACCGCCTGGCGAAGCTGGACGCGGGGGAGGCCCATGGCCATCGCCCCGCGGACGGCGGTCTCGACCGCCGTCCTGAAGGCCATCCTGATGCTCTGCTCGGAGTGGTCCGGGAGCGGGGCCGTGGTCTCGATGGTGGCGACCCCGGCCAGCGCGGGGGAGGCGACCGCCAGCGCCAGGAGGAGCAGAAGGGCGAGCCGCCCGAGCCTACGCATCATCGGCCTCCTCTCCGGATCCTCGCGCCCATGGGCCGTCGGATCCCGTCGGTCGCCATTCGCCGTCGTCCGCGGGGCCGCGGGCCGCATCCGGCGTCACCCTCTGCGCCCTCAGCTCGGCCCGCGCCTGGCAGGGCCGGCACCGCTGGGCGAACGGCAGGGCCCGGAGCCGCGCCACCCCGATGAACCCCGCGCAGTCGCGGCAGAATCCGTATTCCCGGCGGCCCAACCGCTCGAGGGCCGCCTCGATCTGGGCGGCCTGGCGACTGTAGAGGTCCACGATGGCGACCTGGATCTCTTCGTGCAGGGTCTCGGTCGCCCGGGCCATCAGCTCGGCGGATCGGCCGGCCCCGTTCCCGTTCTGCTGGGCGATGGCGCTCCGCATGGACTCCATGAGCCTGGCGTGCCGGTCCCTGAGGGACCGCTCGATCTCCTGCACGGTCCGACGGTCGAGCCTGTCCTTGACCTTCATGTCGCGCGTCCTCCTTGCCGTCACCACCACGGCCGAAGTGCCCACCATCCGCTCTCACCTCGTCACATCCTGCTCAGGACCATTCAGGCCCGGAGGGCCGGGAACCATATCGGCCCCCACCCTTCGAGACGGAAGCAATTCACGTGCCCGGTCACCGGCCCCGGCCCAACGGGTTGAAATCCGGGGGCTTAGATGCGGAGGGAATTCCCGCGCCGGCCGAAGGAAGGCGGACGGTGAGATGTAAGATTTACCAGAGCCGCCCTGAAAAGCCGGTTTTCCCCGGAGGGGGCGCCGGGGGGAAGATCCGGGACCTGGCGAAAATCCGGCGACGGCCGAACGCGACGCCCGTGAGCGAAAATGGGGATGACGGCGGGCCCCCGGGGCCGCCCGGCCCCGGGCGGGAGGCCTGAACGACGAAGGCCCGGAGCGCTCCCCGGGCCTTCGCGGTGGCGGGACGAAGCGGGCTCTCTAGGGCTACTTCTTCTCCTTCGCGGGCCCTGCCCCCTCGCCCTTCACCTCGATCGAGGTCACGACCTTCTTCCCCTCCTTCTCCTCGTAGCTGGCCTTGACGGTCGCCCCGGGCTTGAGGGCCTTCTTGTCCACCTTCACGGTGGCCGGGATCTCGAGCTGGGTCCCGTCGTCCAACATCACCATCTTGCCGTCCGGGTCCACGGCCGTGACCTTGCCCTCGACCTCCTTCGCCGCCCCGGGTTTTGCCGCGCACGGCTGCGCGGGCGCACCGGGAGGAGCGCCCGGCGTCGGGGCCTGGGCCATCGTCACGCCGGCCCATCCGACCACGAACAGAAGGGCGGTCAGGACTGCCAACGCTCGCCTCATACTGTCACCTCCCTGGCTTCGCCATGAGTGCCCCTCGCCGGGACCACCGCGGCCCCGCACGGAGAGCCGGCGCGCCATACCTGACGGCCGTGCAACAGCCGTGCCCATGTCGGCGGGGCGGAGCCGGACCGACACAATCTTTTGAAATTACGGAGGATTTACCGTGGAGGGAGAACCCGGAGCCAGGCCAGGGTGGGTCCGACGAGATGTAAAATCTTCCGAGCCGAGCTGAAAAAATGCCACAAAGGTACAACGACTTGCAGGGCGGGCGGCCGGCGGGGCGCGGGCGGGGGCTACTTCAGGCTCTTGGCGAGGTCGTCGCTGAGGGCGCGCGCCTTGGCCGCCAGGGTGGCCGCGCGCTGGTACTCCCGCGCCTCCAGCGCCTTGCGAGCCTGCTCCAGAAAGCGCTGCACGGTCATGAACGTCTCCCGCTCCTCCGGCTTCATCTCCCGCCCCTCGTACCGCTGGACGAGCTGGACGAGCCGGTGGCTCGTCTCGCCGATCTTCCCCTCCACCTCCTCCCGCAGGCGCCGCTCCTCCTCGGCCGACATCTGCGGGGTGAGCGGGGGCGCCGGAGTGGGCGGCGACGGCCGGACCACCGGCACCGAGGGCGTGGAGGCGGGAGGCGGGGATGGCTCCGCCGGCGGCAGCCCCGACTCCGCGGGCGGAGGAGGCGAGACGGCGCCGCGCAGGGCCGCACACCCGGAGAGGACCGCCAGCAGGCACGCCAGGAGCGCCCCGCGTCTCATGCGATGGCCGCCGGCACCGGCGCCAGCGGCAGCGCCAGGATCATGGTCGTCCCCTTCCCGACCGTCGAGTCTACCTCGATCTGGCCGTCGTGCATCTGGACGATTCGGTAGACCAGCGAGAGCCCGATCCCCGAGCCGTTCGCCTTGGTCGTGTAGTAGAGCCGGAAGATCTTGTCCAGGGCCTCCGGCGGGATCCCGACCCCCTGGTCGCTGACGCGGACCTCGACGACCCCCCGGGAGGCCGGGCGCGTCGTCAGGGTCACGGTCCCGCCCCGGGGCATGGCCTGGATGGCGTTGGTCACGAGGTTGGTGAAGGCCTGCTGGAGGAGCTCGGCATCACCGTTGACCGACGGGAGGTCCGACGCCAGGTCCAGGGCGATCTCGACCCCGGACTGCGCCGCCTCGGCCGCGGCCAGCCGGGCCACCTCCGCGAGCAGGGCGTTGAGATCCACCGGCGCGAGGTGGAGATCCTGCGGCCGCATGAACTTCAGGAAGCCCTGCACCACGCGGTCGAGCCGCTGGATCTCCTCGGCGATCACCTCCAGGTTCTCCCCGACCTCCGGCCGCGCCCCCCCGAGCCGCGTCCTCAGGAGCTCCAGGTGGATCCGCATGGCGTTCAGCGGGTTCTTGACCTCGTGGGCGACCCCGGAGGTGAGACGGCCCAGGGCCGCCAGCTTCTGCGAGTACGTCACCAGCGACTGCACGGCCCGCACCGGATCCAGGTCCTTGAGGGACAGGATGCCGCCCCCCGTCTCCTCGCCGTCCCGGATCCGGTAGCTCGAGACCGCCAGCTCCCGGATCCGCCCGTCCGATCCGGAGACCTTCACGGGGACGCCCCGCCGCCCCTGCCCCCGGTCGAACAGCTCCGCCACCACGGGCAGGAGCGGGTGGGCCGCGGGCAGGGCGGCCTCCAGCGGTCGGCCCGCCAGCGCCTCCAGCCGGCGCCCCAGGATCCCCTCGGCCACCCGATTGCAGAAGACCACCTCGCGCCGGTCGTTGAGGAAGACCACGGCGTCCTCGAGGCTGTGGATGAGCCCCTCATCCCGCGCCTTCTCGCTCGGTCCCTGGGAGGGATCGGCCTGGAGCTGCCCCCCCAGCTGGTTCACCCGCGCCGCGAGCTCCCCGAGCTCGTCGTCCCGCGTCAGATCCACCGCGGCGCCGTCCTTTCGCCAAGCCAGCCGCTCCATCCGCTGGGCGATCCGGCGCAGGGAGCGCAGCAGGACGCCCCCGGCCCCCAGCCCCACGGCGATCGCCACGACCAGCGCGCCCGCCGCCAGGGCGAGGCTCCGCACCAGGGCGTCCGTCAGCTCCCGCCGGAGGAGGCTGGTCGAGATCCCGACCCGCGCCGCCCCGAAGGGCTCCTCGCCCAGCCGCATGGGGAGCCGGACCTCGTAGATCCGGGGCTCGCCCAGGAGGGCCGTGACGATCCGGAGCGTCCCCCACTCGAGCACCGTCTCCAAGCTCTCGCGCGGGGGGAGGGTCTTCCCCTCCTGGGCCGGATCGCTGTGGACCCAGGCGTGACCGGCCGGATCCACGATCGCCGCGTAGACGACGGTCTGGGAGTAGCCCTCCATCCCCTCGAGCAAGGCCCGGATCCCGGGATCCGGCCGGAGGAGCAGGGGTGACGGCCGCACGGAGGCCTCGATGACCCGGGCGCTCTGGTGGAAGAGCTGCCGGGCCAGCAGCTCCCCCTCGCCCGCGGCGTGGCGGAGGGTGATCCGGGCCACGCTGGCCAGGTGCGCCACGGTGGCGACCGTCACCACCAGCAGGGTGACCGTGGTGACGGCCAGGAGCTCCCGGACGCGCAGGGTCAGGGGCATCCCTCACCCTCGGGCGCGGTACCGGTGGAGCTTGTTGTGCAGGGTCTTCAGGCTGATCCCCAGGATCTCGGCGGCCCGGGCCTTGTTGTTCTGGGTATGCTCGAGCGTCCGCAGGATGAGCTGGCGCTCCGCCTCCTCCACGGTGGTCCCCACGGGGAGGGCGACCCCGGCCCCCACCGCCGCCAGGGCCGGCGACGGGGGCGCCAGAGGGACAGGGAGGTGCTGGGCGCCGATCAGATCGCCGGGGCACAGGATCACGGCGCGCTCGATCACGTTCTCCAGCTCCCGGACATTCCCCGGCCAGTGGTGCTGCCGCAGCACGGCCAGGGCGGTCTCATCCACGCCCTTGACGGCGCGCCCGTGCCGCTCAGCGAACACCTCGATGAACACCTGGACCAGCTCCGGCAGGTCCTCCAACCGCTCCCGGAGCGGCGGCAGGGCGATGGTGAAGACGTTGAGCCGGTAGTAGAGGTCCTCACGGATAGCCCCGTCCTGGACCGCCTTGAGCGGGTCCTTGTTGGTGGCCGCGAGGATCCGGACGTCCACCTGCAGCTCCGCCTTGCCGCCTAGGCGCCGAAACCGTCCCTCCTGGAGGACCCGCAGGAACTTCACCTGCGTGGCCGGCTGCATCTCCGCCACCTCGTCCAGGAACAGGGTCCCACCGTCAGCCATCTCGAAGCACCCCTGCCGCCGTTCCACCGCCCCGGTGAAGGCTCCCTTCTCGTGGCCGAAGATCTCGCTCTCCAGCAGGGTCTCGGGGATGGCCGCGCAGTTGAGGGCCACGAAGGGGCCGCGCTGCCGCGGCGACAGGTCGTGGATGGTGCGGGCCACCAGCTCCTTGCCGGTCCCGGTCTCGCCGACGATGAGGACGGTGGCGTCCGTCGGCGCCGCCAGCTCGAGCTGGCGCGTGACCTCCCGCATGGCCGGGGCGCCGGCCACCAGCCGGCCGAAGGCGCCCCGCTGTCGGAGCTGACGGCGGAGGAGGTGGACCTCCCGGACCGTTTCGGTCCGCTCCACCGCCTTCTCCAGAAGGACCTGCAGGCGGGCCGGATCGACGGGCTTGGTCAGGTAGTCGTAGGCGCCGTCCTTCATGGCCTGGACCGCGCTCTCGATGGTCCCCTGCCCGGTCAGGAGGATCAGGGCGGTGGTCGGATGATCCCGCTTGAGGGCGGCCAAGAGGCCCAGCCCGTCCAGCCTCGGCATGACCAGGTCGCTGATCACCACGGCCGGGGGCCGCTCGGCCACGCGCTCCAGGGCCTCCTCGCCGTCGGCGGCGGCGCTCACCTCGTACCCCCACGCGGCGAGAAGGTCCTGGAGACCCTTGCGGGCGCTCGCGTCGTCGTCCGCCACGAGGATGCGCTGCGGCATGCTGCTACCGGACGCGGGGTGGATGGGGAGCCCCCTCGGCGGGACGGGGTGCGGAAGCGCTCGGGCCATACCGGCGCACGGCCGGGCCCCTCGCCGTGAGAGGCCACACCCGGTCGCCGAGGTCGAGGCTCACTAGAACTCCCTCTGGGACAAAAGGTCAGAAAAGATTGGCTGCCGGCAACCGTCTTTACGGTCAAGTCGAATTATAGCATGCCGCCGGGATGGCGGCCATGGGCGATGGTCCGCGTTCGGGGCGCGTTGAGCGGCGGTGTGAGGGGCGCGACGCGGCCGGGCGGGCGAGGGACCGAGGGGTTCTCAAGACAGCGCGGGCGCGGCCGATCGACCGCGCCCGCGGGTGACGGAGGCGTGGGGGGACTTACTCGCTCTTCGGCTGGGCGGGCCCGGGCGCGCCCCCCGGAGGGGCCGGGCGTGCGGCCGGCTTCTCCTCAGCCGGCATGACCTCGATCGACTTCGCGACGTTCTTACCCTGCCGCATCTCGTACGAGGCCTTGACCTTCGCCCCCTCCTGGATATCCCCGAGCGACCCCTTCCGGCCCTCGACCACGATCTCGGTCTCGTCGGTCACCTCCACGGTAGCGCCGAAGAGGCCGAGGATGCCGGCGGAGATCTGGACGGTGTTCTGCGCGGGATCGACCTTCTTCACCGTGCCCTGGACCTCCTTG
>Ga0137796_10001700_pt1 | contig 12313 bp, 9 predicted proteins | sample OV2TP3_FD_97704 | JGI IMG/M metagenome (GOLD analysis project Ga0137796, IMG submission 97704)
CGAAGTCAGGCCCCGATGGGCCGACCACCAGGAACCCGAGCGTCACCATCTGGACGCCGGTCTTCCACTTCGCCAGCGTCGTCACCGGCACCGGCACCCGAACCTCGGCCAGGAACTCGCGCAGCCCCGACACCAGGATCTCGCGGCACAGGATCACCGCCGCCGGCAGCACGGTCAGCCCGGCGATGCGGTCGATGCCGACCAGCACCAACAGGGTCGACGCGACCAGCAGCTTGTCGGCGATCGGATCGAGGAAGCGCCCGAACGCCGACTGCTGGTGCCAGGCGCGGGCGAGGTAGCCGTCGAAGAAGTCGGTGACGCCGGCGAAGACGTAGGCGGCGAACGCCAGCCAGCTGCCGAGCGGGTCGTCGACGAACAGCAACAGGGCGACCAGCACCGGGATGGCGATGATGCGCGAGAACGTCAGGATGTTCGGCAACTTGAGCAGCATGTCGGGTCCCGGAGGATGCGGCGGCAGCCCATTGTAGCCGCTAAACGCCGGGTTGCGAAATCAGCCGTCCGGGTGGAACCAGTCGTAGATGCGCGTTGCCGTGGTGCGGCTGATGCCCTGCACCGCCTCCAGGTCGGCGCGGCCGGCCTCGGCCACCGCCTTGGCGGCGCCGAAGTGGTGCAGCAGCGCCTTCTTGCGCTTGGCGCCGATGCCGGGGATGTCGTCCAACAGCGAACGGCCAATCGCCTTCGAACGCTTGTCGCGATGGGCGCCGATGGCGAAGCGGTGCGCCTCGTCGCGCAGCCGCTGCAGGAAGAACAACACCGGGTCGCGCGGCGGCAGCAGCATCGGCCGGCATCCCGGCCGGTGGATGCGCTCGCGGCCGGCGTTGCGGTCGGGGCCCTTGGCGATTGCCGCGACGGCCAAGCCCTCGATGCCGAGCTCCTCGAACACCTCGAGAGCCGCCGAAAGCTGCCCCGGGCCGCCGTCGATCAGCACCAGGTCGGGCCACTGCCCCTGCGCGCCGTCCGGGTCCTCCTTCAGCGCCCGGCCGAAGCGGCGGGTCAGCACTTCGCGCATCATCGCGTAGTCGTCGCCGGGCGCCGCCGCGCCCTTGATGGTGAACGTGCGGTAGGCCTTCTTCATCAGCCCTTCCGGCCCGGCGACGATCATCGCGCCGACCGCCTTGGCGCCGGAGACGTGGCTGTTGTCGTAGACCTCGATGCGCTCCGGCGGCGCCTCGAGGTCCAGCGTCCTGGCCAGCGCCTCGAGGAGCCGCCATTGCGATGCGCTTTCCGCCATCCGGCGGGCCAGTGCCTCCTTGGCGTTGATCGACGCGTGCCGGACCAGGTTGAGCTTGTTGCCACGCGACGGCCGGATCAGCCGCACCCGCCGGCCGGCGCGCATGGAGAGCGCCTCAGCGATCAGCGCCAGGTTGGGCGGCGAATGGCTGAGCAACACCGTCCTTGGCGGCTCGGCACGGGCGTAGAACTGGCCCAAGAACGCCTCCACCACCTCGGCGGGGCCATCGCCTGCGGCGTGGCTCGGGAAATACGCCCGGTTGCCGAAATTGGCGCCGGTGCGGAAGAAGAACACCTGCACGCAGGTCTGGCCGCCGGCCTGGTGGGCGGCGACCACATCGGCTTCGCCAATGCCGGCGAGATTGATGTCCTGATGCGCCTGGACGCTGGTCAAGGCCCGGATACGGTCGCGGTAGCCGGCGGCTTCCTCGTAATTCTCGGCGTCGGACGCCGCCTGCATCTGGCCCGCGAAGCGCCGCTGGATTTTCTGCGAGCCGCCCTTCAGGAATTCCCGCGCCTCCTCCACCGAGCGCCGGTACTCGGCCTCGCCGATGCGGCCGACGCACGGCGCCGAGCAGCGCTTGATCTGAAACAGCAGGCACGGCCGGGTGCGCGCCGCAAACACCGCGTCGGTGCATGAGCGCAGCAGGAACGCCCGCTGCAGCACGTTGAGGGTCTCGTTGACCGCCCACGCCGATGCGAACGGGCCGAAGTAGTCGCCCTTGCGGCTCTTGGCGCCGCGGTGCTTGAGGATCTGCGGGTACGGATGGTCGCCGGTGACCAGGATCGACGGGAACGACTTGTCGTCGCGCAGCAGGATGTTGTAGCGCGGCTGGAAGCGCTTGATCAGGTTGGATTCGAGCAGCAGCGCCTCGGCCTCGGTATGGGTGGTGACGAATTCCATGGCCGCCGTCTCCGCGATCATGCGCCGGGTGCGGATCGGGTGGCGATCGGGGCGCGTGTAGCTCAGCACCCGCTTTTTCAGGTTCTTGGCCTTGCCGACGTAAAGAACGCCGCCCCCGGGATCGATCATCCGGTAGACGCCGGGCTGCCCCGGCAGCGTCGTCAGATAGGACTGGATCACCGGGGCGCCCTTCGCCGCCCGGGCGACCGGTGCCGGCGCATCGGCGGGTGCCACGGCGGGACCGTCGCCGGACGCGGCCGGAACGTCCTGCCGCTTCGGCGTATCCGAGGTCCGCTGGCGCCGTTCGCTCATCGCCCGCCGGGCCGGTTGCCCGGCCGTTCCCTTCGTCGGCTCCGGGACGCCCGGTCCGGGTGCCCCACAAGCCTTTGTTTTGGCGCGGATTCTAAACCACTTACCGGGTCCGCGGAACCTGTGGATAAGTGTGTTGAAAAACCAGCGGCGCCGGGGAATATCATTGCCGGATGTCCGGCTTTTCCGATTTTCGCGTCCGTCATCGGCTCCGCCACCACAACCCGCGCTCGCCTAAGCGGTTGATTTTATGAATTGAATCTCGGACGCGGGGGGCGACTTCCCACGGCCAAACGTTTGTCAAATATAGTTAACCGAGTTCGAAACAATCGGCCCGCCTGTGTAAAACTCCGCGACGGCGGTCGCCTAAATTGCCGACGTCCAGTGCAACACCATCCTCATTAAAAACGCCGATCTATACTTTGGAATTGAAGCGTTCGATTTCCACTCCGACGCTTTCCGCATCGGCGAGTATGTCCAATTTCTCGACCCGCACCCGCGCCGACTGGACGCGCTTGTCCTCGAGGCACATGGCGGCAATGTTCTCGGCCAGGGTCTCGACCAGGTTGACGTGACCCTGGTTGCAGATTCGTTCCACCCCGTGCGCCAGATGCTCGTAGCAAATGACGTTTCGGATGTCGTCGTCGATCGGTCGGTCGCCCTCGGCGACCGCCAAGTCGAGGTTGATCCGCACCCGCTGCTCGGCGGCCTTCTCGTGGCGGTGGACGCCGATCGAGCACGGCATCATCAGATTGCGGATGAAGACGTGTCGAAGCTTGCGGCCGGCGTCGGCGATCTTCGACGGTTCGACAAGTCTAATATGGCTTGCGGTCATGCGATGTCCTCATTCCGCGGTGCGTTTGGTCGTCGATCCGGGTGCCCAGCCCAGGTGCTGGCCGCCGTCGAGCACGATCATCTGCCCGGTCACCGAGGGAGCGTCAAGGAGGAATCGCACGGCACTGCAGATCTCCGCCGGGTCGACTTTTCGCCTCAGCGGCAGCCCCGACCACTGGCGGCGGAATTGCGCCTCGCTCTGGTGCGCGCTCGGCAGCGTCGGCCCCGGGCCGATGGCGTTGACGCGGATGGTGGGCGCCAGCGCCAGGGCGAGGTTCTGGGTCAATCCCCACAGCGCCACCTTGCTCACCGTGTAGGAAGTGAAATAGGGGGTGACGTTCCATACCCGCTGGTCGATGACGTTGATGACGTGGCCTTCCCGGCCTTTCGGCAACTGGGAGGCGAACGACTGGGTGAGCAGGAACGGCGCCCGCACGTTGACCTGCATGTGGGTGTCCCAGGTCCGCCTTGTCGCCGTCCTTGGATTGTCCTCCTCGAACACCGAGGCGTTGTTGATCAGGCAGTCGATCGGCCCGACCGCGGCCGTCGCGCGGGCGACTACCCCGGCGGTCGCCTTCTCGTCCATCAGATCGGCCTTGACGGTCGCCGCCTTGCCTCCACGAGCCTCGATTTCGGCGACCACGGCCGCGGCGTCCTCTTTCGAGCGGTTGTAGTGCACGACCACGATGGCGCCCGCCGCCGCCAGGTCGAGCGCGATGGCGCGGCCGATGCGCCGCCCGGCGCCGGTGATCAGGACAGTGTGCGAAGCCATGTCGTTCATCGCCGAAGCATGCGGGATGGGGCAAGAGCGCGCAAGGGGCGGCCGGCCGCCCCGGAATCAGCCGCCGGCGGCGATGCGCTCCGGCAGGCCGCGGAATTCGGCGACGACGACCTCGTAGACGCGGCGCTTGAACGGCACGATCAGCCCGGGCAGCTCGTCCATCGCCACCCATCGCCACTGGTCGAACTCCGGCTTGTGATGGTTGTCGAGGACGAAGTCGGAATCTTCGCCGGTGAAGCGGAGCGCGAACCATTTCTGCGTCTGGCCCCGGTACTTGCCGCCCCAGGCGACGCCGACCAAATCCGGCGGCAGGTCATAGGTCAACCAGTCCCTGGTCTCGGCGACGATCTCCGCCTTGCGGGTGCCGGTTTCTTCCTCGAGCTCGCGCCGCACCGCGGTTGCGGGCGTCTCACCCGGGTCGATGGCGCCTTGCGGCATCTGCCAGGTGCCACGGCGGCGCGACGAACCGGCGCGGCGGCCGACGAACACCTTGCCTTGGCGGTTGATCAGCATCGCGCCGACGCCGCGCCGATAGGGCAGCGCCGCCGTCGTCGGGGAGTCGCGGTCGGACATGGCGTGCGGCGAGATTACTTCTTCTGCGGCGCGGGCGTCGCCTGCTTGCCGGGCACCGCCTGCTTGGCCAACGCCGACACCGGTACCAGGGCTACCTTCTTCTGCTTCAGCGTCGTGGTCCAGTTGATCAGGCGCTCGATGGTGGCCGGATGGGGATGCGCGGCGGCGACCGCCACCGTGCGCTGGCGGACTAGCAGGTCGAGTTCGTTGAGCTTCGCTTCGATGGCCAGGCGCGACGGCTCCTCGTCCAGGGTGATGTCGCTGATCACCCTCGGCAGGCCGACTTTGGCGGCGACCTTGGGCGTCGCCAGGATGCCCTGGGGTCCGGTGGTGGCCAGCATCAGGCCACGCGCCTTGAGCGCCTCCAGCACCGGGGTCAGCAGCGCTTCCGAGGTGCCGAAACGCGAGCCCATGGTGGTCACCACGCCGGTGTAGCCCGAGACCTGGCTCAGCACCAGTTCCAGGCGCTTGATGTTGTCGTCGGCGGACAGCGCGGTGTCGAGCGCCATCGGCCCGGCGTCGTAGACCGGGAAGCGGTCGCTTTCCATCGGCAATCCGAGCATCACCTCGTGGCCGGCGAGCCGGGAGCGCACCACCCAGTCGCTGAGGTCCTTGGCGTAGGGGTCGAGCACCATCGTTACCTCGGCCGGTAGCTTGGAGATGGCGGCCAAGCTGGCCGCCCGGCTGAGACCGACGCCGACGATCATGATCGCCACCCGCGGGCCGTCGTCGATCTTGTTGGGGCGGGCGTAGAGTTGCCACGCCATGGTGCCGTCCTTGCCGGCGATCGGCAGCGGTCCCGGCAGGCCCTGCCTTTTCTCAATTAGGCGGGCGTCGGGCGTCGCCGGCAGCGCATCGCTGGCGGTCGACGGCTGGTCGGGCAGCCGGCCGACGGTGGTCGAGGTCACCGCGGGCACGACGATGCCAGCGCCCTGGCCCGGGCCCCTGCCCCCGATGACGTTCAACACGCCGCCGAGCGGGTCGACGACGCCGCCGAACGGGCCGCTGACGTCGCCGGCCTTGGCGGCGTAGCGGGGCGGCGGCGCGCCGCCCGTGGGCGAGCCGGCAGACGCCGCCGTGGCGGCCTGCGGCTGGCCAGGCTGGGCGGCCGGGCGGGCGGCGCCGGGGGCAGAGGGCGCACCGGCGGCGGCCCTGCCCGGCACCGGCGCCACCAAGGTGTTGAGGGAACCGGGAGCCGGCGGCAACGCCATCGCGATGCGGGCCCCCTTTTTTTGGTCGGCGCCGGCGGCGGGCGCACCGGCGGCGGCCTTCTTGGCGTCGCTGCCATCGCTCGACAGATACCACCAGGCGCCGCCGCTGATCATGCCCACCAGCAGAACGGCGCCACCGGCGGCGGCCATGATCAATTGCTTCTGGCGCTTTTCTTTGCCTGCGCCCTGCTCGCCCTCTTCTCCCCCTTCGCCTTCAGCCTCGTCGGCGGGGCTTTCTTGTTCCTCTTCCTCCTCGCCGTCCTCGGATTTCTTCTTGCGAGCCAGGAAGGCGGGAAGCTTCAAGTTGAGGCGCTCGGCCCAGCCTTTGCCCTTGCTGCCGCCTTCGCCCTCTTCCGTGTCGCCGGGCTCGGCCGCGGCTTCCTCATCCTCGCCGTTTCCGGACTTCTTCTTGCGAGCCAGAAATGCCGGCAGCTTCAACTTGTCGCGCCAGGACTTCCCGGCAGCCTTGGCCTCGGCGTCGCCTTCTTCATCGTCGTCGACGACCTGGGGCTTCTTCGCCGCCCCCTTGGCAGGTGCCGGCGGCTTGCCCTTGTCTTTTTTGGCAGTTGGCGGTTTCACGCGATCACCCAAATGGTTGTCCCGTCGTCCCCCTGGGTGCGCCCGGCCGTTGACCGGCCGGTGCGGTCTAATTGGTCGTGGTCGCCACCCGGCCCGGGAACAGCGCCAGCCCACGCAGCAGGTCGAGCGCGCGGGTCAGCTGGTAGTCCTGCTGATCGGCCGGTTTCGTCTCCGCCGCCTTGGCAGCATCGCCGGGCTTCTTGTCTGTCGGCTTGTCCTGCTGCACGCCCTGATCGGGCTTCTTCGGCGGCGTCTTGTCGGCCGGCGGCGCCGACGGATGGCCCTGCGGCTTTGCGCCCTCAGGCTTTTCGCCGTTCTCCAACGCGTTCCTGAAATCGGCCTCGCTGCGGCCCTTTGGCTGGTCGATGGTCTCGATCCGTGCCTGCTGGACGACGATGTCGGGCTGGATGCCCTTGGCCTGGATCGAGTGCCCGGACGGCGTGTAATAGCGGGCCGTGGTCAGGCGCATGGCGCCGTGGCCCGGCAGCGGCATGATCGTCTGTACCGAACCCTTGCCGAACGACTTGGTGCCGAGAAGGACGGCACGGCGATGGTCCTGCAACGCGCCGGCGACGATTTCGGACGCCGATGCCGAGCCGCCGTTGATCAGCACCACCATCGGCAGGCTGTTGGCGATGTCGCCCGGCCGGGCGTTGAAGCGCTGCGTGTCCTCGGGTTTGCGCGAACGGGTGGAGACGATCTCGCCCTTGTCCAGGAAGGCGTCGGCCACGGCGACGGCCTGGTCGAGCAGCCCGCCCGGATTGTTGCGCAGGTCCAGCACCACGCCCTGCATGTCCTTGCCGAGCTTTTTGTGCAGCTCGGTCATTTCGGCCTTCAGGCCCTTTTCCGTCTGTTCATTGAACGAAGTGATGCGAATGTAGGCGACCTTGTCCTCGACCTTCGAGCGCACCGAGGTAATCTTGATCACCGCCCGCGTCAGCGTCACATCGAACGGCTTGCCCCCCTCGCGCACGATGGTCAGCTTGATGTCGCTGCCGATCTTGCCGCGCATCTTGTCGACTGCTTGGTTGAGAGTCATGCCCTGCACCGATTCACCGTCGAGATGGGTGACGATGTCGGCGGGCTTGATCCCGGCGCGGTGGGCGGGCGTGTCGTCGATCGGCGAGATCACCTTGACGTAGCCGCCCTCCATCGTCACCTGGATGCCGAGGCCGCCGAACTCGCCCTTGGTGTTGACCTGCATTTCGCGGAAGTTCTTGGCGTTGAGGTACGCGGAATGCGGATCCAGCGCCGATAGCATGCCGGTAATCGCGGCTTCGATCATCTCCTCGTCGGTCGGCTGTTCGACGTAGTCGGAGCGAACGCGCTCGAACACGTCGCCGAACAGGTTCAGCAGCCGGTAGGTATCGACGTCGTTTTTCTTTTTCGGCTCGGCCGCCCACCCGGCGCTCGGAACCGCCAGCGGAGACAACATCAAGGCGACGGCGCCCGCCGCCACGATCATACGAGTTTTCATGCTCTGACCTTACCTTTGCGCCGCCAGCCATGGCAGCGGGTTGATCGGCTGGCCGTTACGCCGGAGTTCGACGTACAAGACCGGCTTGCGTGTCTCGGAGCGTCCCATGACGCCAATTGGCTCTCCGGCCACGACCCATTGGCCGATCGTGCTGTCAATCCGCGAGAGCCCTGCGAGAAGGCTATGATATCCTTCGCCGTGTTCGATGATCAAGAGTTCCCCATAGCCGCGGAACTGACCGGCGTAGACGACGTTTCCTTCGTACGGCGCCACCACTTGCGCGCCCGGCGCGGTTTCCAGCGTTAGGCCCTTCTGTGTCAGCCCGGTCGACAACGCCTCGCCGTAGCGCCCCAAGATTCGCCCGACGGCCGGCGGTGGCAGCTTGCCGCGCTGGCCGCTGATCGGCGCGCCCGTGAGCCCCGCCGGCAGGCCCTCGACGGTGGGCGACGGATCGGCCGGCGGCGGATCGCCGTCCCTGCCGGCCTTGGGCGCCGTCGCGCGGGTGCGCTCGCCGAGACGGTCGCGGCTTCTACGCACCCTTTCCAACAGCTCGCGCAAATCCGTCGCCTTGGCCGCCAGCTCGTTCATCCGCCGCGCCTCCGCCCGCGCCTGCGCGAGCGTGCGGTGCTTGAGCGCCGTCTGCTGGCCGAACAGCGTCGCCAGCCGCCGGCGCTCCGCCTCGAGGCCGATGGTGACTTGGTCGAGTTGCGCCTTTTTGATCGCCACCTCGCGCCGCGCCGCCGCAAGGCTGTCGATGTCGTCGCGGAGCCTGAGCGCGCGCGTTTCGATCTCGGGCACCGCGGCGCGAAGCAGGATGGCGCTGCGCACCGTATCCGAGGGCGGGATCGGCTGGGTCATCAGCGCCTCCGGCGGATAGCGCGCCACCCGCTCCAGCGCCACCAGCACCTTCGCCAGCTGTCCGCGCCGCGCCCTCAGGTGGGCGAACTTCTCGCCCTCCTTGGCGCGCAGGCCGGCGAGGTCCTGCTCCAGCGCCGCAGCGCGGCGTTCCTGCTCCTGGATGATGCTGGCAGCAGCGACCATGTCGCGGCGGATGCGCGCTAGCTCGTTGTCGATCCCAACGGCTTTTTCCTTGAGTTGGCGCGATTTTTCGCGCCCCTGGTCGATCGCCTTCTCGATCGCCTTCAGTCGCTGGCCGGGATTGTCGGCGGCCGGCTTCTCGGGATCCGCCGCCGCGCCGACATCGGCGAATGCGAGGACCAACAGGGCCGCGATGGCGCCTATCGAAACGCGAGCGGTTGCCGGAATCGCTGTCATTGGGCGGCGGCGGTGGCCGCCTTCCGGGGTTCGATCAGCGAGCGGCCGGTCATCTCGGTCGGCTGTTCGAGCCCCATCAGGGCAAGGACGGTCGGCGTCACGTCGCTGAGGCGGCCGTCGCGCAGGCCTTTCACCCAGGCTGGGGCGTTGACCATCAGCACCGGCACCAGATTCATGGTGTGGGCGGTGTGCGGCTGGTCGCCAGCTTCGTCTAGCATGCGCTCGCAGTTGCCGTGGTCGGAGGTGACGATCAGCACCCCGCCGGCCGCCGTCACCGCCTTTTCGAGGCGGCCCAGGCAGCGGTCGATGCACTCGGCGGCCTTGATGGCGGCGGAAAGGATGCCGGTGTGGCCGACCATGTCGCCGTTGGCGTAGTTGACGACGATCAGGTCGAAACGGCCGCCTTCGATCGCTGCCACCAGCTTGTCGGTGACTTCCTCGGCCGACATCTCCGGCTGCAGGTCGTATGTGGCGACCTTCGGCGAAGGCACCAGGATCCGCTCCTCGCCGGGGAACACCTCTTCGCGGCCGCCGTTGAGGAAGAAGGTGACATGGGCATACTTCTCGGTCTCGGCGATGCGGAGCTGCTTCAAGCCCGCCTCGGCGACCAGTTGGCCCAGGACGTTGGTCAGCTCCCCGCTCGGGAACAGCGCCGGGAAGAATTTGTCGAGTGCTTCCGAATACTCGACCATGCCGAGGCGCGCCGCCAGCCTCGGTACCTTCCGGCGCGAAAACTCCCGGAACGCCGGATCGGCGAGCGCGGTCAGGATCTGACGCGCCCGGTCGGCGCGAAAGTTCGCCATCAGCACGCCGTCGCCGTCCGCCATGCCGGCGTAATCCCCGATCACCGCCGGCACCATGAACTCGTCATTGACGCCATGATCGTAGCTGCCCCGTATGGCGGCGACCGCGTCGGGATGCTTTTTGCCTTCGGCTAGCACCAGTGCCCGCCACGCCTTCTCGACGCGCGGCCAGCGCTTGTCGCGGTCCATGGCGTAATAGCGTCCGCCAACCGTGGCGACGCGCACGCCTTCGGCGCTCTTGAGGTCGGCGAGCAGCTTATTGACGTAGCCCTTGCCGCTCTTCGGCGGCGTGTCGCGACCGTCGAGGAAAGCGTGCACGGCGACCGGCACTCCGGCGGCGGCGACGATCTTGGCCAGCGCCGCCAAGTGGTCCTGGTGCGAATGCACGCCGCCCGGCGACGCCAGCCCCATCAGATGGCAGGTGCCGCGCGCCTTCTTGAGCGCCTTGATGAAATCCCGGAGCGCCGGGTTGTTCTTGAGCGTGCCGCTCTTCACCGCCGCGTCGATGCGCGGCAGGTCCTGCATGACGATGCGCCCGGCGCCGATGTTCATGTGGCCGACCTCGGAGTTGCCCATCTGGCCGGCAGGCAATCCCACTTCCTCGGCCGAGGCATCGAGTCGCGCCCTCGGCACGCCCGCTACCAACCGGGTCCAGTTCGGCATGTCGGCAAGCGCGATGGCGTTGTGATCGCGTTCCTGGCGCTCGCCCCAGCCGTCGAGGACGCATAGCACCACCGGGCGCGGGCGTTGGGAAAGCGGGCGGAGATCGGGATTTCGAGGTTTCGGCATCGGTTCACTATATAGGTGTCCGGGGCCGGGCGACGATAGCGCCGACATCGATAACATAGTCTTAACCCGGAATTCCTCTCCGGCCCGCCACCGGGAGCGGCGGAATATCTGGATTTCGGTTGCCGTTCAACGGCCTCGCGACGATCCCACCGGACTTTTGCGGGTCGACGCCAGGTCATTTCCCGGGCTCCCGGGGAGCACTCGGGCGTTCGAATCGGCGGTAGAGTCGGTAATTCTGCTTATTGACCGGCGGTTGAGGCTGGGCTTCCATTCCAGCCTGCGGAAACTCCGCGCAACCAGGGGAGCCTTTCATCCATGCCATTCCTAAAGGGAGCGGCGATCGGTCGCGCCGCGGCGGCAATCGCGGCGGCGATGGCGATGGCACTCGCCGCGCCCGCTGTCGATGCCGCCAGCGCCGCGGCCGGCAAGACCAAGGCCGAGCCGTGCATGGCCTGCCACGGCGAGAACGGCGTCAGCGTCGCCGACGACATCCCGAACCTAGCCGGCCAGAAGCCCAAGTACATCGAGGCGCAACTGAAGGCGTTCAAGGCCGGCAAGCGCAAGAACGACCTGATGAACGCGATCGCACCGCAGCTCTCGGATGCCGACATCGCCGACCTGGCGGCGTTCTTCTCCGGGCTCGCGCCCACCGGCACCGAGAAGTCGAAGATGTCCGCGAAGGTGGCGAAGACCAACGTCACCTTCCCCGAGGATTTCAAGAAAACCTACACCCTTTATCACACCATCAACTTCCCCGACCGCAAGCAGGTGCGCGATTATTTCGCCAGCCCCGAGGTGATGGCGGCGGTCAAGGCCGGCAAGCCGGTCCCCAACGGCGGCGTGCTGTTCGTCGAGGTCTACAGCGCCAAACTCGAGGGCAACAAGCCGGTGGTCGGCGCCGACGGCTTTTACGCGCGCGACAAGCTGAGCTTCTACACCGCGATGGCGAAGGGCGCCGGCTGGGGCAAGGACATCCCGGAGGTGCTGCGCAACGGCGACTGGCACTACGCGGTGTTCTCCAGCGACAAGACGCGCCGTGCCGCCGTCAACCAGGCGACCTGTCTCGCCTGCCACAAGCCCCTCGACAAGGACGACTACCTGTTCACCATTAAGGAGATCAAGGCGAAGGCGAAGTGACGCCGGCCGACCGGATGAATGTGCGCAAGCCCTCGCCCTCGTGACATTAGGGCGGGGGTTTTGCGTGCGGCGGCTTTCACGCCCGATGATAGGGGTGACCGGAGAGGATCGCCTGGGCGCGGTAGATCTGCTCGGCCAGCATGGCGCGCACCATCAGGTGCGGCCAGGTCATGGGCCCGAGGCCGAGGGTGAGCGTCGCCTTCCTTCTGACCGAATCGTCAAGGCCATCGGCGCCACCGATGATGAACACCACCTCGCGCACCCCGTCGTCGCGCCATCGGCCGAGTTGCTTGGCGAAGGCGATGGAGGAGAGCGCCTTTCCGCGCCCGTCGAGGGCGACGACGATGGCGCCCTTCGGGGCTTCCGCCAGCAGCAACTCGCCCTCGCGCC
>Ga0137796_10000302_pt1 | contig 12302 bp, 9 predicted proteins | sample OV2TP3_FD_97704 | JGI IMG/M metagenome (GOLD analysis project Ga0137796, IMG submission 97704)
ATTGAGCTCGTCATGCTGCCGCTAAGGGATGACCCGAGTAATCCCGAACTGCGGTTCACCTTCCGGATGGCCATGGCGGTGCGGTACGGTGAAAAGGAATGGAAGGAAAAGGTTAACCGCCTGATCAGCGAAAATAAGGAGGAAATTCGCCAGATACTCCTTGATTACGGCGTCCCGCTGATAGAGCCGTAATCACCCTATCCCATGCCAGAACCGCTGCGATTTTCCGCGCTCCCCCTGCTTTTGGCCGGCCTGATGTCCGTGATTCCCGCCGTGGGTGGGGCGGAGGAAGAGGATTCTTTCAAGCGGGAACTCAGTGAAGAAGAGATTGAAGCACGCGTAGGCCGCATCGGAGAGGCGGAAGAGACCCCGAAAGACTTCAGGTTATCACGTGCGGAAAGCCTGCTCTGGCGCAGCGATCACCTGGGAAACATCGATCGCCCGACGCGCCTTTATTATGAATTCATCAAGTCGGGCACCTATGAAGAGGGCTTTACCGACGCCGTCTACCTGGACATCGTCAGGATCAACGAAGACGGCACCCGGAACGCCGTTCTGGATTTCTTTACGGCCGGCAGGAAACAGAAGATTAACCCCGATAATGTAACCAATATAACAGGCAATCCCGTCCTCGGCATCTACATGCAGGGGGATGTTTATGAAATGAACCGCTTGACGGACGGGCACTGGCGTCATTTCCAGAAACAGATCAAGATTACGCTGAGAAACAGCGCACAGGTTGAGCCGGTTACCTTCGAATTCAAGGGCAGGCAGTATGCGGGGGAAAGGATAGTATTTACCCCCTACGTGAAAGACCCCCACCGCCGGGATTTCGAGCAGTTCGCCGGCAAGCGTTATGAATTCATATTCTCCGAAGAAATTCCGGGGATGCTGTACCAGATCAGGACCATTGTACCGGGCGGGAAGGAATCCACCGACAAGCCCCTGATGGAGGAAACCCTCACGCTGGTCGAGGCGAATTTTGGCGATTAGGACCGGCAGCCCGGGAATTCGAAAGTTGTTTTTGGCACAGGATACTGGTACTTCCTTTCCCCGGGATGGTGTCGCCCGTTTTCACCTGCTCTTGTCTCTGCCTCCTAGATTTTGAGACAGGTTCTAGTGCGCCAGTTCCGGCTTTTTTCGCCTCTGCATCATGTCGTCCGAGCGTCTTCCGGGATTGAGGCGCACCGCGCAGAACTTGAATTCCGGGATTTTGCCGTAGGGATCCAGCGCCTCGTTCGTGATCAGGTTCGCGGCGGCCTCATTGAAGGTGAACGGCATCATGACGACGCCTTCCTGCATGTATTCATCGGCGCGCGTGGTTGCGGATATTTTGCCGCGCCTCGATTCCACCACCAGTGTATCTCCTGACTTCAGGCCGAATTTTTTGAGATCGGCCGGATTGATCATGATGCACGGCCCCGGCTCGATGGCGTCGAGCACGCGTGAGTGCCGCGTCATTGTACCGGTGTGCCAGTGTTCCAGTTGCCGGCCGGTGATGAACACGAAGGGATATTTCGGGTCCGGCAGTTCGGCCGCCTCGATGTAATCCGCCGGGACAAACCGCCCCCGCCCGTCATCCGTCGGGAATATGCCGTCCTTGAAAATCACGGGCTCTCCCGGATCGCCTTCCCGCGTCAGGGGATAAGTCAGGGAATCCTCGGCCTCGAGCCGCTGCCAGGTCATGCCGGCCATGCTGGGCACTGCGAGGCGAATCTCCTCGAAGACGTCCTGGGGACTGTTGTAATTCCAGTCAAGACCCAGGCGGCGGGCGATTTCCTGGATGATCCACAGGTCCTGCCGCGCGTCGCCGGGTGGATTGATCGCCTGCCGGCCCAGTTGCACCCGCCGGTCGGTGTTGGTGAAGGTGCCGGTTTTTTCGGGGAAGGCCGAGGCCGGAAGGATGACATCGGCGTAGCTGCAGGTCTCGGTGAAGAAGATATCCTGGACTACGAGGTGTTCGAGCATGGCCAGCGATTCGCGGGCATGGTTCAGGTTGGGGTCCGACATCGCCGGGTTTTCACCCATGATATAAAGGCCGAGGAGATCGCTGTCGTGGATGGCGTGCATGATCTCGACGACGGTCTTGCCAATATGTGGATCCAGCCTGGCGCCCCACAATTTTTCAAATTTTGCCCGTACTTCCGGATCCACCACCGGCTGGTAATCGGGATAGACCATGGGGATGAGCCCCACGTCAGAGGCGCCCTGGACATTGTTCTGGCCGCGCAGCGGATGCAGGCCGGTGCCGGGGCGGCCAATCTGCCCGGTCATCAGGGCCAGCGATATCAGGCAGCGGGCGTTGTCTGTTCCATGGATATGCTGCGAGATCCCCATGCCCCAGAAGATGATCGCGGTCCTGGCCGTGGCGTAGAGCCGGGCCACCCCCTTTATTGATTCAGCAGGCACGCCGCAGACCGGCGCCACCTTTTCCGGGGAAAAGTCTTTTACGTTTTCGACAATCGCCTCGAAACCGTCGGTATGTTTTTCGATGAACGCCTTGTTATGCAGGTTTTCCTCGATGATGGTGTGCATCATGCCGTTCAGGAGCAGCACGTCCGTGCCGGGCCGCAACTGCAGGAAATGGGAGGCGTGCAGTGAGAGCTCGGAGAGGTAGGGCTCTATCACGACCAGCTTGCTGCCCCGTTCCGCCGCGTTTTTCATGAAGGTGGCCGCCACGGGGTGGTTGTCATTCGGGCGGGCGCCGATCACGATGATCACCTCGGCTTCAGTGCCGTCGGCGACTTGGTTGGATACCGCCCCCGACCCGATCGTTTCCAGGAGGGCGGCGACCGACGAGGCATGGCAGAGCCGCGTGCAGTGATCGACGTTGTTGGTGCCGAAACCGGTCCTCACGAGTTTCTGGAACAAGTAGGCCTCCTCGTTGCTGCCCTTGGCGCAGCCAAAACCGGCGAGCGCCCCGGGACCGCGGGTGTCCCGTATCTCCAGGAAGCCGCGGGCGGCGAAATCCAGCGCCTCGTCCCACGTTGCCTCCCGGAAAAACTTGTGCATCTCGTGCGGGTCGATCAGTTGCGTGGTTTTTTCCATGCCCTGCTTGCGGATCATGGGCCGGGTCAGGCGGTCCGGGTGGTGGACATAGTCAAACCCGTAACGGCCCTTGACACAGAGGCGGCTGCGATTGGACGGCCCGTCCCGCCCGTCGATGTACAGGATGTAATTATTTTTGACGCTGTAGGTCAACAGGCAGCCGACGCCGCAATACGGACACACGGAATTTATCCTGGCGTCCGGTTCGATCAGGCCGACATTCCTCGCAGGCATCAGGGCGCCGGTCGGGCAGGCCTGCACGCACTCACCGCAGGCCACGCACGTGCTTTCGCCCATGGGCTCGCCCATGTCGAACACGATTTCTGAATGTTTCCCCCGGTAGGCATAACCGATGACATCGTTGACCTGTTCCTCCCGGCAGGCCCGGACGCAGCGCGTGCACTGGATGCACGCATCGAGGTTGACGGTAATGGCTGGATGTGACAGATCGGGCCGCGGTTGCTCGCGCTGGTGAAAGCGCGGCTGATAGATACCGAGTCTGTCTGCCCACTGGTCCAGCTCGGAGTTGAGCTTGTAGGGTGATTTACCCTGCTGGGGCATGTCAGAGAGGAGCAACTCGATGACGATCTTTTGTGAGTGGACTGCGCGTTCGTTGTCGCTGCTGACCTCCATGTCCGCTGTCGGCCGGCGGCAGCAGGAGGGGGCCAGCGCCCGTTCGCCCTTGATCTCGACCATGCAGGCGCGGCAGTTGCCGTCCGGGCGATAGCCTTCCAGATAACATAAATGCGGAATGGCGATGCCGCACCGTTTGGCCGCCTGCAGGATGGTTTCGTCGCCGAAGGCCTGGACGGGTTTGCCGTTCAGGGTGAAGTTGACGACGGATTCGTTCAGGTATTCCGGATTTGCTGCCATCATTATTCGAATTCCTCGGGAAAATATTTTATGGCGCAGCGCAGGGGGTTCGGCGCGGCCTGCCCGAGGCCACAGATGGAGGCGTCTTCCATTGCCCTCGCCAGCTCCTCGAGCAGGGGCAGATCCCAGTAGTCCTGTTCCATCAGATGCACCGCCTTGGCTGTGCCTACCCGGCAGGGCGTACATTTACCGCAGGATTCGTCCTCAAAAAAACGCATGGCATTCAGGGCCATGGCCCTCGCACTGTCCTTGTCCGACAACACGACGATTGCTGCCGAGCCGATAAAACAGCCATAGGGCTGCAGCGTGTCAAAATCGAGCGGGATATCACCATGGGAGGCGGGCAGGATGCCTCCCGACGCCCCGCCGGGGAAATACCCGTAAAACGTGTGTCCCGGCAGCATCCCGCCGCAGTATTCATCGATCAGTTCGCGCATGGTAATGCCCGCCGGCGCGATATGCACGCCGGGCGTCCGGACCCGGCCGCTGACGGAGAAGGAACGCATGCCCTTGCGGCCATGGCGGCCCTGTGCGGCAAACCAGGCCGGGCCTTTTTCAATGATATCACGCACCCAGTGCATGGTTTCCATATTCTGTTCGAGCGTGGGACGGCCGAACAGCCCGACCTGGGCGACATAGGGGGGGCGCAGGCGCGGCATGCCGCGCTTGCCTTCGATGGACTCGATCATGGCGGACTCCTCGCCACAGATGTACGCACCGGCCCCGCGCCTTAGGATGATGGGAGGCAACGCACACGGCGGGTCCTGTGCCAGCGCCGCCAGTTCCTGCTCCAGCAGCTTGCGGCATCCGGCATATTCATCCCGGAGATAGATATAGATCGCTTCCGCCTCGATGGCCCAATGGGCGATGAGGGTGCCTTCCAGGAAGCGGTGGGGATCGCGTTCGAGAAAATAGCGATCCTTGAATGTCCCCGGTTCTCCCTCGTCGATATTGATGGCGATCAGGCGGGGCTTGGGCTGTTCCCGCAGGATGCGCCACTTTTTGCCCGCCGGGAATCCGGCGCCTCCGAGGCCGCGGAGGTTTGAATCCTCGAGCAGCTGGATCACGTCCGCACGGTCGCGCCTGCCGTCAAGGCAGTCCAGGAGACAGCGGTATCCGCCGTTTTTCCGGTATTCCCCGTAACGGACGGCGTCCGGGAGGGCGGCCTCGGTTTCCCCGTTCGCAATCGTGGTCATGACCTTGTCTTCATCGGCGTGCTCGACTGGATTCCTGCCGACAACGGCCACCGGCGCACCCTCACAGCGACCGACGCAGGGGGCGGGCCGTATGCGCACACCGGGGGCGGCTTTCGACCGCAGCCGGTCGATCAGTTGTCTTGCGCCGAACATCTCGCAGGCGAGAGAATCGCAGACCCGCACGGTCAACGGCGGGGGTGGCGTCTCGCCTTCACGGATCACGTCAAAATGATGGTAGAACGTGGCGGTTTCGTAGATTTCCGTCATGGGCAGGTTCATCTCCATGGCCAGGGCCAGGATATGGCGGTTGGAGATGTGATGGTAGCGGTCCTGGATCTTGTGCAGGTGTTCGATGAGCAGGTCGCGCGTGCGGGATTCGTCCCCCAGCAGTCCCCGGATTTCGGCGAGGGCTTTATGGGGCGTGGTGCGGCCCTGGACACGACCCCGTTTACCGCGTGTGCGCTTCATCCCGGTTCAGACACCGGTCCTGATCGTTTGCAGGATCAGGATTTCACCCTTGCCGTTGCTCGCCAGGTCACCGGAGAATCGGTGCGCTTCCGGCCCGTATTTTCTGAAGATCTCGAACTGGCTTCCCATTTCGCTCAACTGCTTGAACAACAGGCGCAGGAATTGCATTTTCAGGTTGCCGCAGCTCCGGAATGTGGGAATGATATGTCTTGGTTTTTTTGCGAGGATAATGGTTCCCCGCTTCATGCCGTAACCGGAATGTTTTCCGGCCCTGTTCAGCACGATAATCGTGCCGGCCGCCATCCGGCTTCCGCAGTAATTGCCGGCGTTGCCCTGGATGACGATGATACCCCGGCGCATGCGGTCTCCCACCCGATCACCGGCGTTCCCCGAGACGAAAATCAGGCCGTCGGACATGCCATGGATGTCCCCCGGCAGCCCGGCACCGAGGTAATCCCCCGCGTCACCGTAGATGTCGATGCGGCCATTTGACATGCTGCTCCCGGTCCAGGCCCCGGCATCGCCACGGATGCTGATGTGCCCGCCCCGCATGTACTGGCCGACAAAATCCCCGGCATGGCCGTGCACTTCAATGGTGCCGGATTTCATGCCGTGGCCGATGCCGGTCAATTTGTCGCAACTGCCGTTGATCCGTATTTTTTCGGGATTGGCACCCGCGATCGAGAATAACCTGTCGACCGGTATTTCCTGCTTGCCGTACCTCAAACGCAGCTTTCTTATCTGCGCACTCGACAGGCCACCGAGCTTGTCGGGTGTCAGGGGCGAGACGTCCAGGGTGAATTCCGGCGGGTTCTTGAGGGTGAACACCAGGGTGCTCATTTGAGGATGTCCTGCAGATGGAAATGGTATTTGCCCAGGTTGCCGCCGAAATTGCCGGCGCTGATGCGGTAGATGCCCTTACCGGGGCCGTATGCGCACGCGGCCAGGATACCCGCGCGCATGGCCTCCATGATCACGGCTTCATTCAACCCGTCGATCACGATTTCCAGGACCGATCCAATCTCGTCGGTAAGCTCCGATTTGACCTGGCCCTTGAGCGTCGGACAGAAGGCTTCATTCGTCGAGGCCGTCAGAAACTTGTATTTGGAGCCCACCTTGGACCCCGAACCGACAATGCCGCCGGGGAAGGCGGTGATGACATCCGGGACCTTCTGTATTTCCTCGACCGCCTTCTCGCAAGCGGTCAGGGCGTGACGGGCGGTCTTGGCCAGGACCAGGAAATTGCCGCCGCCGATGGCCCGGGTGACGCCGGTGGTTTCTTCACAGACAAATTCGCCGTGCATAACGGGTATCCGCCAGAACCGCCTGCCGTTGATGGTTTTGGATATCTGGTGGCCGTCGCCAAAGTACCGCAGGTTTTTCCCGAGCGAGATCCTTTCGCTGCCGTGGATGCCGGCATAGCAGGCGGTGGTTGCCGTGGTCATAACCGACTGCCCGACGCGCATGGGGACCTCTCTTTCCAGGTCCCGGGTGGACATGGCGAACAGCATGACGGAGATGCCCGGCCTGCCGTCAGGCGTCCTGGAAGGATCCAGCTCGCACTCGATATCCGCCTCGCAGCCGCAGGCGATGACCGACGAGGCGAAGCCCCTGATGGAATTGGCGGCCCGGTACGCCCATTTGAGCGTCATGGCGGTAATGATGATCCGCGTGGCCTTCATCGGGAAGGCCTCGGCAAAGGTGTCGTCGATGGTAACGCCGTTGATTTTCATGGCCCGGTTTACTGGCAGGGCTGGACGATGATCCGGCCCCTGCCGGCGTCCGCGATCTCGTCGCCCTGGACTTTGAAATTGCCGAGTTTGACCGTCAGGTAGCGATCAAAGTATTTCTTCAGCGACAGCTCGATGGTCTTGTCGTATTCCGGCCGGAGCGTGTGCGTGCCGCCGATCACTTCCTTTACGATTTTTCCGTTTTGCGCTACCAGTTCGCCGTCCTTGAAGACGTAAATCGGTTCGGCGAACATTTTTTGCCTGTTCCTGTGATCATTATAGACGGTGATGTCGGCGCAGGCTCCCGCCCCGAGGTGCCCCCGGTTCTTCAGGCCCAGGCTGCGGGCCGGAGCGGCACGGGTCATGATGGCGATTTCGTACAGCGTGTATTCGCGGTCCAGGCTGCCGAGGATGCTGGCGGCCGCGGCCTGGCTGTTGATCGTTGCCAGCATGTCGTTCCTGAAGCTTCGGTCCATCAGCAGACGGATGAGGTGGGGATAGCTGGTGAACGGCGCGCCGTTGGGATGGTCGGTGGTGAGGAATATGCGCCACGGATCGTTGACGAGGAGAAAGAGCTCCAGGCCAATGGCCCATTGCAAGGCGTTGACGTAATTTTTGTCCCGGTATCTGAACGGTACGATGCCGCAGCCGGCTTCGCATTCAATGTCCATGATGACCCACTTGTTCGGGTGCGCATACCAGTGTCCCGCGTACTGCAGCATCGTATCGCCGGAAGCGGTAACGGTTTGGCCGAACATGACCTGGCCGACGTCAATCGAGATATTGGGGTTGGCATTCACGGCTTCGGCTATCCTGGCGGCGCCCGATGAAAACCCTCGATCTCCTTCGGTTCCGTAACTGTGGAACTGGATGTGCGTGAGATGGAGGGGCATGCCCTCGACGGCCCGGATCGTATCGAGCGTCGTGTCCACGTTGCCTGGTACGCCAAGATTGCAACCGTGGACATGCAGTGGATGGGGAATGCCGAGTTCACGGACCGCTCTGGCGAGCGTGATCAGGATTTGTCTCGGCGTGACGTTATAGAACCTGTTGACCTCGTCCAGGTCCAGACGGCGCTGGTTGAATTTGAAGGCATTGATGCCTCCGGGGTTGACAACCTTGATGCCAATGGCCTGCGTGGCATTGATAATCCAGCCGACATAATCGCTGATCACCCCTTGTTCCCTCCCGGAAGTCAGCATGCGCAGAAAGAAGTCGTCGTTTCCAAGCAGCGCGTAGGCGCCCTTGTCGACAATGGGGATGTCCGCCATTTCCATGTGCGCCTGGCGCGCATTGACGGGCAGCATGGCCGGTTCAAAGCAGGCGGTATAGCCCATTTCCGCGTAGCGGTATCCGGTGGTCATGGTCGTGGGCGCGGCATGGCCGCATCCCGCGCGGGTGGCGGGGGTTTTACGCACCGGGGTGTCGCGGTGATCTTCCGGCAGCATCATGCGCGCAATGTTGACCTTGCCGCCGCCAATATGCGTGTGGATGTCAATGGCGCCGGCCATGACGATCTTTCCGTGCACGTTGTAGGTCCTGTGAATTTTCGCATCGGCGGCCGGCTGGCGGGTGATTTTCCCGTCCAGGATGTAAATATCACGCTTCTCCCCCTTGATACCATGCACGGGGTCGTAAACGATGCCGCCTGCCAGTTTTATCAGCATGGTCAGCCCGCCGGGAGTGACGCCAGCACCTGGTTGAGGATGTCCGCCACGCTCGGATAGCGGCTCTCAACGACCTGTTTCAGGGGCAAGGAGACGACGCCGTCGGTCCGGAACAGTTGCCCCCTGTGGTCGAGGCCGGGGGTACCCGTGGGGATGAAGACGTCCGGCCTGAAATCCAGCGCTGTCGTCGGTGTTGAAAGTACGATGGTCGGTATCCTGGCCTTTGGCGGTTTCGTGTCCGCGATGAAGCTCGATATCCAGACCATGGCGTCTACTTCCTTTCTCCTCAGCGCATTCCTGGCGGAATACTTGTACGGGTCGTATTCGGGATAGCCCTTGCCGTAACTGACCCTGAGCGGGTATCCGGACTGCCAGGCGCAGACATTTGCCGCGCTGGCGCCGCCGTCGTTGCCGCCGAGACTGAATCCCGCGAATCGGGTCACCCTGTTCAGGTACTTGATCAATTCGCAGAATGCCCTGACGGTGAGTTCCGCGTGCGGGAAATCCAGTTCGCCGGGGGCCCAGACCAGCACGCCGTAGGCGGCCTGTTTCAGTTTTTCCGCAAGCCTCTCGAGTTCGGAGATCCTGATGCCGGCAACGCTTGCCGTGCGGATGATATTTCCCACGGCCAGCGCGTGCAGCGTCGATATGATTTCACCTATCTGTTCCTGCCGGCATTCAAGGACCACGGGCAGGCGCCCGGACGGACTCTTGCCCGCCCTCGTATCCAGTTTTTCCCCGATGTAGATGATCTCACGCTGCCCTGTTTTTTTGTTGAATAAGGCATCCTTGTGCCATATGGCACGCTCGAAGAATCTCGGGAAGTTTCCGGTCCCATCCGTACCGGCGAAGATAATCAAGTCCGCGCGGTTTTTTATCTCGGCCAGTGTGGTCATGATCCAGCCGTGATCCTGAAGCACCCGCAGGTTTCTCATCATCCCGGCGCTGTGCATATGGTCGATGATGGCCCCTGTCCGTTCCGCCAGCTGGATGGCCGAACGCAAGCCATTGACATCGGTGCCAAGACCGGTGATCAGGGGTTGGCTGGCCTTGCGCAGGATGGCAACCATGCCGCCGATGGCCTCGGCCAGCGTGGCCTTTTTACCCTTGATCAGCGGGCTGGCGTCCGGTCTGGACGGCTCAAAGCCTCTGATGGCTTTGTGGCAGCCGTTCTTTTTTACCGTAAGAACACCGTTCCGGTTACCGATCACCAGGTCGTCGCAGAGCAGGCTGCAGAAGGGGCAGGGGACATCGTGGAATGTTTTCAGGGACATGATCGCCGGTTGCCAGCAAAGGGTCGGGACAGGCGCCGTCCGACAACAGGAAGCGAAATTTTCGGCTTTTTGTTGTGCACTGCAATATTACCTGCGGTTTTGTCCCTGTCAAACGAGATAGCTAATAAAAATCAAAAAGTTATATAACCTGTCCGCGACGGTATGAAGGTCATGTTAATGGCACACTTGGCGGGCGCGCAAGCGCTTGCGTGAAAACCTGCGGAGGCGCTTCGGGGACAGGCAGGTGGGTTTTGTCGGGGCCCCATTGGATATCTGTTTTATGTCCCGCGGGTGTTGGTCTGTGCCCGGCGGTTTTGGCGCGGGCGTTACTTTAGGACAGCGAGCATCTCGCCAACCGTGGTGAATTTTTCCCGGGGTTTACCCCGTGGCGCGCCCCGTTCGATCTCCTTGCCGTCGATGATCTTCCATTCGGCAAAGTTCAGGTAGCGCACACCGCGCCGGTCGAGCTGGGGTAGCAGGTCTTCCGCCCCGCGCTTCGGGGTTTGGGTATCCAGGGTCGCGAGGTCACTGAGAAGGGCTTTAACCGTGGCCACGGCGTCGGCGCGGTTGGTCCCGATGATGCCGGTCGGTCCGCGCTTGATCCAGCCGGCCGTGTAAAGCCGTGGAACCACCTCGCCATCCAGGGTGATGCGGCCGTTTTCATTCGGGAATATCCCGCGCCTTTCGTCGAACGGTACACCGGCAATGGGGACCCCCCGATAACCGATGCTCCGGAACAGGATGCCGGTTTCAAGTTCAAATTTTTCCCCGGTACCTTGCGCCGACTGGTTGAACGACTCGCCCTGCAACCGGTTTTTTTCCAGCCTGATTTTTGCCAGCCTGCCGTTGCCGATGAGCTCAACGGGGCTTAACAGGAACCGGAAATAACAGCGCCTGGTTTTGGCCGAAGTCGGGCGCTCAGAAAATTCCCTGAAAATTTGATAGACCTTGGCGCTCGTAACATTGGATTTTTCCTGCAGCTCCCGCTCGCTCTCGGGATTGAGCGTCAGATCGTCGGGGTTTACAACGGGGTCGCAATCGGCCAGTTCGCCGAATTCCCTGAGTTCCTTGGGCGTAAACTTCGCCTGGGCCGGGCCGCGGCGGCCGATGACATGGATGTCACGGACGCGGCTTTCGGCCAGCACCTCGAGCGCATGCTGGGCAATATCCGTATGTTTCAGTTCATCCACGGTTTTCGCCAGGATGCGGCTCACATCCGCGGCCACGTTGCCCTGGCCGATGATGACGGCGACGTCATGCGAGAGGTCAAACGTCCGGTCCCGGTAATCGGGGTGGCCATTATACCAGCCGACAAATTCCGTGGCGGTGTAGCTGCCGGGCAGATTTTCACCGGGGATGCCCAGTTTCCGGTCAGTTTCCGCCCCGCAGGTAAAGATCACGGCATGGTGGCTGCGGCGCAGTTCGTCCACCGTGATGTCGCGCCCGATGGCTACGTTGCCGAGAAAATTGAACTCGGGCGCTCCGGCGATCCTGTCGTATAAGCGGATGGGCTGTTTCAGCTTGGGGTGATCCGGCGCCACGCCGTTGCGCACCAGGCCATAGGGCGCGGGCAGGCGTTCAAACATGTCAATCCTGATATTAATGGCGGATTTCAGGAGGGCTTCGGTGGCATAGAATCCGCTTGGTCCGCTGCCGACGATGGCGACGCGTAATGGATGCTCGGGTGATCCCGGTTGGCTCATTGTTATTGTTTCCCTGCATTTAAAGTGTATCTAGAATCATGCCACCGGGCGTTCCCCCGGAAGACATGCCGTAAATACATCCCTGTTGGCTCGAGTGCCGCATCCCTGCGGCACACGGTCTTCCGGGGGAACGCCCGGTGGCCCGGTATTTCGCAAGGTAATTTATTGGACAGGAGACTGATGCCTGAAAAAAATCATATCAGGTATCTCAATACTCAGTTCTCAGCACTCAGTCCTTAGCACTTGTCTTTTCTCTGTCAAAACCCCAAAGCCGTCTTTCTTTCCTCGGCGCCGGGAAGGGGGTCCATCTTCTCTTCGCATACGGGCAGTTTTGGCGCCCGTT